>Ga0302324_100009838_pt1 | contig 19914 bp, 17 predicted proteins | sample Palsa_T0_1_FD_201949 | JGI IMG/M metagenome (GOLD analysis project Ga0302324, IMG submission 201949) | Peat permafrost microbial communities from Stordalen Mire near Abisko, Sweden - Palsa_T0_1 | ecosystem: Environmental > Terrestrial > Soil > Palsa > Peat permafrost | place: Sweden: Abisko...
AATATTCTCTCGGCGATGCTCGCCAAGCGCCTGGGCGCGCGCAAGGTCATGGCGCTCATCAACAAGCCCTCCTATGCCGAGCTCATCGAGAGCGGCAGCATCGACATTGCCATCTCCCCGCAGACCATCACCATCGGCTCATTGCTCGCGCACGTGCGCCGCGGCGACGTGGTGCGCGTGCACTCGCTGCGGCGCGGCGCAGCCGAAGCCCTGGAAGCGATCGTCCACGGCGACGAGCGCAGCTCGCGCGTAGTCGGCAAGCGCGTCGAGGAAATCAAGCTACCCGACGGCGCCTTGATCGGCGCCATCGTGCGCGGCGACAAGGTCATCATGGCGCACCATGACACGGTCGTGCAGTGCGATGATCACATCATCCTGTTCCTCTCCGACCGCAGGCACGTCGAGGCGGTCGAGCGTCTTTTCCTGGGCCCGGCGCGCTAAGCGCACGCACGCGTGCTGCGCGTCGCACATGTTCTGGGCCTCATGCTCGCGGCGTTCGGCGCCGCGTTCGTGCTGCCCATCGTCACCTCGTGGGTGTACGCCGGCAGTGGCAAATCGTTCGTCATCGCAGCGCTCGTGTGTGTAGGCGCGGGCATGCTGCTCGCCACGAGCACGCGCCGCTATGCGCGCGAGCTCAAGCCCCGCGACGGCTTCTTGCTCGTGACGCTCGGCTGGATATTGATGTCGGCGGCGGCGGCGATCCCGCTGCTCCTCGTGTTGCCGGGACTGTCCTTCACCGACGCCTTCTTTGAGTCGATGTCGGGCCTGACGACGACCGGCGCCACGATATTCAAGGGACTCGATACCCTGCCGCCTGCCGTCCTTATGTGGCGCGCCGCGCTGCACTGGTACGGGGGCCTCGGGATCATCGTGCTCGCGATCGCCATCCTGCCGCTGCTGGGCGTCGGCGGCATGCAGCTCTACCGCGCCGATTCGCCCGGGCCGGTGAAGGAGGAGCGTCTCGCGCCGCGCATCTTCCAGACGGCAAAAAGCCTGTGGTTCGCCTATACGTTTCTGACGATCGCCGGGATCATTGCACTGCGCGTGTGCGGAATGTCGTGGTTTGACGCCATCTGTCACGCCTTCTCGGCGGTGGGCCTCGGCGGCTTCTCAACGCACGATGCGAACATTGCCTATTTCAATTCCGCGTCGATCGAGTTCGTGCTGATCGTCATCATGATCACCGCGTCGCTCAATTTCGCCTGTCATTTTGCAGCGCTGCGGCGCCTGACCCTGGAGCCGTATTTCACCCATCCGGAAACCAAGGCCATATTCCTGCTCCTCGGCGTGAGCGTATTCGGCATCGCGATCCTGCTCATGGCGCACGGCGTGTATCCGGATTTTTTCACCGCGCTGCGGCACTCAGCCTTCAACGTCGTGTCGCTCGCGACGACGACGGGGTTCGTGACCCAGGACTACACGCGCTGGCCGGTGTTCGCGCCGATCTGGATGCTGTTCCTCTCCTGCATCCTCTGCAGTACCGGATCGATCGGCGGCGGCATCAAGATGTTCCGTACCCTGGTGCTCTCCCGCCAGGCGCTGCGCGAGTTGCGCCTGCTCGTACATCCGAGTGCGGTTGCGCCGGTGCGCGTGGGCGGCAAGCCGGTTCCAGATAAAGTCGCAGCCTCGATTCTCGCGTTCATCTTTCTATATTTCATGACGGTGGCGGCGCTCACCTTCGCGCTTCTGCTCTCAGGGCTCGATTTCGATTCGTCCTTCGGAGCCATCATCGCCTGCATCAATAACGCAGGTCCGGGCCTCGGTGTGGTCGGGCCGTTCAAGACCTATCAGAGTCTCACCGATCTGCAGACATGGATCTGCACCTGCGCCATGCTCCTCGGGCGACTTGAGATCTTCAGCGTGCTGGTGCTGTTCACGCCGACCTTTTGGCGTAAGTAGCAGCGCCGACGCGCGTGCATTTTAGTGCTCGGCGTGGAAGCGTATCCCGTAGAACGACACCGGTCCGCGCGCAGCGTTGAAGCCGGGATTGCGGATGAACTGATAATCGGGACTCAACTGCAGCCGCGCCCATGACCACCACGGCACCTGCAGCCGATAATAGGTCTCGAGTATCTGCTCGTGCGCGTAGGTCAGGCGCCCATCTCCCAGGAGAAAGCCCAGGCCCCCTGCGGCAAGATACTCGCGATGCCAGGCCGAGAGGCCCTCATCCGCAATCGCGACGCCGACCACGTCGTCTACTCTTTGCCAGTGGCTGCCGGACAGTTCCCCGCCGAAGCTTGCGAGCCGATCGACCTCGGTAAAGGCGAAGCTTTCCGTCTTGCCGTCGTTCCAACCGAACCTCGCGAAGATTCCGGTCGCGCCGCCATCGGCAAGCGGCTGCTCGGCATTGATGCCAAAGCCGTACTTTTTGCGTCCCTCGCGATCGTCCGCCACGATGTTTGGCACCGTGCCGTCGGCAGCCGCGATGGCGAGCGCCTGTGAGTAGATGCCCATGCGCGCAGTATTGCGATAGGCGAGGAGCCGCACCACCGTGCTGACCTGTGACGGCGCGAGAGTGAGCTCGAGGTTATCGCCCTGTGCGCGCTGCAGTGACGCCTCGAGCTCCTGGCCGTTCGCGTGCACCGGCATGCGGTACATGCCGTACTTCAGCGACCAGACTGGGCTTACATAGCCCAGCACGAATCCGGCGGTGTAGCCGCGCGTGTCGGCCGCATAGTCCCAGGCGGTGTTGTCCCAGAGCGACCAGTTCATGAACTCGTTGCGCGTACTGGCGGCATAGCGGTTTTTGTCGAAATCGTCATTCACGGCGAGCCAGCCGACCTTGAACTCCAGGCGCTTGGCCGCCTCAGTGCCTGCAATCTGATCCTGGCCGACTGCGACCTTTGTCAGCTCCTGTCCCAGCGGCAGCATGAAGCGCAAGTAGCTGCGCGCGATATAGAACCTCTTCGGCAGGTTGTTCGCTCCTTCACGCACGACATCGCCATTCGTCAGTCCCCCAAGACCGGTCGCGTCACTCACGCCCGCACCCATGAATTTTTCGGTGTCGAAGTAGAACTGTGCCCAACTGGTGAGCGCCCAGCCGAAGTAGAAGCCGAAGGTGTTGGTGGGCTGCGTGTCACCGTCGGGGTTCAGGCTCAACGGGCCCTCGTAGGGCGAATGCAGCGACGATTGGTGCTGCAGCACGAAGGTGTACTGCTCGCCTAACAGGCGAGGCCAGTAACTCTCGGCAGCGGGCGACCCGGAAAGCGCCGCGTCGGCAGGCGCGTCGGCGAGAGCCGCGCACGGCAGGGCGATCGACAGCGCGGCGATGCCGATGATGAGCGAACGAATGGGCATCAACTGTGAATGTAGCTTTCGAGCTGCTCGATCGTGTGCTGCTGCTCTTCAATCACCGCTTTGATGAGATCGCCGATCGACACGACGCCAACCACACGGCCGTTCTCCATCACGGGCAGGTAGCGCACGCGGTGTTGCGTGACAACACGCATACATTCGTCGAGTGTGCTCAGGGGCGAAACGGTAATCACGGGTGTCGTCATGATCTCGCGCACGTCCGTGTGCGCGGAGGAGCGTCCGAGGAGAATCACCTTGCGCGCATAGTCCCGCTCGGACACGATGCCCAGGAGCTCTTCCCCTTGCATGACGACCAGCGCTCCCACGTGGTGCTCTGCCATCAGGCGGATCGCATCGAGCACCGGAGCGCCGGGCGCTATCGCGCGCACCGCGCGGGGTTTTTTGTCGAGCAAGTGCCGTACCGTCAGCATGGGAACCCCCTACAGGCGCGCGTTCACTCGAGCGCGTCGGCGATGTCCTGCATCAGACCCTTGTCTTCGGGCTTCGTGTCCGAAGCGTAGCGCTTCAGCACCCGCCCGTCACGGCCGATCAGGAATTTCTCGAAATTCCAGCCGATATCCCCCGGAAAGCCGTTTTGGGCTGCAGTGAGAAAACTGTAGAGCGGATGACGCCGCGGGCCGTTCACGTCGAGCTTGGCGCTCATCGGGAAGGTCACATCGTAAGTCGTCTGGCAGAACCGCATGATCTGCTCTTCAGTGCCCGGCTCCTGCTGACCGAACTGATTGCAGGGAAATCCAATCACGCTGAAGGCTTCGGCGCGCAGGTCACGCTGCAACTGCTCGAGCCCCTCGTACTGCGGGGTGTAGCCGCAACGACTGGCGACGTTGACGGCGAGGATCGCCTTGCCGCGCAAGGGACCCAAAAGATCCGCCGACCCATCGATGCTGGTCACCGGAATGGAAAAAAAATCGTTCATGCGACTGCTGCTTTCCGTGTTGCGGGTTTGGCGAGGCAGGAGCGGCATTTTAGTTCGCTTGCGCGCAGTTTTGCATCAGTGCGGCGGTACGGATCCCGTTAAACGCAGGCTACCCACGCGGAACCTGTGCGCATTCACATATCGCAGCAGCGTGCGGCAGTTCAAGGTTTGGACAGGTAAAAGCACCCCGACGAGCGCATGACGGTATACAGCGATTCATGGAGATGCGTAACAGGCAAGTCAGCGTGCCCCCGGATCGCTTTGAAGTGACCGCGGACGACGCGACTTTCATGGTCGAACTGCAATCCGCGCTCGCCATCTGCATCTATGACGCGGTGGATGAGGCGGGTGCGCTGCTGCATCTGCGCGTCATCTCGCGCGGCACGCAGCAGGCTGAGGCGACGGATACGACGCTCGCGACCGAGCTTCTGCTCCTCGATCGCTGTGTCGAAGCACTGCGCGAGCTCGCACCCGATGCGCGCGCTCTGCAGGCGAAAATTGCGGCGCATCTGCCTGAGGGCGGGCCGCACCAACGGGCGTGCGATTCCGTGCTGACCCTCGTGCGGCACTTCCTGGCCGACGTCAATATCGCGGAAGTTTCCTCCGACGTCGCGGCAGGCGCACCGCGCAAGCTGCGCTTCCGACCGAGCATGGGCACGCTGCACATCAGCTGAAGAGCCTAGTGTGCCGCGAGCGCGCTGCCGCCGAGCCCAAGATCCTTGCTGTAGACCACGTTCATCACGTTGTCGTACCAGCCCGTCACATTGGGCTTCACCAGGTGCTTATTGACGTAGAAATACAGCGGCATCAGCGGATGATCCGCCAACATCAGCCGCTCGGCCTCTTCGAGCAGGCGACGGCGCGCGGCGACGTCAACCTCGGCCGCGGCCGCAGCCAGCAGCTCGTCGTATTTGGGATTCTTGTAGCGCGGCAGGTTGATGCCGAAATCGCTCTTCAGGTACTGCGCATAGGTGTAGGCGTCGTTGTAATCCCCGACCCAGCTTGAGCGGAATATCTCAACATCGCCGCGATCGATGTCTTGCATCAGGGATTTGAACTCGACTGCCACCAGCCGCGTCTCGACGCCGAGGGCTTCCTTCCACATGGACGCGACCGCAATGGCGAGCTTGGTGTGGATCTCGCCATCGTTGTAGCGCAGTTCAATCGACAGCGGAGTGCGCGCCGAATAGCCCGCCGCCGCATACAGCCGGCGCGCCTCGGCGATTCTCTGCGGCAGCGGTGTGACGCGATAGTCGAAGGATTGCGACGTGTAGTTGTGGATGCCGGGGGGTACCCAGCCGTAGGCGGGCAGCTCGCCCACGCGCAGCACGCGCTGCGCAAGCTTCTCGCGGTCAATCACCAGCGACAGCGCCCGCCTTAAGCCCGGGTTGTCCTTGAAGGGGGCGCGCGCGAGATTGAACCCGTAAAAATAGGTGTTCAACTGCGGCGCGATGTGGAGCTCGCCTGCAAGATGCTCCTTGATCCAGTCAAATTGACCGCGCGGCACGACAGCCGTGACTTGCAGCTGATCCGCGCGGTAGCGCGTAAGCTCCGCATTCTCATCGGTGATCTGCAGGTATTTGACGGCCTCAAGATGCGTGGCGCGATCATTCCAGTAGTGGCGGTTGCGCACGGCGAGCACGTAGGATCCGGGCACCCATTCTTTCAGGACGAAGGCGCCGTTCGACACCATGTTGCCGGGCCGCGCGAATGCAGCCCCGTAGCGCGCAAGCGTTGCGCGGTGGACGGGACAGGTGCTCGGATGCGAGAGCAATCCGGGCAGGTACGGCGCAGGTCCCGACAGGCGTATCACAAGCGTTGCGTCGTCGGGGGCCGCAACTCCCAGCGCATCGACGGGCTCCTTGCCGGCAATGATGGCGCCCGCATTCGCGACGACGTCGATCACCTGGGCGTATTGCGAGGCCGTGGCCGGATCGACGAGGCGCCGCAAAGCCGCGAGAAAATCCGCGGCCACCACGCGATCGCCATTTGACCAGCGTGCCTCCGGGCGCAGATGAAAAGTGTAGGTGCGGCCGTCGGCGCTCACATCCCAGCTCGTGGCGACACCCGGCGCCGGGGCGGCATCCCTGTCGAGGGAGGTCAGACATTCGTACAAGTCGCGCAGCACTTGGTGCGCCTCGTTGACGCGCGCTTTTTGCGGATCGAGCGAATCCGGTCCCGGGCCATTGCCGATAAGCAAAGTCGCGCCCACGTCGGAGCCGCCGCTGCCGGACGGGTGCGTTGTATCAGGCGCACGCGCGCAGCCGATGAGCACGCCGAGCGCGACGGCGAGCGCGGCCGCCGCCTGCAGCCTACCGCGCATTGTCCCGTTTGCGGCCGGCATTGATTTCATCGCGCAGGAGGATAGTGGCGGCGCGCGCGGCGGCGGCAAAATCGACGCCTGACGAGGCATGGATGATGGCGCGCGAGGAGCTCACGATGAGACCGCGCCCGTCAGCGCTCTGTCCGGCCGTGACGGCCGCACGAATGTCGGCCCCTTGCGCGCCCACGCCCGGCAGGAGAAAGGGCATGTCGCCGGTGATGGCCCGCACTTCGGCCAGCTCCTGTGGGTAGGTTGCGCCCACGACGAGGAGACAGTTGCCGCGGCTGTTCCAGCGTGTGGCCGCAAGCTCTGCCACCACCACGAAGAGCCTCCTGCCTCCGACATCAAGGTCCTGCAGGTCGCGGGCACCGGGATTGGACGTGCGGCACAGCACGAGTACGCCCTTGTCCGCATAGCGCAGGAACGGCTCGAGCGAGTCACCGCCCAGATACGGATTGACGGTCACGGCATCCGCGCCATAGCGCTCGAAGGCCTCGATGGCGTATCTCTCGGCCGTGCTTCCCACATCGCCGCGTTTGGCGTCGAGGATCACGGGAATTCCCGGGTAGGCGCGGTGGATGTACTCGATGGTGCGCTCGAGCTGGTCTTCCGCCTCGCAGGCGGCGTAGTGCGCAAACTGCGGCTTATAGGCGCAGACGAGGTCAGCGGTTGCGTCGATGATGGCCTTGTTGAAGTGGAATATCGGCGAGGCATGGGCCGCAATGTGCGCCGGCAGACGTTCAATGAGCGGGTCAAGCCCGACGCAGGCGAGCGAGTCCTTCTCGTCCCACGCTGCGCGCAGGCGAGTCACGAATCCCATCATGCGACGCGGCTGCGGCGGTTCATGCTGCGCTTTTTCAGATGCACGAGCAGGATGGAGACGGCCGCCGGTGTCACCCCCGGTACGCGCCCCGCCTGGCCAATCGTTGCCGGGCGGACCTGCATGAGCTGCTGCCGCACTTCGTGCGAAAGCCCGGCGAGCGTCGCGTAGTCGAGGTCCGCGGGCAAGACGGTCTCCTCGTTTCTCCTCTGGCGCTCGACTTCCTCTTCCTGGCGCTTGATGTAGCCGGCGTACTTAAGCCGCGCCTCACGCTCAGCCCGCAGCTGCGCCGGCAGGCGGTCGTCGATGTGGGCGCCATCGGCGGCATCTGCATCGATGAGCCGCAGCTTCTCTTCAAAGAGCTGCCAGCGCGCGTCGTCGACGAGCCCGAGCTTCCGGCCGGCGGGCGTCAGCCGCAGGTCGGCGTTGTCTTCTCGCAGGAGAAGCCTGTGCTCGGCGCGGCTCGTAAACATCCGATACGGCTCGCGGGTACCGCGCGTGACGAGATCGTCGATGAGCACGCCCAGATACGCCTCGCTGCGCTTCACTGTCCAGGGCGTCTCGCCGCGGGAGGTAAGGCCGGCGTTGATGCCCGCCACGAGACCCTGCGCGGCCGCCTCCTCGTAACCCGTCGTGCCGTTGATCTGGCCCGCGAAGAAGAGCCCCTCGATGTGCTTTGTCGCAAGCGAAGAGGTCAGGTCGCGCGGATCGAAGAAATCGTACTCGATTGCATATCCAGGTCGAGTCAGATGCGCGTTCTCGAATCCTGCCACGGTGCGCACGAACTCCTGCTGCACATCGAAGGGCAGGCTCGTCGAAATCCCATTCGGATACACCTCGTGGGTATCGAGCCCCTCGGGCTCGACGAAGATCTGGTGCGAGCTCTTATCGGCGAAGCGAACCACCTTGTCCTCGACCGACGGACAGTAGCGCGGCCCGATCCCCTCGATCGCTCCCGTGAACATGGGCGAACGATCGGTCGCCGCCCGAATGATCTCGTGTGTTCGCTCATTCGTCTTCGTAATGAAACAATCAACCTGCCTAGGGTGCTCACTGGCTCGCCCGACGAACGAAAAGACGGGAGGAGGCTCATCCCCCGGCTGCGGGTTCATTACGGAGAAATCGATGGTGCGGCCGTCCAACCGGGGCGGAGTTCCGGTCTTCAGGCGTGCCACGCGCAGCGGCAGTTCGCGCAGGCGCGCGGCCAGGCGCTCCGAGGCTGGATCCCCACCCCGGCCGCCCGAGTACTGGTCGAGCCCCACATGGATACGGCCGCCGAGGAAAGTCCCCACTGTCAGCACCACCGCACGCGCCTCGAAGGTGATCCCGGTGACCGTGACCACCCCGGTGATGCGGCCGCCCGCGACTGCCAGATCCGCCACTTCCTGCTGGAAGAGGGACAGGTTCGGCTGGTTCTCGAGCATCGAGCGGATAGCGCGCTTGTAGAGCTGGCGGTCGGCCTGCGCGCGGGTGGCGCGCACGGCAGGCCCCTTGCTCGCGTTCAAAGTGCGAAATTGGATGCCGGCGCGGTCGGTGGCACGCGCCATTGCACCGCCGAGCGCGTCAATCTCGCGGACGAGGTGACCCTTGCCGATACCGCCAATGGCGGGGTTGCAGCTCATCTGTCCCAGGGTGTCGATGCTCTGAGTCAGGAGCAGCGTGCGCGCGCCCATGCGCGCAGACGCCAGCGCAGCCTCGGTGCCGGCGTGCCCGCCGCCGACCACGATGACCTCGAAGGAATTTGCAAACCGCATGGATGACCGGGCGCGTTTAAAAAAAGCCGCGCATTGTACCCGAAGCCCTACGGGTGCCGGGAGAGGAGTGCTCGAAAGCGATACAGGTTTGATTGCGCGAACTCGCGCGCCTCGACCTCGAAGCGGTTGTCCCAGTAGCCGCGCCGCAGCCACTCGAGCACGTACTTGGCGCTCGTCAGCCGCCCCGGCTGCCATTGCAGGAGCACGTGGCAGTACTCGTGCAGCATGAGAGCAGGATCGGCGAAGAAATCGGCGGCGCTGCCGCTGAGATAGATGCGGCCGCGGCGCGTCGTCGCCACGGCACCAGCGTGCAATCGAGCGAAGAGCGAGTGCTCGATGATGCGCACCTGCTGCACGCCGTCCCCGAAGACGGCCGCAAGCGGCGCTTCGATCGCTGTGGGGAGGGGAACAACACGTCGGCGCCGCATATAGCGCGTAAGTGTCTCTTCGAAGCCTGCGCTGCGGCAATGGCGGCGTACCTACATGGCGAGCGCGGTGTGTGCCTCCGTCAGTACGCGGGCTTCCGCCGCCTGGTGCACCCGGGCGGCTGCGAAGAGCTCGATATCGCGCGCCACGACCTGCGCCTGCTCGCGTATTTCCGGCACCGCGGTCAACTCCCACTGACTGCCGCGCGCAAGAGTACCGAGCGCATACAGCGTGCGTTGCGCTGCGCCGTCACGCGAGATCACGCGGGAGCGCTCGTCCGTCGCAAGCCCGAGCGCGAGCGGATCCGGCCGCGCGACGCCGTCGGCGATGGCTCTGTGCAGCAATGGATTTCCTGCGCGCAGCGGATGAGCCTGCGGACCGGTGCAGTTGATGAGGACCGCACCTTCAAGGAGCTGCCGGCCGTCATGACTGCGCAGTGTGGCGCGCAGCGCAGAACGTGCCGCGACATGCTCGAGAAATTCGAGCCTGCCGCGCAGGATGGTCAACTGCCCGCGCGTGATCGCGCCCGCAAGCCTTGCATGCACCAGCGGCGCGAGGCGGTGCCGATGCACGTCCCAAAAGGGCCGCACATGACGCAGGAAGCGGCGCCGTTCGGCCAGATCCCAGGTCGCCCACAGCTGCGGCGCCATCGTTCGCAGTTCCGTCATCACGCCGCGCCATCGATCCCCGCTCGCATCCTCGCGCGTCAACTCGCGGACATGTTTGACGAGGCCGCGCAGCGAGGACGGCAGCGTTCGCTGCAATCCTCCGGGGAAAGTAACTGCCGCGCCATGAGTACGCGGCAAGAGCGCGCGCCTTGAGAAGGCAAAGATGGGCCCCACATGGCGGCGATGCAGGAGTTCAGCGACAACATCGACGGCCGTCAGACCAGTGCCGGCAATGAGCACGGCGGCGTCCCGCGGGATCTCCTGCTTGCGCTCGGTCTCCCAGGGATTATTGAGTATGAGGTTCTGCGCCTGCGGCTCAAGATCGGTACCGAGCGGCGCGGGCGCCTCGTTGCCGGTGGCGAGCACGACGATGTCGGCCAATGAGCTCGCACCGCGCGCTGGAATAATTTCCCATCCGTGGCCCTGCGCAACAACGCCCTCGGCAGCGCTGCGCAACCAGGTGAGCTGGATGTTTGACGCGGCGCGAATCCCCACGAGCTTGGACTGCAGGTATTCACCGTAATACCGCCGTGGTGCGAAGTCCTCTTCCACCCAATTGAAACCGCGCTGCGGGCGCTCGCGCTGCAGCCACCTTAAGAAGTCGGTGGTATCGCCGTTTGCCGACATGTTGCAGGCGCGCGTATTCAAGAGGTGCACCGGGCAGGCCGTCGAATACGCAACCCCGGCGCCAGGCTGAGCGCGCGGGTCCATGACGGTCACTTCATAGGGTCGCGCGCTTCCCTCTTTAAGGGCAGCGAGCAGCAGTACTGCGCTCGCGCCGCCGCCGCAAATGACGAGCTTGATCGGCTGCTCGGCTTTGTTCGTCGGCGAGTAGGAAGCCATGCCGGAAAGGGTACGGATCGCGGGTTACAAAGTCGGTAACAAGCCACGAGCGGGCCGTGGCGGGGATCCCACGACACATAATGTTAAATTCCAACTGCGCAGGTGCGCTGAGACCGGGGGCAGCGCCGGGCCATCACGAGGGCAGGCGTAGCCGCAGGTGTTGCCGTACGGCGTCGTCGGTCGAGAGTCCAATAGCGATCTTCAATGCCGCGCGCGCCGCCTCAATGTTGCCGGCACGAAGGTTCAGATGGCCAAGCGTCGCCCAGTAAGGCTGATAGCCGAGGATACGTTTGTCCTGGGAAATTGCGGCTAGTTCTGCCAAAGCCGCATCGGGCCCCGCAACCTCGGCCAATGCGGCAGCCCGGTTCAGCGCGGCCACCGGCGAGTTCGTCATGGAAACCAGATGATCGTAGAGCGCTACAATCGCCGGCCAGCAACTGGCCCCGGTCAGCCTGCGGGCGATATGTGCTGACTGAATGGCCGCTTCCAACTGGTAGCGTCCGCTCGGCCCGGATTGATTGCAGGCGTGCAGCAGATTCTCGGCATTCACGATCTGGGTTCTGTCCCACAGCGCAACATCCTGCAGGTCAATGGGGACGTAGCATCCTTCGCGATCGCGACGAGCGCTGCGCCGAGCTTCGGCATACAGCATCAATGCCAGCAGTGCCTTGGCTTCCGGCTCCCCGGGCAGCATCGCCGCGAGCAGACGACTAAGCCAGATTGCCTCCGGCGCGAGTTCCGATGCGCCTTCGTCGGCTTCATCCCATCCGGTGGAATATGCGGCGTACAGCGCTTCAAGCACGGCATTCAATCGGTCCGGCATTTCGTTTTGATCCGGCACGTTGAAGGGGATGCCACACTCCTTGATGTGGGCTTTGGCCCTGACCAGACGCTGGCTCATGCTGCCCGGCGAAACGAGGAACGCCGAGGCGATAGCCTTCGCGGTTATGCCAAGCACTGTTTGCAGGATGAGGGGTGCCCTTGCCCCCTGCTCGATCAATGGATGTGCGCACGCAAACATAAGTGCCAGGCGCCGATCAGGCAGCTCCTCTGACACGTGCGAGGCTTCTTCGATCTCGGCAGCCAGCATCTGCAAAAGCGGCTCACCATTTATTTGGACTTGCCTGCTACGCAAATCGTCCAAATGGCGCCGCTTGGCAACGGTTACGAGCCAGCCATCGGGATTTGTGGGTACGCCCTGCGTCGGCCATTGCTCGAGCGCCGCCGCGAAGGCTTCGGAGAGAAAATCTTCCGCGGAAGTCACATCGCGCGTGCGCGCGACGAGGAGTGCTACCAGGCGCCCGTAGCTGTCGCGTGCTATGCGCTCGACAACCTGGGGCGCCTCATCACCGTCCATGGCACTTCGCTATTGCTTCACGTCCATGATTGGACGCACCTCGATTGTGCCGTAGCGGGCACTGGGACACCGTTGAGCCCAGGCCACGGCCTCATCATCGCTGTCAACGTCAATCATAAAGTAGCCAGCAAGCTTTTCTTTGGTGTCTGCATATGGGCCGTCAATGATTTCCGTCTTGCCGTCGCGTACGCGAACGCTGGTCGCCGCCGAAGCTGGCTTAAGCCGCACTCCGGAACGGCCTCCGGCCTTCGCAAGCGCGTCATTGAAGGCCGCGTAATCGGCCCAGAGCTCCTTCTGGTTCGCCTTGCCAAGAGCAGCCTCATCGTGATGGATAAGCATCATGTAGTTCATCTTGTCTCCTATCGTTTACGTAGAGCACTGGTGCTCCGACCAGACAATGTCGGGGGAGCCGGGCCCATTTCGACATTACTCGCCATCACGAGGTGCAAAAACCCACGACATGACCGAACCGACTTCAGCTTCTTGGCAAGGTGTGCTTCAGCCGCGCTTGCGCAGCAGAGTCAGGCCGTCACCGATCGGCAATAGCGACAGATCAACGCGCTCATCGCGATGCACATGTTCATTGAAGGCGCGCAGCGCCACGGTGCTCGCGTCGTTGATTTTCTTATCCGCCACGGCGCCGTCCCACAGCGTATTGTCCACTGCAATGAGACCCCCCGTGCGCACCAGCTCGATCAGCTTCTCGTAGTAACCGAGATAAGCCGGCTTGTCCGCGTCGATGAATGCGAAGTCGAAGCTGCCAGCGCCGCCCTGCGCGAGGAGCTCCTGCAATGTCTTGAGCGCCGGCTGCAGCCGAAGATCGATGCGCTCGGCAACTCCCGCCTCGCGCCAGTATTGACGGGCGATCGCGGTCGTCTGCGGGTTGATGTCACAGGTCACGATCCTGCCGTCCGCGGGTAGCGCAAGCGCCACCGCCAGGCTCGAATAGCCGGTGAAGGTCCCCACCTCGATGTAGCGACGCACATCCAAGAGCTTCACGAGCAGGCTCATGAACTGTCCCTGTTCCGGGCCGATCTGCATGGTCGAATCGGGGATCTTCTGCGTGGCCTCGCGCAGGCGCGCAAGTATCGGCGGCTCGCGCACGCCGTACTTCACGAGATAGTCGTAAATATTGTCGGTGAGTGTCAGCGTTCGTCCCGTCATTGATATCACTTCCCTACACAGAATCCTGAAAAAATCCGCCCGAGAAGATCCTCCGTCGTAACCTCACCGGTGATCTCGCCGAGTGCCTGCTGAGCCGCGCGCAACTCCTCCGCCACCAGCTCTCCGGCGCGCCGCTCAAGCAACTGCCGCGCCGCCTCCTCAACGTGCGCGCGCGCGCGCGCGAGCGCTTCCAGGTGCCGTGCGCGCGCTGACACCGTACCGCCGTCGAGTGCGTGATAACCCATGCACGACTTCAAGTGCGCGCGCAACGTGTCGATGCCCTGACCGGTGGCCGCCGATAGTGTAATGCGCGGCGGACCGGATCCGGTGTCGGCGAGTGGAACGCCAATGGTCAGATCGCATTTGTTGAAGACCAGCGTCACCGGGACGTCGCTCGGCAGCCGCTGGCGCTCCTCCTTATAAGCTTTGCCGGCTGCATCTTCGACGGCATCGATGACGAACAGCACTCGATCCGCGCGCAGCATTTCCAGCTCTGCGCGACGTATGCCCTCTTCTTCTGCCACATCGAGCGCCGTGCGCAGGCCCGCCGTGTCGAGCACGTGCAGCGGCATGCCGTCGATGTCGATGCGCTCGCGCAGAACATCCCGCGTCGTGCCAGGCAGCGGCGTCACGATGGCGGCGTCGTAGCCGGCCAGTCGATTGAGGAGGCTCGACTTGCCGGCGTTGGGGCGGCCGGCAATGACAACCGTCATGCCTTCGCGCAACAGGCGCCCCTGGCGCGCACTCTGCTCGACCACGTCAAAATGATCCCGCACCTCCTGCAGGCGCTGCTCGAGCGCGCGGTCGGCGAGGAAATCGATTTCCTCCTCCGGGAAATCAATCGCAGCCTCCACATAGGTTCGCAGCTCAATCAGCGCTTCGGTGACGCCCTTCACCATGACGGAAAATTCGCCCTGCAAAGAACGCATGGCCGCGCGTGCCGCCTCGCGCGAACCTGCGTCGATGAGATCTCCAATGGCCTCGGCCTGCGTCAGATCCAGCTTGTCGTTCAGGAACGCGCGCTGCGTGAACTCACCGGGCAGCGCGCGCCGCGCGCCGAGCTCAATGGCCCGTGCGATGAGAACTTCCTGCACGACGGGGCCGCCGTGTCCGTGCAATTCGAGCACGTGTTCGCCGGTATACGAATCCGGGGCCGGAAAGAAGAGCGCAAGGCCCGCATCCAGCGCCTCCTGCTTGCCATCGAGAAAACGCCCGAAGGTCGCCATGCGCGGGTTCGGCAGCCGTCCTAGGAGGACGAAGGCGATCTCAGGCGTTTTCGGCCCCGACAGGCGCACGATCCCGATCCCGCTGCGACCGGGGGGCGTTGCCTGCGCGACGATGGTGTCGGTGGCATCCATCAACGCAGAAGCCTAGCACCTACACGGCCTTCTTCGCCGCGGCAGCATTGATTCTGCGGTTGATGTTCCACTGCTGGGCGATCGAAAGGAGTGTATTGGTGACCCAATAAAGGACGAGGCCCGCAGGGAAGAAGGCAAACGTCACTGACATGACGAGCGGCATGATCATGAAGACCTTCGCCTGGATGGGATCCGGCGGCGTGGGATTCAGCTTGTACTGCACCAGCATCGCGCCGGCCATGATGGCCGGAAGAATAAAATAGGGATCACGGGAAGAAAGATCGTTGATCCAGCCGGCAAATGGCGCCTGCCGCATCTCGACGCTCTCGAGGAGCACCCAGTAGAACGCGAGGAAGACGGGGATCTGGATGACGATCGGCAGGCAGCCGGCTACGGGATTAATCTTCTCGCGCTTGTAGAGCTCCATCATGGCGCGGCCGAGTTTTTCCTTGTCGTCCTTGTAGGTTTCCTGCAGATTCTTGATGCGCGGCGAGAGCGTCTTCATCTTGGCCATCGACTTGCCGCTCGCCTCCGACAAGGGATAGAACAAAAGCTTCAGGAGGAAGGTGACAACAATAATGGCCACGCCCCAATTGCCGAACAGCGCGTAAACCTTTCCGAGGAGCCAGAAGAGCGGCCTTGCAATGATGGTGAGCACACCGTAATCGGCGACGAGCTCGAGCCGCGGCCCGGCAGTCTCGAGGTCGGCCTGCAGCTTGGGACCCACAAACAATGTTTCTTGAAAGGTCGCCGTCGTGTCGGGGGCAACGGTGCGCAGTGGTCCGGTGGTTGCGAGCTGAAACTGTCGCCCCTGCGTGCCCAGAGTGATGCGGTTCGTGGTATCGGCGGTGGGGATGATTGCACTCACGAAATGGTGCTGCAGTGCCGCGAGCCAGCCATTGCGCACCTCCAGCGCCAAATGGCGATCATCGGCGTTGTCGATCTTGAGCTTGCGATACTTGGCGCCGTCGTAGATTGCGGGCCCGTGGAAGGCGTTGCCTTCCACGTTGAAGAACATGGAACGCGCGCTCGGCGGATCATAGCGCAGGATTTGCGCGTAGATCGCCGCCTGCCAGGGCTGGCTCGAGCGGTTGTCGACGGAATAGAGAAGACCAATGCGGTAGTCGCCACGACGGAAGGTGAAGGTCTTCGTGACCGTCACCCCATGCCCGTCCGTCCAGGTGAGCGGCACGGTCAATTCCCGGGCGCTGCCCAGGTCATAGTCGAGGTTGGGCGAGGTAAAGGTCGCAAACTGCGTCGGATGCGCATCTCCTGGGCCTGCAAGTCCCGTCTTCAGCACATACAAGGACTCGTCGCTGTCCTCGTTCATCAGTCGGACGGGCTCCGTGCCTCCCTTGACCTTGGGATAGCGCAAAAGATCGGCTTTCTGCAGCGTGCCGCCCTGCAAGCTGATGTCCATGTCGAGCACGTCGGTGCGCACGTGCACATGCGGCGCGCTTGCCGCCGCATGCTCGATAGGCTCTGCGCTCGGCGCAGTCGGCGACGTCACTGCGGTACCTGGCGCTGGCGCAGCGGAAGGCGCGGTCGTGTCTGTGCTGAACGTCTGCGGCACAGCCGAATCCAGACTGCCGGCCGTATCGTGCGCGCCCGTCGCTGGCGTTGCGTGCGTGGCGGCGGCGGTGTCGGCCGCGCCATAGTCATGCACCCAAGCCTGATAGTTGAGCACCAGCACGACCGCCAGCGCGAGCCACAGCATGACGCGCGGATTATTCATCGCGCGGCCCGCGGCGGAACAGGATCGAGACCGCCCGAATGCCAGGGGTGGCAGCGCAGCAGTCGCTTCATCGCAAGCCAGCCACCGGCGAGCACGCCGAAACGCCCGACGGCCTCATGCGCATAATGGGAGCAGCTCGGATAGAAGCGGCAGCGCGGGCCTAAGAGCGGGCTCACCGTCCACTGATACAGCCGAATCAGGAGCTGTGCCGCGAGCCGCATTTTGTTCTCACTTCCAACCATAATGACTCGAGCTGCGCGCGCAGCTCAGTAGCGACGATGCCGCGTGCGCGCAGCCGAGCGCTCACCACCAGATCGAGCGCAGGGATCTCGTGCTGATGCAGCCGAAACGACTCGCGAATCATGCGGCGGATGCGATTGCGCTCGACAGCATTGCCTGCCGTCTTGACCGCAACGGCCAGCCCCAATCGCGCCCAGCCTTTATCGTTGACGTGTGCCGCCACCCCGAAAAAACTGTTCCCGAAGCGCCGCCCGTGTGCATACACCACGTCAAATTCGCGTTTTCTGCGCAGGCGCCGCTCCTGGGAGTGAGTCAGTCGCAGCCTCTCGGCAGGAACGCGAGTCAAATCCGTGAACTTAGGGAATGAGCTTCCTGCGGCCTTTCGCACGGCGACGGCTTAGGACCCGGCGGCCACCCTTCGTTGCCATGCGCGCGCGAAACCCATGTGTGCGCTTGCGGCGTACTTTGCTCGGCTGGTAAGTGCGCTTCATGGTCTACAGGCTCTTCGAAAAAGGCCGGCAAGGCTAAGCCGCCAGGCGCGAAAGTGTCAACACAATACCTACGCTTTTAAGCCTTCAGCCCTCGCGCCTCTAGGTATAGACTGCGCACCCTTTTCCCCCTCCTCGTATCACGAGACAGTCGTCGGAGATCAAGAGCTCGTGGAAGCGTCGCTGTGGATCCGTTGCGTACGCGCGCTGGAAGCGGAGCTTCCTGAACAGCAGTTTAATACCTGGGTTAGGCCCCTACAGGTGCTTGAGGGCGCAGGCGCCCTGAAGCTCCTGGCTCCCAATCGCTTCGTGGTCGACTGGGTAAACGCCAATCTCCTGCCAAGAATCGGTGAGTTGCTGCGCCGCCAGAACACGGGCGATGCGCCGATCATCACGGTGGAAGTGGGATCGCGCACGCCCGTTCAAGTTCCGGCGAGCGCAAGTCTCCCGCCGCGACCGCGGCGCGCGGAAGGGTTGGTCGTCGGCGCGCGCCTGAATCCGGATTTTACTTTCGGGACCTTCGTCGAAGGCAAGAGCAACCAGCTGGCGAAAGCCGCGGCCCTGCAGGTCGCGGAGAACCTCGGGCGTGCCTACAACCCCTTGTTTCTCTACGGAGGGGTGGGCCTGGGCAAAACTCATCTCATGCACGCCATTGCTCACCTGACGAAGGGGCGGGACAGCGAAGCACGCGTCGCCTACGTCCATTCGGAGCGATTCGTGAGCGACATGGTGCGCGCCCTGCAGCACAATAAAATGAATGAATTCAAGACGGCGTATCGCTCGCTCGATGCGCTGCTCATCGATGACATTCAATTTTTCGCAGGCAAGGAGCGCTCGCAGGAGGAGTTTTTCCACACCTTCAACGAACTGCTGGAGGGGCAGCACCAGGTGATTCTTACCTGCGATCGCTATCCGAAAGAGGTGGAGGGTCTCGAGGAGCGCCTGAAGTCGCGATTCGGATGGGGGCTGACGGTGGCTATCGAGCCTCCGGAGCTTGAAACCTGCGTCGCCATCTTGATGACCAAGGCGCAGGGCACGGGCGTTAAGCTCCCGGAAGAAGTGGCTTTTTTTATCGCCAAGCGCATCCGCTCCAATGTTCGCGAGCTCGAAGGCGCACTGCGGCGCGTGATCGCCAACTCGCGCTTCACAGGGCACGCGATCACCATCGAGTTCACCAAGGAGGCGCTGAAGGATCTGCTCTCCCTGCAGGCTAAACTCGTAACAATCGAGAACATTCAGAAGACCGTCGCGGACTACTACAAGCTTAGAATGGCGGACCTGCTCTCGAAGCGCCGCAGCCGCTCGGTGGCGCGGCCGCGGCAGGTAGCCATGGCTCTGGCGAAGGAGCTGACGACTCACAGCCTGCCGGAAATTGGCGATGCTTTCGGAGGCCGTGATCACACGACGGTGATGCACGCATGCAAGCGGATCAAGGCGCTGCGCGACAGCGAGCGGCGCATGACTGAAGACTATTCAAACCTGTTGAGAACTCTGGCTGGGTGAGTGCATTTTCCTGTGGATTTCCTGGGGATAGATCGGGCGTCAAAAGTACCTACAGGATATCCACAGCTCGTGCGCAGCTCGTCCCATCTGTTAGCGATCATTTCTTTGGATGCAAGCAGTTGAGTGCGCAGAAGATGCTGGACTTATCCTCGGGATTCACAGGGCCTACTGAAGCTACTACTAAAATCAAATCTTTAAGAAAGAGTTATTCATGAAGCTCACAGCCTCGCGCGACGACCTCCTCGCTCCTCTGCAAAGCGTCATTGGTGTTGTGGAGCGGCGGCAGACCATGCCGATTCTCGCCAATGTTTTATTGTCAGCGCATGACAATCGATTGAGCGTGACCGGCACGGACCTGGAAGTCGAGCTCGTGGCGACTGCAAACATCGCCGTGGAACACAACGGCGCCATCACGGTGCCGGGCAGAAAACTGCTCGATATTTTTCGTGCGCTTCCGGAAAAAACGAACGTCACGCTGTCGAGCGAAGGAGAGCGCCTGTCACTGCGCGCGGGTCGAAGCCGCTTCACCTTGTCGAGCCTTGCCGCGACTGAATTCCCGGTGGTCGATGAAATCAATGCGCAGCAGACGCTCACTGTCGCGCAGGGCGAGTTTCGCCGCCTGATCGACAAGACTCATTTCGCGATGGCACAGCAGGACGTGCGCTATTACCTGAACGGCATGCTGCTCGAGAGCGAAGGCACGGCGCTGCGCGCGATTGCGACCGATGGACATCGGCTTGCTCTGTGCGAGGCGCAGGTCGAAGGCCGCGCAAAGTCTGCGCACCAGGTGATCCTGCCGCGCAAGGCGGTACTTGAGCTGCAGCGGATCCTGGGCTCGGAAGGGAATATCGAGCTCGCCATCGGCACCAATCACGTTAGGGCACAAATCGGAGAAATTCGGTTCACATCGAAGCTGATCGATGGACGTTTCCCGGAGTACGGCCGCGTCATCCCTGCCGCCCCGACTAAAATCATCGATGCCGAGCGCGAAGGCCTGCGCCAGG
>Ga0302324_100009840_pt1 | contig 19913 bp, 17 predicted proteins | sample Palsa_T0_1_FD_201949 | JGI IMG/M metagenome (GOLD analysis project Ga0302324, IMG submission 201949) | Peat permafrost microbial communities from Stordalen Mire near Abisko, Sweden - Palsa_T0_1 | ecosystem: Environmental > Terrestrial > Soil > Palsa > Peat permafrost | place: Sweden: Abisko...
TCGAGGATCGGCCACGGAAAAACGTGCTTAGAACGGAGCTGGAAGGGGAGCACGTTGGGCTTTCAGTTCAGGATTCTGGCGTTGGCTTTACTCCTGAAGTTGCCGACCGAATGTTCGAATCGTTCTACACCACAAAGCCAGACGGCATGGGGGTCGGGCTCTCTGTCAGCCGCTCGATTATTGAAGCCAATCACGGACGGCTGTGGGCGACGGCGAACGACGGGCCCGGAGCCACTTTTGCATTCTCCATTCCTTGCGAGCACGGGTCTCAACCTCGGGTGGGACCATGAGCTGTTCAACTCGCCTTCCGGCCCGAAGATAGGTTCGCCACCGACTGCTGGTGCCTTCTCGGTCGATTCGTGACTCGGGATCAGTCGCAACTCGCACATGGCAGTTCTCGATTCTGGATGTCGGGGATCACGCACTGACTCCTCGATCCAGATATTGAACCGGCATTCGGAACGCGCTCCTTGAACGCCGTGGAGCATGTGAGCTGTTTACGAGCGCGGCAGAATCTTGACTTGACCGCTGCCAGCGAGAGACCTAGAGTTCGAGCCACCTCCTTCATTGAACACTCCTGTTGAATCCAGGCTGTCATAGGGATGCGAAGGCTGTTATTGAGCTTGCCGATTGCACGCAATGCGGAGTCGGACCGCTCACGCAGATCACAAAGCTGCTCCGGGTTCAAAGCGGTATCCCGAACATCAATCGTTCGAGCATGCTCCTCCGATTCCGATGACTGTTCAAATGAGACTTCAGCCCAGCTCCGGCGCCTCCGCAGGACCATCAGTGCGGAATTGATGGCGATCCTCGTTAACCATGAAGCGAATTGGGATCTTCCCTCGAAGGAATCAAGCGCCAAATACGCGCGAAGAAACGTCTCCTGCAAGGCGTCCTCCGCATCTTCGTGGTTTCTAGTTATTGACTGAATTCGCCTATAAAGACGACGCGAGTAACGACGTTGGAGTTCCTCGAACGCAGCGTTCGATCCGGCCCTGGCCGCGGCAACCAGTTCCAAGTCGCGGCTGGGAGCATACTCGTTCCCATTCGTCCCATGAAGCGTACTACTCGAACATGGATGCATCGCCGACCTCCTTGAATTTGAACTTCACAAATCGCTTTGGAACGTTGAAGATGGCGCCGTGCCCCAAGCGTGACGAAGACATCTAGATCAATCCCGCGTCAACTGGTGTGATTAAGCCTGAAGATCAGAGACGAAGCCATTGGACGAAAGTATCGAGCAATACTTTCGTACGAATTCGTCCCGCGGCGATGCTCAACCAAGGACGTCGGCATGGGGATTTTTCTCTCCATCAGCCGTTCGATCGTTGCAGCCCATCGCGGCGTCTCAGAGCGTCAGCCGGCGATGGGCCAGGATGCTCCTTCGCATTCTCCATTCCAGGTGACTAAAGTACCAAACCCACTTAAGAACAACGACTTACGTGGTACGCCTGAGGCCGGAAACCGATACCTAAGTACAATGGACACCGCCGATCAGACAGCAGATGATTGGGTTGTGGAGCGCCCCTAAAGGGGCTCGATCGGGGCAAACTTAGCCGCGTTGTTGATGTGCGGCCTTGAGTGGCGCGGGCGGCACTCTGGGATGAAGCACATCGACTCCCTCAAGCAGCGCTGGAGCGAACACGGGGTTCTCCACGTTGAGCAAAGGTGCTTCTTAAGTGCGGACTGAGATAACCATGATGAATCCACGTTTACTTGTGTCAATCGTTGACGATGACGAATCGATCCGCGAATCGTTGCCAGGTCTACTCAAGGAATTCGGTTTTGCGTCCGAGACATTCTCTTCTGCTGAGGAGTTCCTTGCGTCTGACGGAATCTCGCGATCCCAATGTTTGATCCTCGACATTGCTATGCCGGGTATGCGTGGGCCCGAACTCCAGCAGGAGTTGAACCGTCTCAAGTTCAAGACCCCCATTATTTTCATCACCGGGCATCGAGACGAAACGGAACGGTCGCGGCTGATCGAGCGAGGCGCGATCGCATGTTTGATCAAGCCGTTCAGTGATGCTGCGATGCTCGATGCGCTGAATTCCGCGCTTCAGGTCAAATGATCGTTGTCTTTGTCGCAGATATACAATGACTCATGCGAGTGCACTTGATTTCGAGGTGAGGCGTTGCCCATGTCAGAGAGCCCGTCAATTGTTCTTGTCGTAGATGACGACATCTCTGTTCGCGAATCGCTCGAGCTCTTGCTTCGCCATGAGGGGTTGGAGGTGGAGACGTTCGTTTCCGCGCAGGAATTTCTCGGTCGCCCTCCGGTGACTGTTCCAAGTTGCTTGGTACTGGACATTTCTCTTCCCGGACTTAATGGTCTCGATTTGCAGAAGCGTGTTGCAGTGGAACATCATGAAATGCCGATTATCTTCATCACGGGCCATGGAGATATTCCCATAACTGTGCAGGCGATGAAGGCAGGAGCTCAAGAGTTCCTGACCAAACCGTTCAGTGACGAAATTCTGCTGAATGCCATTCGCAATGCCCTGGTACGCAGCAAGGCCTTACTTGACCGCTCCACGGAGATTCGGGTTTTGAAAACCCGTTATTCGTGCCTCACCGCGCGCGAACGCGAAGTGATGGCGTTAGTGGTTGCCGGCTTGCCGAATAAACAGGTCGGCGGCGAACTGGGGATCAGCGAGATTACCGTCAAAGCACATCGCGGCAGCATGATGCGAAAGATGAAAGCTGAATCCCTTGCGGAATTAGTAAGCATTGCTACACGGCTCCGCCTCACGCGCCCGTCCGGGTACGCTTTGCGCCCGGCTAGGTAAGCTTCAAGTGCGCACTGCGACCCGTCGCTCCGTCTTCATTGAGACCGCGGCGAATGAGGCCAGTACTAAGGTGCCGATCAATACCTTTGTCTCATATTGCATTTTCATAGTTGCTGCGACGATGGCGTCAATGGCTGTCTGCCCGAGTAGACCGATCATTGAGTGGCAGTCTCCGCCGGATATTTGATGCGGGCGACGATCTCAGCTGCTTAGGGAAGAACCGCGCGGCATTCAGATGGTAGCACTGACCGAAAAATACGGAGATACACATGACTTCATCCCCAACATGCATAGCACTCGCTACAAGCGCCTCTTCCAGCATTGGCGCCTCCCACTCAGATCGCTTTGCGCGTCGGGGCTTTGATCCTGGTGGCCGGCACCCGGGAGGATCATCCGAGGCGACCACGCTGAATCGAGCCAAATGGTAACGGGTAAAGGTTCGCAGCCTGGCAGCGCAGAGCGCAGGATGCAGGACCTTGGCATTCAGCTTCCGGCCGCTCCAACGCCGTTTGGCGGTTACGTTGAGGCGCTGCAGACAGGCAATCTCCTCTTTCTGAGCGGCATGCTTCCGGTTGTGGATCACAAGCCGAAGTATGTTGGCCGTCTTGGAAAAGAGCTCGACGCCGAGGCAGGACGAGATGCCGCATACACCGCGGCCTTGAGCGCCCTCGCGGCGGCTAAACAGCACTTGGGCTCACTCGATAAAGTGACGCGTGTCGTCCGCCTCGGAGTCTTCATGGCATCCTCCGGCGACTTCTTCGACCAGCCCAGGGTTGCCGACGCTGTCTCGGACCTGTTTCGCGACATCTTTGGCAGCGATAACATGCCAGTTCGACTGGTAATCGGTGTTGCCAGTCTTCCGCTCGGCATGCCAATCGAACTCGAAGTGATCTTTGAAGTCGCAGAGCAGGTCGGGGACGTATGAACATTACGAAATTGACATATCGGATCCTCACCAGCATTACAGTCTTGCTACTGACGCTGGCCAGCGCACTCGGCATAAATGCCCAGACAAAGGACAAAGCCATGGAACAGCAGGTCTTTTATCGCACAGTTAAGGTCGATGGACTCTCCATCTTCTATAGAGAAGCGGGACCGAAGGACGCGCCCGTCATTCTCTTCCTCCATGGCCTTCCGTCATCATCTCGAATGTTTCAGCCGCTATTGACGCGGCTTTCAGACAAATATCACCTGATTGCGCCAGATTATCCGGGCTTCGGGCACAGCGACTGGCCCGATCCGACGGAGTTCGCTTATACCTTCGACCACATCGCTGGCGTGATGGATGACTTCACGCGGGCGTTGGGGTTGTCGCTCTACACACTTTACATGCAGGACTACGGTGGGCCGGTCGGCTTTCGCATGGCGTTGGCACATCCGGAACGTGTTCAGGCTCTGATCGTCCAGGATGCTGTCGCACACGATCAAGGGCTTGGCGTGAACTGGGCAACGCGGCGGGCGTTCTGGGCGGACCGGCAGACCAACGAAGAAACGCTGCGCAAGAATCTATTGTCAATGGCAGCGACGAAGACGCGGCATGTCGGGGACGATCCTGACGTCGAGCTCTACGATCCGGATCTCTGGTCGGATGAGTATGCATTCCTGAACTCGCCGGGGCAGGCACAGATTCAAAGCGATCTGTTCTACGACTACCGCACAAATGTCGAGAATTATCCGAAGTGGCAGGAATGGATGCAGAAGACGCAGCCGAGGCTGTTGGTGATCTGGGGCAAGCACGATTTGTCGTTCGATCCGGGAGAGCCGGAACGCTATCGCAAAGACGTGCCGAAGGCGCAGGTGTACGTGCTCGACGCGGGGCACTTCGCGCTCGATACCAAGGCAGACGAGATTGCGGGTCTGGTGCGCGGATTCATGAGTCTCCTACGGTAAAGGGCGCGATTCGCTTTCTGTGACCCTCGTTCCAATGTGAACTCTAACTGGCCAGCAGTCATGAGATAACATTGGATTCGTGGATTGAGATTGACGCAATGGAAGCACCCGAACAGCTAAACCAAACCGTCCTTCCTCAGACTGTGGTCGCTACGCTCACGCGCGCGGCGATCTTTCTGGTTGTGTGCATTCGCCAGGATTCAGGCGCCTACGCCCTTCTGCGGTCGTTCTGCGCCGACCTTTCCGGGCTCATCCGCGCCGTCGAGTTTAGGGACATTGAGGCAGGTCTTACGTGCATTGCCGGATTCGGGTCCGATGCCTGGGACAAACTCTTTGCATCGCCTCGGCCCGCTGAGCTTCACCCATTTCGAGAGATTCGGTCCGGCGACCGCCACGCTGTCTCTACCCCCGGCGACATCCTCTTCCACATCCGAGCCAAACGCATGGACGTCTGCTTCGAGTTGGCAACTCAAATCATGGACAGCCTCGGCGATGCGGTCTCAATTGCCGACGAGGTTCACGGCTTCCGCTATTTCGACGATCGCGATGTCATCGGATTCGTCGATGGCACAGAAAATCCGCGCGGAGAGGCCGCTCGCGACGCGGTAATAATCGGCGACGAGGACCCGGCATTTGCAGGGGGCAGCTATGTCATCGTGCAAAAATACCTTCACAACATGAAGGCATGGGACGGGCTTTCGATTGAGGCGCAGGAGAACATCATTGGCCGCAGGAAACTCTCAGACGTCGAGCTGAGCGATGCCGAGAAGCCGGCCTCAGCGCATAACGCGCTGACGGTCATTGAAGAGAATGGAAAAGAAGTCAAAATCCTGAGAGACAACATGCCTTTCGGCAGGCCTGGCCATGGGGAGTTCGGGACATACTTCATCGGCTACAGCCGCACTCCGCGTATCACTGAGACGATGCTTCAAAATATGTTCGTGGGCCGTCCCCCCGGCAATTACGACCGGCTGCTCGACTTCAGCACCGCAGTCACAGGAAGCTTGTTTTTCGTGCCGTCAGCGACGTTTCTTGACAACGTAGGCGGAGAAGCGCCGGACTCAATAGAAACCGTTGCGTCGCATGCATCAGTTCTACCGTCGGTCCCGTCCGCCGGCGATGGATCACTCAAGATAGGATCACTTAAAGGAGAGAAAGATGAATAACCTCCATCGGGAACTGGCGCCAGTCTCTGACGCTGCATGGTCGCAGATTGAAGACGAGACAACGAGAACGCTGAAGCGTTATCTGGCCGGACGACGTGTCGTTGACGTTCCATCACCGGGAGGCATTGCTCTGCCCGGAGTTGCGACCGGCCACTTGCTCGCCATTGCTCCTCCCGCCGACGACATCATCGCGAGCCAGCGAGAGGTCAAGCCGCTTGTCGAGCTGCGCGTGCCTTTTGAACTGTCCCGTCAGGCAATCGATGACGTTGAGCGTGGGTCGGATGACTCCGATTGGCAGCCGGCGAAAGACGCCGCGAGGAAACTTGCCTTCGCCGAAGACCGGGCCATCTTCAACGGATACACCGAAGCGAATATCGAGGGCATTCGAGAGGGAACCAGCAACCCGATCGTCGCGCTCCCCGCGGATGTGCGTGATTATCCTGATGCGGTAGCCCAGGCATTGAGCCAACTGCGCCTCGTGGGTGTAAATGGGCCGTATTCTGTTTTGCTCGGAGCTGCTGAGTACACCGCGCTCGCCGAGACCCGCGATCACGGATATCCAGTCCTGGAGCACGTCAAGCGCATCGTTGACGGCAACATTGTCTGGGCGCCGGCGATCGAAGGTGCGTTCGTTCTAACTACGCGAGGCGGCGATTTTGAGCTCGACATCGGGCAGGACGTTTCCATCGGCTACCTCAGCCATACCGATTCCCTGGTACGACTGTATCTCCAGGAAACATTCGCCTTCCGCGTCCTCACCAGCGAAGCCGCAGTCGCGTTGTCCCCGTCGCCGAAATCTTCGTAACGGATACGCGTACTGCTCGTAGTTGGGACATCTTCCTACGCGATTTGCACAGAGTATCTAAAAATCGTGGCTTTGCTTGAATTGCTGGCATTCTCGGAATCAGTAAGTTAAGTGCTTTCAACACTGATGCCGGGTTCGACTCCCGCCGCGTCCACCATTACTCGGAACATTCAAGGAAGACACCCGCAGTGAGCGGGTTACTTCGCAAGCGAGTTATCCGGCGACGCTTGCAATCTCAACAAAAGCATGGTATCTGATAAGTGAAGGATTGAAACCAATGCGCAGCTTGTTAGTCAACTCGAATCACCTCGCGCCACTCAGCTATTGGCTGAGCTCGGGAGGCTTCGTGCGCTGACGCGATTGCATTGGTCAGTTTTCGAAGCCCTCCGAGAAATCGGAGGGCTTTTAGTTTGTGCGGGATTGGCGAAACGGAAGCCGCGCTCGACTTAAGATCGAGTGTCGAAGGACGTGCAGGTTCAAGTCCTGCATCCCGCACCAGAGGTGTGCCTATAGGAGCGTGGCGAAACTGGAAGCCGCACTTGACTTAGAATCAAGCGCCTTCGGGCTTGGGGGTTCGACTCCCCCCGCTCCTACCAAAGTTTGTGCATGTGAGGCAGATACGGTTAGCTGCGGCGGTCCGTAAAACCGCTACCCCAGGGGTTATAGAGGTTCAAATCCTCTCACATGCACCAGAATTACTTCTTGATTGTTTTGTCTGAGTAACTGAAGTTAGAATTTTATTTTTGACTATCAGTTGACTTATATTTGGATTCGGGGTAAGTTGTAGAAGCTATGACGAACCGAGCCACTAATCACGGATTTACACCAGCGACGGCACAACCGCGCCAGGGCGCACCTATGTGATAGCTCAGGGGATTCTGAATTCAGATTCCATTTACCCTCTGAGCCTAACTGGCCAGAGGGTTTTTAGTTTTGCGGCGCTGATCCGAGATAGCTCAGCGGTAGAGCGGCTGCCTGTTACGCAGCGAGACGTCAGTTCGAATCCGACTCTCGGAGCCAACATTTTGAGTCATTCCCGGTTCGTTCAACTGTGAGGACCGCACGCTCTGACCGTGCAGATGGGGGTTAGAATCCCTCGCCGGGAGCCACGCGATGAAGTTACTCTCGGATCGGCTAACTGGCAGGCCAGGGGCCTTTGAAGCCCCGAATGGATTGGGTTCGAATCCCCCTCCGAGAGCCAAAATACCGGGGTCCCCAACGATGGGTCGATATCGTTGGGGTCCTTTAGCGGTGATCGTACAGCGGCAAGTACGGCGGTCTTCCAAACCACACACGCGAGTTCGAGTCTCGGTCACCGCTCCAAGTTTGGAAAGAGTTAGGAGAATTGCAATGAATGTGATGCGGAGGCCGGTGCTACAACTGAATGCGTCGTATGAGGCCCTGCGCATCATTCCTGCAATGCGGGCGCTGAAGCTTGTAACTACCGGAAAGGCGGTGGTGGAGTTAGCGACTAACAGGCTGATCTATCCAGGCATTTATCTGCCCAGTGTCATCCGGTTGCTGGTGTACAAGCATGTTCCGGTGCGGTTGCAGGTGACCACGCGGCGCAATATTTTGATGCGGGATGCCTACCGATGCCAGTATTGCGGGCTGAAGTTTCATGGCAGCGATCTAACTCTCGACCATGTTATTCCCAGGGCGCACGGCGGAAAGAATTCCTGGGACAACCTTGTCGCGTGCTGCCGCAAAGACAACCACCGCAAGGCGGATAGAACGCCGGAGCAGGCGAACATGCCGCTATTGCGGAGACCGCTTCCGGCAAGCGTCCACACCAGCAGATTTATTCTGCGGTCGATGGGATTGGAAGTAAACGAGTGGAGCCGGTATCTTTACGCCGACTCCGATGGCGACCGGCGATTTGCCGTTCGCGGATAAGTGAGCCGGTATAGCTCAAGTAGCAGAGCAGCGGTTTTGTAAACCGAAGGTCGGGGTTTCGATTACCTCTACCGGCTCCATAACATGCAATAGCAACATGGGGAATGAAGCCAAACGGCGCGGCGCGTGATTGTGGATCACGCTTTAGAGGATTCGACTTCCTCCATTCCCTCCAAATTTATGTGGGCCGTGGAAGTGCTTGGGGTGCTTGCCTCTCTTGCAAAGAGGATTGCAGATCGGTTCAATGCCGATACGGTCCACCAGAGTTTTGGCTTCGTAGCTCAGAGGGTAGAGCGTCACGTTGAAGGCGTGAGCGTCGCGGTCTCGAAACCCGCCGAAGCCACCAAGGTGTCTGCGCGTAGCCTGGCGTGGCTTGAGGCACTCGCTTTGGGGGCGAGATAACGGGAGTTCAAGTCTCTCCGCGCAGACCATAAGTTGAGCACCTGTGGTGTGAACCGGATTAGCCGCCGCGCTACGAACGCGGGTTGAGGTGACGAGCCTCTATGCAGGTTCGAGTCCTGCCAGGTGCTCCACAAGATGAGTCGAATGGCAAAGATTGAATTGCAAGTTATCACTAACTGATGTAATCTGTAACTCGAGAGTGAGACTTATGCAGAAGACCTTCAAACGCGGCATAACCAGAATGACCAAGCGGGTCATTTGGGGAGTCGTGTGTTGAGGGTCTGAGTGTATTTGTCTATGCACCGGACCCGGCCTAGCGCCGGGTTTTTTATTGTTCTTTTGGAGGTGTAGGAGGAAGTTATCAGAGAAGATAGGCGGGCGTAAGCTAACTGGCAAACTGTCGGTCTCCAAAGCCGAACTTGGGGGTTCAAATCCCTCCGCCCGCGCCAAACCAAGTTATGCCAGCGAAGCAGAAGTGGATATTGCGCAGGACTCATAACCCTGTTGTAGCTGATTCGAGTTCAGCCGCTGGCACCAGGTACGTGTAGCTGCTAGCGGGTATGTAGCCGCTTCCTTATAAGAGGCAGATTGCGGGTTCGACACCCGCCACGTACACCAATTAGTCACGCACATCAGGGGTCGCAGATGTTGCAGGCGGCATACCCGGTTCTTACCCGGAATGGCGGGGTTCGACTCCCCGGCGGCCCACCAAAGCAACTCATCGACGGTTACCAGTCGATGGGAAAAATGCCATCAATTTGCGGGTCCGTCGCATAGAGGCTACTGCACTCGACTTTTAATCGAGACGACGTGAGTTCAAATCTCACCGGGCCCACCAATGCAGCCGTCGTCCAATGCACAGGACCTCCGTCTTCTAAGCGGAACGATGTGAGTTGAAGTCTCACCGGCTGCTCCAGTTATGCCGCTCTAGCTCAATTGCAGAGAGCACTTCGGTCCTAACGAAGTAGATCCCGGTTGGAGTCCGGGGAGCGGTTCCAAAGTTTTGCGCGTGTGGTTCAACGGATAGAGCACAAGCCTCCGAAGCTTGAGATGGCAGTTCGAGTCTGCCCATGCGCACCAGTTTTCTCGAGTAAGGTTCTGCGGACGTAGATTAGCGGCTAAATCGGCTGGCCTACACCCAGTTCATCGCAGGTTCGAGTCCTGCCGTCCGCACCAAATCTTCAGAAGACGACCTGCAAGATGCAACTTCAACCAACAGTTAGAATCAAAGCTATTGAAGGCTCAAGGAGCAATTATGGCAATTCGTGGATATCAGAAGCCGCTTTACATTCTCCCCTTTGACCATCGCGGGTCGTTCGAAACGGGGATGTTTGGGTGGAAGGGTGATCTAACGCCGGAGCAGACCGCACAGATTGCGGCAGCCAAGCAGGTGATCTACGACGGCTTTCAAGAGGCTCTAGCGAAGGGCGCGCCGCAGGAAAAGGGCGGCATCCTGGTGGATGAGCAGTTTGGCATCGCCATTCTGCGCGACGCGGCCGAGAAGGGGTTCACGTTTGCCTGCCCGGCGGAGAAGAGCGGCCAGGAAGATTTCGACTTTGAGTACGGCGAGGACTTCGCGGCACACATCGAAAAGATCCACCCCACATTTTGCAAGGTGCTGGTGCGGTACAACCCAGAGGGCGACCCCGCTCTCAACCGCGATCAGGCCGCGCGCCTGAAGCGGTTGTCGGACTATCTGCACGCGGCAAATCGCAGCCTGTTTATGTTTGAGCTGTTGGTGCCGGCGGAAAAGGCGCAGCTCGCCAAGGTGAATGGCGACAAGAAGGCCTACGACCGCGAGCTTCGGCCTCAGCTGATGGAGCGGACTATCAAAGAGCTTCAGGGCGCTGGCGTGGAGCCCGATGTATGGAAGATTGAGGGGCTCGATCGGCGTGAGGACTGCGAGAAGATGGTAGCCGCCGCGCGTGCTGGCGGACGCGATGCGGTGAGCTGCATTATTCTGGGCCGCGGCGAAGACGACCAGAAGGTGCGCGAGTGGCTGACTACGGCGGCCTCTGTTCCCGGCTTTATTGGCTTCGCTGTGGGGCGGACGGATTTCTGGGATCCGTTGGTCGATTGGCGCGGTAAGAAGATTTCGCGGGAGACAGCCGTCACACAGATCGCAACTCATTACCGTGAGTTTGTGGATCTGTTTGAGGGCGCAGCAGCTGGGCGCTCGCAGGGTTAGTTTTTTGAGATAGAGCGCTTGCGACTGTAGACAATGTGTAAACCGTGAGAAGCAGGTCTTTCGGCTGCGTTTAGGGCAGGCTTTCGGCGCTAGAAGTCGTGATGGTCGTCGACCAGACCTGCTATAGTCTGGGCTGGAGTGTCGATTGGACTTACCTTTCCGGATATCGGATTCGCAGCTTCAGTCTGTGCGCGTAGTTTAGCTACTGCGAGCCAGTTGTCCTTGTGCGGAGCGTCGGCGATCCATGGCGGCAGCGGCATGCAGAGATAGTTGCTGAGCGCCTCGGCATAGCCTTCGTAGAGAGCCCGCATGTCGCGCAGACGCTCGTAGGAATGGCCATCGCGGCAGACGCTCACTCCACTTTGACAAAGCAGACCATAGAGCTGCTCATAACGGGCTTGCGGTAGCCGGTCTGGGGCGTTGTTGACAGGCGGAAGCGAGAATATCTGCGACAGATCTACAAGCGCGTGGCGAGCCATGGCGAATGTCAGCTGCGCCTGGCGCGCTTCGTGCCCTTGCACTCCGGCGATAAGCAGCGCTGAGGTATCCAGCACGGAAGTCAACGCGCTGATCCAGCTTTGGTTGCTGTGCTGCGAGCGGAAGTAGCAGAGGAGCGGATAGGAGATATGGCTCTCCAGCAACTCTGCCGACCAGCGTTCCCACTCGACCAGCAGCAGCGAGAGTGCGGCCTCTCCACCTTCATAGGAATGGCGGCGCAGCAACTCGGCAGCCGTCGGTGGCGAGCCGGCGCGCGCGTCAAGAAGTGAGATGCTCACTTCGCGGCGTGAAAACGCGGCGTAAAGCACGGGGAAGTATCCCATCACGACGGCAAGCAAACCGAGGCCAGTGCCAGCTTCGAGAATGATCGCGGCGCGCACAATGCCGCTGTGGGGTATCACGTCTCCCAAGCCGAGCGTAAAGAGAGTTGTCCCGCTCACGTAGATATCGGATCGGAAACCGGGTCCCTGTGCGTTGTCGGTGAAGGGGTTGCCCAGCGAGTAAAAGATGAGCGCGAAGCCCACCAGCACGGCGCTTGCCCATACGGCGAGCAAAAAAATCAACGACATGGGGCCGTAGTAGCTGAAGGCCGATTCGCGCTTGCGCAGGTCGTGGAGACGCGTCGTGAAAAACGCCCACGGCCTCCAGGTAGAGATATAGAAGATGCGCGTGAGGCGAAAACGCCCAGTGGCGCGGCGAGGCAGAATGATGGTCTGGAAGGCGTCGAACAATGCGGCGAACAAGCAAACCAGGCCAGCTATCAGAGCGAAAATCCGCATCCATCCCCCCTGCGCAACCAACGTAAGACGCTTCACGAGCCGCGTAATTTCACTGTACCGCAGCCGCGTGGACAATGGTCGATTGCGGGCGCGGTTCTATTCGCCAACCCCTACTAAGGTATCGGCTTGATCGGGATGAGCACAATGAAAGCCATCGGCCGCATGCCAGTGTTTAACTGTGCAAGCAAAGCTCAGGCCGGGTAGGCTCCGGCGATGTAGCCATGCAGGGCTTGAATGGTCTGCTCCTGGCCGGAGATGACCCACTTGACCAGGTCACCAATGGAGATGATGCCAACCACGTTGTCGTCGTGCAGCACGGGCAGATGGCGGATGCGATGCTGTGTCATCATGGACAGGCATTCGTCCACGGTGTGTTTGAGGCTGACGAAGACAACCGGGCTGGTCATGATCTGCTGGACCTGCGTCTCTTTGGAAAGATGCCCCATCAGGACGCCTTTGCGGGCATAGTCGCGTTCCGATAGAATGCCCGCTAACCGACTACCTGACAGCACCAGCAACGCGCCTATATCGTGCTGGGCCATCATCTCAAGCGCTTCGTAGACCAGCTGTTCGGGTGCAATCGAGAGCACCTTCCTTTCGCCTTTGCTCTTCAGCACCAATCCAATCGTGTCGGTGATTTTCACTGAGACCTCCTGGCGTCTGGCAACCGTTGAAGGACGCGCGCATCTCTTCCCGGTCCGCCTTGATCATCGCGGAACAGAAGTATATCCCGATCTGTACGGAACGGGATAGGATTTTCAGATTTGATGCACGCGACTGGGAAACCGGGGCACGTCAAAGCGATTTTCAGGCCGGGATGGGAATGCACCTCTAATGCTGAATGGTTGTTTCCGCATGCGAGGGCTTTGCGGTAACCTGGGCCGGCGTGGGCAGCTGCGACTTGTCCCAGCCGCCACCGAGCGCCTGAATCAGTTCAACCGACGCTGTCATCTGCTGGACTTGAATGGTGGCCAGTTGCTGCTGGTTGGAGTAGAGAGTGATCTGGGCAGACGCTAAATCGATATAGGGATCGATGCCCGTGTCGTAGCGCGCCTGCTCCAGCTTCAAGTAGGTCTCGGAGTGCTCGACGGCTTCCTTCTGGCGCACGATCTGCTGCGAGAAAATTCGCACCGCGGCAAGATAATCTTCCACTTGCTGGAACGCTGTAAGCACCGACTGGCGATAGGCGGCAAGATCCGCATTGTAAGTGGCGATGTATTGGTTGACGGTCGCGCGACGCAGTCCGCCGTCATACACCGTCTCAGAAACTGCCGGGCCCACAGACCAGAAGCGGCTGGATGCGTCGAGCAATTTTCCGACGGCTGAACTCTCGAATCCGCCGCTGCCGGAGATGGTGAGCGAAGGGTAATAGGCCGCATAGGCAACGCCGATCTGCGCGTTCGCCGACGCCATGGTGCGCTCCGCAGCGGCTACATCGGGACGGCGCTCGAGCAGTTGCGAAGGCACTCCGACGGGGATGGGCGGCGGGGCGGCGGTCTTGGCTACAGCGGGAATAGAGAACGCCGAGGCCTGTTTGCCGATCAGCATGGCGATTGCGTGTTCATACTGGGCGCGGGCTATGTGATTGTTGATTGCGGACGATTGCGCCTCGGCCAGGGTGGTTTGCGCTTGAACAAGCGATATCTCATCGTCGACGCCGGTGTCATAGCGGCCCTGCTCGGCCGCCAGGGATTTCTTGTCTGCTTCGACGGCGTTATCGAGGACTTGCTGGAGAGCATCCTGGCCGCGGATTTCGAAGAAGTACTCGGCCAGGCTGGCCTGTTCCGTCAGTCGCTCGAGTTCCAGATCGGCCGCGCTCGCCTGTGCCGTGTATTGACTGGAACGAATGGCGTTGCGCACTTTTCCCCACAGATCGGGTTCCCACGAAACCTCGCCGGGAAGCGAGAAGACCTGCGACTGCTTCCCGCTCTCGTTATTTGCAATCGCCCCGGTCCCCAGGTTCGAAGAGGTTTGCGACCGCGTGTAGGAAGGGCCGACACTCAAGGTGGGAAACAGCTGCGACCGCGTCTCACGCACCAGGGCGCGCGCCTCCATGAAATTCTCAAAAGACTCGCGGATATTCTGATTGTCGACGTTGAGCTGTTCTTCCAGAGCATTGAGATCGGGCTCGTTGTAGATCTCCCACCATTTGCCGCGCAGAGTTGCATCCTGGGGCTGCGCGACTGTCCACTCGCTGGCCGGTTCGTCGCCAGTCGCCTTGACCTGCGTAGGAGATTCTTTGTAGGCAGGCGGGGCAGTGGTGTTTGGTGGAACATATTTGGGTCCCACATTGCAGCCGGCAAGCATCGCGCACAGCAACGTGATAGACGATGCGCAAAGCGCCGTGGGTGCTTTCGGGATTCGCAACCTCGAACTATTCATAGCTGACTCCATCGGCGTCATTAGCTAAGATGCCTCCGCGGTACCGTGGCGAAGAACTTCCCGTTGTTCGCCACGAAGCCACAAGCGTAACCAATCAAAGAGAATATAGACAACGGGCGTGGTGTAGAGCGTGAGTATCTGGCTCATGATGAGCCCGCCCACGATGGTGATTCCCAGCGGCCGTCTTAGCTCTGACCCTGTCCCCGTGCCGAACGCCAGCGGCAGCGCGCCAAACAATGCGGCCATGGTGGTCATCAGGATGGGGCGGAAGCGAAGCTGGCAGGCCTGGTAAATGGCTTCGGTGGTGCTCTTTCCCTGTTCGCGTTCGGCAACCAGCGCAAAATCGATCATCATGATGGCATTTTTCTTCACGATGCCGATGAGCAGAATGATTCCGATGATGGAGATCACGTTGAGATCGATCTTGAACGCCATCAGCGCCAGCATCGCGCCTACGCTGGCCGATGGCAAAGTTGAAAGGATGGTCAACGGATGAATCAGGCTCTCATACAAGATGCCGAGCACGATATAGACCGCGAATATGGCAGTGAGGGCCAGAATCCACTCGTTGGACAGCGAGTCCTGATAAGCAGCGGCGGTGCCGGCAAAGGAGCCGCGCACCGTTTCCGGCATGTTAAGCCGCTGCTGCATCTCGGTTACCTCGCGCACCGCGTCGCTGAGCGACAGGCCGGTTGCCAGGTTGAACGATACGGTAATGGATGGAAACGAGCTGGTGTGATTGACACCCAGCGGCGTTGTGCTGGTCTGCGCTTTGGTCACCGTTGCCAGCGGAATCACGCCACTCCCCGTGGTGTTGAGGTAGATGTTCTTCAAGCCCTCAGGGCTCTGCCAGTATTGCGGCGCTACTTCCAGCACGACGTAATACTGGTTGAGCTGCGTATAGATGAGGGAGACTTCCGACTGCCCGAAGGCACCGGAAAGGGAGCTGTCAAGAGACGCCGGTGTAATGCCGAGCCGTGCAGCGGTGGGGCGGTCGTAGGTAAGCAGTTCCTGCAGGCCGTTGTTCTGCGCGTCTGTATTCACATCCTGAAAGCCGGGCAGCTTCTTCATTTCAGCCAACAGAATCGGACCCCAGTGCGACAGGTCACCCACATTGTCCGATTGAATGGTGTACTGATAGAGCGCGCCGCCTCCGCGTCCGCCGATGCGCAAATCCTGCGCAGCTTGCAGGAAGGCTTGCGCCACCGGAAGCCGGTTCATCTTGGGACGCAGTCGATTGATGATATCGGGCGCTGAAGTCTGTCGCAAGCCGCACGATGAGGGCGATTTGCTCGATTCCTTGCATTTAGTTCCCAGAGGCTTGAGCGCGATAAAGATGAAGCCGCCATTGGAAGACCCGGTGTAGGCGTTCACGTGGGCCACGGCGGGATCGGCCTTGATGACGCTTACCAGTTGGCGTACCGAGTTATCCATCACCGGGAACGATGCGTCTTGAGGGCCCTGCACGGCGCCCATGAGCACACCAGTATCCTGCTGCGGGAAGAATCCCTTGGGGATGATCCACATCAGGTAGAAGTTCAACCCGATGGTGAAAAGCAGGATAACGAAAACCGGCCAGGGGTGATCCAGCACCCACTTCAGTGACCTGGTGTACCCGGAGAGCAACGACGAGAATCCCTTCTCGCTAATGCGATACACACGCCCATGCTTGACCTTGCTTTCGTCCTTGAGGATGTAGGCGCACATCATGGGCGTGGTAGTGAGAGAGACCAGCATCGACATCACGATAGCCGTCGAGAGCGTAATGGCAAACTCGCGGAAGAGACGGCCCACAATCCCCGCCATGAGAAGAATGGGAATAAAGACCGCAATCAGCGACATGCTGATGGAGAGAATAGTGAACCCGATCTCGCGCGAGCCTTCAAAGGCCGCCTTCATCGGAGCCATGCCCCCTTCACGCAGGCGCGAAATGTTCTCCATCACAACGATCGCATCGTCCACAACAAACCCCGTGGAGATGGTCAACGCCATGAGCGAAAGATTGTCCAGGCTGAATCCAAACAGGTACATCACGGCGAAGGTCGCAATCAGCGAAGCGGGAACGGCGACGAAAGGGATGAGCGTGGCACGCCAATTGCGCAGGAAACAAAATACAACCAGGACCACCAGCACGACGGACAGAATGAGCGAGCGCTCCACGTCACTGACCGATGCGCGGATGGTTGTGGTGCGATCGAGAACCATGGTGATGGTGATGCCTTGCGGGATGGAAGCCACGACCGACGGTAACTCCGCTTTGACGCGATCGACGGTTTCGATGATGTTGGCGCCGGGCTGACGAAAGATCTGTACCGTGATCGAGGGAACGCCATCCGTATACCCGCCGGTGCGAATGTTTTGCGCTCCATTGGCAACGTCCGCCACATCGGACAAATGCACCGCGGCCCCATTGCTATAACCAATCACCAGCGGCTTGTACTCATCCGCCTGATGCATCTGGTCGTTGGTGATAATGTCCAGAGTCCTTGTCCCGTCCGCGATTTGCCCCGTTGCCTCATGCACGTTCTGCTGGCTCAGCACCGCCTGCAAAGACGACATAGTAAGTCCATAGCTGTTCAGCTTGGTGGGGTCCACTTCCACACGCACTGAAGGGCCGGCGCCCCCCTGGACCGCCACCTGTCCAACGCCCTGGATCTGCGAAATCTTCTGCGCAATCACCGACGAAGCCTCGTCATAGAGCGTGGGCCTGTCGTATTTGTCGGACGTCAACCCCAGAATCATGATCGGAGAGTCCGCCGGATTCACCTTTCTGTAAGTCGGGTTGCCGGGTAGGTCGGCGGGCAGGTAGGTGCGTGCGGCGTTGATGGCCGCTTCCACATCGCGCGCTGCGCCGTCGATGTTGCGGCTCAGGTCAAATTGCAACGTGACCGAGGTACTGCCAATCGAACTCGACGACGTCATCTCCGTAACGCCTGCAATGTGCCCGAACTGCCGCTCCAGTGGCGTGGCAATGGAAGAGGCCATGATTTCCGGACTTCCGCCAGGCAAGCTTGCCTGCACGGAAATGGTGGGAAAATCGATCTGCGGCAACGGGGACACGGGCAGAACTTTGAAGGCGATGGCTCCCACAAGCGTGATGCCCGCCGTCAGCAGGGTGGTCGCTACCGGGCGCCGGATGAACGGGGCGGAGATATTCATTCTGCCTCCGCCGTCTGCGGCTCGCCACCATTTTTGATCGATTTCCGCACAGTGTTGACGCGATGGCCGATGCGGTCAAAGAAGATGTAGATAACGGGGGTGGTGTAGAGCGTGAGTATCTGGCTCAGCAGCAGTCCGCCCACCATGGCGATGCCCAGCGGACGCCGCAACTCAGAACCCATGCCTGATCCCATGGCCAGCGGGATACCGGCAAGAAGCGCGGCCATGGTGGTCATCATGATGGGGCGGAAACGCAGCAGGCAGGCTTCGTAAATGGCGTCGGTTGAACTCATTCCGCGCTCGCGTTCCCCCTCCAGCGCAAAGTCCACCATCATGATGCCGTTTTTCTTCACGATACCGATGAGAAGGATGATGCCGATGATGGCAACAACGTTCAGGTCCTGTTTGAAAACGATCAGGGCAAGCAGTGCGCCCACGCCTGCCGAGGGCAAGGTGGAGAGAATGGTGATGGGGTGAATGAAGCTTTCGTAGAGTACGCCGAGAACGATATAGACGGCAGCCAGCGCCGCCAGAATCAGCAAGCCTTCATTCGACAATGAGCCTTCAAATGCGGCAGCGGTGCCCTGGAATCCGTACTGCACGCTGGCCGGCATGTTGAGATCCTTCTGCGCCTTGTTGATCGCAGTAATTGCTGCGCCGAGTGCGGCATCGGGCGCCAGATTGAACGAAACTGTGACAGCCGGGAATTGGCCCTGATGGTTGATGGAGAGTGCTTCGGTGGTTCGTTGCAGATGCGTGAAGGCACTCAATGGGACAGATACGCCCGGCGTCGAACTGTTGGTTGTATTGGCGGAGGACGGAGAAGAACTGCTGGTTGTGCCCACTCCCGAACTGAGTGCATTGGCGGGCGGGCTGAGCACGCCCGATGAAGGCGTGTAGGCTGCTGTCGCTGTGGTCGCATTCGAACCTGCGGACGATGATCCAGACGCCGCAAAGGAAGTTGACGCACCAGGCCCCGAAGCTCCAGAGGATGCGCTGCCCTGGATATAGAGATCCTGAAGCCTTGCGGGGCTGGTCTGAATGTTTGGATCGGATTCCAGAATCACGTGGTACTGATTCAACTGCGTGTACATGGTGTTGATCTGGCGCTGGCCGAACGCGTCGTAAAGCGTGTTATCGATAGTGTTGGGACCAATGCCGAGACGGGATGCGGTGACGCGATCGATCGTCAGCGAGACGGCCAGACCGCCGGTCTGCTGGTCGGTGGCCACATCGGCAAGCTGGGGCAGTTGCTTCATCTTGTCCACCAATTTGCCGGTCCACAGATTCAGTTCGTTTGGGTCTGGATCTTCAAGCGTGTACTGGTACTGGGTGCGGCTCACGCGGTCGTCGACGGTGATGTTCTGCACCGGGCTCATGAAGAGCTCAATACCATCAACGTCCTTGAGCTTCGTCTGCAAGCGGCGAATTACATCGGAGGCACTCAGACTGCGGTCGCCGATCGGCTTCAGATTGATCGACATGCGCCCGCTGTTCAGCGTGGTGTTCGTCCCGTCTGCCCCGATGAACGAGGACAAACTCTCGACAGCCGGGTCTGCAAGCACAATGCGCGCCAGTTGCTGCTGCTTCTCCTCCATGGCCGCGAAGGAGATGGTCGCCGGCGCCTGCGAAATGCCTTGAATTACGCCCGTATCCTGGGTAGGGAAAAATCCCTTGGGGATCATGATGTAAAGGAAAATGGTGAGTAACAGCGTGGCCAGGGCTACGAGCAGCGTGATGCCCTGGAAACGAAGCACAAACTTCAGCGTGCGGCCATAAAACGCGATGATGTTTTCGAATACGCGCTCGGATGCCTTGAAGAAGCGGCCCTGTTTTTCTACCGGCGTGTAGCGCAGGATGCGTGAACACATCATCGGCGTCAAAGTCAGCGAAACCACTGCGGAAAGAATGATGGTGACAGCCAGCGTGACGGCGAATTCGCGAAACAGGCGGCCGATG
>Ga0302324_100009841_pt1 | contig 19912 bp, 13 predicted proteins | sample Palsa_T0_1_FD_201949 | JGI IMG/M metagenome (GOLD analysis project Ga0302324, IMG submission 201949) | Peat permafrost microbial communities from Stordalen Mire near Abisko, Sweden - Palsa_T0_1 | ecosystem: Environmental > Terrestrial > Soil > Palsa > Peat permafrost | place: Sweden: Abisko...
GCGATTGATGCCATGGGCGGAAAAGGCGAACTGCGAGTGCGCACGTTTCGCGAGGACGATTGTGTAGTCGTCGAGATTGGCGATAACGGGCCGGGAATTTCAGAGGAAGTGGAGGCCCACATCTTCGAACCTTTCTTTACCACGAAAGCTGTCGGCGAAGGCACCGGACTGGGATTGGACACGGTGCAAAGGATTGTGAGGAAGCACCGCGGAAATATTCAGGTGCTGTCGGCACCCGGAGATACGCGGTTTCAAGTGCGGCTGCCCCTGGCGCCGGACGGGAAATAACACGAAGCTTTCAGACCTTGAACCCCAGACTTTGACCCCCAGAGCTTGAACGTCGGGCCTCGAATCTCAGAAATCGAACTTTCAGGAATTAGGTTTTCAGCGTTATGACTGACTTGCGGCGCTACGATGCGATTGTGATCGGCTCCGGGCAGGGCGGGAATCCGCTGGCCGGGGCGCTGGCCGACGCCGGGAAACACACGGCGCTCATCGAACGCAAGCACGTGGGCGGTACCTGTATTAATGAAGGCTGCACTCCCACCAAGACCATGGTCGCAAGCGCGCGCGTGGCATACTTGGCGCGGCGCGGTGCCGACTACGGCGTGACCGCCGGGCCCATTAGTATCGACATGACGAAGGTACGCGAGCGCAAGCGCAACATTGTCGACAGCTTTCGCAATGGCAGCCAGAAGAAGCTGGAGAGTACCGCGAATCTCGATTTGATTTTCGGCGACGCGAGTTTCAGCGGACCGAAGACTGTGTCGGTTAAGTTGCGGGATGGTGGTGCCAGCGAATTGTCGGCCTCGCAGATTTTCATCAACGCCGGCACGCGTGCATCCGTGCCGCGCATCGGTGGCCTCGACGGCGTTCCTTTTCTCGACAACACTTCAATCATGGAGTTGGGCGTTGTGCCGGAACATTTAATTGTTCTGGGCGGCGGTTACATTGGGGTTGAGTTCGGACAAATGTTTCGGCGCTTCGGCAGTCGAGTGACGATAGTGAATCGCGCCGGACAGTTGCTGAAGGGCGAGGACTCGGACGTCGCGGAGGAAGTCGCCAAGATTCTGCGGGAAGATGGAATTGAGATTCTTCTCAACGCGCAGACCAAACGGGTGAGCAGCGCGGATGGGAAGATCCGGCTGACGCTTGAATCGGAGAGCAAGTCCAGCGAAGTGGCTGGTTCGCATCTGCTGGTGGCGACGGGGCGCACGCCGAATTCCGATTCGCTGAATCTCGCCGCGGCGGGCGTCAAGACCGACGTGCGCGGCTTCATCCAGGTGAACGAGCGGCTGGAAACCAGTGCCGACAGTGTTTATGCACTGGGCGATATTAAGGGCGGCCCGGCGTTCACCCATATTTCGTATGACGATTTTCGGATCCTTCGCACCAATCTTATTGAGAACAAATCCGTCGAGAAAAAATCTGCTTCCACGAAAGATCGCTTCGTGCCCTATACGCTGTTCATGGACCCGCAGTTAGGACGTGTGGGATTAACTGAGGACCAGGCGCGGGCGCAAGCGCTGAATATTCGCGTGGCGAAATTGCCGATGAGTTCTGTCGCCCGGGCGCTTGAGACCGACGAGACGCGCGGGTTCATGAAGGCGGTTGTCGACGCGGGAAGTGGGCAGATTCTGGGCGCGGCTGTGCTCGGCATCGAGGGCGGAGAAATCATGTCGGCGATCGAGATCGCGATGATGGGGAAGTTGCCCTACACGGCATTACGTGATGGGACGTTCGCGCACCCAACGCTGGTCGAGTCGCTGAATAATTTATTTATGGCAATGGATAGCAAGAAGTAAAACCGTTAGCCTCGGGTTTAGAGGGCTTCCGCGCCGGATCTCGTCTACAAATCAATCTTCTTTTAGACCGCTGGGACCACTAAAACAAATCCCCATGTCTCGCAAAGGAGGCGAGACATGGGGCACCCAGGGTTTTCGTTGTTCTAGCGACTAGCCTTGTGACGGATGCAACACGCGGAAGCTGCTGCCCGCGCTGGTCCAGACCAGCACCATCGCGTCGCTGTTCGTGGGCACACTGGCGAGCGCTTTCTGAACATCGGCCGCGGAGTGCACGGGCTGGCGGTTGACTTCCGTGATCACTTCGCCCCGTTGCAGTCCGGCGTTATCGGCTGGGCTGCCGGGCGTGACTTGTTCGATCACGGCGCCGTTTACCTCATCACTGGCTTGCAGTTGCTGGCGCACATCGGGTGTGAGCTCGCCGAGTCCCAGCCCCCAGCGCGGCTTGTGGCCGGCGTCGGAGACCTGGTTATCGTGCTCGCCTTTGCCCATCGCCTCAAGCGTTACCGGCAGTTCGACGGATTTACCGTCGCGCAGGGCCTTTAGGTGAAGCGTGGTGCCGGGCTGCTGCTGACCGACTTCAACTTGCAGCGCGCCCGCGTCGACCACGGTTTTACCGTTGACTTCGGTGATGACGTCGCCGACTTTCAGCCCCGCTTTCGCACCCGGTGAGTTGGGTTCAACCTGAGTGACAACGGCTCCGGAGGCGTCGTTCACGTGAAAGAATTTCGCTTCTTCCGGCGTGACGTCGTTGATGCCGATGCCGATGTAACCATGGCTGACTTTTCCGTACTTGATCAGCGTGTCAACCGTGGGCTTCACAATCTGCGCCGGAATGGCAAATCCCATGCCTGAGAAGCCGCCGGTCTCTGAGACAAGGAACGTGTTGATGCCGACAACTTCGCCGTGCGCGTTGACCAGCGGTCCGCCGGAGTTGCCGGGGTTGATGGCCGCATCCGTCTGAATAAATTCCCCAGGCGAACGGCGATCCGCGGCGAACGGATTCGGACGATTCAATGCGCTGACGATGCCGCGGGTCACAGTGAAGCGAAATCCCAGCGGATTGCCGAACGCGAGAACCGTTTGTCCCGGATGCAACTGGGTGGAATCTCCCAGGGGCACGCTGGGCAGGTTGTTGCCATCGATCTTAATCACAGCGAGGTCGGTCAGAGGGTCGGCGCCAATCAGCTTGGCTGAAAGAATGCGGCGGTCGGTCATCGTGACGCGAATGTCGACCGCGCCGTCGATCACGTGGTTGTTGGTAACGATGTAGCCGTCGGGCGAAATGATTACGCCGCTGCCCAGGCCGTGCTCAATCTGCGGTCCAGGTCGCGTCTGCGGGCCGAAATTGAATTGGCGGCCGAACTGTTGGCCGAACTGCTTGTTGAAGAATTGCTGCAGGCCGTTGGAGTCGTCGCCATTATTGTTGTCGCTGTTGTTGTCTTCGCCTTGGGAAATGTTTCCGTTTCCGTTGTGCTTGGAAGTTACGGTCACGTTGACGATTGCCGGTGTGACACGTCCGGCCAGCGCCTCCATGGCGCGGTCGAGTGAGAGCAGGGCGCTGACGCTGTTGTCGTCGAGTGGCGCAGCGGCCGGTGCAGGTGCCGCCGCAGAGGCTGCGTGAGCGGGGTTGTTGAACTCATAAGCTGCCAGCGGCAGAACAATCGCCGCCGCAGCCACCGCGACGAGGAAGCGGCGATGGAATGCCGCCTGGAAATACTTGGTCCAGCTTTTCATGGTGATACTTCTCCTTTGTAAAAACTTCGGTTTGTAGAAAAACTCCTGTGACAGCTAGCGAACTAATTGTTTAGTTGATGAGAACCCAAAAAAAAGCACTCAGATAACGCTCAAAACGATAGCGGATTGCAACTGCTGTCCCGCCGAATCTCCCCCTTCTATCCTCCAAATGCAAAGTGTCCAAATCCCTGCGCCGGAAGCGTCGTACTGCGTGGTTTGCAGGATGAGATAGGTCGCGGGCGCCGGCGGACGTTGATTCATTCCCGCGTCCGGCTGCGACAGATTGCCTTGCGCTGCGTCGGACTGCAGCAGGCTGGCACGCAGCGCATGAGCGTGCGTGGCTACGGGCTTCTGCCCAGCGAAGTTTCCGACGGGCCGCGCGCGGAATGATTGTCGCGGATTGAAGCTCGCAGGAATGGCGCGCGCGCTTTGCGCAAGGTTCGCCTCCAGCGAAGCCTGAGTCGCTGAAGCCTGGGTTGCTGAAGCTTGAGTCGCTGAAGCCAGGGTTGCTGAAGTTTGGGTTGCTGAAGTTTGGGACGTCGGGGATCGCGGCGCGGCAAATGCCGGCCCGGCAGCCGTCGTTGAGAAGTCCACAGACTGCGACGCAGTGTTCGGATTCTCAAAGGCAACGAACCGGGGCGCATATGAGCCCGCTCCGGCGGTCAGGAACAGCAGGGCGACGCTGCCGGCCACCACCGCCTTCCAGGAATTGCTGCCGGGCTTCCGTTTAGGGTCGAGGATCTGAGTCACCCGGGCCGACATCTGATGCATCCGGCTGACCAGAAACTGCGCCAGGGTCAGAGTGCGGGCGCTGTGTAACTTTTCGGCGAACGAAATCAAAGATGACGCGTAGGCGCGCGGACTCGAAGTTTGTGCGATCACTGCGTCGTCGCAGGCCATTTCACGTTCGATATTCAGGCGGCTTTCGATCCACCAGACCGCGGGGTGGAGGAAAAATATGGCTTTCACAATCTTCTGGGCGAGGTTGGTCCAGTCGTCCCAGCGACGCAAGTGCGCCAGCTCGTGCAGCAGAATTACTTGAAACTCATCGGCCGAAAGCTGGGGTAATAGCTGCGCTGGAAAAACAATGGCCGGCCGGAAGATTCCAATGGCCGCCGGAACCGTAACCTCATTGGATACGCACAATTTCACCCGGCGATGCAACGTTGTATCTTGCGATGTTGAATCTTGAATGGCGCCTGCAATCGCCGGATCGATACTGGCCGTGTCAAGTTCGGTGCAGGATTTTCGAATCTGCCGCACTCTCCACAAACCGTAGGCCAGACGAAAAAGCGACACGCCAGCGATCCCGGCCCAGGCGGTAAATATATAAAGGGCCCAGGCTCCGGAAATAATCATTTCTCTGCGCGCCGCAAACAGCGGTGTCGAATGCAGCCCGCTCCGTGCGGCGAAAAATGGCAGCGCCACCACGGAGGCCAGAGCCGAGAACCAGATGGCAAAGCGAGTGCCGGAGTTTTGATGGCCGATAACGCGAATCAAGACCCACACTACCAACGCCACAAGTATGCCTTCAACCAACGTGTTGAGGAAGTGCCCGGTCAAGGTTTGAGCGACGATCTGCAGAGTGGGGGTTGTCATTTCAAATCACTCCTCAGATCACTCGGACTTTCGTCATCCCGCCGGTCGCTTCCGATTTTTTCGCCCGCGGCGGTCCGTTCGAGCATCTGCCGCAGGCGTTGCAGATCAGCGGCGTCGATCTCCTCGTCCTGCAAAATGTTCAGGACTAACGCCTCATGTGAGTCGCGGAAGAATCGGCCCACCAGATGGCGAATCTCGGATCGGGTGGCCTCTTCGCGCCCGATAACCGGCTTGTAAACATGTGCGCGGCCATCCTTTACATGTTTGAGGTGACCTTTCTTCTCGAGAATGCGGATCGTCGTCAGGACCGAGTTGTAGGCCAGGCTCGAAGGCAGCCATTCCTGCACCTGCTGGACGGTGCCGAACCCCTTGGCCCAGAGCACGTCCATGATGCGGAGCTCGGCTTCGGTCAGGATGGCAGACTGTTTCGGCGGCACTTTCGTTCTCCCGTACATTTCCTTAGACGCATGAGTCGCAGGAAAGTAACTAATTATTTAGTTGCCGGAAGAGACGTCGGAGATGCCCGTAGCTCCGCCTGTCCCTCCGACAAACTCAGGGCAGGTCCGGCTCCCCCGTGGGAACAGCCGCCGGGTGGGAACAGCCGCCAGGTGAGGACAGCCGACATGTAGGGACAGCCGCCCTCGGCTGTCCTTCGAGCGCAGCTCGAACGGTTTTGACTTTTTCCACAGAATAAATCTCGTCCATGTGACAAACAACCATGACTGAGATTTCGCTTTTCCCTACTGTTGATCCTGCAGGCCAGATGTTCAGCCGCGCAGTTCTAGACACCTCGCGGACCCGTGTACGCACCTTCGGGAGTGACGATACGGGACATCTTGTAGGCGAGCGCTTTGCAGGTCACCCTGGATGACCCAGGGAACAGTGCTCGTGGTGGGAGTGATCGCTCCCCAGCTATACAAAATCACCACGCAAGGCCGAGGATTCAAAGATAGTGAGTTTGAGTTAAAGACCAAGTAAATGGACAGATGAAGGTAAGAAAGGAGAAACCTAGCCCCTAACCCCTGACCCCTGACGGCTGAGTTATTACCCCGCCCACGATCTCCCCTAAGCCCAGCGGGGAATCACCTCGCCATTGGAAGAAACCAATGCTGCAACAACCCAAGGTATTGATCCTAATGTGATTCTTCCGGCAACTGTTGCGGACGTGGGATACTCTTTATGGGTGCAGTTTAGGTTTCCTTTGCGAGCCGCTTGCCGATGACCCAGATTACCGTTCAGCTGGAACACGTGTGCAAGAACTATGGGGATGGCAAAGTCGTGCACGCGCTGCGCGATGTGAATTTCTGCGTGGAGCTGGGGGAACGGGTCGCGGTGATGGGTCCGTCGGGGTCGGGCAAGTCGTCACTGCTCAACCTGATCTGCGGATTGGATCAACCAACGACTGGAACCGTGAGCGTGGCCGGGATTCGCTTATCCGACCTCAACGATGACCAGCGCACCCGCATGCGCCGGGAAAAGATTGGAATGATTTTCCAGACTTTCAATCTCTTGCCTACGCTGAGCGCGGTCGAAAATGCGGCGCTTCCTCTTCGGCTGCAGGGTCTTTGCCGCCGGGACGCGGAACGCCGGGCGGCGGCGATGCTGGAACGCGTAGGCCTGAAGACCCGGATCACCCACCGCCCGGACCAGATGTCAGGCGGGGAGCGGCAGCGGGTGGCGATTGCGCGGGCGCTGATTTTCTCTCCTCCGCTGCTGCTGGGGGACGAGCCCACGGGCAACCTCGATTCCGCGACCGGCGAAGAAATTCTCGGGTTGCTGGATGACCTGCAAAAGGAATTCAACAGCACGTTGTTGCTGGTCACGCACAACGAACTGGCCGCGAGCTTCTGCGATCGCGTGGTCACCCTGCATGACGGGCAAATTCAAAATCCCGCCTCGACCTCTATCCCAAATCTAATTAAAGATCGGGTCGCTCCCGCGTCCGCCGGGTCGCGCTGATGTTTCTGGCGCTTTGGCACATCAGCCTGCAGCAGTGGTGGAATCATCGGCTGCGGCTTTTCCTCACCACCATGGGCATCGCGCTGGGAGTCGCGGTGTTTTTCGCCATCCGCACGGCGAACGTGACGTTGCTTAACTCGCTAGAGCTCACCGTACAAAAAGTAGCCGGCAAGGCCACGCTGCAGGTCACGGCGGGCGAGACTGGATTTCCCGAACAGATTCTCGACAAGGTGCGGGCCACGCACGGAGTGAAAGTTGCTGAGCCGGTAATCGAAGTGATTGCGCGTACGGCGTTTGCCGAAGAAGGCAATCTTCTCATTCTTGGCATCGACACCGAAGGCGATCAGCAGCTGCGCGAATATCAGTTCGAAAAATCGAAAACCCAGATTTCCGATCCGCTGGTTTTTCTGGCGCAGCCCACCTCGATCCTGATATCGCGCGCCTTTGCCGACCGGCACTCATTGAAGATCGGCGACACCCTGCCGTTGTACACCTCCAACGGGCGGAAGAATTTTACCGTGCAGGGGATCTTCAGTCCGACGGGTATCGGAGAGGTGTTTGGCGGCAACATCGCCATCATGGACATCTATTCCGCGCAAGTCGTTTTCAATCGCGGGCATAATTTTGACCGCATTGATCTGATGAATTCCTCCGACGTGCCGGTGGAGACTTTGCAGAAAGCTCTGCACGCGGAGTTGCCGGCGGGATTTGAAGTGGTGCCGCCGAAATCGCGCGGCCAGGGCCTGGAGAGCGCGGTCACTGCCATGCGCGTGGGTTTGACCATTACCAGTTTTACGGCGCTGCTGGTGGGGATTTACATCATCTTCAATTCATTCACCATTGCCGTGAACCAGCGCTGGAAGGAAATCGGGATATTGCGCGCGGTGGGAGTAGAGCGGCGAAACATCAATCGGATGTTTCTTTGCGAAGCGTTTCTGATGGGGATGATCGGCTCCGGCGTCGGCATTGTCGGCGGATACTATCTGGCGGCGATCGGCGTGAAAGTTATGGCCAACATGGCGTCGTCGATCTACGGCTTCGTGTCGACCGCGACGCCGGTGGTTTTCAGCATGAAATACGCAGTGGCGTCATTCGTCCTGGGAGTGGGCACGTCGGTATTTGGAGCGTGGTTTCCGTCGCGGGCCGCGTCACAACTCGACCCCACAATGGCGCTGCATAACATTGAGGCGCGATGTAAAGAAAAAGTCCTGGGATGGCGCCGGCTGACTCTCGGCATTGTGCTTACTCTTTCGAGCCTGGCACTGATGGTGTGGACGCCCTCGGGAGTGGGCACGAGCTTCCAATTCTCTTACGCGATCCTCATGCTGCTGGGGCTGACCGCGTTATTGCCCAAGCTGATCGAGATCATGTCGCACCTGCTGCGGCCTTGTTTGGATTTTCTGGGCGGGGCGGAGGGCAGCCTGGCGGTGGATGCGATGATTCAGTCTCCGCGGCGCAGTTCGGCGACCGTGGGCGCGTTGATGGTCGGGCTGATGTTTGTTTTCTCGACCGCAGGATACATTCAGAGTTACCGGCACATGGTCGACCGGTGGATGAAGCAGTCGTTAAATGGCGATATTTTCGTGGCGACGACTACTTCGATGCGATCGACGACTTACCACTTCAGCGAGGAACTGGGCCAGCAGATCGCGAAAGTGCCGGGAGTGAAGCGCATTGAGAATCTTCGCTTCACCACGATTCCTTATGATGGCGACAGTGCGGCGCTGGTTGCGGTTGAGATGGATGGATTCATGGCGCGCGCCGCCGATGCGGTGGAAGGGAAGAGCGAGAGCACTCTTCGCGACGAACTGCCGAAGGGCGAGGGCGTGCTGATCTCGCGAAATTTTGCCACCCGCTGGACGCTTCACGTTGGCGACTCGGTGACCATGAACACGCCCAACGGTACGCTGGAGCGGCCGATCCTCGGGATTCTGGACGACTATCGCTCGGAGAAGGGGACGATTTTTATGGACCGCGCTCTGTACGAAAAATATTGGCACGACAGCGCGGTCGACTTCTTTGTAGTGATGCTGAACCCCGGCGTGGACCCGGTGGCGGCCAAGCAGAGGATTCAGATACTGACTTCCAGTTCGGTGCACGCCTTCGTCTACACCCAGGTGGAATTCAAAAAGTGGGTGTACGGGCTGGTCGATCAATTCTTTGTGCTCAACTACATGCAGCTGGTGATTGCGGTGATCGTGTCGGTGGTGGGGATTGTGAATACGCTGATGATTTCAATTTTCGAACGTAAGCGCGAGATTGGAATCATCCGCGCGATTGGCGGCCTGCGGATACAGATTCGCAAGCTGATCCTGCTGGAGGCGGTTGCGCTTTCGATTGTGGGCGTGGCGCTGGGCGCGCTGGCTGGAATGTTCAGCACGGAATTTATGTCGCATACCATGTCGACGGTGCTGGTTGGTTACAGCGTCCCGTTTTATGTGCCCTGGATGCTGATCCTGATCAGTCTCCCGGTCGTGATCATGATTTCGCTGATCGCGGGATGGTGGCCGGCGCATCTCGCGGCGGAAAACCAGATCATCGAGGCCATTGGATATGAATAGGCGCGGGTGGATTGTTCACGCGACCATCGGGTGTGTGAGTCTGTTTCTTCTGGTGGCTCCGACCTGGGGAGCCGTCGACCCGCGCGCCATTATGGAAGGGGTCTATCAGCAGGACACCAGTCACGACACCACGATGAAGGCCGTCTTCGACATTTACGACAAGGACGGACATAAGACCACGAAGAAATTTGTTGTGTACCGCCTGGGATCGCCGGGCGACAGCAAGACGCGGGTTGTGTTCACCGATCCCGCGGAGATTCGCGGGGTGACGCTGCTTTCCTACAATCACAAAGGCGATATTGACCGCCAGTGGCTGTACATTCCCGCGACCCAGCGAACCCGCAGCATCACGCCCCGCGAGCTTTCAGAAAAGTTTGCCGGCACCGATTTTACTTATGAAGATGTCGAGGAGCGGGTGCTGGATAATTTTACCTACCGGCTGCTCAGCGATAACGAGACTATCGACGGACACAAGACTTACAAAATAGAGGCCAGGCCGGTGGATGCCACGCGCTCGCAGTACAGCTACGTTTATTACTGGGTAGGCCAGGATGTCCCGGTGGTCTTGCACGCGGAGATGTATGACAAGGACGGAAAATTGGTCCGCGAGTTGCATGCCTCAGGACTCAAGAAAGCTTCCGGCATTTCAGGCGCCCGCCATGTTGAGATGCAGTCGGTCGAGGACAAGACCCGGACGGTTCTGACCATCGACGAAGTTAAGTTCAACCAGCATCTGGACGACAAGATGTTTACGCCGGAGGGATTGGGAAGCGCGGCTCCGCAAAAGCCTTCCGCGCCTTGAGGGCGTGCCGAAACGCATCAAATCATAGGCAGGAATTAGGGCCAGGGATCAGGGGACAGTAATCAACGAACCAGTGGCCAGCGAGTTTTTAGTCAATCGTGAGGACCAACGCCTGGCTGGTGCCCCCGCTGGAGCAGCCTTCATATTGGGAGTTACCGGCGGGAGTGTTGACCGTGACGTTGGCGGTGCCAGTGGCGGAGATTACGGCGGTCGTGATCGTGATCTGCAATTGCGTGCTGCTCACCACCTGCGTGCTCACGTTGGTTCCGTTGATGACCACGACGGACGAGGCAACGAAGTTGCTGCCCGTCACGGTGAGCGGCGCCCCGGTGAGCTGAATCTGGGCCAGCGAAACTGAAGTCGCAGACAGAGACGCGATCACAGGAGCGGGGCGCGCGCTGCCGCACAAGGGATCCAGGGACTTACAGCCCTGCAGAATCAGCACGGCGAAAAGCAGAACGGCGAGAGATCGCGAAAGAACTAAGAATCGCTTCATACTGCATCGTACACTCGGCAGTCACCACCGGGTGAGTACGTAAGTCACCACCGCAACAACAGAAGCTCAGAACAGAATCCCGGTCCCATAGCGGCCAGCAGGCCCAACGTACCGGGCTCGGGTCGGCGATTCTTCATCACATCTTCGAGCACGCAAAGCACAGAGGCGGAGGAAAGATTTCCGACTTTGCGCAGGCAATCCCATGAAGCGTCGAGTTCGCCGTTGTGCAGGCCCAGGGCGTCGGCCGAGGCGTCAAGCACTTTGGGGCCGCCGGTGTGTAGAACCCAGCTCTTCAGGTCGCTGCGTTTGAGCCCGTTATCGGCAAGAAACGTATCGACGTCGTGACCCAGATTTTCGCGAATCAACGTGGGAACCTCGGTCGACAGAATGATGCGGAAACCTTTTTCCGAAATCTTCCAGCCCATCATATCTTCGGTGCTGGGGTAGAAAATCGAGCGAGTGGCGACGATTTCCGGGCCAGGAATGGGCTGAGGTGCCGATTCAAATTCTGCGCCGGTCACGATCACGGCGGCTGCACCATCGGCGAAGAGCCCGGAAGAGATGAGGTTGGCGACTGACAGATCCTCGCGCTGCAAGGTAAGCGAACAGAGCTCGACCGAGACCAGCGCGGCGGCCTGCTTGGGGTAAGCGCGAACATAGTCGTAGGCGCGGGCGATGCCGGCGGCGCCGGCGACGCATCCCAGGCCGAAGATGGGAGTACGGCGAATCCGGGTGGGAAGGCCCATGCGGTTGATCAGCAACCCGTCAATCGAAGGGCTGGCAACACCGGTGACGGTGGTGAACAGCAGCGCTCCAATATCCTGCGTCTCGAGTCCGGCTTTGTGCAGAGCGAGGCACAGGGCGCGTTCGCCCAGTTCCTGAGCAACTCTTATCCAGATGTCATTAGCCTGGCCCCAGGTCTTGATGTCGTAGTACTCCTCGGCGGGAATGGCGAGGTAGCGTCCCTCAACGGTTACATTGCGATGCAGGCGCGCCAACAGCAGCGGATTCTTAAGCTTGGCTCCCCAATAATCCTGGAGACGATTGAGAAGGTCTTTTTGAGTGTAGTAATTCTTCGGGAAGGCGCTTGCAGCGCTTGCGATCCTCATGGATTCGGGCTCCGGTGTTGGACTCCCACGATAGGCGCACGCGGGGGGACAGACAGCCGAGGCTTAGCGGAAGAGCTGCCAGTTCTCGTCTGTAAATCGTTTAAGCTCTTGCAGCTGACTCAAAACCGTCGAGAGCCCGGCGCGAATTGCGGCTTTCGCGACATCGGCAACTGGTTCGCCACGGTATTGCGACTCAATCGTACTCTAAACGACATTGAAATGGGAACGATGGCACATTATACGTCATCCCAAAATGGGAACGCTTAACGAGACGGGGCGAACCACCAGGGGAACACGGAGGACACACGGGAAATCGGCGGCAGCAGAGTAACCGATTCCTAACCGCGGCCGATTTTCCGCTACTTCCTCCGTTCCTTTAAGATTTGGTGCTCCGTGACTTAGATTCCGCTGTGTACTCCGTGTCCCCTGTGGTCCATCTTCCCCCTGTGTACTCCGTGTCCTCCGTGGTCCAGATTTCGCGTCATCCGACGTTGGCCGTTGGTAATTTGTTGGCGGAAATCACGGGCGATAGGCTGCCTACAGAGGAGTATCTCCATGCCATCTGTAGGTGCGTTCAGAGCCCTGTGTCTATGCGGCATTCTGGCCGGTACGTGTGCCGCCCAGAAGGCGAATCCGGACACCAGTGCGGGGAAGGATAAAGATAGAGACATCCGGCCCGCTATTTTTCAGCGGGAGACTCCGCGCGAAAACCCGCTGGGAGCAAAAGCGCAGATTGTGGCGGGCCCGGGTTCGTCGAGTGTGCAGCTTTCCGCAGCGAACTTCCACCTGGCTTCTGAAGAAGAAATCGACGGTATGGAGCGCACTCTGGAGCAGTATGTCACGGCGTTCGAGAGCCTGAGCGTGCCCCAGGTGAAGCAGGTATGGCCCGATCTTGATCAGAAACATACCAAGGCGTTGAAGGATGTGTTTGCGGTATTCAAGGGATCGGCGGCGCCGCGCCTGGGGCTGCAGTGCGCAATCCCAAAAGTAGGCGGCGATATGGCCAAGGTGGAATGCCTGGAGACGATGACCTACCACGTGGGCAAGGGCAAGTCACAGGAAGCCGGGCCGGCGAAGATTTCCATTCAAATGCGCGGCCAGTCGGGTCATTGGGTCGTGCAGGATATGAAGGGGACGGGATAAGGCCCTTCTGCCCTGACGCATTTCCGAACTAGCCTGCCGTACGGTGGCGGATCTTTCTTAGGACCTACGACATTTCAGGGCGCCGTCGAGCTGCGCTCGACCGGACAGCCGGGGCCGGCTGTCCCCACCTAGACTCCGCCGCATATTTGCAGGAATGCTGGTTTGCAAAAATGCTGGTTTGCCGTTACGCTGGGCAGCGCGCCCCCCTCGGGCGTTCGCATCATGGACTCATCTCCTTCCCAACCCAGCCGGATCGGCGCCTACGACATCATCGATGTGATCGGGCGCGGCGGCATGGGAACTGTGTTCCGCGGGAACGATCCGCGAATCGGGCGGCAGGTCGCGATCAAGATGCTGACCGTGGCGGCAGAGGATCCCGACCTCCTCATCCGCTTCTACCGCGAGGCCAAGTACACCGGCAGTCTCCACCACCAGAATATTGTGACCGTATACGAACTGGGGCACCAGGACGGAGTGCCCTACCTGGTCATGGAATATCTCGAGGGAGTGAGTTTGGAGGCGCTGATTTCGTCGGGCCGGAGTATGCCGATGGCGGAGAAGCTGGGGATTATTTTGCAGGTGTGCAGCGGGTTGACGTATGCGCACCAGCAGAGCCTGGTGCATCGCGACATCAAGCCGGCCAACATCATGATCCTCCCGGACGGGACGGCGAAGATTGTGGATTTCGGCATCGCGCTGCTGGGCGGCAGCCGCCTTACCCGCACCGGCCACGTGGTGGGAAGTTTGAACTATATGTCTCCCGAGCAGCTGAGCGGGAACATTGAAGTGGACGTGCGGACCGACGTGTATTCCACCGGCGTGGTGTTGTTTCAGATGCTGACCGGAGTGCTGCCCTTTGAGGGAGGGTCGACGGCTGCGACTTTGCGGAGAATTGTGCAGGATCCGCCGCCGCCGCTGTCGCAGTATCTGCAGGATTGTCCGGCGGAGCTGGAAGGAATTCTGCACAAGGCGCTGTTGAAGGATCGGGAGGAGCGCTATTCCTCGCCGGAGGACTTTTCGCTGGATCTGCAGCGGGTCCACCACTTCTATTTGCAAAAAATGGTAGGAGAGACGCTGCAGTATGCCGCCGAGGCCCTGCAGCGCAAGGATTACGCGTCGGCGCGGCAGCAGGTGTTGCAGGTGCTCCGCGGATCTCCGCAAAGCATGGATGCCCTGGAGCTGCTCAAGCTGATCAAGCAGGGGCAGGACCAGCAACAGCACGAGCAGCAGGTTCTGCATTGGCAGATGAAAGCCGAGGAGGCGTTCCGGAAGAACAATCTCGACGAGGCCTTGCGCTTTGCCGAGCAGGGCATGCGGCTCGACCCAGGAGGAACGGTTTTTCCCGGGCTGCGTAGCGCGATCATGGAAGCGCAGGCTCGCATGGGGCAGTATCGCGAGGCGTTGAAGCGGGCGGAGACGGCGTTGCGAGCCTGGGACCTGGAAACGGCGAAGCGAGCAGTGGAGGAGGCGCAGGCGATTCTGCCGGACGATCCGGGGGCGCGCACGCTGGCCGGACAGATTATCGTGCGGCTGGAACAGCGGTTGCGCGAACAAAAAGATGCGGAGAAGCAGCAGCAATTCGCTCGTTCATTGAATGCGGTGGAAAAAGGCATCGCGGACGCCCGCATGCTTTTGCTGATGGGACAAGCGGCAGAGGCCTTACAGGCGCTGGAAAACCTTGAGATCGCGGTGGCGCAGTTGCCGCCGCAGTGGGTTGAACAGTTCCGGGTACTCAAGAAAGAAGCGCGCGACAAGCGGGATGCGGCCGCGCTGGCGGTGCCCCCGAAGTGGGCGGAGAACCTCGACGGGCTGACCATCACGGAGATTCCTGCGCACTTCGACGCGGCGCCCGATGCAAGGTTCGATGCGACGCAGGTCATGCAGTCGGGAGTAGGTGCCCAGGAGTTGAGTTGGCCAGCGGAAGCACCGCTCATGGGCAATGAGACACCTTCATTCCAGCACTCTGAGACGACGGCGGAGACCGCGCAGTTCGTGTCTTCCGGATTAGTGCGCGATGTTTACTCGCCCCGGGCTGAGGAGCCGCGTGATTCCAGCCGTGATTCCAACCGTGAGCTCAGCGAAGATGAGGTTGCTCCGGAGTTGCGGGAGTTTCTGGAACCAGAGCCGCGAACCTGGCCGCGGCCGGGGGTGTGGATCGGCATTGCGATTGTTCTGATGGTGGTGGTGATGGTTTGGCTGTTTGCACGCCCGAGTCCGGAGAGTCGTGTGCATCCGCCGGTCCCGGTAGTTGCCAGCCCGACTTATGCGGAGATTAATGCCGAACCGTGGGCCACGGTTAGAGCGGTGGATCCGGCGAGTGGGGATGCGGCGAGCGTGATCGGGCAGGCCACTCCGCTGCGAGTGAAGCTTCCGCCCGGACAATATAAAGTTACGCTGCAGGGTCCAAATCGCGAATCGAAGCAGCTGGAAGTGGTTGTGCCGGAATCCGGCGGCGTGGCCTGCTTCGCGACATTCCGGAAGCCCGATTTGAATAGGATTGTGGGGCGTTAGTCGGTTCCAACGGGCTGCTTCTAGCGCGTGGTCTGATCGGGCTGGCGAACGGCGTTCCACGAATAATTGCTGGGGCTGGCGTTCTCGCCGTGTGCGTCGTAACCGCTCTGGACGCTCGGTATTTCAAACTTCCCGGCCATCTTGTCGCCGTCCATAATTCCAGTAAAAACCAGAGTGAAAGGATGAGGACCGGGAAACTCAAGCGTCAGAGTAATCGTCTTTTCCTTCACCGTGCCGGAAACCTGCGAAGAATTCAAATGTCCATGATAGTTGCCCGTGAGCTTTGAGCCATTTTGATCGAGCTGCAGCGTGCCGTGCTCAGTTCCGAGGCGAGCCTCCCAGGATAGCTGCCATTTACCGCTGACGTTTGCGGGCGGGTTCTCCGCGGCGAGGGCGAGCCCGGAGACCAGAATCAGAAATGAAAAAAAGAAATAGAGAGGTCCATTTGTCTTCATGGGTTTCTCCTGGAACTGCGAACACGTTAAGCGGCTGAACGGGGTGGCGAAACTCAGGGTCGTATCGTGTTTCGAAAGGGTGCGGCTTCCAGCCACACCGTTAGTCTGACATTTTCCTCAGCGGCTAAAGCCGCTCTCCATTCAAAGGGGCTTACGGCGCGGCTGAAGCCGCGCCCTTTCAAAGCCACCGCGCCCTTCCAAATTAGCCGGCCTTTGCGAAACAGTCGCGCTCTTTCAAAATCAGCCGGCCAAGGAGGTTGAATTCCTTGGCCGGTCCGCTCTTCATCGCCTGACGATACTAAATTAGCTTTTACTTCTTCGCCGGGAACTTGAAGGCGTCGAAGAGATCATCTAATGCGGGGCTGTTGGTCGGCACGTACGGGTTATCCGCCAAGGTCTTTGGGTTGGGGAAATTATCGCGGCTGCGGGCGGTGATGGGCGCGAGGCCCCAGTTGCGCTCGATGAACTTGATGAGCGAAACGTGATCGCCGTAGCTGTGATTGATGACTCCGCCGGTGGTGTAAGGCGAGATGATGACCAGCGGAATGCGCGTACCATCGCCGAAGTAATCCACGGGCTGGATGTAGCCGGAGTCGTAGTATCCGCCGCCTTCGTCGAAGGTGACGAAGACTGCGGTACTCGCCCACAGTGTCGGATTCGCCTGCAACTTCAGGACAATGTCCTTCACGAAGCCTTCGAACAGATTGAGCTTCGAGGAAGAGGGATGGCCATCGGTGAATCCGCTGGGTTTAACGATCGAGACGGCGGGCAGGTTGCCGTCGATGAGATCCTCATACAGGCTGGTCGTGTCCTGGATGTGGGCCTCGCGCTCGGCGGGAACGGTCATGATGTCGGTCGCGTACTGGAACGGGTTGCAGATGTTGCAATAGCGATCGTAGGGATTGGCGCCGGTGGGATCAGAGGTGTAAAGATTCCAGCCTTCGCCGAAGTAGGTGTAAGAGAGACCAGCCGCCGACAGGCTGTCGCCAATGTGCCTCTGCGCCGTGGGAGGAATGGTGAACTGGGTGTAGAGGCTGTCCAGCGTGCCATCGCCCACGAAGCCGGGATTGTAGTTGTTCAGAAGGTAGTAGGCGTTGGGAGCGCAATTGGGACTGATGGGCGGATTCAACGACTGCAAGTAGTTCACGACTGCTGGAACCGCAGGCTGAGTCAGATCGTTGCAGTTGGTATAGCTGCCGCCGGAGTAGCCATCTTGATCGTAGTAATTGTTGGTTCCGTCCTGCGGGTTCGGGTTCTCGATCTGATTGGTCGGAGGCGTGGCGAGATTGCCGTTGCCGTCGCTGAAGGCAATCGCGTCGGCGTAGCCGAACATGATGTGGTTGGCGCCGGTTCCACCCATCACTGACTGATGGAAGTTGTCGCTGATGGTGTAGTTGTCGGCCAGATAGTGGAAGTACGGAGCATCGTCGTTCACCATGTTGAAGAACGCCAGGGCCGTGGATCCTTCGCCGGTATTGAGTGTTGCCGGTGGCGGGTTACCGTTGCTTCCCGCGCCAATCGTGGTTTCAACCCAGGAGAACAAATCGTTCAAGCAGCCGCTGGGATTGCTGGAGGTTGCCGTGGCGATGCTGCAATCGGTCTGCTGCCACATCTGGTAAAAGCGGTGGACAGGGCTGGCCGCATAGGCATCGTAGGGAAGAGTTGAAGAGGTGAGTTGGAACACGCCGGAACCCAAAGTTTCGACGTTGGGAATACGGGTGTCTGGCACGGCGTGCGGCAGTCCGGTGGCGCCGGTTAACAGATACTTGTTGTAGCCGGGAGCCAAGCCGGGCTCGGCCAGTTCCGCCAGCGATAGAGTGACAAAGGGCGCAGGACTGCTGTCGCTGGCGACGGTGGGAGCGCCGCCGGTTTCTGGCGCGGGAATATTCGCGTAAGCCGCTTTGCTGCCCGGCGAGATTTCGAAAGCTCCGCTGTCGACCGCGCTGTATTGTGCGGAGATTCCGTAGTTGAGGCCCGGTGTTCCGTCTGCATTCACGATTCCCCTGGAAAGTAAATTAGCGACGTGCTGCCCTTTTTTCGGACGGAGGGTGCCGTAAACGTGATCGAAGGTTCGATTTTCACCGATGATCACGATGACGTGTTGAATGGGAGAGACTGGGGTGGCAGGCTTGCGTGCAGCGGCCGCGGCGGGGGTTGATGCTCCGAGGTTGGCGATAATCGAGAACAGACTTAAGCCAACCACAGCGTGCTGCCTGGCTTGCGCCAGGAAACCGGACGAAGACATGGAGTTCCTCCTAAAGAGTTGTGCAGAACTTCAGAAGGTAAGTTAGCGGGTGAACAGTTTCGCGGGGGTGAAACCAGAGTGAAATGTGCGTAAAAAGAAATTCACATGCGGAAATGTTTCGTGGCGGTTTAGCGGGCGGTTTCCCATAGCCGGCGGAAAATATGCGAGTTGGTTACGCTGCGATGAAATGTGCGTGAAAAGAAATCCACATACGATTGAGTGCGAAAAAATTGCCGGAGAAAAGCTCTTAACCGCAGAGATCGCGGAGAACGGCCGCAGAGGACGCAGAGAAAAAATAAAAATAAAAATAAAAACCCGGAAATCTTTATTGCAGATCGCGGTAGGCTTGCAGGATTTTCGGAGAAACGTCCTGCGTGGCGGCTTTGAATCCGGCTTGCTTGGCTTGTTTGAGATCGTTCATCGCATCCTGCTGCAAGGTTGCGTCTTCGCTTCCCGTCACAAAATATCTGCCTAACTTGCTGGCGCCGAGATAGAACTGAATCAGCGGAAGCTTCTGCGCGCCGGAGCGGGCGCAGTCTTGTAAGTGCTGGATTGCAGAGTCGTAGTTTCCCGAATAAAACTGGTCAATGCCCAGTAACAATTCCGTGGCAGCGGCGCGGTTCTGGGGATCGCCGGGGCCGTCAGGCTTGATGGCGGCGGCGGCGAGAAAACTAGCGCGCGCGGCATCATACTGGCCGGCGCGGCTGAGTTTTTCCGCGTTGGCCATAGCGTCGGTGTAGCGGGAAATCTTATCGAGATAATCGGCGGCGGCGGGTTCGGGGCCTGCCCGCTTAAATAAACTACGGGCCCAGTCGAAGTTGTTGCCGTCGTACGCAGCTTTGGCTTTGTCGAGTGCGGAGTTCGTGGCCGGGGCGGGTGTCGCGATATCAGGCGTCCGCTCCGGAGTCGTCTTCTCGGTGGGGACGTGGTCGTAGGAACCTTTGTCCATCTTGGCCAGGTCGGTATTCACCTGGCACATATGGACGGCTTCGTCGCCCCCACAGGAGTAGCCGGGAGTGTCGTTGGCGACGGCGCAGATGAGTTGCGCCGCTTCCTTAAAGTGATGTTCCTGTGCGGCGGCTAAAGCTTTGGAGCAGAACTCGGTGTCCATGGCCTGGCTGCTGGCGGCATGAGTTTTTTCGAATTGCGCCTTCATGTCGCGAGCCTTAGCCAATCGATCCTGGGGATTGAACGGGCCGTCGGGCTTGATCTGGATGGCTTTTTCCAGTTGCTGGACGGCGAAGGCCAAGCTATTGGCGTCAAGTTCATCGGGAGTGCGATCCATGGCGCTCCTCGCGACTTGCATGGCCTCCTGGTAGGCCTTGATCTTACTGATGTACTGCTGAGCCTCTTGGGCGTGCGGGCCGGAGACTTGCTGGAATTCTGCGAGCGCCTGCGGGAATTGATTTTTGTTGTAGGCGTCGACGGCCTGAGCGAAGGGATCGGTGGTGTCTTGAAAGGCGCGGGCGGGCGCGGACAAAGCGACAGCATTT
>Ga0302324_100009844_pt1 | contig 19910 bp, 17 predicted proteins | sample Palsa_T0_1_FD_201949 | JGI IMG/M metagenome (GOLD analysis project Ga0302324, IMG submission 201949) | Peat permafrost microbial communities from Stordalen Mire near Abisko, Sweden - Palsa_T0_1 | ecosystem: Environmental > Terrestrial > Soil > Palsa > Peat permafrost | place: Sweden: Abisko...
CGACAATGGAATGGCGCCGCAAAAAGAAGGGATCTTCCCCGCGGAAGTCGCTCCCAACGCCAAGGAAAAGGTGTGAGGCTTCATGAGCATTCTCGATATCGATCGACAAACCAACGACAAACGCCCGGCCACTCCCCAAATTGATCCGCATGTGCGCGCGTGGGCGCATGAGTGCATCAGCCTCTGCGAGCCGGCGGATGTGTATTGGTGCAACGGCTCGCCGGAGGAAAAACGGAAACTAATCGAGCGCGGTGTGGCGGAGGGATCGCTGATTCCACTGAATCAGCAAAAGCTGCCCGGCTGTTATCTGCATCGCAGCAATCCGAATGACGTGGCACGCTCCGAGCAGAACACTTTCATCTGCACACCCGGCCAGGACACAGCCGGCCCCACCAACAACTGGATGGAATCCCGCGAAGCGTACGCCAAGCTCAAGGGATTGTTCCACGGCTGCATGCGGAATCGCACGATGTATGTCGTGCCGTTCGTGATGGGGCCGATCGGATCGCCGCTGTCGAAGGTTGGCGTGCAACTGACGGATTCGGTTTATGTGGCCGTCAGCATGGGGATCATGACGCGCATGGGGGAAGTGGCGTGGAAACAACTGGCGGCGTCCAAGCGGGCGGTCTCCGATCCCGATGCCGAGCCGGAATTCACGCGATGCCTACACAGTCTGGGCGATGTCAATCCCGATCGTCGTTACATCTGCCATTTTCCAATCGACAACACGATCTGGAGTTTCGGTTCCGGTTATGGCGGCAACGCGCTGCTGGGGAAAAAATGTTTGGCGCTGCGCATCGCCAGTTTTCTCGGACAACAACAGGGCTGGATGGCGGAGCACATGCTATTGCTGGGCGCGACCGATCCGATGGGGGTGAAAACTTATGTCACCGGCGCGTTTCCCAGTTCGTGTGGCAAGACCAATTTTGCGATGCTGATCCCGCCGAAAAAATATCGGGATGTCGGGTGGAAGATCACGACCGTCGGGGATGATATCGTCTGGATGTGGGTGGATGTGCAGGGCAAGCTGCGGGCGATTAATCCGGAGTTCGGCTATTTCGGCGTGGTGCCGGGGACGAATTACGAGACGAATCCCAATGCGATGGCGGCGATGTCGCGCGACACGATTTATACCAACGTCGCGCTGCTGCCCGATGGGGATGTCTGGTGGGAAGGCAAAACCCCGCAACCGCCGGCGAAATGTATCGACTGGACAGGGCAGGAATGGACGCCAGATTCGGGGCGGAAAGCAGCGCATCCGAATAGCCGATTCACGGCGCCGATGACCAACAATCCCGCGCTGGATGAGGCGGCGGATGACCCCAATGGCGTCGTGGTATCCGCAATCATTTTCGGCGGCCGGCGGTCGCGGTCGATTCCGCTGGTTTTTCAGGCATTCAACTGGATGCACGGCGTTTACCTCGGCGCCACCGTCGGCAGCGAAACGACCGCGGCGGCGGCGGGGCAGACCGGCATCGTCCGGCGCGATCCGATGGCCATGCTGCCGTTCATTGGCTACAACATCCGCGATTACCTCGTGCATTGGTTTCGCATGCGCAAACGGCTGAGCGATTGCCCGCGCATTTTCCATGTCAACTGGTTCCGTAAGGATGATCAGGGGAAATTCATCTGGCCGGGGTTCGGCGAGAACATGCGCGTGCTGAAGTGGATTATCGACCGCTGCAAAGGCCGGGCGTATGCGCGCGAGACGCTCATTGGGTGGATGCCGCGCAGTGAGGATATTGATCTGGAAGGAATCCCGGTGACTCGCCGGCAATTTGAGGCGATTCAGGAAGTGAGCATTGACGATATCAAGGCGGAGTTGATGAGCCAGGAGGAGTTGTTTCTCAAGCTTGCGGGGGATTTGCCGAAGGAGATGATCTTTCAGCGGGAGTTGTTGATTAGTCGGTTATAAGAGATCGGCGAGCAAGCTCGCCGGCTACACAGCTCGATTTCAAAAAAGAAGAAAACGGCCACCATCATGGTGGCCGTTTTCTTTTTTCAGACGATATCCCAGGATGCCTCGGCTCAAGTGGCCGGGGTGATCGTGGGCTTGGTGAGAATCATTTCCCTGCCGAGCTTTTTGCTGCGACCAATGAAGTAGATCACACCATAGATGCCCCAGATGGCGGCAAAGCCAAGGGCGATAAACGGCTCCTTTTTGCTCATTCCCGGCACCATGAATGGGCCGACGAGGTAGAACAGCATGCAACCAAGGTTTGCCACAATACCGAACAGCGGAATGAATATGTGCTTGATCGGATTGTGCATCTCGTGCTCATGGAACGCCACCATGGCGACCAGGCAGCTCATCATATAGAGCAGGAACGTGCCGAAGTTGCTGATGAGGGTGATGATCAGCAGGCTATTGGGGAAAGAGGAAGCATGTGCAAAGCTGAAGACACCTTTGTACCAAATGCTGGCCTTCTGGGCATCCGTGAGGTTGCTATCAAGGGCAGAGGTGGCCGAGGGGCCGCAGAGGTAGAAGATGACGCCGTAGATACCGACGACCACGGAGATGGTCGCCAAGGTCCAGATGCAACGGTGCGGTGTGTTGTTCTTGCCGTGGAGCAGGCCGAAGTGGTTGGGAACCTCTTCGTCGCGTCCCATGGCGTAGGTCACGCGGGCACCGGTGTTAATGCAGGATAGGGTGGTTCCGATCATGGCCAGGAAGACCGTGATGGCTTCCCAGAACATGAACCACCAACCCGCGCTGGGTTTACCGAACGCCCAGGCGCCGACGAGCTGCATCATGTCGCCGATCGGAGCGGATGATCCGGATGCGGTAACGTTGGTGTAACAGGAACTCTGGAAATAGTTGGCGGCGAAATATTCAAACAGGTAGCAGAAGCCGCCCTGAATCAGCAGCGAAGCGATGACGGCGATCGGAATGTGCTTCTTAGGGTCTTTGGCTTCTTCACCCATTGAAGTCACGGATTCGAAACCGACCAGACATAGAATCGCGATACAGCCCTGGATGACAATGTATTGGCCACTATGCCAGTGAATGACGGACTTGGCGCTGTCGTGATAAAGGAACGTCCAGACGTGAGATGTTGGATCCTGCGTCATGCCGCCCTGATAGGTGATCGTGTTCACCTGGGCCTTGGCAATGGTGCCAGCCGGGAGAGTTGTCGGCTGAGTCGTAGCGCCGGAGAGTGTGATGGTCAGGCCGTCGGATGATTTAGTCCAATGGCTATCGAGCACACCGTTGTTGTCCGTGGGAATTTGACAGTATTGCCCTGTGCATTGGGCTCAATGATATTGCCAGCGGAATCACAGGTGTAATAGCAGTAAACGACGTTGCCGTTGGAATCCACTTTCGGGGTGGAAGAACCGCCGGAGGTGGTCGCGGGAACACTGTCTTGAACATACATGTCCGGCGTACCGGTGGAGTCAAGCGTGTAATCGGCCATGCCTTCGGTAACATGCGTGCGATGCACGATAGCCATGCAGGAGAAAATCAGTAGGGCGGTAATCTGAATGATATTGATCGCGACGTTCACGCCGGTCGCGCCGACGACGCCCTTGTATGCGATGAACGAAACACCATAGGAAAAGATGATGGCGAAAATAATCATCAGAATCGGACTGTTTTCGGCGGTAGTAAAGGTGTTTGGAAACAACTGTCCAGCCATATAGCCGATGAAGATGGACGTGACGCAGACCATCACGCCGGGATAAATCCAGTAATACAAGTGGCTGGCCCAACCCACCATGAACTTGTAAGCGCGTGCCCACTTGTAGGCTTGCTTTTTCGAAAGAAAGGCTTGTTCAGCGAAGAAGTAGCTGGACCCCGCGCCGGGGTAAAGTTTGGAAAGCTCCGCGTATGAAACCGCGGTGGCCAGGCACAGGAGTGTTGCAAGCAACATGCCCATCCACATGGCCGAGCCGGCTGAGGGCGAACCATAAGCGGATTGCTCCGAGAAGGTTAACCACAAGAACGCGCCCGGCGCGATCAGCGCCATGGCATTGCTGGTAAGACCGGTCAGGCCAAGAGTGGCCTTCATCGTTCCTTGTCCAGCGGGTTTTGTTTCTTCTGCCACAAAACTCTCCTTTCGTTCGGAAATGGGGTATGCGCATCAATCAGTCGGTGTGTTCTGGAAGGTGTTCCCAAACCACTGGGGACACGATCCACCGCACAGCCGTTCACTCCACCGAAACAATATCAGCTTCAGCACCGACTGACCCATGCACGGTGTTATTTTGCTTTCACAAATACTGTGCCATTAATTATTAGCCCTTCGGTTTTGCCGTATTACGCTCAGAATGTTCATTATGACGCCGAAAATGCGTTTTTTGGCGTTAGATGGCTTCATTGGCGGTTTCGCCTAGAAACTGTGCAATTACCGCCAGTGTCTCCTTCGATAGCCGCAATGCTGGGCGAATCGCTTGCAACTGTTGAATGTGCAATCCGCAAACGAACCCCAATGGAGGGCTTGTTTTGTGGCAGGGGGCTTTTAGAATCACCCCACCAGCCGTGCAGCGGGCAACCGTGCATTGGGCCCGTTCCCAGAGCGGGCGATTCGTCTTGCATTATGAAAGTCGATTACGGTCACGTTTCCGTCGAAGGTCCGGTTCGGGACCACAACGAGGACTGCATCGCCATCTGGCAACCCAAGAACCAGGACGAATGGCGCAACCGGGGCGCCGTCTTCATCTTGGCCGATGGCGTGGGGGGGCAGGACCGCGGGGAGATCGCCAGCAAACTGGCCTGCGAGTCGGCGATCGCCGCCTTCCTCGAGGCCAAGCCGTTGGCGTCGGCCAATCAGGTGCTCAATCAGATGTTTTCGGCGGCCAATCTCGCCGTCTTTGACCAGAATCTCAAAAACAACGGCTCCGGCAAGATGGCCACCACCATGACCATCTGCGTTTTCCGGCACAACGAAGTCACGGTCGGTCACGTGGGCGACTGCCGGGTCTACGCCATCCAGCAAGGGCGCATCCGGCAATTGACCAACGATCATTCCTACGCTGGCGTGCAACTGAAGCTCGGACTGGTCACCGTGCAGGAAGCAATGAACAGCAGCATGCGATCCGTGCTGACCCGATCAATCGGACAAGAGCCGACCATCCGTGTGGATTATCACACCCTCACGGTCAATCGGGGCGATGTCATCGTGCAAATGTGCGATGGTGTCTGGACCCAACTCACCGAAGGTGAAATCCTTGAGACGGTCAGTAAAAAAACGCCCGATGAGGCATCGCAAGCGCTGGTGCAGATGGCGGAGCGCCGGGGGGCAGACGATAATCTCTCCGTGCAGGTCGTACGAGTTCAGGCGATCGAGCGGTTAAGTTATTATCGAGGGCTGCCCACTTATCAGAAAGAGAGACCGGCCGTCATGGGAAACGAACTAGAAGCTGGACAAGTTCTCGACGGGCGCTTCAAAATCACCGACATCATCACGCGCTCGGGAATGGCCAGCATTTTCAAAGCCCAGGACCTGGTCACCGGCGAAGCAGTGGCGCTCAAGGTTCCCTTCATGCAATTCGAATCGGATCCCGGTTTTTACCAGCGATTTGAGCGCGAGCAGGCCATCGGCAAGGCGCTGCAGCATCCCTACATCCTCCGCATGATCTTCGACCCGAACCTGCAGAAGAGCCGGCCGTATATCGTCATGGAATTGCTGGATGGTCAGACCCTCGGCCATCTTATGCAAAGCATCCGTCCGATGCCCGAGCACGATGCGCTGCGCATCGCCAGCCGAATCTGCGAGGCGCTGCATTACATGCACGAACACCAGGTGATCCATCGCGATCTCAAACCCGACAACATCATGATCTGCACCGATGGTACGATCCGCATCATGGATTTCGGCATCGCCAAATTCGAGGGCCAGCGGCGGCTCACCTTCGGCGGATTTACCCCCGCTATGGGCACACCGGATTACATGGCTCCCGAACAGGTCAAGGGCAAGCGCGGGGATGAACGCACCGATATCTACAGCCTGGGCGCGATCCTCTATGAAATGGTCACCGGCTCGGCGCCGTTCGAAGGGGACAATCCGTTCATCATTATGAACAGCCGGCTCAGCGGCGATCCTGTTGCCCCGCGCAAACGCAATCCGCAGATCTCGCCGCAAGTCGAGGAGATCATTCTTCACGCCATGGCCCGCAAGCCGGAGGAGCGCTATCCCTCCGCGCTGGCATTGAAGGAGGATTTGGATCATCCAGAGAAGGTACAGGTTACTGGCCGCGCCGATCGGCTGGTGGTGCCGAGCGTTTTGTCGGGTAATGCCCGGCGGTACCGGCTCGTCGTTGTCAGCATCGCCATTCCCGTGATCATCTTCCTGGCGGCGCTGTTCTTCCATAAACACACGATCGTCATCAAGTAGGTTGGGTGTACCCGCCAACCGTCTTCTCTTATCATCCGTCGGTATGCCCACGATTTCCCAGTCCATTTCCGCCGCCCGGCAGAGTGGAATCGCGCTGATTCCGTTTGTTCCGGCCGGATATCCCGATCTGGCAACGACGACCGCGGTGATTCGAGAAATGGACGCCGCCGGTGCTGCGGCAATCGAGGTGGGATTTCCGTTTTCCGATCCAATCGCCGACGGGCCGGTGATTCAGCAGGCTTTCACCGCTGCGTTGGCTCGCAAAGTTCATGTTGCTGATATTCTCGCATCCATCGGTTCGCTCCGCGGAAAAATTTCCGCCCCTTTGGTGGGGATGCTCAGCTACAGCATAGTGTTCCGTTATGGCCGCGAGAAATTCTGCGCCGATGCGAAATCCGCCGGATTTTCCGGGTTGATATTGCCCGATCTGACGCCGCCGGATGCGGATTCGGTGTGCAAAATGGTGCGTTATGCCGGGCTGGACACGATCCTCCTGATCGCCCCAACTACCGCCCCAGAACGCCGCAAGCTAATCGCCCGGCTCAGCAGCGGGTTCGTTTACTATCTCTCCGTCACCGGCGTCACCGGCGCGCGCGACGTGCTTCCCCCGGACATCGGCCAGAATGTTCAGCAAATCAAACAACTGACCGATTGTCCCGTCTGCGTGGGCTTCGGCATCTCCCAGCGACAGCACATGATCGATCTCTCCCGCGTCGCCGACGGCGCCATCGTCGGCAGTGCGATCGTCAAACGCATGATCGAGCACGCCGGCGACGGACCGGAAACGATTGCCAATTCCGTCGGCCAGTTTTGCCGCGAGTTGCTGGGGAAATGATTCGCTAATCTTCAACTCTCTTAATTGCTGGTTAACCGAGACCGGCCGCTGTGGTAATCTGCTCGGACTTGGCTGAATTGCACTCAAACCGTTTCGTCCTCATCACCGGCGCCAGCAGCGGCATCGGGCGGGCATGCGCGATTCGGCTGGCGAAAAAGGGATTTACCGTTATCGCTTCGGTTCGCAACAATGTGGATGCCAAGTCGATTGAAAATGCCGCTCCGGATGCGGAGCATCCGATTCGCGCGATGCGCCTGGATGTGACCGATGCGGAATCCATCGCGGCAGCCTCCGCAGGCATTCAGTCGATCGTCGGCGACGAGGGACTGTTCGCATTGGTCAACAACGCCGGCATCTGCGTCGTCGGGCCGGCGGAATGTGTGAGCATTGCCGATTGGAAGCGGCAGTTTGATGTGAATGTGTTTGGACTGCTTGCCGTCACACAAGCGATGTTGCCATTGCTGCGAGTTCATTCCAAGGGAAATGGTTCGCCGTGGGCTCGCATCGTCAATATCAGTTCCGTCACCGGCGCCGTCGCCACGCCCCTCTTTGGCGCCTACTGTGCAAGCAAGGCGGCAGTTGAATCCATTTCCGACACGATGCGACGCGAGCTTCACAACCATCACATCCGCATCAGCATCATCATCCCCGGCACGATTCAATCGGAAATCTGGAAAAAGGAGCGAGCCGGCGTGGACGCCATCGCGGTCCAGCCAGAGTGTCACGAGTTATATGGCGATCTGGTGGATCATGTCTCCCGCTATGTCTTCAGTGTCGCCGATAAGGCCAAACCCGCCGAAGATGTTGCGATCGCCGTAGAGCGATGTCTCACCCGCAAGGTGCCGCCGATTCGGACGCTGGTTGCCTGGGAAGCGCATGTAGGAGTGCGCGCCAGCCAACTCATTCCCACGCGGTTTTTCGATTTTCTGATGAACAAGACGTTTGGGCTTGATGGGGAGTGATACCCAACGCCCACGGATTGCTATCCGTGGGCTTTTCTACGCGGTTGCGTTCCACTCCAATCGCTTCGCGTCTCCCCACAGATTCTCCAGATCGTAATACACCCGCGCGTCGGTGCTGAAGATGTGCAGGACGACATCAATATAATCCACGGCAATCCACGTGTCGCCTTCGTAGCCGGAGCGGTGGAAGCTCTTGAAGCCTGACTTTCTGGCCAATTCATCGACCTGATCACAAACGGTTTTCATCTGCCGGGCGCTGGTGCCGGTGGCCAGGACGTAGAAATCGGTCACGGGCGAGACGCCGGCCATGTCGAGGATGATGATGTTGTGGCATCGAGTGTGATGCGCCAGTTGGGCGAGTTCAACGGCGAATTTCCGGGATGAATCGAGCCGAGCGGCCTGTCCTTCGAGTCCAATCCCTTGTTTTTCAGGCTCGGCCGGTTGTTTCATAGCTTTTTCTGATGCGATGTTGCACCTCCAGCCGTCAGTTTATTCGCCAATTCAATTCGAGCAAATTCCCGGCAACCCATTGTCTATGTCCACGACGCGGTTATAGAATTGTCAGCGTCCGTTTCGGGAGGCATCCATGAGAATAGCCTTTGGTTTGGTGGGTCTGCTCGTTTGTGTGGCGGTCATGATTTGGATTTTCAAGGCCGTCGAGGCGCCAAGCATGGAGGCCGATGCGCATGCCATGGATCAGGCCAAGACGATCACGGATCAGATTTCCGGCCGCGATCAGAACGGAACACCGATCGAGCAAACCTACAAACTCTTTGCCGACAATCGCGCCGATGGCAAGCTGCAGGATTTCCAGGTGACGGAAGTCGATCCCGGCAGCCCGATGGATACCTATTTCGGGTTGAAGGAAGACGATGTCATTCTTGGGGCAGATCATCAGGGCGTTCGGTTCGACATGAACCAGATGGATGATGAGCAAGCCGCACGGGATGCGATTCACGATGCGTACACCTATCACGGCCATTTATATATTCAGCGAGGCGACGACAAGCTGACGTTGCCTCTCTCGAACGAAGCCGTCAATCAGAACCCAGCCCCGCAGCCCGCGGCGAATCCAACAACACCTGCTCCCGCTCCATCGCAGACGCAGAAGCCCCTCGATCCCAACGGCAACGATGATCAGATGGATCGCCTGCAGCGCTTATCGCACATGAATCCGGGAATGCAGTAATCTTCATCCCCCAGCCAAAAATTTCTGAATATCAGGATCGTTTAAGTTGTCTTGCGTGATCAGCTTCACGCCGCTGTCGATCACAGCATCGACCGGCTTGCCCTGAATGTGGTCGATGCACGCCTTGACGCCGAGGTAGCCCATTTTCACCGGGTCTTGGGCGACGAGCGAATCAATTTCGTTCGCCTTCATGCCATCCACCTCGCGCGGCGTGGCGTCGAAGCCGACGAACTTCACTTTGCCGGCGAGATTGTGTTGTTCCAGAACGTGCAACATTCCCAAAGTCGTGGATTCATTGGGACAATAAATTCCATCGGCCTGCTGGAGTTGGTCGAGCAGGTCCTCGGCTTTTTCCTGCGCGGTGGCTTCGGTGGCGCCGCCGTATTGATTGGCAACCAGTATCGTGAAGCCGGGGCTTTTTTGGATGGAGTCGAGGAAGCCGGCCTCGCGGTCGTTGGTGCTGGCGGAGTATTCGGTGTAGCGGAGCATGACCAGTTTGCCCTTGCCACCAAGGAGCTTGGTCATTTCATCGCCGGCCATCTCGCCGCCGACGCGGTTGTTGGTGCTGACGAAGGAGACGTAATCCGTTCCGTTCACGCCCTTGAGGGCTGAGTCGATGACGACGACGGGAATTCCCTTGGCAGTCGAGGCCTGCACAGGCGAAAGCAGGGCGGCGTCGTCGATGGGCGCCAAGACGATTCCGCTCACGCCCTGACCGACGAAATCTTCCACGAGATTCTGCTGCCCGGCCACATCGCTCTCCAGCAGCGGGCCTTTGTAAATGATGGTCGCGCCGAATTCCTGCCCAGCTTTCTCTGCCCCGGCCTGGACGGATTGCCAATAGGCATGCGTGGTCCCCTTGGGGATGACGGCAATGGTGAGCTGCGAGCTGGCACTCGGTTGCGTACTGGAACCATTGGTTTGCGATGAATTATCCTGCTTTCCACAACCGTTGATGAGCAGGAACGAACCAAGGATTGCCGCCAGAAGCCCGACAGGTGCGAGTGCTTTTTTCACGCTCGTCTCCTTGGAAAACGGACCAATCATGTGCCTTCAAAACTGCCGCCGCGAGTATCTTATTGGCGGCTGATGTTCCCCGCAAATCTTGCGTTGTATAGTGGTCGTCGGCGGAGATTGGGAATGAATTCAAAACTGCTTGGACGAATTGCCTTGAGGGCGATTTTGGTGGCCGGATTGTCGGGCTGTGCCGCGTCCCACCCCGTTAGCTCACCGGCAAATCTGCCGGTCGATTCGGGTTGGAAATTGCAGGATTCGGCAAAGGTTTCTGATTCGGGGGCGAAGTTATCTGTTCCGAGTTACACGCCAGCGGCGGATTGGCATGATGCGACGGTTCCCGGAACTGTTCTGACCAGTCTGGTAAACGATGGCGTCTATCCGGAACCGCTGTTTGGCGAGAACAACAGCACGAAGATCATTCCGGAGTCGTTAAGCCGAACGTCATATTGGTATCGAACGCAATTAACGATTCCGCGAGAATTCGCCGGCCGGCGGGTCTGGCTGAATCTCGACGGCATCAATTACATCGCCGAGGTGTGGGTGAATGGCAAAGAAGCCGGAGAGATCAAAGGGGCGTTTGCACGCGGGAAATTCGATGTGACCGATCTGGTGCATTCCGGGGACTCGGCGGCGGTGGCGATCCAGATTCTTCCGCCGCCGCATCCGGGTTCGCATCCTGATAAATCCGCTACGGCGGGGACGGGCCGAAATGGTGGGGAGTTAGCGGAAGATGGCCCGACGTTTCTCTGCTCGATCGGCTGGGATTGGATTCCTGTCATCCGTGACCGGGACATTGGAATCTGGCAGCGCGTGTGGCTCTCCACCAGCGGGCCGGTGACGGTGGAAGATCCGCATGTAGAAAGCGATTTGCCGACGGCGAATTTGGACCGAGCGGATTTGACGGTGTCGGCGACGCTGCGGAATTCCAGCGACCGCGTCGTACAGGGAATATTGCACGGAGAAATCTTCGAGGGCGGTCCGAGTTTTTCGGTCCCGATAAATTTGCGGCCGCATGAGGTTGCCGATGTGAAAAGCTCACCCGCGCTCTTGCCGCAATTGCGTTTGGCGAATCCTCGGCTTTGGTGGCCCAATGGATATGGCTCGCCGAATCTCTACCGGCTTTATCTCAGATGTGAAATAGATGGAAAGATATCCGACGAGCGGAATGTTCAGTTCGGAATCCGCAAAGTGACGTATTCGGTTCCTGGATCGGACAACCTGACCATCTGTGTGAACAATGTTCCGATAATGTGCCGCGGCGGGGCGTGGGGAATGGACGAGGCGATGAAGCGAATCCCGCGCGAGCGACTGGAAGCGGAAATCAAAATGCATCAGTTGGCGAATCTCAACATGATCCGCAACTGGGTCGGCCAGAGCACCAGCGAGGATTTTTACGATCTGTGCGACCGCTACGGCATCATGGTCTGGGACGAGTTCTTCCAGCCCAACATGAGCGACGGACCCGACCCGGCGGATGTGGATTTGTATCTCGCCAACGTGCGGGAAAAAGTGCTGCGATTCCGCGATCATCCGTGCATCGTGATCTGGTGCGGGAGGAATGAGAGCGACCCGAGGCCGCCGGCGGTGGATGAGGGAATGGAAAAGATCATGGCCTCGCTGGACCCGACCCGGCTTTACCATCGAAATTCCGGAGATGGTCACGGCGTGCGCTCGGGCGGACCCTATTCATGGCAGACTCCGCAAGCGTATTTCGCTCCACGAAATGGTGAGGCGTTCAAAACGGAACTAGGGAGCGTGTCGGTTCCGACCATCGAATCCATCCATGCCATGATGCCGATGGAGGATTGGGACACGATCAACGATGATTGGGCGCTGCATGATCTAACCCGCGGCGCGCAGGAAGGGCGGGGACGCACGCCGATGTACGCCGACATGCTGGCGCGGAGATATGGGCCAATCCAGAATCTTCCGGATTTTGTGCGCAAGGCGCAGCTGGCGAATTACGAGGCGTTCCGCGCGATGTACGAGGGGCGGGAGGCGAAGATGTTTCACCCGTACACGGGAATTCTGACATGGATGAGCAATCCAGCCCAGCCGAGTTTTGTCTGGCAGCTTTATTCCCATGACCTGGAGCCGAATGCGTCGCTGTTTGCGGTGAAAAAAGCGTGTGAGCCAGTGCACATTCAGATGAACGCGGATGATTCGCATGTGATGGTAATTAATCAGACCGCCAAAGCTTTGAGCGGCGTGGCGATCGTGAAAATTGCCAATCTCGATGGAACATTCACGGCATTCGATCCGATCCCAGTTACCGCGCCGCCGTCGGCCGCAACCGATCTGGGCGCTATCGCGTTTCCCGCCAATGTTTCAACTGTGCATTTCGTGAAGCTGGAACTGCGCAACTCGACCGGTGAATTGATCTCAGACAATTTCTACTGGCGAAACGCCGAGCATCCGGACGACTTCACGGCCTTGGAATCTCTACCCACCGCAATGCTTCAAGTGGGCGAGTTGAGCGGGATAGCGGCGAATTCATCGGCTGGTGAATCTGATTTTGTTCGCATGGTGGTGACCAACACGTCCTCCGTCGTCGCCCTGATGGCGCATTTCCAATTGCGCGGCCTCAATGGGCAACGAATATTGCCCGCTTATTATTCCGACAACTACGTTTCGCTGCTGCCGGGCGAAAGCAAGACCATTTATGCCTGGGGAGCGGCCAAGGGAGGAGCAAAAATCGCCATCGACGGCTGGAACATCGCTCTTGCCCCACAGTCGTTTGAACCATATTCGGATTTAATTGAATTAAATCCCGACGCTCAACTCGACAGCGAACCGCGCGGGATTTTCTCAACAACGACGCCGAGCACAATGCCATAAGCGCAAAAAATCACGGCCGGTTTTTTACGCCGACCGTGAGTACTCTCGTTTCCTGCCTGTCGTTGGCAACTTTTCAGTCGCCGAATTTCGTTACACCGCGGCCATCTGGTAAGCCGGCTGCGAGGCGCGGAGTTGTGCCAGTGCGTAGACCGCGGCTTCCTTTTCGCATGAGCCGACGACCGTGCCATGGCGCTCATCGGCCGCGTGACTGGGGTCCAGCGGTTCACCGGCCGGGCCCCAAGTGGCCTGGTAGCAGCTAAAAATTAAATTCTGTTTGATGGAGAGTTCCAACCCCGCGCGGGAAAATTCACGTTGTACCGAAAAGAGGGACGGATAACAGCGGCCATCCGGCAATCGCTCCAGATCCACTCCTGAATTTGGCAGCCAGCCCGCCTCCAGCAGCCGATCAACCGCGTAGGTAAGATTCATGACATGACTCCTTCAAAATGCGCTTTCCAACGGGCTTTCCGCCGACTCCCCTAATTCGGGCGAAATCATAGCCATTTACTTTTGGCAATTCCAGAACAAAATCCCTCCATCGTGATATGGCCACGGGAGTATCATTTTCGGCAGCGGCGGGGGATGACTTGAGGAAAAAATTCTGGCTAGTTCGGCAGGTCTTTTTCTGCCAGGATCGTCAGCAACTGGACAAAATTAAGCGGCTTGCGCAAATAGTGAATCAGGCCCGCTTTTAACGCCTGGCCGGGCAAGTCCTCGTCTCCGCTGGCGGTAATCAACACCATCCGCGAACCCACGCCCTTTCGGCGAAGCACTTCGATCAGCTCCAGCCCGTTCATTCCCGGGAGATTGAAATCAATCAATATGACAACCGGCGGAGACGATTTGCTGAATTTTGCCATCGCCTCCTCCGCCGAGGAGACGCCGATCGCCAGATATCCATTTTCTGAAAGAAGCCGCACCAAAGCCCGCTGGGAAATGAGTTCATCCTCGACCACCAGGACGGTGGGTCGTTCGCCTCCGGTCCCGATAGTGTTGGCCATTAATTCCAGCATGGGTCCGCGTTCCAAATACTGAGCAAATGGAATACCACAATTCGTGGGGTCGTCCGCTTGAGAAACCGGGCAGATCGTATACCCTCTTCACATGGCTGGGGCATGGGAAACCTCCGGCGCCCAAAGGCGGTCACGACCGCCCCGGCTGGATCACCGTTCACAGCACGATCGCCAGGCACACGCCGAGCAGCCCGCTGATTCCCCTCCGCCTTCGCATCCGCTCTCTGCCACGGGACCGGCTTCCCTCGTCGGATCCTCCGACCAACTGGCGGAATTATTGGAACATCTCCGCTCCGCCGGAAGCTTCGCTTTCGACAGTGAGTTCATCGGCGAAATGTCGTATGTTCCGAAACTTTGTCTAATCCAAGTAGCGACCTCTGCCCGCGTGGCGTTGATCGACCCGCTGGTGGGGTTCGATCTGACGCCGTTCTGGCAAATCCTTGCCGAGCCGGGAATCCAGAAGATTGTGCATGCGGGGCAACAGGATATCGAGCCGGTTTTTCGGCACATTGGCCGACCGGCGGCCAATTTGTTCGACGCACAAATCGCCGCGGGGTTCGCCGGGCTCGGATATCCGCTGGCACTGGCGAAATTGGTCAACGCCGTGATTGATGTGAAGCTCACCAAGGGGTTGACCTTCAGTCACTGGGATCGCCGGCCTTTATCTGCCCAGCAGCTTCGGTATGCAGCGGATGATGTGCGATTTCTTCCAGCGGTTCGAATGGTGCTGGGCAAACGGCTCCAGACGCTGGGACATGCCGAGTGGGTTGCCGAGGAATCCAATTCACTGGCTGATCCGTCGCTGTACGAATTCGATGCGGAGTCGGCATATTTAAAAATTCGCGGGGCCGGTTCATTGCACGCACGCAATCTGGCGATCCTCCGGGAACTGACACTATGGCGGGATCAGACAGCCAAAGTGACTGACATGCCGGCGCGATCGCTGTTGCGGGATGAAGTGTTATTGGAGCTTTCGCGCAATCCGGTGGACAGCGTGGAGAACCTGCGGCGCGTGCGCGGATTGCCGCGCCCGGTTGAGTCGGAATACGGTGAAGAGATCGTCGCCGCCATCGCGCGCGGGCATGCACTGCCGCCCGAGCAGTTGCCGTCGACACGATTTCACGAGCCGACGCCACGAGAAAAATTCTGCGCTGATGCGCTATGGGCATCGGCACAATGTCTGTGTGCCGGGCGACAGATCGATCCGAATGCCGTGACAAGTCGCCAGGAGATCGGCGAGATTTACCGATGCTATCTGGCCGGGCAGGAGACGGACGATTTCCGCCTGATGCGCGGCTGGCGCCGCGAGGCGCTGGGGCAGCATATCATTGAATTGCTGGCCGGAAAGTTGCGTCTTTCTGCAAAATGGGTCGATGGAGCGCTGGCGCTGGATAAAGGCGATTAAAGCCCGTAGGAATTTTTTATGCCGATTTACGAATACACCTGCAAATCCTGCAAGAAATCGTTCGAGCAGTTGGTCAAATCTATGTCTGCCGCAGATAACGTGAAATGCCCGGCATGCGGGTCGAAGCAGACCGAGCGGTCACTGAGCGTCTTTGCCGTGGGCGCGGCTGCGCCGTCCGGAGGCCAAGCAGCGCCCGGAATGTGCGGGCGCTGCGGCGGACCGGGGCCCTGCGCGAATTAGGATTCACAAGCTGGGGCGGTTTACGCCGACTTGTGATGCTTGTGGTGGTGATGATGGTGGCCCGTGCAAGCGCTGGCGGAAGTTGGCACCGCCGCCATCCCGATTGCCGCCAGGATCAATGCAATTAAAACCCGCTTCATATAAGCCTCCCTCAAAAAAAGGCCTCTTCCGCACTGGTAATACAAACGGGGTGGGGAGGCTGTTGAAGGAATTTTTTGGGAATCGAGGACATGGCGACTGAAGTCGCCAAACCGGTGGGGAATTGTTCTAAACTTGCATAATCTCCGCGCGCTTCTTTTCGATGGCTTCATCGACCTTGTGCTCGTAAGTTTTTGTCAGTTCGTTGATCTGTTCTTTGCCCTTCTTGGCTTCATCTTCCGGGATGTCACCGGATTTTTCCTCGGTCTCCAGCGCCTTGTTGGCATCCCGGCGGGCGTTGCGGATGGCAACCTTGCTCGTCTCGGCAAATCCCTTGCATTGCCCGGCCAACTGCAATCGTCGCTCCTGAGACAACGCCGGCAATACCAGCCGAAGCGTCTTGCCGTCGCTGTGCGGGGTCAGGCCGATCTTGCTGTCGCTGATCGCCTTTTCGATCGCTTTGATATCCGAGGGACTGAACGGCTTGATCAAAATCTGCGTCGCCTCCGGCACGCTGATGGAGGCAATGGACCGCAGATCAGTCATCGAACCATAATATTCCACCTTGATGTGCTCCACGATGGCCGGCGATGCCCGGCCAGTGCGAATCCCCCGCAGCTCCTGCTGCAGGTGCTCAGCGGCCTTTTCCATGTGCATTTCGGCTTCGAGAAGAATGTCATCCAACGCCATGCCGATATGGTAACAAGGCGTAAGGCATGGGCAAATCCTCGCGGTTCCGATAAGTTGCCGCCAGTGCCCCTCGGATATATCCTTGCCGGTCTCAGTATTCAGAGGAGTTCGTGAAACCGAAGGCGAATTTTACACGCGATGTCTGTGTCATCGGCGGCGGAGGTCATGTCGGCTTGCCGCTGGCACTCACCTTTGCCGATGCCGGGCTCAAGACGGTCATCTACGACATCAACCGCGAAGTCGTCGAAAAAATCCGCAAAGGCGTGATGCCTTTCGCCGAAGAGGGGGCCGAGGAATTGCTGGCCAAAGGATTGAAAAGCGGCTTACTCGAGGCGGAATCGGGTCCGCAGCGGCTTTCGGAATGCCGGAACATCGTGATGGTGGTCGGTACGCCAGTGGATGAGCATCTGAATCCGCAGTTTACCGCGATTCACAAGTCCATCGATCTCTGCACCGAATACCTCCGCGACGGACAAGTCCTGATTCTCCGCAGCACGGTTTTTCCGGGAATCAGCAAACTGATTCAATCGCACCTGAATTCCAAGGGTCTGCAAATCGATGTGGCATTCTGCCCCGAACGGGTGGCGCAGGGATACAGCATTCGGGAATTTCACGAGTTGCCGCAAATCATCAGCGCTTTCAACCCCGAGGCATTGGCGCGGGTGCGCGAGTTGTTCGGCAAGATCAGCAAACAGTTCGTCGAGATGCCGGTGATGGAAGCCGAGCTTTGCAAGCTAATGACCAACGCCTGGCGGTACATTCAGTTCGCGACAGTGAATCAGTTCTTCATGATCGCCACTGAGCAAGGATTGGATTTTGACAAGATTCTCCATGGCTGCCGATACAACTATCCACGCATGGCTGGAATGCCGGGGCCGGGATTTGCCGCCGGGCCGTGTCTGGTGAAAGACACGATGCAACTGGCGGCGTTCAGCCACAATACATTTGTCCTGGGCCATGCGGCCATGCTCATCAACGAAGGATTGCCCGCGCATCTCATCATGCTCGCCCGACGCAAAAGAAATCTTGCGGGTCTCACCGTCGGCATTCTCGGCATGGCGTTCAAAGGCGAAAGCGATGATCCGCGCGATTCCCTCAGCTACAAACTGAAAAAATTGTTGATGCTCGATTGCGGAAAAGTTCTTTGCAGCGATCCCTATGTGCGCGACGCCACCCTGGTCCCGCAGGCGCAGGTGTTGGCGGAATCCGATCTGATCTTCATCGGCACCCCGCACAAGCCGTATCGCCAACTGAAAATACCGGCCGATCGGCTGGTTGACGTGTGGGATTGCGTCCAGGCGACTCCATCTGGCGCGATTCCATCTTCCAATTCCGAAACTCGAACTGCGAAAACAAACTCATGACCGTTCTCGTCACCGGCTCGGCCGGCTTCATCGCGGGATATCTCGTCCAGGAACTCCTCTCCGCCGGGCACAAAGTCATCGGCGTGGACAACTTCTCGAAATACGGAATGATCGAGAAGAGTTACCAGAGCGATCCGAATTACCGCTTCGTCCAGGCGGATGCCAAGGATGTGAATCTCTTAACCGAGTTGGCCGAGCAAAGCGAACATTTCATCGCCTGCGCCGCGATGATCGGGGGGATCAGCTATTTCCACGAATATGCCTACGATTTGCTGAGCGAAAATGAACGTATCATTGCCGCCAGCTTCGACGCGGCCATTCGATCCTTCAAAAAAGGGAAATTGAAAAAGATCACGGTACTCAGCAGCAGCATGGTGTTTGAAAACGCCACTATTTTCCCAACACCCGAGGGGCATCAGCAGCTTTGCCCGCCGCCGACGAGTACCTATGGTTTTCAGAAACTTTCCTGCGAATATTTCGCCAAGGGGGCATGGGAGCAATACAAATTGCCGTTCACGATCTGCCGGCCGTTCAATTGCGTCGGCATCGGCGAGCGGCGGGCGCTGGGCGATACCGAAATCCCCAGCGGCAACATCAAATTGGCGATGAGCCATGTCGTGCCCGATCTGGTTCAGAAGGTTCTCAAAGGCCAATCTCCGCTGCACATCCTCGGCGCAGGCAATCAGGTTCGCTGCTATACCTATGGTGGCGATCTGGCCAAGGGGATCGTCGCCACCATGTTCAACCCCGCCGCGACCAATGAAGATTTCAATCTCTCCACGCCCGTCTCGACGACCGTGCTCGAATTGGCCAACTTGATCTGGGAAAAAATCCACGGCACCGGCAAGGACGCCAAGCCATTCGCCTACGTTTCCGATCCGCCTTATCCCTATGATGTTCAGCATCGCGTTCCCAACGTGAGCAAGGCCAAGCGCGTCCTTGGTTTCGAGGCGACCACCACGCTCTCGACCATGCTCGATGAAGTGATCCCCTGGATTCAGCGGGAGCTGGAACATGGGCGAATCTGACGGCGGCCAGACGCAAACAGCAATTCGCGAGAGCAAGTATTTCGATTCCGTCGTTACCGAGCGGGGAGATTTCAATCCCTTCGCCGATCGCGGCTGGCTGACCCTCCGCAAACAATTTGAAAAACGCGTGGTAATCCCGAGCGGCTGGACGCGTGGGGCTGAGACCGGAGAAAGTCTAAAGCCCTCGCCCGGAGTACCGGGCGAGGGGGGAAGAGCAAGCGAGCCGCCAGGGCACGCGCCTGCTCGAAATCGGCTGCGGCACCGGGCAATCGTGGCGGATTTATGAGGGATTCACCAGTCGCCACATCGGCATCGATCTTTCCGAAGCGGCCCTTCGTGTGGCGACAATCAATTTCCCAAAAGCCGTTTGGATGCGGCAGGACGCCTGCCGGTTGGGTTTCGCGGATGAGACGTTTGATGTCGTCGCATTCAGCAGCGTTCTGCATCACATTCCCAATTACACCGATGCACTGAAGGAAGCCGCGCGAGTTTTGAAACCCGGCGGGCGCGTGTTCGCGTTTGATCCGAATCTATTGCATCCTGCGATGATGATTTTTCGCTGGCCGCGCAGCCCGCTTTATATTGCCGAGGGCGTCAGCCCCAACGAACGGCCGCTCCTGGCGAGCGAACTTCGCCGAGCGTTCGACGCGGCGGGGTTCGACGGAATCGAAACGCGCGGCCAGGCGCATATTCCCTATCGCCACGTCGCCCCCAAATTGATGAACGGTCTTCTTTCGGTTTACAACGCCGCCGACGCGATGCTGGATTACAGCGGATTGGGTAAATGGATCGGAACCTTCAACGTGACGACCGCTCGCAAACCGCTCGGCACTCCGGCCATTCGAACCGACGGCGT
>Ga0302324_100009847_pt1 | contig 19908 bp, 17 predicted proteins | sample Palsa_T0_1_FD_201949 | JGI IMG/M metagenome (GOLD analysis project Ga0302324, IMG submission 201949) | Peat permafrost microbial communities from Stordalen Mire near Abisko, Sweden - Palsa_T0_1 | ecosystem: Environmental > Terrestrial > Soil > Palsa > Peat permafrost | place: Sweden: Abisko...
CCGCAATACCCATCACGGCCGGCAATGCCCAACTACGCAAGGCGCTCGATCGAGCATTTGCCGAACCTGCGCAACCGCCATATCGCCGCGTGCGTGCAATCGTCATCATGCGCGACGGCAAGATCATTGCCGAGCGCTACGCACACGGCATTGGTCCGGATACGCCGCTGCTCGGCTATTCCGTCACGAAATCAGTCATCAACGCCCTTGTCGGCATTCTGGTTCGTGAAGGGAAGCTGAACGTGAAGGCCCCAGCACCCGTGAGCGCGTGGAGTTCTCCCGCAGATCCCCGCCACGTCATTACTCCGGACCAGTTGATGCGGATGACGAGCGGCTTGAATCTCGACGAGAACGACAGTGGCGACGACCCAGTCTCGCGCATGCTGTTTAGCGAACACGACATGGCGGCGTTCGCCGAACAGGCCAGGCTCAAAGCGAAGCCCGGCCAAGTCTGGGAGTACACCAGCGGCAATACGCTTATTACGTCAGCCATCATGCGCGATGCGGTCGGCGGTCATGCTGCGGATGTCTTGGCCTTTGCTCACCGCGAACTCTTCGACCCCGTCGGCATGCAGCACGTTACCATTGAATTCGACGATGCCGGAACGCCGATCGGCGCGACGCGCATGTATGGATCGGGACGCGACTGGGCTCGCTTTGGCCAACTCTATCTCGACGACGGTATCGCCGATGGGAAACGGATCCTCCCACGGGGCTGGGTTGCCTATTCGACTCGGCCAACGCTCGATAGTCCCTATGGCGCGGGCTTTTGGATCAACGGCGGGAAGTCCGACGACGCCCGAGCTCGTGTCGAAGCAGGCATGCCCGTCGACGGATTCTACGCGTCGGGCAACTTCGGACAACGCATCGTCGTGATTCCCTCGCAGCATCTGGTGATCGCACGCTTCGGGGCCACCATCGATCCGCCGAACTTTGACATTCGCGGACTCTTACGCTTGGTACGGGATGTGATCGCCGCTCGATGACATCAGCTACTAGTTAAGGCGCGCCCAAACGGGTATCCTGGATGCATGGAAAAACGCACGCTAGGGACACAAGGTCTGACCGTCGGGGCACTAGGCCTCGGTTGCATGGGGATGTCGTTTGCTTACGGGGTAGCCGACGAAGGCGACGCTATTGCGACAATTCACCGCGCGCTCGAACTGGGCGTTACGATGCTCGATACCGCCGAAGTATATGGGCCGTACACGAACGAGGAACTCGTAGGCAAAGCGCTGCGCGGGCGCCGCGAAGGCGTCGTGGTGGCCACCAAGTTCGGCTTTAAGATCGGGGCCGACCGCAGCAATCCGATTGGTGCCGTCGACGGTTCGCCCGAGAACGTCAAGCGCGTTGCCGACGAATCGTTGCGGCGGCTGGGGATCGACGTCATCGATCTTTATTACCAGCATCGTCGCGACCCGAGCGTGCCGATCGAGGAAACGGTTGGGGCGATGAAGGAGCTCGTCGAAGCGGGTAAGGTCCGTTATCTCGGCCTTTCGGAAGTCGGCGTCGATACGCTGCGCCGCGCGCATGCCGTTCACCCGATCAGCGCACTGCAGAGCGAATACTCGCTCTGGGAGCGTGGAATCGAAGCCGAAATTCTGCCGGCCTTGCGCGAACTCAGCGTCGGTCTGGTTCCTTATAGCCCGCTCGGCCGCGGCTTCTTGACCGGCGCCGTTGCAAACGCAGATGCGGTCCCGCTGGATGATTACCGCCGCCGTGACCCGCGTTTTGCCACGGCGAACGCCGACCGTAATTCGGCAATTGTCGATCGCGTGCGCGAGATCGCGACCAAGCACGGTGCGACAGCCGCACAGGTTGCGCTCGCCTGGGTGCTCGCGAAGGGCAACGACCTCGTTCCCATTCCGGGAACCAAGCGCGCGAAGTACCTGGAAGAAAACCTCCGCGCGCTCGACGTCGAGCTCAACGCTACCGATATGCATGAGCTCGACGCGCTCGCCGAGCAGACAGCGGGCCCGCGCTACGCCGAAGCGATGATGGCGCTCACCGAACGCTAGCCGGTCTTGAGCGCGTAGAGTTCAGCCTTGCCGGGAAAAGCGCCGCTGCGCACATCGGATGCGTAGGCGGCAACGGCGGTCGAGACGAGTTCGCGCATCGCGCCGTAGCGGCGCACGAACTTCGGCGTCCAATCAAAGAGACCGAGCATGTCGTCGGTGACGAGGACTTGGCCGTCACAGTCGGGTGAAGCGCCGATACCGATGGTCGGCGCGCCGACTGAGGCGGTGACTTCGTCCGCCAGGTCGCGAGCGACACCCTCGACCACGATAGCAAAGGCTCCCGCTTCATCAGCAGCGCGGGCTTCGGCCAGCACCCGCTCGCGCTCCGCAACGGTGCGGCCCTTGGCGAGAAATCCACCTTCCACGTTTGCAGCCTGCGGCCGCAAACCAACGTGTCCGATCACCGGGATTCCGCGATTGGAGAGGAAAGCGATCGTTTCAGCGATGCCCTCGCAGGCCTCCACCTTGACAGCCTGGCAACCGGTTTCGCGCATGATACGGGCGGCCGACTCGTGCGCCTGTTGCGGGCTAGCCTCATACGTGCCGAAGGGCATGTCCACGACGACCAGTGCCTTCGTGGAACCGCGCATGACCGCTTGGCCATGCATGATCATCATCTCGAGCGTCACGCCGACGGTCGTCGGGAGCCCGTGGATCACCATGCCGAGCGAGTCGCCGACGAGCAGAAGATCGACGTGCGGATCGAGCAGCGCCGCCATGGGCGCCGTGTACGCCGTCAAGCAAACGATCTTCTCGCCGCCCTTCCGCGCCCGTATCGACGGCACGGTGGTCCGCCCGGATTGAGCTTGCTTAGACACGTTGCTCCCTTCAAGTTGCCGGGCCGAAACTGCCAGGCCCCGCCCGCGAATGCATGCGGATTGCAAGACCCGGCCTCCTCCACGAAAGGCGCGCTCTCAAGGCGAGCCAAGGCGCCGCGAGCGCGAGAGCGAAGCTCGGGGTCCGTAACGTGATGGGATCGATCGGGCGCGAGTTCACGGTTATCGTTGCCGGGGGAGGCGCGAGCGGCACCTTGTTTGCCGCCGAGTTCATGCGCCGTGCCGGCCGCGCCCGCGTCGTGATCGTGGAACCGCGGGAACGGCTCGGTGCGGGGACGGCGTATTCGACGGACTGCCCGGGGCACGTCCTCAATGTGCCCGCGGCAAAGATGTCGGCGCACTCCGGCGACGCCGACCACTTCGTCCGCTGGCTGCGCGACGGCGGATACGAGCAATACGACGGCGCCTCGTTTGTGCCGCGTTCGATCTACGGCGCCTATCTGAACGCGGTAGCGGCGCGAGCAGCTTCCGCCGCGAAGGCTCGCTGGCGGCACGTCCTAGCTCTCGTTTCGGATGCACGGATCGACGGTGACGGCGTGCACGTCACGCTCTCGAACGGCGAAACCTTCGTCGGCGACGCCCTCGTCATCGCATCGGGAAACGCGGAGCCGGCAACATGGCCGCACGTCGCGGCGGGCCGCTCGAAGCGCTTCTTCGACTCCGCCTGGAATCCCGAAGCGCTCGCCATCTCCGCTCCGCACGAGCACACGCTCGTGCTCGGAACGGGGCTGACTGCGGTCGACGCCGTGCTCGCGTTACGGCACAACGGTCAACGCGGGACGGTCCATATGGTCTCGCGGCGCGGGCTGCTGCCCCACGAACATCGCCTTTTTGATACGCCGCCCGCTGCCTGTCCCGAAGCGGAAACGCTCGGCGATCTTTTCGACGCCGTGCGAGCGTCGGCTCGCCGCTCCGAAGCGACGGACGGCAATTGGCGCAAGGCGGTCGACGGCCTCCGCCCGCAGACGAACGCACTTTGGCAGTCACTCACGTTCACGGAGCAACGACGCTTTCTTGTCCACGCCTTGCCGTACTGGAACGCGCACCGCCACCGCATGGCGCCGGAGGTCGCGCAGCGCCTCACGGCGCTGGTAGCGGCCGGCGACCTGCGCATGATCGCGGGACGTGTCGTGAAGATCGCCGCTACCGAACGTGAGGTGTGCATTCGCATTCAGCCCCGCGGCGGCGGCCGTCCGGTCGCACTGAGCGTCGGGCGCGTGATCAATTGCAGCGGACCCGAGCACGACTTCGAGAAGCTTTCGAGCCCGCTCGTTCGGCATTTGCTCGAACGCGGTTTGATGGTGCCCTCGCCACTGCGCGTGGGAGTTCAAATCGCCCCGAACGGCGCACTGATCGGTTCGGCGGGAGGACCCTCCGGGCGCCTCTTCGCAATCGGTCCCGTTCGCTATGGAACGCTGATCGAAACGACGGCGATTCCGGAGATTCGTACGCAAGCGTGCGAGCTTGCGGAGCTGTTGGCATCCGGCACAGAGACGGCATCGAGGAGCGACGCGCTTCCGAAACGCCGGCTAGAAAGCTCGCAGCCGGCCTAGCGCAACGCGGCGCAAACCGGCGTCTACGCCCCTCTACTGTGTGCCCCCGTGCAGTAGGGGCGCCGTCTTGGATGAGGAAGCGGGCATCGGAGCTCCCGCAAAGCGAGCCTTGCGTTTCGCGGGACAAATCGACTAGGGAACAGAGTTACTGCCGTCTCTCCCGCAAAGGACTCATCACATGAGCGATCGTTGTTCTCGCAAATCCGTTCTCATCAATCTGCTCGGTTTACCGCTCGCGGCTGCGGCCGTGGTAGGCGTCGCCACGCAGGCCGACGCTAAGACAGCGCCCTCGGCCGTGCAGTACGTGCCGAAGTCAAAGAACGGCAAGTATTGCAAGCACTGCCGTTTCTTCACCGCCGGCAAGGCAATGGGCAAGCCCGGTACGTGCAGCATCGTCTCCGGCCCGATCGAACCGGACGGCTGGTGCGTCGCATACGCGGCGAAGTAGCCGAAGCCACACCTTGCCGCGCGGTCGCTCAATCTTGCTTCGATCCGCGCACGGGGACGGTGATCGGCCGCAGCGCCCAACGCCGCGCAATCTCGCCGTAGCCGCGAAAGAAGAAGCGGCCGTTCACCTCTAGGAGCGCCTCCGATTGCGCGCGCCAGGCGCGCGGAATGTCGTACCAGGGCAACGAGGGGCGCAAGTGGTGCACGAGGTGCAAGTTATTGTTGAGAAAGAGAAGAGCGAGCGGGAAGCGGCTCTCGATAATTGCCGTGCGTTCGGGCGCGTGCGGCGTCCAGCGGTGTTCTGCGAATGAGCGCAGCATGCCGAGCGAATAACCGGGCCAGGCGAAGAGCAGAAGATAGCGCCACCAGGTGAGGTGCGCGAAAGCCTCGACCGCGGCCAGCAGGAGTGCGACCCCGAACGCGTGCAGCAGCCACGTCCGCGCGAGCGCCAGATCGCCCGCGCGGACGCGCAGCCACTCATCGCGAGCGAGACGCGAGAGCTGGAGTGGGGGCCCTACCAAGAAACGGCCGAGGAGTGTTTGATTGAAGAGATAGAGCGCGCGCAGCCCGGGCGGATAAGCGTTCCACTCGGTTTCGCCGTGAAAATCGCTCTCGGGATCACCCTCATCTGCGATGTTGCTCGCGGCGTGATGGCGGCGATGATCGCGCACATAGACCGAGTACGGTACGAAGATACCGATCGGCAAGGACACGAGTGCCGTCTTCAACCGGTTTGGAACGCGGGTCATCGCGTGGATCGTTTCGTGCTGTAGCGACGCTTGCCAAGCGACGAGATAGGCGCCGGCCGGTAACACGATCCACCACTGCAATTGCGCGGCGAATGCTACGAGCACGAACCAGCCAACGTACACGGCGGACGCGACGATCCAGGTCGGTCCCTCGTAGCGGTTCCAGCCGCCGGCGCCGCGCGATAAAATAAAACTCAAGATCTACCCCATGGTGAAAAAAAACAACCGCCGGAAGGCGGTTGCTCGTGAGCGACTTAGCGTCTACGCTTCGTGCAACGTCAATCCGTCCGGCATCGAGAGACGGTGAGACAACAGAATGCGCACGAACGAATGCTCATAAACTCCGCGGAGAATAGCACGCCGGGGCCGTGCTGTCAACGCGTTTATGCAAGTCTATGCAAGCGACGGATAGCCACGCTCGCTCGCGTCGCGTTCCAAATCGAGGACGGCGCGGTAGTCGTCCGCGGAAGCCGCCACGACTTTCTTGAGACGCAAGGCGCGCATGGCATTCGCGCAGTGCTCGTCACGCAGCGCTCCCGCGAGTGCGCGCCGCAGGGCTGCGACCGTGGCCGGACGTGTTTCGCTCGAGGTAACGAAGGGAGGCGCGGGGCTCGGCGCCGTCTGGGCGAGGATCCGGCAGCCGGCGATGACCGCAGGCCGATGTACGCTCAAGAGCCCATAGGTTATGCAGTCGATCGAGGCTGCATCGGCTGCGCCGCTAGCGACGCGCGCAAGGCTGTTCGCATGACTGCCTGAAAGCAAGACCCGGCGGAAGAACGGCTTTTGCTCTGCGACACGAGCGAAGGCGCTGCGCGCCAAATTCATCCCCGAGTTCGAGGTGGGTTCGTTCAGCGCAAAGACACCGCCGCGCAATTCCTCGAGTCCGCGATAGGGCGTCGCGGCGTTCACGACGATGAAGCTGCGATGCGTCGGGCCGTCGCAGCCGGGCAGGTCGTAGCACGGCGCGGCAAGCACCGAGAAGCGACCGTTCTCACTCGTGAGCAGCGGGTACCCGCACACTTGCGAGAACAACGTCTCCCCCGCAGAGTCGTTTTCGGTGATGCCCTCGAGCCGCAGCGCGCGCGCAATCGCAGCCAAGAACGCGGCATTCGCGGCGTCGATCTCGGGAAACGCATACATCGGGAGGCTCGCGGCCCGGCCCGCCTCGCCGGCAATCATACCAGGCGCGTTCCCGCGAAGACGAGGATGCCGGCGACGGCTGGACGCAGCACTTTTTCCGGTAACAGCCCGCACAAATAGCTTCCCAGCACGACACCCGGCAAGGAGCCGATAAGCAGGTTTCCCGCGAGCTTTAGATCGACGTTGCCGAGGAAGAAATTCCCGATCGCCGCGATCGGAAGCAGCAGTGTTGCAAATGCGATGTCGGATCCGACGAGCCGTCGCAGGGTTAAGCGCGGCAAGAGCGCGTAGAGCGCGGGCAACGTGATCGCGCCGCTGCCGATCGACGTGATGCTGACCGCGGCTCCGACGAATAGGCCGAGTGCCGCGACTTTGATTTGGGTGGCCCGATTCCAGATCACGGCCGGCACGTCCGCGCCGGCCGCCGCGGCCCCCTCTTCGCCGGTCTTGACGTTACGGCGCGAGAAGATGCCGACCACGAGCACGACGGCGCTGATGATCAAGGCGATGCCGACCGCGCGACGCACGAGCGTATCCAAGCTCTCGAGCGGAAAATGTTGCCGCGCGTACGCGGCCACGGCTAGCCCCAGGAGCGCACCGGGGAGACCGCCGATGATGAGCCCGAAAACGAGCCTTCGATCGATCGTATCGTGCCGGCCGTGCACCGCGGTGCCGAGGATTTTCGTCGGGACGCTATAGACGAGATCCGTCCCGACCGCGATCACGGGATGGATGCGCAGCAAGAGGATGAGCAGCGGCGTCATCAGCGAGCTTCCGCCGACGCCGGAGATGCCGATGAACGTTCCGACGAGTAAGCCGACCAGTGCCACGGTCAGGTTCACGATCTTTGAGCTCCTTAGCAATCAAGCGCGGCATCGGGTACGGCCGGGGGTCTACAGAAAAAAAGCCTTCGCAAGGCGAAGGCTCGATACGTGGGCATCCACCGGAGTGAACGCTATACGATCGACCAGCCTTCGTTGCAAATAACGAGACATGCACGACACGATACGGTGCGAGGACACAAAAGCATGGGCGAACTGTAGCACGGCGCCCGCTTGGCTGTCAAACCGCGGTTCCCGCTCCGAAAAGCCGCGCTTGATTCAGCTTGAAGTGATAGAAAAGGAAGCAGCCGAAGCAGAAGCCGGCAAGCGCAACTAGGGCTGCAAGCGCGGCGAGACCGGCAGCGACCCAGGCGACGAGCGACGCGTGCAGTAGGAACGCGACTTGCGCGACGCCGAGGAACGTTGCAGCGAGCGCGTTGTTGAAGCGCATCAGTCGCGGGTCCTCGCCTTCGGATTCGCTAGCGGAGGGCTTGGATACAAGCGTGCCGACCCGATAGATGAGGCTGGCGCGTCGCCCAAAGGCGGCGGCGAGAAAGACGATCACGAAGAGCGCGGTCGTGATGAGCGGCGCGTGCAGCACATAGGCCAGGATCACGCCACACAAGATCGTCAGCCGGTTCAGCCGGACGATTTGAAGCGGAATCAGTGGCGCGCAGCCAGCTGGCGAGCCGGCGATTGCATCTGCCATCGTCGGCTCTGGTTCTCCGCGCTGCAGGCTTCCACTTTTTTGGAAGGCCTCGGGGTTCGTCGATGAACTCATCGGGAATCTGCCGCAAGGTGAAGAAGTCGTCGCTAAACCGTCTTGGGAGGACCCTATCGTGCGCGGACTCGTGATCGCCTGTGTTCTGCTCGCTCTAGCCGGCCCTGCACTTGCCCAACCCTCGCCACAAGCTTCGGCCGTGTTCGCGACGCCGCTTGTCCGGCTTCCAAACGGCGACTACACCGTGCCGATGAAAGCGCTGCTCGGCACGGGGACGAGCGGCAAGGTGATGTTCCATCCGCAAGGCCCGAAGACGATCGTCACGATCTACGTGTTCGGCAACGCCAAACACAAGTACAAATTCAACTTGCACTCGGGCAGAGATTGCACGCAGGCCGGCGTGGCACCGATCCCGTTGCGACCGGCGTCCGGCGGAGGGCAGTCACAAACGCTCGTCTCGCTACCGATCGAAAATCTGAAGTCGCACGACTATGTGGTCGATGCGCGGAACGCGACGGCGCGCAAACAATTCGCGGAGGCCTGCGCTCACCTCTGACGAATCGTGGCGCTAAAAAGAAACGCACCGTCCGGCAAGGACGGTGCGTTTTTTCGTGAACTGCTTTTGGGTTTAAATAAGCTCGAAGAGGCCCGCCGCGCCCATCCCGCCGCCGACGCACATCGTCACGACCAGCCACTTTGCTTTGCGGCGGCGGCCTTCGATGATGCCGTGCAAGGTTAAGCGCGCGCCGCTCATGCCGTACGGGTGGCCGATCGAAATTGCACCGCCATCGACATTGAACTTCTCGTTGTCGATGTGCAGCGTGTCGCGGCTATACAGCGTCTGCACGGCGAAGGCTTCGTTGAGCTCCCAAAGATCGATGTCGTCGACCGTCAGGTTGTGGCGCTCGAGCAGCTTCGGCACCGCAAAGACCGGACCGATGCCCATTTCTTCCGGCTTGAGTCCGGCGACGGCCATGCCGCGGTAGTACGCGAGCGGCTCCAGATTGTGCTTCTGCGCGTAATCGTAGCTGGTCAGCACGACGGCCGCGGCTCCGTCGGAAAGCTGCGACGCGTTTCCGGCGGTGATCGGTGACTTCGGATTGAGCAGACTCGCACTCTTGAGCTTCGCGAGCCCTTCGAGCGTCGTATCGGCGCGATTGCCTTCGTCCTTGGTCAGCGTATACAAGACCTCGCGGACTTCGCCCGTATTCTTGTCCTCTTCGAACTTGTAGGACGGCAAGGGAACGATCTCGGCATCGAAGCGTCCGGCCTCTTGACCGGCCGCCGTGCGCTGCTGGCTTTGCAGCGCGTACTCGTCTTGCGCTTCGCGTGAAATACCGTAGCGCTTCGCTACGAGATCGGCCGTTTCGATCATCGGCATATAGAGATCGGCCTGATGGCGCATCAGCCATTCTTCGGTGAAGTTCTTGAGGTTCGTGTTGCCTTGCACGAGGCTGATCGACTCGGCACCGCCCGCGACCATGACGGGCGCGCCGTCGACGATGACCCGCTGCGCGGCAAGTGAGATCGCCTGTAGGCCCGAGGCGCAATAACGCGTGATCGTCGTTCCGGCGACCGTGATCGGCAGGCCGGCCCGAACGGCCGCGTTGCGCGCGAGATTATGTCCGGTTGCACCCTCCGGGTTGCCGACGCCGACGACCGCGTCCTCGATATCGTTCGGGTCGACTCCGGCCCGCTCGACCGCGTGCTTGATTACGTGGCCGGCGAGCGTTGCGCCGTGCGTCATATTGAAGGCGCCGCGGAACGCTTTGCCGATCGGCGTCCGCGCGCCGCTGACGATGACCGCTTCAGTTGCCATTTTGATTGATTTCTCCAACTTTTGGACGCGGCACGAAACTGCCGTTGCGTTCCGCTATCTCTTTAAGACGGGGGGCAGGCTGCCAATGGTTGCCGAGCTTGGCCTGCCACTCCAGGATCTGGTCGTAAATTTTCTTGACGCCGACCGTATCGGCCCACCACATCGGGCCGCCGCGATACCACGGAAAGCCATAGCCGAAGACGTAGACGATGTCCTCATCGCCCGAGCGCAGTGCGACCCCGTCGCCGAGCAACTGCGCGCCCTGATTGACGAGCGCATACATACAGCGGTTGACGATCTCTTCATCGGTGATGTCGTTACGGCGGGTGATACCGAGGCGTTTCGACTCGGCTTCGACGATCTGCTCGACCGACTCGTCGCGAATCGGCTCGCGCTTGCCGGCTTCATACTTGAAGAAGCCGGAGCCGGTCTTTTGCCCCCAACGTTTCTCCTCGTAGAGGCGAACCGCGATCTCCGAATTGCGATAGGGCGACTTCGGCGCCTCTTGCCGGATCTTGTAGAAGACGTCGATGCCCGAGAGATCGCTCATCGCGAAGGGCCCCATCGGGAAGCCGAAGTTCTTAATCGCCCGATCGACTTGCCATGGTGTGGCGCCCTCTTCGAGCAAGAACGTCGCTTCGCGCACGTAGTCGAACAACATGCGGTTGCCGATGAAGCCGAAGGCATTGCCCGAGAGCACGCCTTTCTTCTTGAGCTTCTTAGCAAGCGCCATCGCGGTCGTCAGCGTTTCGGGCGAACTCTTCGCGCCGCGCACGACCTCGAGCAACTGCATGATGTTCGCGGGTGCAAAGAAATGCAGCCCGACGACTTGTTCGGGACGCGAGGTCGCGCTTGCGATCTCGTCGATGTCGAGCGTCGAGGTATTCGAAGCGAGAATCGCATCTTTCTTGACGGCCTTGTCGAGGGCCGCAAACACTTCTTTCTTAACCTTCATCGATTCGAACACGGCTTCGACGACGACGTCGGCGTCCGCGATCTCATCGTACGAACCGACGAACTTTACGGCCTCAACGTGTTCCTTCGCTTTGTCGGGTGACAGGCGCCCTTTTTTCGCTTGGCTTTCATACGTCTCCGCAACGTTCTTCTTGCCGCGCTCAACTTGCGTGGGATCGACGTCGATCACGGAGACCGGAATGCCGGCATTTGCGAAGACCATCGCGATCCCGGTGCCCATCGTACCCGCGCCGACGACCGCAGCCTGTTTAATTTCTTTCGGCTTGACGTCTTTGGCAAGGCCGGGAATCTTGCCCAGTTCGCGCTCCGCGAAAAACAGATGCATCGCCGCGCCCGCCGGTTCGCTGACGACCAGCTCTTCGAAGAGACGTGCTTCGCGCGCGATGCCGTGCTTGTAATCGAGATCCGACGAGGCAACCATGGCGTCGATCAGCTTGTGGGCAGCATAGCCCCCCTTGTCTTCCGGGGGCACCATGCCGTGCGCGATCGCGACCATCGGCGGCGGCACGACGAACTTCAATTTGCTGATCCGGTTTTTCGTGCCGGCTTTTTCTTTGGCCAGCTCGACCGCGCGCTCGACGACGTCGCCGCTCTCAACGACCTCATCGAGGATGCCCATGTTCTTGGCAACCTTGGCGTCCTTGGGCTTGCCTTCGAGCATGAATTGCAGCGCCATCTGAATGCCGCCGTAGTTGAGCGGATTCTTCGTCGCCAGCAGCCGCGGTATGCGCTGGGTGCCGCCGGCGCCCGGGATGATGCCGAGCAGAATCTCGGGGAGGCCGACCTTCGAACGCGGCGTTGCGATGCGAAAATCGCAGGCCAGCGCCGTCTCGAGCCCACCGCCGAGGGCGCTGCCGTCGAGTGCGGCGACAAAGGTCTTATTGCTTTTCTCAATCGCCGCGACCACATCGCGCACGCTCTTGGAGCCCGGCGGGGGCGGCTTCAGAAAATCATTGATGTCGGCCCCGCCGCTGAAGAAGCCCCCGGAGCCCGTAATGACGATGGCACGCACGGCTTCGTCAGCATCCGCCGCCTCGATCTCGGCGACCAGCGCCCCGGAGGTGACGAACGAAAGGGCGTTGACCGGCGGATTCTGCAGCGTGAGCACTCGGACTCCGTCCCGGGTTTCGGCCTTCACCGGGGAATCCGGACGGGTTGGCGTTTCTAGCATCAATTTCTCCGAAGAATTCGTGGGCGGATCATATTCGACACGCAGGCGGGCCACCTTTGACACATAGGAAATTTGTTTAAGGGCCCGTAGGTGCGGAAGGTCTCACTTTCCGAGGTAGCGATGCAGATACTTCCCCAACTGATCGCGGAGACGCTGAGGCAACCGCGCGAGCACGCTTTCGCCGAGCGGCTCGGGGCGCCCGAGTGGACGCACATTTCATCGACCCGGCTGCTGGAGCGGACCCAGGCCGTCGCCTACGCGATTCGCGGCGCGGGCCTCGAGACGGCCGATCGCGTCGTGCTGATCTCGAACAATCGCATCGACTGGCTCGTCGCCGACTTCGGCATCTTATTTGCAGGCTGCATCGCGATCCCGGTATTTGCCACCATTGCGGTCGATCAGCTCGAGTTCATCTTCAAGGATTCGGCGGCGAAGCTCGCCTTCGTCGAAACGCAGGCCGACGCCGAACGCATCCGGGCCGGCTGCCCATCGGCGCCGCGTCTGGTTCACCTCATCGGAACGGGAAGCGATTCACTCAGCGAATTCGAAGCGGCCGGCGCAGCCGCGGCAGCGGCGAATCCGGCGGCGCTCGACACGTTCACTTCCGGCGTCGCGCCGGACGATCTGGCGCTGCTGATGTACACGTCGGGCACAACCGGCAACCCAAAAGGCGTGATGCTCTCGCATCACAACTTGATTGCGACCGAAGAGTCGGCCGGCAAATACGTTCTGGCCGGTCACATCGCCGAAGGCTGGCAAGTCATCGCGGCGCTGCCCTTCGCGCACATCTTCGAACACTTGAACATCCTTGGATTCCTGCGTTACAAGGCGGACGTGCACGTCACGCAACCTGACTACCTGCTCGAGGACATGAAGTCGGTCCACCCGCGCCTGATGGCACTGGTTCCGCGCATTTTCGAACGAGTTTTGAGCGGCATCATCGGCAATGCGAAAACCGCCGGCGGCGCGCGAGCGCGGCTCGTTCCGTGGGGGCTGAACGTCGGACGCGAGTACATGGCGGCGATCGACGAAGGCCGTAAACCGGGCCCGATGCTCAGCTTCCTGTACGCGGTCGCGCGCCGGCTGGTTCTCTCGAAGATCAAACCGGCTGTCGGGCTCGACCAACTCGAGTTCGTCGTCAGCGGCAGCGCGCCGCTGCATCGCGACATCGCGCTGACGTTTGCGGGAATGGGCATTCCGATTTTGGAGGGCTACGGCCTGACCGAAACCTCGCCGACGATCAGTTGTAATCGTCTGGGAGAGATTCGCTACGGCTCGGTCGGCAAGCCGATCCCCGGCGTCGAAGTGAAGATCGCCGCCGACGGTGAGATTCTCGTCAAAGGCCCGAACGTGATGAAAGGCTACTATCACGCGTCGGGCGAGAATCCGTTTACCGCAGACGGCTGCTTCAAGACCGGCGACATCGGCGAGTTCGATAAAGACGGCTTTCTCTACATCACGGACCGGAAGAAAGAGCTGATCAAGACGTCCTCCGGCAAATACGTTGCGCCGGCGCGCGTCGAGGCCGCGCTCAAGCGATCCGTCTACATCGGCCTGTGCTTCGTGATCGGCAACGGGCGCCCGTTTCCCGTCGCTTTGATCAGTCCGAACTGGGACCTGATGCGCAAGGAATTCAATATTCCGCCCGATGTCACGACCGCGGCCATCGCGGCGCGGCCGGACGTGCACGATTTCATCCAGCGCGAAGCGATCCAGAAGACCGCCGACCTCGCCGCCTTCGAGCAGATCCGGCGCATCGCGCTCTTGCCGCGCGATTTGACGATCGAGGACGGCGAACTGTCGCCGACGCTCAAAGTGAAGCGTCGCGTGGTCGAGAAAGAATTCGCCGGCTTGATCGAATCCATCTACCGGCCGGCTGCAGCCTAGGGAGTCTGCGGCGGTTGGAAGATCGGCCGAAAGTACAGCGCTGAAATTTTGTTGGAAGCGATGTCGACGCCGAAGATCATCAAGAGCCGGCTCGTCTTCCAGGCCGCCCGGAAGATGTAGCGCGTTTCGGTGTCGGCCCGCAGCTTCTCGCCGAGGGCAAACTCGACGGGCGGCCCGTTGCCGGCCACGACGCCGTAAATCGTCGCGAGCGCTTCGTCGCTCATCTCGTCGTTGAATTCATCCGTCAGCAAGCTGCGGTCGAGATGCTTCTGGTCGAGCTGCTCGAGCACCGCGTGAGCACGGGCCGTGATGGCCGCGTCGCTCGTCGCGGCGGGCGACGCCTCGCTCGAGGCCGCAAGGGCCGCTGTCCGCGGTGCCGAGCCGCCGATCGCAGCGCCGAAAAGGAGCACCGAGAACGCGATTCGCGACGTCTTTCCCATGGCATGTGCGTCGGCCGCCTGCGACCAAAATCTTAGCTGAGACGCCGCCGGCCCCACGTTGCCTGCGACCTCCGTCGAGGTGGAATCGCCTGCGGCGCGGTGAAGAGAAGCATGCTATGGCTACGACTTCATCGACTAACGGGACGGCGACCCGCACCGAAACGGACTCCATGGGAGCCGTTCAGGTTCCGTCCGACAAATACTACGGTGCCCAGGCCGCCCGTTCGCTGATCAACTTCGACATCGGCGACGGGACGACGCCGCGCGACGTGATGCCGCGCCAGGTGGTCAAGGCGATGGCGACCCTCAAAAAGGCCGCGGCGCTCGTCAATCACGATCTCGGTAAGCTCGACGCGGAGAAGACCGATTTGATCGTGCGGGCAGCCGACGAAGTGATCGAAGGAAAGCTGGACGCGCACTTTCCGCTCCGTGTTTGGCAAACGGGCTCGGGCACGCAAACGAACATGAACGTGAACGAGGTGATCTCGAATCGCGCGATCGAGCTTGCGGGCGGCGAGATGGGTTCGAAGAAGCCCGTCCATCCCAACGACCACGTCAACATGTCGCAGTCGTCGAACGACACGTTTCCCACGGCCATGCACATGGCGGCTGCCGAAGCGGTCGTCGACATGCTGCCGGCCGTACGGAAGCTACGCGATGCGCTCGACGCAAAAGCCAAGGCCTGGGCAAACATCGTCAAGGTCGGGCGCACCCATCTGCAGGACGCGACACCGCTGACGCTCGGCCAAGAATTCTCGGGCTACGTTACCCAGCTCGACCGTGCGATCGTTGCGATCGAAGAGGCAACCGCTCACATCTACGACCTGGCGATCGGTGGAACGGCGGTCGGCACCGGCCTCAATGCCCATCCCGAATTCGCCGAACGCGCGGCCAAGAAGATCGCGGAGCTCACGGGCCTCGCCTTCCGTTCGCACCCGAACAAATTCACCGCCCTTGCCTCGCACGACGATTTCGTGTTCGCCTCGGGCGCCCTCAAACAACTCGGCGCGGCGTTGATGAAGATCGCCAACGACATCCGCTGGCTCGGCTCGGGTCCGCGCGCGGGTATCGGCGAACTGATTCTCCCGGAAAACGAGCCGGGCAGCTCGATCATGCCGGGAAAAGTAAACCCGACGCAGTCCGAAGCCGTCACGATGGTCGTCGTGCAAGTCTACGGCAACGACACGGCGATTTCGTTCGGTGCTTCGCAAGGCAATTTCGAACTCAACGTCTTCAATCCGGTGATGATTTACAACTTCTTGCACTCGACCACGCTTTTGCGCGATGCTTGTACCATGTTCCGCATGCACGCGATCGAAGGTCTCGCGCCGAACGAAGAAGTGATCGCGAAGTATCTGGCCGAGTCGCTGATGACCGTGACCGCGCTTTCGCCGAAGATCGGTTACGACAAGGCGGCCGAGATCGCAAAGAAAGCGCACAAGGACCATTCGACGCTCAAAGCAGCTGCGCTCGCGCTCGGTTATGTGAGCTCGGATGAATTCGACCAGTTCGTCAATCCACGAGAGATGACGCACCCCTAGCAAGACCAGTCGAGCGGCCGGCTTGCCGGTGAGGCAAGCAGGGCGGGTTGCATCTATGAAGAACGTCTGAAAGCCGGTCCGGTCGGAGGACTCATCGATGCGCAGATGCTTGGCAGCTCCCTTCATTGCTCTCGTTGCACTGATTGCGGTGCTCGGCTGCGCGGGTTCGGTTTCGGCGCAGACGGCCGCTTCGGCGCAACAGAGCCAGGCGACCGCAATTTCGGCTTCGGACGATGCCCGCGCCAAGGCTGCCCACGGAGATCTCGACGGCGCCATCTCCGAACTGACGAGCTATTTGTTGCAGCATCCCGAGGACTCATTTGCGCGGCGGTATCTCGGCGATCTGTATTTTCGCGCGGCGGACTTGCGCGGCGCGGAACGCGAATATTTAGCGCTGCTCCTGCGGTCGCCGGGCGACAAGCAGACACACGACCGTCTCGGAAACGTTTACGCGCTCGAGGATCGCATTCCCGAGGCGATCAGCGAGTACGGTAAGAGCTTGCCGGACGCGATTGCCTACTCCGATCTGCTTCGGCTCCACAAAAAAGTCGGCGACCTCGACACCTGGATAAACGACTATCGCCGGACGGCCGAGAGCACGCCGGAAGACGCCGCCGCCCAGTTCGGCTACGGCACCATCTTGCTCGACGAGCACAAGGCGAGTGACGCGGTCGGATACCTGCAGCGCGCCGAGCGGCTGGTGCCGCGCTCCTGCCCGACCCTGAACGAGCTCGGCAACACGTACCTCGAACTAGAAGACAATACCGCCGCGTACTCGGCCTTCAAACGCTGTCTGCAACTCGAGCCGGACAACTACACGGCGATGATCGGTTTGAGCAGCACCTACGATCCGATCCGCGAATCGGCTCCGGCGCTCGCGATCCTCGGTCGTGCCGTGCAACTGCGCCCCGAGCGGCCCGAGGGGTTCGTCAATCTCGGTTACATGCAGGATGCGCTCGGCAATTCGAGCGGCGCGGCGTCCGACTATCAGAAGGCTATCGCGCTCGACGTTCTGTGCCGCGACGCCTATGTCGACCTTGGATACGACCTGCTGACCGATCGAGACTACCCGGCCGCGCAAAGCGTCTTCTTGAAGGGTCTGAGCGTTTCGCCGGGCGATGGGCGGCTCGAGTATCTTTTGGGACGCACGTATCTCGACCAAGGAAAGGAAGACCTCGCGCGCCAGCAGTTCGTCAAGGCCGCCCTGAGCGACGAAGCGGATGTCGCCCGCGCTGCCTCGCAACGGCTCGCCGTAAAATAGCGCAAGGCGGTGCGCGCTAGGTCTGGGCGATCGCCTCAATTTCGACGCGTGCTTGGCGCGGAAGTGCCGCAACCGCAACGGTCGAACGCGCGGGCGCCACGTCGTTGAAGTACTCGCCGTAGACGGCGTTGACGGCGGCGAAGTCATCCATATCGATCAGGAAAATCGTCGTCTTCACGACGTGCGCAAAGGTCGCTGAGGCAGCCGTAAGCACCGCGGATAGGTTGTTCATCGCTTGGCGCGTTTGCGCCGCGACATCTCCCGGCACGAGTTCTCCCGTCGCCGGATCGAGTGCGATCTGGCCGCTGCAAAATACGAAGTCTCCACTTCGGACGGCCTGGTTGTAGGGACCGATCGGCGCCGGTGCGTCTCGAGTCAGGATCTTTTCGAGCATGCCGTTTTCCTAGCCCGCCGCAACGGCGGTTTTTGGAACGTCGGCGTACGACATCGTGCCTTTGTAGTTCATCGCTTCCTCAGTGATTCCGAAGTTCGATTTCGCCAGTTCGGCGACGCGCGCGAGTTCCGGTTCGGTCAGCATAGCCGTCTCCGGCGCCAGCGCAAATTCGTGGAGCTGCTCGCGGTCGTAAATGTTCGGCAAGACCGTCATTACTTTCGGTTCCGCCAGGAGCCACTGGATCGCGGCCTGCCCGAGCGTCCGGCCGTCGTGTTCGAGAAAGCGCAGCGTCTCGACTTTTTGGACGCCGTTGACGAGCCACGAGCGGGGACGGTGCCGGCGGTGGTCGTTTGCCGGAAAGGTGGTCTCGAGGGTGTAGCGGCCTTCGAGCATACCGCTCGAGTGCGGCACGCGAATCTGGAAACCGGTGTCGGCCTTGGACTCGTATGCAGCACGCAGCATCTCGTTGCCCGGAAACGGCTCGAGCATATTGTAAATCATCTGCACGTTGCTTGCATTCCGGCGGCGCGACGCTTCGATGCCCTCGACGAGCCAACCGATGGCGGGCCCGAGCGCCACCCCATACGAGCGGATCTTGCCTTCGCTCTTGAAGGTTTCCAGGAGCGCGAACAGCTCGTCGTTCTCCAATTCCGAGAGGTGGGCATTGTGGATCGAATAGATGTCGATCACGTCGGTTTGCAGGCGGCGCAGCGATTGTTCGAGCGCGTAGCGGACGAACGCCGGCGAAAAATCGTGCGGAATCTCGTTCTGTCCTTTACGTTCTCCGGCGTAGGTATAGAAGTCGTAACCAAACTTGGTCGAGTACACCACCTTGTCGCGCTTGGTACCGAACGCACGGCCTAGCTGTTCCTCGCTGCGACCGTTGCCGTAGGTGTCCGCAGCATCGTAGAGGGTGATGCCGAGCTCAAACGCATCGTGAAGGAGCGCAACCGCCTCGTCGTCCGTCATCGTACCCCACCAGTTCGTGGCAGTCGTCCAGAGGCCGAAGCCTACTTCGCTGACGGAGATGTCGGTCTTCGGATAGGTCCGATATTTCATACGTGCGCGCCCTCCACGGCGTTAGGACTCATCTTGACGCGTATTCTCCCCCGCGTCTGCGACTCCGGTCGTACGCGGGTCCGGGAGGAGCCGGCACCTCGGCCGACGATCTCGTCCGGGCTTGGAACATTTTCTCGACGCGTTCGATCGTGCGTCCCGTTGGATCGACGCTTATTATCGCGAGCCGAAACGATATCCGGTCCTCTCACGCTCGCAACCCGGCGACCTCGTGCGAGCCTTGCCGGCGCACGCGCCCGAAGAGAGCGAAGGGTTCGCTGCGATCTTCGATGATTTCGAACGTCTCATCTTGCCAGGCATTACGCATTGGAATCATCCGCGATTCTTTGCTTACTTTGCAATCAGCGCAACGCCGATCGCGGTGATCGCCGAAGCGCTCGCCGCGGCGCTCGACGTCAACGCGATGGTGTGGCGCACGTCGCCCGCGGCGACCGAACTCGAGGACGTCGTGCTCGCTTGGCTGCGCGAGCTGCTCGGACTCGACGAGGGCCTGCACGGCATCATCTACGACACCGCCTCGATCAGCGGCTTCACGGCGCTGGCAGCGGCGCGCGAGTCGCTCGGTCTCGATATCCGCGAACGCGGCTTGGCCGGGCGCGGCGACCTCGCTGCGTTACGGGTCTATCAGACCGAGCATACGCATTCGCACATCGAGAAGGGCGCAATCGCGCTCGGGGTCGGAAGCGAGAACGTCGTGCGCGTCGCGGTTGACGAGCACTACCGGATGCGCCCGGGCGCCCTCGACCGCGCGCTCGCTGAAGATCGCGCGCGTGGACTCGTGCCGATGTGCGTCGTCGCCACGGTCGGCACGACGTCGTCGACGGCGTGCGACGACGTCAGCGCACTCGCCGACGTCGCCGCTCGTCACGGCGTGTGGCTGCACGTCGATGCCGCGTATGCGGGGCCGGCGGCGATTCTGCCGGAATTTCGCCACATTCTCGCCGGCTGCGAGCGCGCGGATTCGCTGGTGGTCAATCCGCACAAATGGCTGTTCGTCCCGGTCGATCTCTCCGTGCTCTACGTGCGCGACCTCGAGAATCTGCGTCGCACGTTTAGTT
>Ga0302324_100009848_pt1 | contig 19908 bp, 21 predicted proteins | sample Palsa_T0_1_FD_201949 | JGI IMG/M metagenome (GOLD analysis project Ga0302324, IMG submission 201949) | Peat permafrost microbial communities from Stordalen Mire near Abisko, Sweden - Palsa_T0_1 | ecosystem: Environmental > Terrestrial > Soil > Palsa > Peat permafrost | place: Sweden: Abisko...
TTGTCTCGTTCTTGCGAGGCTGATAACGTCCTTGGGACGCTTGTTCCTGACGATTCGAACTCCGCCACTCGGATCTGAGCGGCCTGCGGCCTTGCCGCGGGCGTTGAGGTGTGACAGGCGGGTGCGATAGATACAGAGTTCGACGGTCTGATGGACAGGCCACGACGTTCCAGCGGTCTGGGGAAAGCCGCTCGAGTGTGGTGTCGCGGGGTTGAGCGGCGGGAGCCGACCTGCAACCGGTCGGGGCAAGGGGGAGAGCATGGGGACATTCCGCCGCGGGTCGGGTGTCGGATTTCTTATGGCCCGGTATTGTCGCGCGGGCACAGTGCGACCGCAGGCGAAAAGAGCGCTTCGTGCCGCGGTTGCGATCCTTGTGCTTCTGGCGTTGGCGTCGGGGATGGATGCCGTTCCCGCCGTTGCTTCTGCCACCGATTACGATGGGAAGTGGGATATCCAGGACGGCTGCTTCGCGGCGACCGGCGCCGGTTCCGTCGAGCCGTTCGCGCTACAACGCACGATCACCATAGCGAACGGGGTCTTTTCAGAAGCGTACAGTGGCAGTCTCAATGGCGGAAAAGTCGAGGTTAGCTTCATCGGCACCATCAAGGACTCAGCGGTCACGATGTTCATGGATGGAAAAGATGCCAACGGCGTGAGATGGCGCGAAACCTTGGATGGGCATGCGGCGTCGGCCACGGAGATCGATTTCGACGGCACGCATTTCAATTGGATCAAGGATAAGTGGGCTCTGACCCACACCTGCTTCGGCAGGCTGCGTGTCGTGGAGCCTGCCTCAACCCCGCTGTCGGCGCCCGTTCCGGTCGCCGGTGCTTCGCCTGCTCCGGCGCCCGTTAAGGCAACAAACCCGGTTGCCGCGGTCACGCCCGCGCCGGTGTCCGGTACCATCAACTCGCCTGGCCAAGCCTTCGGGCCGGCACCGAGCCCCGGTACCGTCGTGCCGCCTGTTCCGCCCGCTTCGCCGTCGGTCACCCAGATCGCCACCGGCTCGCCGGCTCCGGCATCCGCGGGAGCGTCCACAGCGGTCGGCGCTGCCGCGCCTGCTCCGGCTTCCGCGCCGGTTGTCACCGCTCTCGTTGATCCAGCGCCCGCACCTGACCCGATCCCATCGACATCGTCCGCCACGACCTTCGACGGGACGTACGTTGGGCCGATAGCGCTATCAGGCATGTCCAGTTGCGATAAGACGATGACGCGAAACCTGTCCATTTCTGTCAAAGACAACCACTTCGATACGACCGTTTTTAATGTCGGCTTATCGATCGATTTGCCTGCGAGCGGCGACTTCAACGCCAGCGGAACGAGACGCACCGATCATGCGACCGCCGAACTGACCGGCAAAGTCCAAGGTCAAACGATGGTGCTGGAGATGCAGAACCCCTATTGCAAAGCGCATGCGATTTTGGTCGCCGTGAACAGTACCGTCAGTGCGCCGCCGGCGGTCAATCCTGATCGCACGGCGTCGCTTCGCCATCACCGCTGGCCTCACACCGGGTCGCCCGCGCGCTTAAGCCGTGATCAGGGGCTCGAATATTGATGGCGAGGGGCGGTGGCTCGCTTCCCCGGCTCAGTGCCGCACGTCGATCCATTCGTCGGTGAACGGCCGGCGCATGAAGGTGGCCCAAACGAAGTTCATCGAATAACGTAGTCCGATCCGCAACAAGCCTTCCTCGAGCAGCCGCCTGCCTGACGACATCGCCGGAAGCCGGAAGGTGAATTTCACCCCGCCGACCGCGTTCAGCCGCCGCGCGAGATCGGTGTCCTCACCATAGAAGCTAAACAGCGGATTATATCCGCCGATTTGCTCGAGCGCGGCCCGATCCACGACGAAATTGCCGCCCTGCAACATCGATCCGACGCGCAGCACGAAACGGTTGAGGATGTAAAACCCGTATCCCATGATGTAAAACGCCCGGACGGCCGCACGTGTGCTTTTGGACACATCGTAGTAAATATAAGGGCCGCTTAGCGCGACCAGACCGGGGTGCAGACGGAACTCCTCCAGGACGTGGTTCAACCAGCCATCCGTGACGATGGTGTCGGCGTCCACGTTGGCGACCAGCTTCCCGCTGGCGCGTTGAAAGCCGGCGCGGCGGGCCTGAACCAGGCCCTTCTCAGGTTCGTCGACAACGATCACGCCGGGAAACGAGGCAGCCACGTCCGGAGTGCCGTCGGTGCTCGCGTTATTCACGACGATGACCTCAGCTTCGCAGCCGGACCGATTGATTTCCATGATGATCGCGCTGAGCGTTTTCGCCAGGTGTTTCTCCTCGTTATATGCAGGCACGACGAAGCTGATCACCATTTGCTCAGTCACGCGGTTGGTCCCCTTTTCAGCACCGAGCGGTAGAGCGCTTCCCATTCATCGGTGATCGTTTCGATGGCATATCTTTCCGCGACCCGCCGCCCCGCCGAACCCATCAGCCGCCGCCGATCCGGCGCGCCAAGAAGTTCGGCCAGAACATCCGCGAGTCGCGCCGAATCGCATGGATCAACGAGGACACCGCTGGCGGGGCCAACGAACTCCGGCAAGGCTCGCGTATCGGCGGCGACAACCGGCACCCCGGACGCCATTGCTTGCAGCAGTGCCATGCTTTGGGTTTCGCTGGTGCTCATCATCGCGAATATGTCACTGATTTGTAGTAATAGTGCAAGTTCGGCGGGCGGGAGTGTCCCGAGGAACCGGACCGATCGGTCGATGCCCAGCTGGACAGCGCGCGCTCGCAGAACCGGCTCGTGCGCGCCGTGTCCCGCGATCGCCAGAACCGCCGCTATTCCATGACTTCGCAGCTCTGCCATGGCGCGCAACAGCACTTCGATATTCTTCTCGGGTCCAAGTCGCCCGGCATAGGTGACGATTGGCCCCGCCAGGCCGAACCGCTCGGACAGGAGTTGGCGGTCGCCGTTCCGGACCGGCGTGAACAGCTTGGTGTCGATCGGGTTGGAAACGACACTTCGCGGCCGCCTAAGCCTGTCGAGACCGAGCTCTTCGAACACGGAACGAGATGGCGCGGTCACGTGGTCGCAGCGGTTATAGTACCACATCACGTAAGCCGCGGCGCGATCGGCTCTGACCGGAATGTGCGGGGCGAAGCCTGCGATGGTCGTATGGTTGGTGCCGATCACGGGGATGCCTAGCCAGCTGCCGGCCAGCAACGCCTCAAGCCCGATGCCGAAGAACGAATGGGTATGAATGATGTCCGGCCTCCCCCGGCCCGTGAGCGCCGTCCAGCCGAGGGGAGACGGCAGCGCCGCGCGAGACTGGCGCGTCGAACTTGGAAACGGCAGCGACACCCTCCGGCGGACGCGAACGTTGCCTCCCAGATCGTGCTCGCGCACCGCGGCACCGACCAGGCGATAGTCTCGCGCTCCGTAGCGCGGCGCGTGGATGTCCACCGCGTGGCCGCGCTTGCCGAGGCTGCCGCTGACGATGGCGATCGAGTCCTGGATGCCGCCCAGTTCGGGAAAGAAATAATCGGTGAACATGGCGACCTTCACCGATCGGCACGGATGAGGCCCGCCCGCCTGACGACAAGCAGAATGGCCGAGCCGCCGACAATGCAAAGGATGATCGTTGCTAAAACGGCGTGGCGTTCGACGAGCGGAAAATACCCCGCGGCGAAGTAGCCGATGCCGAACAACAATGCGCTTTTAGGTACGGTGGCGACCAGATTGATCAGCATGAACCGCGCCAGAGGCAGGCGCAGCATGCCGCTGCCGACCAATACGAAGAAGCCGATCGAATGCGTCCACTTGCCGATGAAGAGCATCTTGGTGGCGCTGCGTTCGAGCTTATCTTGCATTTCGGGGCTCGGAGTGGAACGGAGACCGAAGCGCCGGCCGAGTATGGCGAGCGGTGTCCCCGTGGTCCGACCCAGATAATAGTAAATCAGGTCGCCGATGAGGTCGCCGCACACGAGCAGGCCCAAAGCCCAGTACCACAGGAAATAACCTCGAGCCGACAGAAAGCCCGCGAGGACCGAGACGATCGGCCCTTCAATCACCGCCAGCGGCAGAAGTAACGCGCTGCCGTATGCGATCAGGAAACTTTCGATTGTCACAGGACAGTCACAACCGCTCGTACTGGACGGTTGAGCCATCCGCGACCGGGACGGCCATGCTTGCCCAGGTGCCGGTGCGGTCGTACCAAAGATCGACATTGAAGGCGCCGCTAAGATTGTAACGGTCCGCCTCGATGGTTGCGCCCGAGGCGAGCGGGATGGTCTCCGGGCCGCGCGGTGTCACTTTTGGGCGCAGCAGGACACCGTCCTCCAGGCTGATCATCGGCCCGTCGAGCATGTGCTTGTTCCAATAGGACGTCGCGCCCACGGGGTCCCGCGGGACATAGCGCTGGGTCTTGCTGCCGGTGACCACGAGACCTTCGCTTTCACGCTGCGCCTTGACCCACTCGTGCTGGCCGTTCTTGTCGGTCTCTCCGGTCAGGCCGGCCAATTTCCCGTCCTGCCAGGTTTCCACCACGCGGTGCGCGTAGCGGACGATCGGGATCGACACGAGGGTAACCAAGGCCTCCACCGTGACCTGAACGGTCAGCGTATCGCCGCGCGGTTCGAATGTCGCCGTGTGGCGGCCGATCTCACTGCCGCGGCGCATCAGCCGGAAAGCCAGCGTATTGCCGGGCGGCACCGGCAACGCGGCGAACGACGGGTTTAAGCTGACCTCCGCCCCCGTAACGCCCGCCGCTGTCAGCAGGAACCCACGCCGACCGATCACCATCGAATCCCTGTCATGACATCTCGCGTTGGGCGGCACATTGGCCCCCGAGTAGACCCGCGGGCCGGAACGATCAAGATGGAGGTCGCGCCGTTGCGAGACCTATCCGTCGTGGTAGACTGAAACCGGATTGGAACCTGGATCGCCTATCCACGAGGCCACGATACAAAGCGGGTTCGGGTGACGAATGGCGGACGAGGCAAGCGCGTCCGTGCCGCGGCAGGCCCGCGAGTGCCGTGCTGAGCATAACAGAGCCGCACCGTAGCGGCGACTCCCATTCCACCAAAGGCTGCACCCATGGCGATGGCGGACAGAGGAAACCCGGGAGGTATCCGCATATGGCCATCGCTGGAGGCTGCTACCCGCATGTCGGACGCCGCGAACTGGGTCTTGATCGTCAGCCTTGTGGTCGGTCTGGCTTCAGCGGTGCTGGTCATGTACATGACCGGCATAAAGGAAGCCAACTGGAATTTGGACCGCCAGGTTTCACATGAAACCATCGTGAAATTGCAGGCGGCGGTCCGTGACGCCAATGCTCGCGCCGCCAAGGCTGGCGATGCCGCGGCGGAAGCCAACGCTCGCGCGGCTCAGGCGGCGGCGGAGGCGCTGGAAGCCAACGCACGGGCGACCGAGGAGGGAGCGGTGCTCTCGCTCGCCAGATATCAGACACCGAGGACGCTCTCGCAGGCGCAACAATCTCGGATCATTGAGAAACTCCAGGCCTACGCGCCGGCTCCCTATGACGTGAGCGTCGCCAGTGGACCCGAGCCGGCCATGTTGCTGATGCGCATCGACGAAATGTTCGCGGCGGCGAAATGGGTTCACCGCGATCGCGATGCCGGCATCGATCAGTCCGGGCTTATCGATGCCGACACCGCGCAAGGAGTGTCGATCGAAATCGCTGAGTCGAGGCGCGAGGATTGGGAACCCACCGTGATCGCGCTGATCCTCGCACTGCGCGCGGAGGGAATTGTCGCCAATGGAACCGCCAATACCGACGCCGACCCGACAGCGATCCATTTGACGATCGGGAATAAGCCTCAAGGCGGATCCCGCGATAATAAATGACCTGCGGCTGGTCGATGACCCGGTAGGCAACCTATTGGCGGCGGGAGAGTTTTCCGCGGATGAAACAGTCCGCGATCACAGAGGAACCGGCCGATGCGACCCTGGCCGAAGCCGCCCGGCAGGCAGGGACGTGCCGCCGGTGCGATCTTTGGCGGTACGCCACCCAGACGGTCTTCGGCGAGGGACCTAGGGATGCGACCCTGATGCTGATCGGCGAACAGCCAGGCGACCGAGAGGACCTCGCGGGACGCCCGTTCGTCGGCCCCGCCGGGCGGCCGCTGGACGAAGCCGGGATCGTCCGCGACGACGTATATGTCACCAATGCGGTTAAGCACTTCACTCTCAAAATCGCGCGGATTCCCGCGTGACAAAGGGTGGGAGGAAACCGGCGGCCGATATACGGGTCGGCATCTCGGGCTGGACCTATGCGCCCTGGCGCGGCGTATTCTTTCCCAAGGGCCTCGCGAGCCGAAAGGAACTGGCTTATGCCGCCGCCACGTTTCGCACGATCGAGATCAACGGCACATTCTATCGCCTACAGCGTCCGTCGAGCTTCGCAACCTGGGTCGAGCAAACGCCGGACGATTTCGTCTTCGCGGTGAAAGGGCCGAGGTTTATCACACATATGCGGCGCCTGCGGGAGCCGGAGAAGCCATTGGCGAATTTCTTCGCGTCCGGGGTACTGCGGCTCGGCGCGAAGCTCGGGCCGATCCTATGGCAGTTCCCGCCGAATTTTCAGTTCGATCCGGAGTTGATGCGACAGTTCGTGGAGATGCTGCCACATGACACGGATGCGGCTCTGAAGTTGGCTCGCCTGCATGAGGATCGGTTGAAGGGGAATGTTTGGCTGTCGGTGGATTCCCGCCGTGCGATTCGTCACGCGATCGAGATCCGTCATGAGAGTTTTCGGAACTCCGCCTTCGTCGACATGCTGCGGGATCACAGGATCGCGTTGGTCTGCGCGGATACGGTGAAATGGCCAAGGTTGATGGATGTAACTTCCGACTTTGTGTATTGCCGTCTGCATGGTTCGCGGGAACTCTATCGCAGCGGCTACGATGATACCGACCTCGATTGTTGGAGCGCCCGGGTTCGGAACTGGGCCGCGGGAAAGCGCGTCGATGGAGACTTCGCCGGACGGGCCAAAGGGACAGGCGGACCGCATGACGTGTTCGTCTACTTCGACAATACCGACAAGCTGCGGGCGCCTGAAGACGCGCGCGGCGTGATGCGGCGGTTGGGGCAGCCAGAGCAGCAGCATGATTGATCGGTATTACCGACGGTTAAGACGTTGAATGTAAAAATCGAGGTGTCTTTGACTTTTTCCAAGCTACAGCTTGTCTATTCTGGTGCTTTCTACCTCGAATCAAATGGGAACTTGCCCTTTTGCCCGGGGTTGATTCGTTGTCGTCTCCGCTAGGGAGCGGCAATCATCAGCAGCAAGGGATGAGATAAGCATGACCGAACAATCCACCCGAGGCCGTCAGGGCTTCGCTTCAATGGATGACGAACGGCAGCGCGAGATCGCGTCAAAAGGTGGCAAGAGCGTGCCCGATCAGGAGCGCAGCTTCTCAAAGGATCATGGACTGGCGACCGAAGCCGGGCGCAAGGGCGGCCAGCATTAAGCCAGCTGCCTGTCGCCATATTTTGAACGGGTGCGTCCGGTCACGGTCCAAACAGGGCCGCGACCAGCGCGCTATTCGCGCAATCGCATCCGTGGCGCCTGGATTGCTCCGGCGCGCGTTTCCCGGCACACAGATGTCCATCCGACGGAAACGGCCCGAAGGAAACGGCCCGGAGGAACTTCCAGGTGAGCCAGGCGCTCTCGAGCACTGAAGATTTCTCCGTCGTACGCCACCGTCTGAAGTCCATCTTCGGAGGGTCGATCGGTAACCTGATCGAGTGGTACGATTTTTACATCTATAACTTTTTCGCACTTTATTTCGCGAAGTCGTTCTTCCCCAATGCGGACCCGACCGTGCAGTTGCTCAATACGTTTGGGATTTACGCTTTGGGCTTTCTCATTCGCCCTGTCGGAGGATGGATCCTCGGAGTCTACGCCGACCGGGCCGGGCGCAAAGCCGCGCTGACGCTGTCGGTGACGCTGATGTGCGCGGGATCTTTGCTCATCGCGATCGCACCGGTCTACGCGACGATCGGCGTGGGCGCCCCGGTCCTGTTGCTCGCGGCCCGTCTTGTACAGGGCGTTTCACTGGGCGGCGAATACGGTACCTCCGCGACCTACCTCAGCGAGATCGCAGTTTCGAAACATCGAGGTTTTTACAGCGCATTTCAGTATGTCACGCTGATCGGCGGGCAGGTATTCGGCAGCCTGACCCTGCTCGTGATGCAACTGGACTTCACCGGGGCTGAACTGGAGGCATGGGGCTGGCGCATCCCGTTCGCGATCGGCGCGGCTCTCGCATTATTCGGTCTTTATCTGCGCCGCAACCTGGAGGAAACCGAGGCGTTCCGGAAAGTCGCGGCGACCCGGGGCGGCGGGCTGCGGGAATTGCTGAAACATCCCAAGCAAATCCTGCTGGTGTTCGGCCTGACGATGGGTGGCACGACAGCGTTTTACACTTACACCACTTATATGCCGACGTTCCTGGTGAATACGGTGAAGCTGAACCGGGACCAGGCGACGCAGATCTCGTTTATCACGCTGGTGATTTACGCGGCGCTGCAGCCGGTGTTCGGGGCTGTCTCGGATGTTATCGGACGGCGGCCGGTGCTGATGTGGTTCGGCATTCTGGGGACGCTGGGGACCGTGCCGATGCTGACCATTCTGGGTGCCACACACGACTATTGGGGTGCGCTCGGGCTGATCATGGCGGCGCTGTTGGTGGTGTCGGGGTATACGTCCATCAACGCTGTCGTGAAGGCGGAGTTGTTTCCGGCGGGAGTGCGGGCCCTCGGCGTTGGTTTGCCTTACGCGGTGGCGGCTTCGTTGTTTGGCGGGACGGCACCGTTCCTGGCGTTGTGGTTCAAGGATCAGGGGCACGAGAGTTGGTTTTATTGGTACGTGACCGTGCTGATTTTTCTGTCGCTGCTGGTTTATGTGTTCATGGGGGATACGAAACATTCGTCGCAGATAGACAAGGATTGAAGTTCGCGGTGAGCCATGCAATTCTGACTATTGGCCGTCGGAGTGTGTACCCGCCGCCCGGAAATTACCACAAAGCCACGAAGCACACGAAGTTCAATTTTTAATAATGAACTTCGTGTGCTTCGTGACTTTGTGGTAATAAAAACCTGGTTTCGCGCCCCAGTGTCGATCTGGAGGGCCGAAGGGCTGGTGCGGTCGAGAGGACTCGAACCTCCACGGGGTTTCCCCCACAAGCACCTCAAGCTTGCGCGTCTACCATTCCGCCACGACCGCAACGTGGTTTAAGGAAGCGGGGATATAGCGGATGACCGAAATGGGTTCAATCGTCCGAACGACCAGGCCCGAGTGGCGGATCTCGGAGGGACTGACGCCGTACCCCGACGCTCTGGCGTTGATGCGAGACCGCGTCGCCGCCATCAGGGCCGGCACGGCGGACGAACTGGTCTGGTCGGTCGAGCATCCGCCGATCTACACCGCCGGCACCTCCGCGAAGCCGGCGGAACTGACCGATCCCGCGCGATTCCCAACCTTCGAGGCGGGCAGGGGCGGGCAGTGGACCTATCATGGGCCCGGCCAACGCACGGTGTACGTGATGCTGGATCTGACCCGATCGCACGGCGCGGTTCCGGTCAACGACATCCATTGCTATGTCAACGCCCTCGAGGAGTGGCTGATCCGCGCCCTCGACCGCTTCAACATCAAGGGCGAGCGCCGCAAGGGCCGCGTCGGCATTTGGGTCACGAACCGCACGGCCGGGACCGAGGCCAAGATCGGCGCCATCGGGGTTCGGGTCAGCCGCTGGGTCTCCTGGCACGGCGTCGCGCTCAACGTCGATCCTGACCTGACACATTTCGCGGGGATCGTGCCCTGCGGCGTTCGGGATCATGGGGTCACCAGTCTCGCCTCCCTCGGCATACCGGCGACGATGCAGGACGCGGATGTCGCGTTGCGCGCGGCGTGGGAGGAGGTGTTTAACGATGCCGCCGGTCCCGTGTGCGCCGCCCAGGGTTAGTCTGACCCATCTGGCCGCGATGTTTCAGGTGGCCCGGCCGGTCCTCCGATCAACGTGCGGGAGGCCACGACGAACTGGCCGGCCGCCACCAAATTCGAGCCGCCGATTCATCGTTAATTAACGAATGTCAGGCAGTCTTGGCGCTTCCATGCCAGCGCACAGCCTTCCTTCCGTAAAGCCATACCATCCAACGACGTTCCAGGACCGTGGCGTGGTGGTACCGTTTACCACGCCCGTCCTCGGCGGCACCCGGGTCCGGCTGTCGGGCAATCGGGGCCTGGAGCTGATTGTTCATAATCCCTCCGGCGGGCGGGGGGTCTACGTCATGCCGTGGACCGCCATTACTTCCTTCGGCAGGCCGACCCTGCATGACAAGGTGCTCAACACCAGGATGGCGTTTCTGGAGCGGATCACGCCTGTCACGATCCGCGAGGCCGCGCGGGCGACCGCCGCGGAGGGGCTCGCCGGGGAGGCCGCGATGCAGGCGGCACTGACGGCGATCGAAACGGACGAAGGCGACCGGCGCTTCGCTAACCACCATTTGCTGCTTGCCTTGATCCGGCAGGTAAACGTCGTTCCTCGATCCTCGCCGGCCAAAACTGGCTCGGACCTGGCCGATCTCGACGCCAGGGCGAGGCAGACCCTCGCCTGGCTCGCCCCAAGACTGGGCCAGCCGGCGACGTGGGGAGTCGCGGCTCTAAGTTCGCTCGGAGACACCATGGCATCCGTGGGGGTGACCACGAGCGGCGACGCGGGACGGACGCCACGCCTCGCCAAGCGACTCCACGATACGCGGGAGGACATCTCCGATTGGATCGGGACGCAAAGTGACGGGGATCGAGTGGCATACGCCCGCACAATCTGCTCGGTCTCGGATGTCACGCTGACAATGACCGCCGGTCTGCTCGCGCAGGCAAGATCGATGACCGACGACATGGTTGGTCTGCTGCGCGTGTGGTCCGCCGATCCTGACCAGGTCAGGCGCATCATCGCGCGTCCCGAGTGGTTGCTCGACGGGTGGGAGCAAATCTGCCTCGTATGGAACTTCGCCCACGACGACGCTGCCCGGCGGGCGGCTCTGGTCGAAATCGCCGAGTACGTTCCGATCCTTCCCAGAGAGGTGCATGAATGGACCGGATATCGCTCCGATCTTGATGATTCGCTCTTCGAGCACCGTCCGATCCTGCTCAACGAAGATTGGCGCAGTGGCGCGACAGTGTTCGATCTGATCGCTCGCAATGAGCAATTCCGGGCTCACGCGATATGATCGGGAGACGGCAACAGTTACGTCCGAAGGTCAATGCCGATGGGTAATGACTCATCCAGGAGTGGTGGCGGTGACGTAAGCGATCTGCGACCGGGATTGCTGGAGGCCGATGACCATAAGATCAGGCGCATACTCGCCGTCGTGGACGGCGCCGTGGATCCCGCGGTCAACCGGGCTCTATTGGATCCACTGCGGCCGCGCCTCGCGTCGCTCAAACCGGTCCGGCCGCTGCGTTTTGCCCGGTTGCTGTTTATTCCCATCGATCCGCTGACCGTGCCGGCTCGCGGGTGGCGGCCGGGCAATCTCACCGTGCCTCGACCCGCCCTGGCGCCGATCGCGAAACTTGTTCGGGCCGGGCTCGGAGATTTGGCCCAGGCCATCGACAAGATGATCGATGGCCGGAAGGTCGACGCGATTCAGACGATCACCAAGGCCGGGGAAGCGCTTTGGCCGCGGGCCGCCGAGGTCCTGGCTCACGCGCCGATGCCCGCCGATTGGGCGGAGACCGGCCTTCCGCTGACCTTATATGCCTCGCTGGCCGCCAGTATCGCCGCCGTGCTTCGGCACGCCGCGCAGCTGCGTTGTATCGCGCAGGACGAGGAACTCGGCGCACTGGAGACGGACAATGACGCCGTGGATAACATCATGGCGAACATCGCGAAGGAGCCGGAACTGGGCTGCGCGATGATCGCTCAGCTGATCCTGCTGCGGTCGCCTCACGTTGCGCGGCTGCTGGGGCGGGTCGCGGCTTCGGGGCGCACTTCCGAAGAAAAGGCAGCATTACGCAAGGCGATGGATCGAGCCCTTGAGGCCGTGCTGTCCCACATGGAACGGGATACCGGCTTCGTTCGCGATATCGTCAATGGCGCCCTCGCGGAGGTCGGCGGCGAGGTGCGGCGAATGACGACGTTGCTGCGGGCAATTGAAACGGAGGCGGCTTTCGCCGGGCATTTGCCGCGCCTGAAAGCGATTCGGACGAAACTCGATGAAGTTTGCCAAACGCGTTTCACCCGCGGTCTGACCGAAGGACTTGTCGCACCGCTGGCCGCTGGTTCCCGTCCGGTGGACGGCACAGCTCAGACCGAGCTTGAGATGTGCGCGAGGGATTTGCGGAAATTGGAGACGGCGGCGCGGAAAGCGGGCGGTCCAATGACCTATGACGGGCTACTGCTGCAAGCCGCCGAAGCGGTGCGATCAGCGGCAAACCTTTCCGAGATGCGGAGATGCCGGCTGATTGAGATCGTATCAGGGCCGGAGGCGGCCGAGTCCATGTATCACAAGGCGATCAGAGATACCTGACGATGCCGGTTTATCGGCGCCTTGTGGTGGGCTCCGGACCGGCCTGAACATCCGGCAGGTCTTCGTCGAGGATCGTCAGAGTTACCGAATACGATACCTCGCCATCCTCCTCGTCTTTGTAGACGGTGCCGAGAACCTCATCGCCGACAGCGAACTCGACCGACAGGCCTTTGCGCGCCGGGGCGACAATCCGGATGAGATTGTTGCTGAACAGCTTCCGCAGATAGGCCTGCACGCGCGCGATATCGAGCGGGGTCATGGGTTAGCGGTCTTCATCGGGCATCTCCGGTTGGCGTCCACGGGTGGCGCCCGTAGCCGGCGTCCGTAGCTGGCATCCTCTGGCGCGCGCGCATCCTTTGCCCGCGCCGCGCGTGCCTGTCCAGACCATATCGCGATCGGGCCCAAGGTCTCAGGCCGGAATGGCGACCCGCACGCCGGCCATCCGCAGCGCCAGGTCGGCCATGCGCGAGGCGGTTTCCTCAACCGTCAGGCGCCCGCCCGGCCGATACCACGTGTAGGCCCAGGATATCATGCCGCCGAGGGCGAGGGCGGCGAGAGAGTGGTCCTGGATCTCGAACTCTCCGGATGCGGCGCCTTCGATCAATAGGTCCGATAGCACGTGGTCGAATTGCCGGCGCAGAGCGTTGATCTCAGCCAGCGCCTCGGGCGACAGGTTCTTTTCCTCGCGGAAATAGATGGCGATGTTGGGCTGGCGCTGCAGCACGACCTTGGTAAAGTCGGTGATCGCGTGACGCAGGCGCTCGGTTGGCGTGCCCACCCGCGCCGCGGCGTTGGAGACAGCTTCCAGCGATAACTCGATGGTTGGCTTGCATAATGCGGCGAGCAGTTCGACCTTGCCGCGGAAATGCGTGTAAATGAACGGTTTGGTGACGCCGAGTTCGGCGGCGATGTCGTCCAGCGTGGTGCCCGTGAAGCCGCGCTCGTAGAAGAGCTTGACGGCTTCTTCGAGGATGCGCTCCCGCTTGTAGGCCAGAATTTCATCTCGCATGCTGCCATTCTATCGCCGAATGGGCTGGATTGCCAACGGGGTGGATTCAAACACTACCGGCGAGTAGCTTGGCGGGCGGGGAACGGAGGAACCGATGGCGGGATTGCTGGAAGGAAAATCGGCGCTGATCACTGGCGGAGGTGGCGGCATCGGGCGAGCGACTTCGCTGATTTTTGCCCGTGAAGGCGCGAGGCTGGCGGTGGCGGATGGGGTGAGCGAAGCGGCGGCCGAGACCGTGGCTCAGGTCAACAAAGCAGGCGGGCAGGCGATCGCTCTGTCGGGCGATGTCACGGATGGCGCCGCGGTGAAGGCGATGGTCGATGCGGTGGTCAGCGCATATGGGCGGATCGATTGTGCGTTCAACAATGCCGGGATTGCGGGATACCAGGTCGACGCGGCCGGCAAGAAGACGCATGAATGGGCCGATGAGTCGTTCGATCGGATGATCGGCGTGAACCTCAAAGGTGTCTGGCTGTGCATGAAGCATGAGATTGTGCAGATGCTGGCCCAGGGTGGTGGCCGCATCGTCAATACGGGGTCGATCGCCGGATTGATCGGATTGCCGACGTCCTCGGCTTATGTCGCGGCGAAGCATGGCGTGCTGGGTCTGACCAAGACGGCGGCGCTGGAATATGCCGAGTCCAATATCCGCGTGAACGCGGTGTGTCCCGGTTATATCGAGACAAAAATGACCGAGGACACGATGCGACGGCGCGGCGAGCAGCTGATGCAGATGGTGCCATTCCGCCGCATGGGTAAACCTGAGGAGATCGGCGAAATGGTACTGTTTCTGTGCAGCGACCGCGCCGCCTATATCAGTGGTGCATGTTACAACGTCGATGGCGGGTATATGGCGATATGAATCACGTCACACGCGATTTGCGGGCTCTGGTGGCAGACGAAGCGCTGCTGGATCTCGCGCTGGAGGGAGCGGATGTCGCGCCTCTGCTAATGGTGCTGGTGCATCTGACGGGTGAGGAACACTGGCTCGACGAGGTCGGGCCATACATTCACGGCCCGTGGAATTTTCAGGAATCGGTGCCGACGGAGTTGCGACAGCGTCTGCGTGCGAGGATGAAGGCCGTGCTTCTGGACGTCACCGCGCGCGACGCGCCGTTGCCGTCGGAACCTCCGGCCGGTTTGCTGCGGAAGATGCTGTCGTCAGGTGTGGGCGGACAGGTTCCCGAGGAATACATCCCGATGATCCTCGAGGAGATGATGCTGGATGACACCGATCCGAAGACGGTGCATTGGCGGACCCGGCCAGACGACGATACGCTGAGCGCGTTCCGGGTGGTGATCATCGGCGCTGGGGTTTCGGGGCTCAGCATGGCGATCAAGCTGCGCGAGGCCGAAATACCGTTCGTCATTTACGAGAAGAACCGGACGGTCGGCGGAACGTGGCTGGAGAATTCGTATCCGGGCTGCGGGGTCGATACGCCGAATCATTTTTACTCTCTGTCGTTCGAGCCAAATCACGATTGGCCCGATCACTTTTCGAAGCGCGACGAACTTTGGTCATATATGGAACGGCTGGCGGATAAATACGATCTTCGCCGGGATATTCGTTTCGAAACCGAGGTCACGGCGGCGCGATATGATGATGCAAGGGCAGTTTGGATCGTCACAACGAGGGATGCCTCCGGCCGGGAGGAAACCGGTGATGCCAATGCGGTGATCACGGCGGTCGGACAATTGAACCGGCCCTCGATCCCACCGATTCCTGGGATCGACGAGTTTCTGGGGCCTAAATTTCATACCTCGCGATGGGACCACTCGGTCGATCTTTCCTTCGCGAACGTGGCGATGATCGGCACGGGCGCGTCGGGGATGCAGGTCGGACCCTCGATCGCGCCGATCGTCGGGCACCTGACGATCTTTCAACGTTCGGCACATTGGGCGGTTTACAATGAGAACTATCACAGGTCGGTAAGCCCCGGAAAAACGGCGGCGCTGAAATTGATTCCATTTTACGCGAAATGGTATCGGTTCCAGTTGCTGTGGGCATCATCGGACGGGCTGCACGCGTCGTTGCACGTCGATCCGGACTGGAGCATGCCGGATCAGTCGCTGAACGAGACGAACCAGAAATTTCGCGACACGATCACGGAATATATAAGGGAGCAGGTGAACGGCGACGAGAACTTGATGAAGAAGGTGGTGCCGCCTTATCCGCCCTACGGCAAGCGGATGCTGCGGGACAATTACTGGTATAGGATGCTAACCCAGGATAATGTCGATTTAGTGACGGATCCGATCGAGCGGATCACCGCGGACGGTGTTTTGACGAAATCGGGGGAATTCTGGCCCACTGATGTTCTGGTGCTGGCGACCGGGTTCGAGGCGCAACGTATGCTGGCGCCGATGCAGATAGAGGGGCGCGGCGGGCAGACCATCCGCGATCTGTGGGGTGACGATAATCCCAGAGCCTATCTGGGGATTACCGTGCCCGCGTTTCCCAACCTGTTCATGATTTATGGGCCGGGGACAAATCTCGCCCACGGCGGCAGTGCGATCTACCACTCGGAATGTCAGGTGCGATACATCATGCAGTGTTTGCGGGAGTTGCTGGAAACCGGCGCTCGGGCGATGGAGGTGCGGCGGGATCCGCATGACCGGTTCAACGAACATCTGGATGCGACGCATGCGAAGATGGTGTGGGCGCATCGCGGGGTGGGGAATTGGTACAAGAACAAGCACGGACGGGTGGTGACGAACTCGCCGTTCCGGCTGGTGGATTATCGGGAGATGACGGAGAAGCTGGACCGGAACGATTATGTGATGGAGTGAGTGGTTCTTAAGCGGCGGCGACAGCGACGCCCAGGGCATGGGCGTTCGCGGTCAGGCCACGATCGAATGTGGCAATGGATACGCCCAGGCGCATTGAGATCGCGAGGTTGATCGCGTCCGGCGCTCGAAGATTGAGGTTCAGGCGCCGAAATAATCATGACGGCCCTCCGGATATCCGACGATGTGCGGCGCCCTCAGGTCCGGAAAGCGCCCATTCAGTCAGGTGATCATTTCACCGTCGGGGTGGTCCTGATCCACGCGGTAACGGCGCGTGCCGCGCCCATCATGCCACGTATATTCGACAAAACTACCGGCGCCCAGATGATCAGGGAATATGATGAGATTGCGATTGGTCGGGACCTTCGCCGAGACTGTCGCGAAACCTTCCAGCAAACGAACGTCGCGATGGATCGCTTCCCCAAGCATCTGCGTCGGCGCGGTCCCGACCGGTGCGACAACGTTCGTCGCACTGGAGCGAAGCCGATAGGCTGGCCAGTCACCTGTGAGTTCCTGCACGCTGATGTCGATCGCCGCTTGTGAGGCAACCTGTGAGAGGTCCACGATGGCTTGTAATTGGACGCTGACCGTCAGGACGGCCCAATTACCACGCGGCGCCGGTACTGGGCCGCCCGGAGTCGTGAGCGATCCGAACAAGGCCTGCGCCTCGAACATCGCGACCAGGTTGCTGTCCGATAAATAGAGGGTCGGGAACTGTGGGCTTGCCGTGTATGGATCGTAGAATCGCGAACTTGCCGCCGGTGTGTGCCGCGTGGCGATCGCACTCGTGAGCCAGGTTGTCCCGGCAACGCGATACCATGTCGCGGTCTCAGGTCGCGTGGACAGCAGCGCGACCTCTGCCAGGTTCATGTCTGACCGACGCGCCTGATCGTTCGTAGCAAATCCCAGACCGCTTGCTCGTTGGGGGTACCTATGAATTCTCGGGGGCTTTTTCCGCCGAGCATCGGATGGCTGGCATCAAGCCACACCTCGGGATTCTCGAAAATGGCCTCGGCCTCGAGTTCTATGGTGCTTTCGCCCGATAGCCGGTCAGCCGGATCCTGACGTGCGCCGCGCTGTTGAGAGCCCAGAGCTGGAACAGACGCACTGCTCATCGGCAAACTCCTGTTGTTCCGATTGGCCACGCGGCAAGATAATGTCTCGCGCTCACGCTGTCACTCATTCCGTTTGTTGACCCGTCCTCTCGCCCGCCTACACTCCCCGAACACCCTCCAGGAGAGTCCCATGCGCTTTGGCCTTATCATCCGCGGCCAGTATCCTCAGGGCGACGACATGCGCGTGCGCCTGAAGGAAGACCTCGATGCAGCGAAATTCGCGGAAGATCTCGGCTATGACCTGATCGGCAAGGGGTCGCATTACAGTTCGCATCCGTTTCAATATATCCAGCAAATCCCCTACCTCTGCCAGGTCGCGATGATCGCACCGAAGTTGCGCCTGTGTCCCGGGGTCGTGCTGTTACCGCTGCACAGTCCGCTGCACGTAGCCGAGGAACTCGCCTCGCTCGACGTGATGTGCGACGGCAAGCTGATCTTCGGCGCCGGCATCGGCTACCGTGAGGTCGAGTTCAAGGCGTTCGGATCGACCCAGAAACAGTCCGGCAAGCGGTTCGAGGAATGTCTGGAGGCCGTGAAGCGTCTCTGGTCGGAAGATTTCGTCTCCATGAAAGGCAGTTACTTCGAACTCGACAACGCCAATTGCACCGTGCTGCCGGTGCGAAAGCCGATGCCGCCGATCTGGATCGGGGCCAATGCCAATGTCGGGATCCGTCGCGCCGCGCGTGTGGCCGACACGTGGTTCATCAACCCGCACAATAAGATCGATACGATCGCGGAGCAGATGGAGGTCTACAAACGCGCTCTGGACGACGCCGGCAAACCGTTTCCCGACGAACTGCCGATGGCGCGCGAGGTGTTCGTCGCGCCGACCCGCGCGGAGGCGATCCGTCTCGCCCGCCCTTCGCTGGAAGTTAAGTACCAGGCTTACAAAGATTGGGGTCAGGACAAAGTCATGCCCTCCGGCGACGCGTTCAGCACGGATTTCGAGGAGCTGATGAACGACCGTTTTCTGTTTGGTTCGCCCGCCGAGGTGACCGAGCAAATACTGGTGCTAAAGCGGCGCTTCGGCGTCAACACGTTGCTGTTGGGCATCCATTGGGCCGGCATGCCCGCCAGCCTCGCGATGGACCAGATGCAACTGATCTCGGAACAGATTTTCCCCGCGGTGCGTTCGGCTGGCTAGCGGAAACGGCTTTACTCGAAACCTGGAATTCGGAGATTCGAAATGAAAATCGGTGCGGTCATGTTCTTCACCAGCGACTCCATGCAGCCCGCGCCGCTTGGCCGGGAACTGGAGGCGCGCGGGTTCGAGTCACTCTGGGTGCCCGAGCACACGCATATCCCGCTGACCCGCAAGACCCAGTATCCGGCGGGAGGGCCGTTGATCCGGCCTTACTACGACATCTACGACCCGTTTATCGCGCTAAACACCGCCGCGGCCGTGACCACGAACCTGAAGGTTGGTACTGGCGTTTGTTTGATCCCACAGCGGGATCCGATCGTGACGGCGAAAATGGTTTCCTCGCTCGACCGGGTCTCGAACGGGCGATTTTTGTTTGGTGTCGGCAACGGCTGGAATCAGGACGAAATTGAGAACCACGGCACCGACTTTAAAACCCGCCACAAACTGGGCCGCGAGCGGATCGAGGCGATGAAGACGATCTGGACCGAGGACGAACCGGAATATCACGGCGAACTGGTGAACATCGAGAAGATGAACCAATGGCCGAAGCCGGTGCAAAAGCCGCATCCGCCTATCATTGTCGGAGGAGCGTTCCCCTATGCCGCGCGGCGCGCGGTCAACTACGGCAACGGTTGGATCCCGCGCGCCGACAGGCTGGAGAAAGATGGTATCGGTGTGGTGATCGACAAATTCCGCGACATGGCGAAAGCGGCGGGCCGCGATTCAGCCGAACTCCCCATTACGATCTTCCGCGTGCCCGAGGATCTGATTCAGCTTCGCTTCTGCGAGGAAATCGGCATCGATCGCATCGTATTTTCGTTGCCGGCTGAGAAGGAAGACCCGGTCATGCCCATTCTCGACCGTTGGTCTGCGATCAAGCAACAACTGGAGGGATGAGATCGCGCGCCGGATGCGGCTAGTATCCAGAATCGTTGAAGCGCGACACACCCCCGTGTCATGATCGGGTCGGGCCCGGCCATGACGGTGTAACGACCATGACTCGCGCTTTCGCGATTGTGAGTACTAGTCACGTGTCAGAGATGACCATGGACATTCCGACCATAACGACAGCCCGGCTGATCCTTCGGCAATTGGAGCTCGCCGACGCCGACGCAGTGCGGGAACTGATCCCGCGATGGAAGATCGTGCGGTTTCTGGCGAGCTATGTTCCGTGGCCCTTTCCGCCTGAAGGCGCGCTGACATTCATTCGCGATCAGGCGCTTCCCGCCATGCGACGGGGCAAGGTGTGGCATTGGTCTATTCGAGTCGGAAGCGCGACCGCCCGGTTCTTCGAGCGCCGAAGGCAGTGGCGAACGTGCGTTCTCGCCGTCTTTCGGAACGGAGCGGCA
>Ga0302324_100009850_pt1 | contig 19907 bp, 19 predicted proteins | sample Palsa_T0_1_FD_201949 | JGI IMG/M metagenome (GOLD analysis project Ga0302324, IMG submission 201949) | Peat permafrost microbial communities from Stordalen Mire near Abisko, Sweden - Palsa_T0_1 | ecosystem: Environmental > Terrestrial > Soil > Palsa > Peat permafrost | place: Sweden: Abisko...
TGTCGGCAACGAGAATCCGGACAACCCAGAAGGCACCGGAACTCCTCCATGAGGGTGAGAGCGGCGCAGCAAACGAAGGCGGGAGTGGGGCGATGTCGTTCGATGTGAGGACCGTTCAAAAGGCCGAAGAGTCGACGAGTCGAAATGCCTCGCAGGGCGATTCCACGCGTGATCTTGCCGCAGCGGAGGCTGTGCTGCTCGATCTTGCGTCGGTCTTTTTCGCATCGACCGCTGAGAACCGCGACAGTGAGCATCCCTATGCGGCAAGCGAGCGCTGGTCCATCCCGGGTGCTCATGCGCCCAATCCTGAGGCCAAATATCGCGCTCTGCTGGAGCAAATCCCGGCGGTCGTCTTTATGGCCTATCTGGATCGCGGTAGCAGCGAGGCGTATGTGAACCCGCAGATTGAAGCGTCCCTGGGCTACTCGATAGAGGAATGGCTGGAAGACCCGATCCGCTGGTATGAACACATTCATCCGGACGACAAGCAGCGCTGGAGCGTGGAAGCTGCAGAGATGTTTCTCACCGGCAATCCTTTACGGTCGGCATACCGAGTGATTGCGCGCGATGGGAAGGTGATCTGGTTTCAGTGCGATGCAAGGATGAAGCGGAGCCCGGACGGGCGTCCATGGTTCGTACATGGCGTGGCGTTCGACATCACCGACCTGAAGAGAATTGAAGAAGAGCGAAGGAAAGAGGGCAACTTTATATCAGCCATCCTGGACACGGTGGGCGCGCTGGTAGTGGTGCTCGATGGCGAGGGACGAATTCTGCGATTCAACCCGGCTTGCGAAATCACAAGCGGGTATTCGCTGGAAGAGGTACAGGGAAAATGCCTTTGGGATCTTTTCCTGGAGCCTGACGAGGCTGAACGCTTCAAGAGGGTTTTCGAACTTCTGCGCACCGATCTTCTTCCGCAGAGTCATCAGACGTCCTGGAAAACCCGGCATGGAGAACTGCGTTTGATCGCATGGACCAGTAGCCTGTTGCCGGACAACGGGCACACGGGGAGCTACGTGATTGCCACCGGCATCGATATTACGGAACGGAAGCAACTGGAAGAAGCTCTGCTTGAAATCAGTGCGCGCGAACAGAGGCGCATTGGGCAGGATTTGCACGATGGGCTGGGCCAGCATCTGACGGGAATCGCTTTCATGGCGAAGGTGCACGAGGCGCGGCTTGCTGAGAGCAAAAGCGCTGAGACCGAGGATGCGGCCAAGATTGTGGGCCTTGTGAACCAGGCAATTCACCGGACACGGGAATTGGCTCGAGGACTTCTCCCTGTGATCGCCGAAGCACAGGGTTTGATGTCGGCACTGCAGGTAATGGCTGGTGAAGTGGAGGATCTGTTCGGCGTATCGTGCCGATTCGAATCTGAAGCGCCTGTGCTGGTTCACGATGACACCGCAGCAACACACCTTTACCGCATCGCGCAGGAAGCGGTCAACAACGCCATAAAGCACGGAGATTCACGGGAGATCGTAATTCAGTTGACAGCCGTCGAGGGGAAGGGCAGATTAGTGATTAAGGACGACGGTAAAGGCATTCCGGAAGGGGCGGGAAATTCCCAGGGAATGGGGCTTAACATCATGAGATACCGGTCAGGAATGATTGGAGGAGTGTTAGAGATAAGGCGCGAGTCGACGCGCGGAACGACCATTGTCTGTACATTTCCTCTGAGGCAGGGTGAATAGCATGTCCATGGCCCACACCTCCGAATCACAGGATGTGGCGTCCACTCAGAAAAGGACCGTGTTTGTTGTGGACGATCATCCACTGCTGCGCCAGGGGCTGGTGATGATGATCAACCGGGAGCCGGACCTGATGGTATGCGGCGAGGCGGAAGATGCTTCAGGAGCCATCAAGGCGATTGCGATGAAGCTGCCGGACATCGTGATTGCGGACATCTCATTGAGTGGTCCGGACGGGCTCGATCTGCTCAAGAACCTGCGATCGCTTTATCCGGAGCTGCCTGTACTGATCTTGTCAATGCACGATGAGACTATCTACGCGGAGCGCGCCCTGCGCGCGCGCGCCAATGGCTACATCATGAAGCAGGAAGCGACCGAAAAGGTGCTGGTGGCGGTGCGCAGCATTCTGGACGGCGAGATTTACCTGAGCAACCGGATGGCCAACAAGATGCTCCTGCACTACATGAGCGGTCAGACGGCAGAGAGCGATTCGGGTCTGGGGGCGTTGTCAGATCGCGAACTGGAAGTTTTTCGCATGATTGGTGAGGGGCTGGGGACGCGACAGATTGCCGAGACCCTTCATCTGAGCATGAAGACGGTTGAGTCGTACCAGGCGCATCTGAAGGAAAAGCTATCTCTGCGTACCGGGCGGGAACTCATGCAGCACGCTATTCAATGGAAGATGAGTGAGAAATCCTCATAGAGACCGGGATCCCGCCTTGGCCATATCGGGGATTTCCTGATGGACCTCATAGTAGATCGTACTCGGAGAAATAAGTATTCCGCCCGCTTGCGGGTGCGCTCTTAGTTCTGTTGGTATAGCTGGGCTGGCAAACGGCAGCCCACGGTGGATTGTCAGCGAATTGCAAGGGCATCACATTCAGTAGCAAGGCAACTTGGCGGACTTGGAGACCATCCAATCGCCCAGCAATGCCAATCAGCACGCGACGAGCACGTTGCATTCCCCGGCAAGACAATAAAAATTCAGGTATTTAGCAGACGTTCGCGCGCGGACGCTGTAAAAGAGTGCGCCCCATTTTCGGGGGTTTTTGCCGTTCGTCGAAAACGAGAGGAGATTCCAGCATATGGCAGCGGAAACAGTCCCCTATGGCAGAGTTACACAAAAGAAGCCAGCCGTCGCGGAAGTGCACATCCTGTGGATCACGGCAGGCCTGGGTTGCGATGGAGATTCAGTTTCAATTACCGCGGCGACCCAGCCAAGCATTGAGGATGTGCTTCTGGGAGCCATCCCAGGATTGCCAAAGGTACACCTGCACAACCCCGTTCTTGCCTACGAGTGCGGCGATGATTTTCTGAAGTTCTGGTACGACGCCGAACAGGGAAAGCTCGATCCCTTCGTGCTTGTCGTTGAAGGCTCGATCCCCAACGAAAAGATCAAAAAGGAAGGTTACTGGGCGGGACTTGGAACCGATCCCCACACCGGCCAGCCCATCACCACCAATGAATGGATTGACCGGCTGAGTCCCAAGGCGCTCGCGGTGATTGCATGCGGAACCTGCGCGACGTACGGCGGGATTCATGCCATGGAAGGAAATCCCACCGGCTGCATGGGCCTGGCCGATTATCTGGGCTGGGACTGGAAGTCGAAGGCGGGACTGCCGATCGTGAATGTTCCGGGGTGTCCAGTGCAGCCGGATAACTTCATGGAGACGGTTCTATATCTCCTCTATCAGGTTGCAGGCATTGCCCCGATGATTCCACTGGACGATCAACTGCGCCCGACATGGCTCTTCGGCAAAACTGTGCACGAGGGCTGCGATCGCGCCGGGTATTACGAGCAGGGCGACTTCGCCACATCCTATAGCTCTCCCAAGTGCATTGTGAAGCTGGGCTGCTGGGGACCGGTGGTGAATTGCAACGTGCCCAAGCGGGGCTGGATGAACGGGATTGGCGGCTGCCCCAACGTGGGCGGGATCTGCATCGGCTGCACCATGCCAGGCTTCCCTGACAAGTTCATGCCGTTCATGGATGAGCCTCCCGGCGCAAAGATCTCGAGCGTAGCGATAGGAGCCTACGGCACCGGGATTCGAGCGTTGCGCAGCCTGACCAACGCTACCGTGAACAAGGAGCCGAAGTGGCGCCATCCGCGCCCTGAGCTCACCACCGGCTACAGCCGCACCTATTAACCGACGTCGAGCGAACCCGACAACAGGCAAAGGAGCCATCGCTATGGGCACCATCGTCGCTGAGCAAAAGCATGGAGCCGAAAAGTCCGGCCAATTAGTGGAAATGAACTGGGATCCGATCACGAGGATCGTGGGAAGCCTCGGAATCTTCACCAAGATCGATTTTGGCAAGCGCCGAGTAGCCGAGTGCCACAGCACATCGTCGATCTTCCGCGGCTACAGCATTTTCATGAAGGGGAAAGACCCGCGCGACGCCCACTTCATCACCAGCCGCATCTGCGGCATCTGCGGCGACAACCACGCGACCTGCGCCACATACGCGCAGAACATGGCATTCGGCGTCAGGCCGCCGGCGATCGCAGAATGGATCGTGAACCTCGGCGAAGCCGCCGAGTATATGTTCGACCACAACATCTTCCAGGACAATCTCGTCGGCGTGGATTTCTGCGAGACGATGGTCAAGGAGACGAATCCTGGCGTGTGGGAGAAAGCGCTGAAGACAGAGGCTCCGCACGCCAAGCTGCATGGTTACAAGAACATTTCTGACATCATGCGCGCACTGAACCCCTTCACCGGAGCGTTCTACCTTGAAGCTCTGCAGGTAAGCCGGATGACACGGGAGATGTTCTGCCTGATGGAAGGGCGGCATGTGCACCCGTCGACGTTATACCCCGGCGGCGTGGGCACAGTGCCTACCATACAGCTCTTCACCGACTACATCGTTCGCCTGATGAAGTATGTGGAATTCATGAAGAAGGTCGTGCCGCTCCATGACGACCTGTTCGATTTCTTCTACGAAGCCCTCCCCGGATACGAAGAAGTCGGCAAGCGGCGCATCCTGTTGGGATGCTGGGGGTCGTTCAACAATCCGGATGTATGCGACTACACTTACGCGAAGATGAGCGAGTGGGGCCGCGCGATGTATGTAACACCGGGCGTGGTCGTGGATGGAAAGCTGGTGACGACTGACCTGGTGGATATCAACCTCAACATCCGCATCCTGCTCGGCAGTTCCTACTACGACGACTGGCAGAATGCCGAGACATTCGTGAAGAAGGATCCGCTCGGCAACCCAGTTGACCAGCGCCATCCGTGGAATCAGAGCACCCTCCCCCGTCCTCAGAAGCGCGATTTCAAGGAGAAGTACACGTGGGTGATGTCTCCGCGGTGGTTCGACAAGCGAACCGGCGACCATCTCGCGCTGGACACAGGCGGCGGACCCATTGCGCGTTTCTGGTCAACGGCGCTCGCAGGCATCGTGGACATCGGCTACCTGAAGGCCACGGGGCACAGCGTCAAGATCTATCTCCCCAAGACCGCTTCCCTGCCGGAAGTGGAACTGGAATGGAAGATCCCAAAGTGGAGCAACGCCATTGAGCGGGATCGCGCGCGAACCTACTTCCAGGCATATGCAGCAGCGGCGGCACTGTACTTTGCCGAGCAGGCGCTCGGTGAGCTGCATGCAGGACGCACACGGACCTGGAACGACTTCAAGGTTCCGGAAGAAGCCATTGGCTGCGGCTTCCACGAGGCCGTTCGCGGCGTCCTTTCTCACCACGTAGTGATCAAGAACCATAAGATCGCGAACTATCACCCGTATCCACCAACTCCGTGGAATGCAAATCCGCGCGACTCCTACGGGACGCCGGGCCCGTATGAGGATGCGGTGCAGAACACGCCAATCTTCGAGGAGAACGGGCCGGAGAATTTCAAGGGCATCGATATCATGCGGGCGGTGAGGAGCTTTGATCCGTGCCTGCCGTGCGGTGTGCATATGTATCTCGGCAATGGAAAGGTGCTTGAGACGCATCATTCACCTATGTTCGGGGCGCACTTCAAACCCTGATGCTGTCGATTTCAGAGAACAGGTCCGGGCGAAAGCAATTTGGTCCGCCCGGACTCTTCCAAAGGTTGACAGCCGCAAGGAAAAGGAGCCATGTGGAGAGCAAAGAAGTGTTCCATGAAAAGATCAGGCAGCTTGGCATCCTGGTTGGCCAACTCGATGCCGCGCAGGCTGGCGGCGCCGGTTCCTCACGCCGCGAATTGGTCCAGCTTCTGCTCGAAGTTCACGCCACGGCGCTCGAGAAGATTTTGGAAATCGCCTTTGAAAGCGGCGCGCCGGGCGAAGAGATCATTGCCAAGGCCGGCCAGGACCCGATCGTCCGCCACCTGCTACTTCTCCACTCACTCCATCCGGAGGACCTGGAGACGCGCGTCCTGAAAGCGATCGAAACGGTGGGACCGCGGCTGCGCAAGCACAATGCGGAAGTGGAATTGCTCGGCATCGACGAGGGTGTGGTGCGGGCCAGGGTTCGCATCTCCGGCCGTGCCTGCGGGTCGACCGAAAAGACCGTGAAATCGCTGGTCGAAGAGAGTATCTACGATCATGCTCCGGATTTGGCGTCGCTGGAGATTCTCGGGTCGGAAGACGATCCGTCCACGGGCTTCGTCTCAGTGGAGAGCCTTGTGAAGAGCGCTTTGCCGTCGCACGCGAAGGGCATGGAGTTATGTGGCGCCGACTGATTTGCGACGGTACTAATCGCCTGGAATCGCGATTCGCCTGACCGGAGAGAGAGAATGACAACGCCTGCTGTTGCACCCCCGGGGTTGGATCCGTCGTTCGCGGCGTTGCGCAGGTTCGCGCGCCGGCGCTCTCCGGCCGAGCGTTGCGAGCTGTGCAGTTCCGATCTGGGGCAACAGCACCCACATCTTCTTGAGTTGGCGACACGCCAGATTATCTGTGCTTGCGAGGCATGCTCCACTCTCTTCGATGGAATGCAGGGCGGCAAATATCGTCGTGTCTCGCGGCGTGTCTGGACGCTGACTGATTTCCAAATCTCCGACGGGCAATGGGAGAATCTGCTCATTCCCATCAACATGGCGTTCTTTTTCTATTCAAGCCAACACGGCCGGATGGTGACACTCTATCCCAGCCCGGCCGGAGCTGTAGAGTCGCAACTCCCATCCGATGCGTGGAACGAGATTGTGCAGGAGAATCCGCTGCTGAACCGCCTGGAGCCCGACATCGAGGCGCTGCTCGTAAATCGGGTGGGACGCGCTCATGCCTCGCTGCCCGCTGAGTATTACTTTGCGCCAATCGACGAGTGCTACAAGCTGGTGGGCCTAATCAGGACCCATTGGAAGGGCCTCTCTGGCGGCGAAGAAGTATGGAAAGAAATCGCGGGGTTCTTCTCCTCCCTTCGAGAGCGAGCGGACGCCGTGGGAGGTGAGCCTCGTGCCTGATTTGGCCTTCAGCGTTCAGGAAGTGGTTGCCACCGAGTTCGCGGCAGTGCCCACGCTGGCGTTCAAGCTGCGCATCGTGAACTCTGTTGCCGGAGAAGCGGTTCATACCGTCGCGCTTCGGTGTCAGATTCAGATCGAAGCATCTCGCAGACGATACACGCCCGAGGAGCAGAGGAATATCGTCGACCTGTTCGGCGAGCCAGAACGCTGGAGCCAGACTCTGCGCAGTCTTCTTTGGACCCATGCAAGTGTGGTCGTCCCAAGCTTCAAGAGCGAGACACTTGTGGACCTTCCCGTCACCTGCACATTCGATTTCAACGTGGCTGCGACAAAGTACTTCGCGGGCCTGAAAGGCGGGGAGATTCCTTTGCGTCTGCAGTTCAGCGGCACGGTGTTTTACGCGGGCTATGAAGGCGAACTTCAGGTTGCCCCGATCTCGTGGGAGCAGGAAGCCACTTTCCGGCTTCCGCAGGCGACCTGGCAGCAGATGATGGATTCCTATTACCCAAACAGCGCATGGATGAGTTTGCGGCGAGATGTGTTCGAGCGCTTGCGGCAATACAAGACCCAGCACGGGATTCCGACCTGGGAACAGGTGTTGGAAAGCGTGCTGCCTGTTGAGGAGACTGTAGGCTCATGACTTTGGCATCAGTGGAGAAGATCGCCGAGGCAGTGCTGTACGAGGGCTACATGCTGTATCCCTATCGAGCATCTGCGGTGAAAAACCAGCAACGCTGGAACTTCGGGGTGCTCAGTCCGCGACAGCACTGCGAACGGCAGGATGGCGCGGATGCGTGGATGATGCAGACTGAATGTTTACTGCAAGGCGATGCTTCAACGCGGCTCAGCGTTGAGATCAGGTTCCTCCAGATCGTCAATCGTTCTGTATGCGAATGCGTTCCCACTCTCGTTGAACTTCCCGCCGAGGGGGATCCGCGGATGCAGATGGTGGAAAGCCTGACTGTTGGCGGGCAGGAGTATATCCCCTGGCAGGAAGCGATTGAGCGCAAGATCACGATTCCGGCGTTGCAACCGGCGACGTTCTCATCGCAGCCGTTGCAGCGTTCTACGCATTTCGAGTTTGAGGCCAAGCGGGAGCTCGAGCCCCTTTGCGACCGCGATGGCCGGATTGCAGGCGTCATTGTGCGCGACCGAGAGGAATTGACGGGTTCCGTTGAAGTCAATGCAACGTGCTGCCGGGATGGAGTGTTCAAGGTCGCGGTGTGGCTGCGCAATCTGGCTTCAGAGGAAGACCATTCATACAGTCGTGACGAGGCGCTGACGCGCTCTCTGGTATCCGCGCACACGATTCTGACCGCCGACAACGGCCAGTTTGTATCGATGCTCGACCCACCGGACGATCTGAAAGAGTTGGCGGCGGGATGCAACAACCAGGGAACCTGGCCGGTGCTGGCTGGAGAGGATGGCGCGCGCGATGCGATGCTCTCGTCGCCGATCATTCTCTACGACTATCCGCAAATTGCGCCGGAAAGCCCGGGGAGTCTGTTTGACGGCACCGAGATCGACGAGATTCTATCCCTTCGCATCCTGGCCTTGACCGATGACGAGAAGCGCGAGATGCGGCAATCGGATGATCGGACCCGACAGATACTCGAGCGTACAGAGCAGATGCCGCATGAGCAGTTCATGAAGCTTCACGGCGTAATGCGTGGCCTCCGGCCGTTTAACGAGGAGGCCTTATGAACGAATGGGAGTGGAGGCTGCTTGAAGAGAAGGCAACCGTCGATCACTTGCTGATATGCGGTATGGAAGTTCGAATTGGAGATCGGGTGCGGCTTTTGCCGCGCAGGGGCGGCGACATTCTTGACATCGCGCTTCGTGGACAGATTGCGACCGTTGAAAGTCTTGAGCAGGATTATGAAGGCAAGGCTCATGTTTGCGTTGTTCTAGACGATGATCCGGGACGCGATTTGGGGATGATGCGGCAGCCGGGCCATCGATTCTTCTTCGATGCCGCGGAGGTGGAACCTCTTCCGCGAAGCGAACAGATGCAGCAGAAAGCCGCTGAAGAGCCGCGGATTCTTGTCGCCGGAATCGGCAATGTTTTTCTCGGGGACGATGGATTTGGAGTTGAAGTAGCGGCACGGATCGCCAAAGAAGGTCTTCAAGGTCCGGTGCGCGTTGCGGATTTTGGCATCCGCGGACTCGACCTGGCTTATGCGATGCAATCCGGGTACGAAATCGTGATCCTGATTGATGCATACCCCAGCGGACAGGAACCGGGGACGATCTCGGTTGTTGAGCTCGATCTGCATGACGGCTCTGCTGAATCGAGAGCAAAGAGTTTTGTGGAACCGCACGCGATGAACCCTATCAAAGTGCTCAGCATGGCTGCCTCGATGGATGGTCCGCTCAAACGGGTTTTGCTGGTTGGGTGCGAGCCGGCAACCTTCGGCGACGAAGAGGGGAAGATGGGTTTGAGCGATCCTGTTGAAACCGCAGTGGAGGAGGCAACCTGGGTCGTCTCGAATCTTGTGCAGAGAATTCTGGAAGAAGGAAAGACCAAGCCCGTCAACTAATGGGTATGGATGGAGAGGAGATTTTGTATGGCAATGGAACTTGTGCAGAGGAATGGCAATGAAGCCGGCGAAACCAGCACACTACTGCTGATGAGCGGTGTGGCGCTGGTCGTATTTGGTGCGGGGCTGATCGTTTCCAATCCGTTTGTCCGCCGGTATATGTCTCAGTTTGGAGCCGGCAATCTACTTCAGGCCGCGATGCCTGACGTGGAACGCTATTTCAAGCTGCGGTCAATGTAAACGCCATTGATGGACGGCACCACGGCGTGGCTCGATCGCAAGGTTTGCGCGCCGCGGGGAGGGATTCATGATTCCGGAAACGAAAGAACAGCCGGCGACAGTCGAAGGCAGTGCGGGTGTCTTCGTCATCGACGGACGGTCAAGCCGGTTCACTGTGCGCGCAGTTGCGGCAGGCATGCTCTCTGCCATGGGCCACAATCCGACCATCGGCATTCGCGATTTCAGCGGGGAACTAAAGTTCTCACCGGAACAACTCAACGCGGGTGCATTCCGGCTGGCGATCAGGTCGTCGTCGCTCGCGGTTCAGGACGACATCAGCGACCGGGATCGGCGCGAGATGGAGCGGCTCATGAACGAGGAGGTCCTGGAGTCGGCAAAGTTCCCCGAGATCCTCTATGAGTCTGCGCAGATTTCGGTTTCGACGATGGGGGACGCACTCTATTCGGCCCAAATGAACGGTGAGCTGACCCTTCACGGGATCAAGCGGAGCGTGCCCATCACAGCGCGCGTCGCGATGATGGGATCAATGTTGCGAGCCTCAGGGAACTTCGCCTTGCGCCAATCGGACTATGGCATCAAACCGGTTACTGTTGCCGGCGGCGCGTTGAAGTTGAAAGACGAATTGAGTTTCTCTTTTGAGATTGTGGCGCGGAAGCAGGAGTGAAAAAATCCGCAAGGTTCGCGCGCCTCGTGAAAGGACTTCGCTTATGTGTCTAGCGATTCCAGGCAGGATCGTTGAAATGGTTCTTGGCCAACCGCACTTGGGAACCGTAGAGGTGGCGGGTGTACGCCGGAAAGTGGATATGGGCCTTTTGGAGGACAATATGCCCGTCGCCGGCGATTGGGTACTGATCCACGTCGGTTTTGCCATGACCAAAATCAGCGAAGAGGATGCAGCGGAGCAGATGCATCTGCTCCATTTGCTGGGCGAGACGGAACAGGCGGTCGAAGAGGTGCGCGGCTATGGTCTGGAGGCCGGAAACGATGTGACGCACGCGCAGGACGCGTCGATCCAATAGTTCCCGCATGAGAGCCGAGTGCAAGCCGGCCGCGCGCATCAAAGTATTTGATGGGTGGTTACGATGCAATACGTAGATGAGTTTCGGGATCCCGAGCTGATTCGCAAGGCCTCTGACGAGATTCATCGCCTTGCCGATGCGGGGAGGCACTATCGCATCATGGAAGTCTGCGGCGGGCACACGCACGCCATCTACCGCTTTGGTCTGAAAGACCTGCTGCCGGAAAACATCGACCTGATTCACGGTCCCGGATGCCCCGTCTGCGTCTTGCCGATGGGACGCATCGACGACGGGCTTGCAGTGGCCAAAGGTGAAGGAATGATCTTTGCCGCGTTTGGAGACATGATGCGCGTCCCTGGAACGTCCGGCAGCCCGCTTGAGCACAAGGCCAAGGGAACGGATGTGCGTATTGTTTACTCTCCCGCGGATGCGCTTCAACTGGCGAGAAAGAATCCGGAAAAGCACGTGATGTTTTTTGCGATTGGGTTCGAAACCACCGCTCCCTCCACGGCACTGACGCTGATGCGGGCAAAGTCGGAAGGCATCGGCAACTTTTCGGTGTTCTGCAACCATGTGACGATTGTTCCGGCAATTCGCGCCATCCTCGACTCCCCCGACATGCGCCTTGATGGGTTTATTGGGCCCGGACACGTGTCCACCGTTATTGGTTGCCGGCCCTACGAGTGGATTGCCCGCAACGAAAGAAAGCCGGTGGTAACGTCTGGATTCGAGCCTCTCGACCTGCTGCAATCCATCGTTATGCTGCTGCGCCAGCTTCATGCCGGAGAGGCTCGCGTCGAAAATCAGTACAAGCGCGTTGTTGCCTGGGAGGGAAACACCGCGGCCCTCAAGGTGATGGCCCAGGTCTTTCAACTCCGCCCATACTTCGAGTGGCGCGGCCTTGGATTCATCTCTCAATCGGCTTTGAAGATCCGCGAGGAGTTTGCGGAATGGGATGCGGAACAGCGCTTTCCAATTCCCGGCACGCGAGTTACCGATCCCAAGGCGGCTCAGTGCGGAGAAGTGCTCAAGGGAGTCCTGAAGCCGTCCCAATGCAAGCTGTTCGGAAAAGAGTGCACTCCAGAACACCCGATTGGCGCACTGATGGTTTCCACAGAGGGTTCATGCGCAGCGTATTACAGTTACGAACATCGCAAGTCGACGGCAATGGTAGCGAGCATCGCCTCGGTGGCTTGAACGGAAGCTCTGCGGTTCAATCGACCGTGAGTTTCCGCGATGCGCAGATTGAGATGGCGCATGGCGCTGGAGGCAAGGCTAGCCGCCGGCTCGTAGAAGGCCTGTTTGCCCCGCTCCTTTATGCGGACCGAAACGCACCGCTGGGCGACAGCGGTTCTGTCCAGATAGGCGACGCAACCGTCCTGATCACAACCGATAGCTTCGTGGTGAGGCCGCTTACTTTTCCGGGAGGGTCAATTGGCGACCTCGCCGTGAATGGAACTGTAAACGATCTCGCAGTCTCCGGGGCGCGCGCACAGGCCATGGTAGCCACCTTCGTGCTTGAAGAGGGCCTGCCCACATCGATTCTCGAACAGGAAGTCCGAGCCATGGCGAGGGCGCTTGATGTGGCGGGAGTCCCACTGGTTGGCGGGGATACGAAGGTTGTGGAGCGCGGCAAGGCAGACGGGATGTACGTCACAACCACGGGGATCGGCGAGCCTATGCCGTTTGTTCATTTGGATCCGCGGTCGGTCCGGGCCGGAGATAAAGTCCTTCTCTCCGGGCCAATCGGCGACCACGGCATTACGATTCTTCTTGCTCGCAACGAATTGGATCTTGAAGCGGACCTTTGCTCGGACACCCGATGCGTGCTCCCGCTGATTGAAACGATGGTCGAGAGTGCGGGTCCGGGAATCCGCTGGATGCGCGATCCGACCCGAGGCGGAGTTGCGACCACCCTCAACGAACTTGCGCGCGACTGCGGCCTCGCCATCGCACTGAACGAGGAGGAGATTCCCATTCGCATGGAGGTGCGCGGCGCATGCGAACTGCTTGGGCTCGACCCGTTGCATATTGCCAACGAGGGCCAGTTTCTTGCCGTCGTCGCTCCGGAATATGCGACCGCGGCGCTGAACGCGCTCCATGGCGTCGAAGGGGGTGAGGCCGCGGTGTTGATTGGGGAAGTGCGAACGGAACCTGCCTGCGCCGTGGTCGTGACTGCACGCTATGGCGGGAGCCGCATTGTCGACATGCTGGTGGGAGATTCTCTGCCACGCATCTGTTAAAACCGTCCCAACCGAGGAGAGAGCGATGACGACAGCATGCAAACTGGCGACACACATTGAAGAACTCCTCGTCATGCGCAATGAGATCATTGAGGGCTTCTTTGCCCGTGAAGCCAGGAAACTCGCCCTCGCCTGCCAGGAGATGTCGGAGCGCTTTCTGCAGGGAGGACGCTTGCTGGCGTTCGGGCGCGGCAACTATGCAACCGACGCACAGCATGTTTCCGTGGAGTTCGTTCATCCGGTCATCGTGGGAAAACGCGCCCTGCCGGCGCTCGATCTCTCCGCATCCTTCCAGCGCTGGCTCGGGGCGATCCTTCGTCCTGAAGACATAGTGATGGGGTTCGGCCCTCCCGGAGGCGACGTTGAAGTCCAGGAAGCACTTCGCTTTGCGTATTCACGCAAGGCAATGACGTTTGCCCTGCCGGGGGGAAAAGGCTCCTATGCCCTTGGCCGCGTCTGCGAGAACCCGTTTATTCACCAGGAGCTGATCGAGATCTTCTACCACGTGCTGTGGGAGACCGTGCATGTCTTTTTCGAACACAGAGAACTCGGACAGGATGTAGGGCAAACCGAGTTCCTCTATCCTTTTCTTGGACAGACCAGGCAGGACATGTCCGGTATTGTCGACCAGGTCACAGCTTCCATCCGGCTTAAGGCGCATGACGATTCGCTGCTGCGTGCGCAATTGGCTGAGGAACAGGGCGAGCGGATCGGCAACACTGTAGCAGCCATTCACGACCGCCTCGTGCGCGGAGGAAAACTCATCCTCTTCGGGAACGGTGGATCGGCCACGGACGCGAACGATTGGGCCATGGATTGCGTCGATCCTCCCTCCGGCTATCGCTCGATACCGGCGATTTCGCTTTCCATGGAGCCCGCGATTATTACCGCGCTCGCCAATGACGTGGGAAACGATGTGATCTTTCTGCGCCAGCTCATTGCGCATGCTCAGCCGGAGGACATCGCGGTTGCGATTTCGACCAGCGGCGGATCGCGAAACATTGTCATGGCTTTAGAAGAGGCTCGCAAGCGCGGTTTGCTTACAGTTGCCCTGGTCGGATACGACGGCGGAGAGATCTGCCGTCGCGGACTCGCTGATTTCCCCATCATTATTCGCAGCGATTACATTCCGCGTATCCAGGAGGTGCAAGCTTCCGCTTACCACGTGATCCGCGAAACCCTGGAGACGATGAACCGTGGAGAAGCTTGAACTATTCGGAACTTCCGGCTGCCCCTACACAAAGGAGATGCGCGAGTGGCTCCTGTGGACACGGCGTACTTTCCTGGAATACGACATTGAAGCCGATCCCGCCGCCCGCAATCGGCTTTGCTCCGTCGATGCCACGCTGAACACTGTGCCCGTCCTAGTGGAAAACGGCAAAGTGATTCAGGTGGGATGGCGCGGCCACGGATGCTTTATTAGCCAACATTCTTGATCGATATAGCGAACGATGCGCGCGCGCATGCCGTGAACAGATTGGAAGCTGGGGATTTTCCGGCGTCAGGGCTGGCCGAGGGCGATTCCTGGGGCGTCAGTTTGCGGTGGGCAACTCTTGCCTCGCTTTGCCGAGCCGGTCCGCCAGGAGCGCAGCCAGGCTGGCGCACTGATTGCGAATGTCGGGCAGTGCAATGCTCTCCCAGAACACGCCGCGCGTGAGGGGGCCGATTGCAAACAAACGATTTGAGACCGAGCCTTGCGCGTCAATCACAGCGCATTGGTCATCGAGATCAAGCCCGATCGCCAGCGGACCGGAACGAATCAGTCCCTCGGCATACAGAGAGGCAATTACCGGGTTGGCAGAGTAGCGTGGATCATCAGGCAAACCCGTACACTCCAGAATCGAAGCCACTGTGACGGTTTCCGTTTTATGCTCACCACGAAGAAAAAGAGAAGCCGTTATGTTGTTCCCTTCGCGCTTTGCATCCACAATGTGCGCAGCCACGATCCGCAACCTTCCCTCGGCAATCAGATTCTCGATCAAATCAGCAATCTGCGGCGCCATGCGATGCCGGCAGACATTCCACCACGGGCGCGCATGGCGCAGGAACCGGCTGCGCTGGTCGAGGGTCATCCGCTTCCATAACTCCTGCGTATGAGGCCGCAGGGAATCGATGGTGCTGCGCCAGTCTTGGCCATCCTTCGTTGCGGCGCGAGCCATTTCGCGGACCCAACGAGTGAGATACGAGACAGGGGCGCCAAATGGAACATCGGCCGGGTCAAGCTTGCGTGCCTTCACCATCTGATGTGTATGCGGCAGCAACCCTCGGCGTGAAACTGCAATGATTTTCCCGCGGTGGCCGCGACGGTAAAGAGAGAGCACGGCATCAACCATGGTGAGGCCGGTGCCGATGGCCAGCAAAGTGGCATCATTTTCGATTCGATCGAGTACTCCCGCCGCCCACGGATTCTCTCCGCGCTCTGTAAGCAAAGGAGGCCGCTGCTCATTGCCGGTGGCGAGCACGCATTGATCCACTGTCAGGTTAACTCCTGAAGCAAACTGAAGAGAGATGCCGTTGGCGGCTGGCGAGACACGGACGCATTCGTCCTGCATGATCCTGAGCTGTTGGGAATTGGGGACATCCTGGAGTAAACCGCCTATATATTCGCCATATACACCGCGCGGGACAAAACAGTATCTGGTAGGACAACCAAGATCGAGCCGGGGCCCATGAATCTGAAGCCATTCATAAAAGTGGTCCGGCTGGTCGGCGTAGGCACTCATGTTACCGGCTCGGACGTTTAGAAGGTGATTGGGGTCCCAGGTGGAAAAGGCGAGGCCTCGGCCGATTTCCTTGCGCTTTTCAATCAGGACGATCTCGGTATCAGGGCCGACTCGCCGAAGGAGACAGGCTGCGAGCACCGCTCCGCTTGCTCCGCCGCCAATGATGCCGATCCGTGAAGTAAAAACTTCGGGCTTGTTCATTGACCCTACCTATTTGTCAGCTTGCAACACCGGAGTCACGCCATTCGAGGAGAATGCGACCTGGAAGAGGTCTCTCACAATCGCTGGTTTTCAAAAAAAGCGCTTAGATACAGCCTTGGTGGAAACGAACCGCCTGACAAAGGACCTTGCCGGACCGGACGGAAGTTTGGACATGAACCAAGTCCAGGCAAACGGGCCTACTGCTGACAGCCAGCTCCAGGAACCAGTTTCCCCAACAATACAGTTGTGGGACTCGCCTCGACAAGAGATGGGCAAGCAGCAGCTAGGTCTTAAAGCAGCATCCAAATCGATATCGGGAGCCATTTTCCCTTTTTGGGGCAAATTGAGCTTACCCGTTCCCGCAGACAATATGAAAGGCAGAAGATAGAAACCGAGAACGGCCCCAGGGAGCTTTTGTAGGACTGCAATAAGGTGTGGGATTGCGCATTCCCTGATGGCCATTGGTTGCAGTTGAGTGGTACGCTAGCGAGATTCGAGGAGGTTGCGGAATGAAGCGCTTCTATCTTCCCCCATGCGTGGCCCTGAGTGTGGCAATATTGGCCGCGATGCCGCTGGCGGCGCAGAACCAGAGCCCCAGCCAAGTGAACGCAAAAACAGGCAGCCAGACACCTGAGGCAACCTTCAAGATCAGCGGCAAAGCGGTGCTGCTGGACGTTGTGGTGACGGACAAGGCGGGGAACCCGGTGACGGGGTTGAAGCCGGAGTCCTTCACAGTGCTCGAAAAGGGCAAGCCGCAGACCATCTCGTACTTTGAGGAGCACAAAGCGAGCGGGGACACAAAGCCGATGGAGCTGCCCATGCTGCCGATGAATGTGTTCACGAACTTTACTCCGATTCAGCAGCCTGCGGTGGTGAACGTGCTGCTGCTGGACTCGCTGAACACGCCGATAGAGGACCAGGCCTTCGTTCACCAACAGGCGATAAAATTCCTGCGGGGTCTCAAGCCGGGATCGCGGATGGCTATCTTCACGATGGGATTGGGGTTGCGGTTTGTGCAGGGATTCTCGGACGATCCGGCCATTCTGTTGGCGGCACTGAGTAGCAAGAAGAGCAGCGAACTGCAGAATACGATGCTGATCCAGGGGCCACAGGAGCAACTCGCCCAGCAAACAGTTCTGGGGCAGTTGGCGGAGGTCATGCCCGCGGGCCCAGGCGGCACGGTGACAGCGTCAACGCAAGCGATGCTCGACGCGTTGACGGGAGTGTTCGACCGGACAGAGCAGGCGCAGACCGACGATCGTGCCTATCGGACACTGGAAAACATCCAGCATCTCTCCAGGTTTCTGGGAACGTTTCCTGGGCGGAAGAACCTGATCTGGTTCTCCGAGGAATTCCCGCTGACGTTTGTGGGCATGTCGACCGCGCAGTTCGATGGGACCGACACGCGGACCGAGACACGCTTTGAAGACGCCTTGAAAAAGACGATTGACCTGCTGACGACGGCGCGGATTGCGGTTTATCCAGTGGACGCGCGAGGGTCGAGCACAAATACGTTTTACCAGGCGCAAAATCAGATGAATATGTTGACTAGCTCTCCGCCCGAGATAACCGGGGAAAACGCCTCGCAGCAGACTACGGCGCCTGCGGTCACCGGAGTAAGCAGCGCACAGTCGGCGCAAACGACGAATGAGGATGCGCAGCGGAACACCGACCAGGAAACGATGAAGCAACTCGCGCGTGACTCGGGCGGCAAGGCATTTGTGAATACGAATGGGCTGGCGGAGGTGATATCTGACGTGGTGAAAACTAGCGCCGACTTCTATACGATCACGTACTCTCCGGAAAACAAGAATATGGATGGGTTGTTCCGACCGATCGAAGTGAAGATCGATGGAGCCAAGTACAACCTTTCGTACCGGCGTGGGTACTATGCGCTGGATCAGGACCTGCCGGGTGAGGGCAAAATCGGAATTGCCGCGGCAGATGCGGCAAAGATGGCCAACCCTCTGGCGCCGGTGATGGACTTCGGGATGCCGCAGTCAGAGCAGATCCTGTATAAGACAATGATCCAGCCGCTTTCTCCGCAGCAGGAAGTTACCGCTACTCCCGGAGCAACATCGCAGGAAAAGCCCGCGATAAAGAGCCCGGCAAACCGCTACATGGTGAACTTTGCCATCGATCTGGGTGACGTTCGACTGAAAGAAGAGACGGATGGACTGCACACGGGGCAGTTGGTTGTTTCGATGGTCGTGTATGACCGGTATGGGAATATCGTGACTCGGAAGGATCACATTGCGGCGCTGAACATCAAGCCGGACGTCTACAGGGTCTATCAGAAGACCGGTATTCAACTGCGGGACTGGGTGGAAGTGCCGCGGGGCCAGTACTGGCTGCGGACAGGGGTGTACGACGCTGCGTCGCGCAGGATGGGTACGCTAGAGATTCCATTGAGCGCCGTAAAGACGACGGACACCGCGGCCGTGCACTAGAGCCGGGGCTCAAGGAGAACACGACAGGCAGGCTGCAATGCGGAAGTTGATCGTGGTCGGATTGCTGGCGGGCATGATCAGGACTGTGCATGGCGCGGAGCAACTGAGCGTAGCGCAGTTGGAGCAGAAGCTGGCCGCATCATTGAACCACGATGCGGGCGGAGGGTCTGATCATGCGCAGACCGACGCGTTCAATGACCTTGATGCGGGCTCCGGTACGTTGGCTACGGCGGACGAGAGCAGTGAACTGGCGAGGCAGCTTTATGGTGTAGAACTAACCGAGCGGCTGACCGCCAAGACGTTTGACCGATTCCTCGCAAAGTACCAGCTTGGTCTCGAGGCCCAATGGGCTCTGGTATACCTGCAGGACCGGTCAGAGTTTCTCGATTCGCCGCAGGCTGAGTGGTTGACCCTGCCGGCTCCGGACACGGAGAGCGAAAAACATACGCTGGAGCTGGCTCGGGGCTATGTGTTTCAAACGCTTCTCCGGTTGCCGAACTTCTTTGCGACGCGGAAAACAACGCGCTTTGTAAGCGACACGCAGACCTGGGACGAGCTGAAGGTACCGAATCGGGAAGGACCGCACCTGGCAGGGTCGAGCGTTCTGGAAATCACTTTCCGCGACGGCAAGGAGTTTGTGGCGCCCGCAGAGACGATGGGTATGAAACGAATTCCGGTCGATGCCGGATTAGCGAGCCAGGGCGAGTTTGGGCCGGAGTTGGCCATTGTGCTGGTGGACCTGGCGGACCAAGCAAATGGGGCGGCCAAATTTCATCATTGGGAGACGACGCCTGATGGACCAGCGGCGGTGTATCAATATACCGTCGCGGCGACAGGGTCGCACTACGCGGTGAATTATGCCTGCGCGGTGAACACAGCGTTTCACGCGTTCCCTAGCTACCATGGGTCGATCGCGATCAACCCGTCAACGGGAGCGGTTCTGCGGATGACGCTCGCGGCGGACTGGAAGCCGGGGGATCCGATCACGCATGTGACTTCGGCAATCGATTACGGACCGGTGACGATTGGCGATCGGGAGTACATTTGCCCACTCATGAGCATTGCGTCGATGACCGTGGAGGCGGATGCTTGCGGGCGGCACGGAACCGCGAAACAGCTCGCGAAACCGGAGACGATGCTGAACCGGACGACCTTTAGCAACTACCACCGACTGGGATCGACGCTGACAATTCTGCCGTCAGAAAAGGTCGGGCAGCAAGAGTCTAAGTGAAGGCAGGGTCTGGGATCTGGGGTCTGCCGGGCTAAGGCACTGAGGGCGCGGCGGGGGCTGCGCCGATGGCCTGAATCACTTTGGCGAGGTTATCTTTGGCTTCAGGGGTGGTGTCGCCAAGGGCGATGGCGCGCTCCAGGTGTTGGCGGGCTTCGGGCATTCGTTTGAGGCGGGCGAGG
>Ga0302324_100009851_pt1 | contig 19905 bp, 18 predicted proteins | sample Palsa_T0_1_FD_201949 | JGI IMG/M metagenome (GOLD analysis project Ga0302324, IMG submission 201949) | Peat permafrost microbial communities from Stordalen Mire near Abisko, Sweden - Palsa_T0_1 | ecosystem: Environmental > Terrestrial > Soil > Palsa > Peat permafrost | place: Sweden: Abisko...
ATTTTGCTAAGAGATTATAAAAATTAACGATTTTTTGATTGCTTGTGGCCAGGATAGGCAGTATACTGAGCCAACTGGCATATTAAGTACATTCCCAGCGTCGGCGGAAAGTGCGCCGCGCAATTGGAACAAACGGGGAATGCGAGGTGCAACCCGGGCTTCGGGGGTCGAGGTTCTCATTTTAGCGTTTGTCGCCTGAGCGCTTCAGCCGCCGCTGTCGGCGTGTACCTATATTCTTAGGGGACAAAGTATGTCCACATTCAAATAGGGTGAAGTGTGCCGTTGTAAAGGCTTGCCGGCGCCGGTTGCAGCGCGTCGCGCTTTACGGTGGTTCCAAAGGAGATATTATGATGGATCGTCTTTTTCGCGGCGAGTGGCTGGTTCTGCTCGCCTTTTGCTTCGCTTTTTCTTCAGGAACCGCACGTGCGCAAGCCATCAGCGGCAACTTGACTGGCACGGTTTTCGACTCCAGCGGCGCCTCGATTCCGAATGCGACGGTGGTGGCATTGAGCGATGACACGGGGGTGAAAACAACCGCGCAAACTAATGATGGCGGCGTATACCGGTTCACGAACCTGCCGATCGGCCGCTACACATTAACCGCTTCGGCGCCCGGCTTCACCAGCGACGAACTGAAAAACGTCGATGTGACCCTCAATAACACGGTAACAGCCAATCTGAATCTGGCCGTTGGAAAAGTGGGTACGACGGTGGAGATTAGCGCCAGCGCCGCGGGAATCGATACCACCACCGCCCAACTCCAGACCACGTTCGAAGCCCGAGAAGTGCTGGAGCTGCCCACGACTGCTTCGGGTTCGGGCGTGTACAACCTGGCGCTGCTGGGCGCCGGCGTATCCACGTCGGGCGGCGTCGGCCAGGGTTTTGGTCCGGCGGTCGCCGGCCAACGCCCGGACAACAATTCGTTCTTCCTGGATGGCGTCAGCAACAACAACTACTACGACCCGGCGCCGCTGGTGTATGTGTCGAACGAAGCGGTCGGCGAATTCACGTTGCTGCAGAACCAATTCGCGCCGGAGTTTGGCGGCGGATCGGGCGGCATCTTTAACGCGCTGGTGAGGAGCGGCACCAACCAGATGCACGGGTCCATCTACGAATACCTGCAGAACCGCAACCTGAACGCAGTGAACGCGCTTGACGCGGTGGCGGGGTATACGTCAAATCCCCGCTTCGACAACAACAGGCTGGGCGCCACCATCGGGGGACCGATCATCAAGAACAAGCTCTTTTATTTCGGGAACTTCGAGTATAACCCCATCGGGTTTTCGGCGGTGCCTGGATCGCCGCTCGCCGCTCCCACGGCGGCGGGCTACACCATGCTGGGCAGCCTGCCGGGAATCAGCGCGACCAATCTCGCACAATTTCAAAAGTACGTTCCCGCCGCGGCCCAGAACGATCAAGGCACCATCACCGTGCAAGGCCAGGCGATTCCTGTTGGCTCTATCGCATTCAACAATCCCGCCTTCACCAACAATTATGACGCGCTGGTGTCGATCGATTACAACATAAGCGACAAAGACCAGATACGCGGGCGATGGATCTACAACAAGCAGTCGTCGATTGCGACAGCGGAAGTGCCGGCGTTCAACGAGAACGCACCGAATAACAACTACGCATTCAATCTGTCGGAGTTTCACAACTTTGCACCCACGCTGCAAAACGAGTTTCGTCTGTCGTACAGCCGCAACGTGAACGCGCTGGCAGCCACTTCGTTGAAGTTCCCCGGTCTGGACGCGTACCCGGTGATCACCATCGATGAGCTGGCCGGCTTGACCTGGGGACCGGTAGGCCCCTCCGGTTCCACCCAAGGCCTCTTTCAGGCCACCGACAACGTGACTAAGATATGGGGCAAAAACACGTTCAAGTTCGGCGGCGATTTCATCGACATGATTGCGGCCAACTACTTCATCCAGCGAGTAACCGGCAACTACGAGTATTCGACGCTCGACCTGTACTTGACTGATCAAGCCCCGGACGTGCTGGGAGAGCGCAGCGCGGGCGCCACCAGCTATCCGGTGGGCTTCCTGCAATACTCCGGCTACGCGAACGACGACATCCGTATTACGCACAATCTCACCATCAATCTCGGATTGCGTTACGAGTACGTCACCGTGCCAGTGGCTTCGCGCTATCAGGAGTACAGCTCGCCGGCGAGCGTCCCCGGCCTGCTCACGGTTGGCCTGCCCAAGTACGATCCTACGAACTTTGCGCCCAGAATCGGGTTTGCCTATTCACCGGGTAAAGAAGGTAACTGGGTCATTCGTGGGGGTTTCAGCCAGGCTTATGACTTGCCCTATTCGAACTTGACGGCGAATGCGGCGCCACCCTATTTCCAACAGACCAACGATTGTCCGGGTGTGAACTGCGCGCCCACCGGTTTCCTGGCCAACGGCGGCTTGCCGGGAAGTGCGCAACCCCTGCCGACGGATCAGGCAGGCGCCCTCTCGGTGCTCAGTTCGTATACTTATGGCGGCAAGCGCCCATACGGCCTCGACTGGACCCTGGGCGTGCAGCACGTTTTCAAAAAGAATTACACGTTTGAAGCTCGCTATGTGGGCACCAGGGGCGTGCACCTATGGAACCAAACGCGCCAAAACATCTTCGCGCTGGTGTCGCCCAGCAACTACATTCCGACCTTCTTCACCATGCCCAGTGCGTCCACTTTCGCTTCGCTGACTAAGACATTGGCAAACGTAGAGTCGTACATCGTACCTGGTGGCACCGCAGACAATCCGAGGAACGATCTCGCCATATATGGCTCGGATGCGAACATTGTGGGTTACTCTCCCCAGGCGTCCTCGACTTATCACGGACTCGCGCTGCAGTTGAATCGGCGCTTCTCGAACGGGCTGACTTTCATTGGCGCCTACACCTGGAGCCATCTGGAGGACGACGCCACCGCGACCAATTTCTCTACCTATTTGTCGCCGCGCCGCGCTCAGGATTTCCAGGATCTCAAGGCGGACTGGGGACCTTCGGCCCTTGACCGGCGCCAACGCTTCACGTTCACGCCAATCTATGAATTCAGGCCCTTCAAGAACGGCAACTGGCTCTTGAAAAATGGCGTTGGGAACTGGAACATTTCCGGCACTTACACTTTCGAATCGCCGGAATACGCCACCGTGCAGAGCGGTCTCGATTCGAACCTGAACGGCGACAGCGCCGGCGACCGGTCCATCGTCAATCCAGCCGGCCAGGCCAACGTGGGTACTGGCGTAACCGGCTACGACGCGTCGGGCAACGTCGCCACATCGAGTGGGTCGATTGTCGCCTATGTGGCCAATAATTCGAATGCGCGCTACGTCACCGCCGGTTCCGGCGCGTTGGCCGACAGCGGACGGAATACGTTTCCGCTCCACCGGATCGATAACATCGACATGTCGCTGAAGAAACGGCTTAGTTTCGGCGAGCGCTACTCGTTCGATGTTGGCGCGCAAGTGTACAACATCTTCAATCACCCGCAGTTTACCGGCGGCTCGAACGACGACGTTGGGGTGAACGGCTTTACCGGCGCGCGTAACGACCTGGTTCCCAGCGATCCCTTATTCGGGCGATTCGATCAGTTCTACAGCAGCAATTCCCGAACCGTACAAGTGTTCGCGCATATCGTCTTCTAATCGCAGTGGTGTTCGGTTACCTCCGAGTGGGGCAGCTCCTTGAGCTGCGGCGGGCTCCCAGCCCGCCCGGGCGGCGTGGGACGCCGCCGCAGCGCAAGGCGCTGCCCCACGGCTATGTGAACAGCATTGCTTCTGTGGCCGTCTCGCCCATGGGACGGCCAATCCCACCTCCGCACATTCTCCGCCTCCGTTCCCACGAGAATCCTGCATCTTAGCGCGGAACCGAAGTTGCTCAACTTCGCGCCGGAGGTGGGTCCGATGTCCAAGCTGCAGAGGGTACGAGAGGTGCCGTCCGGTCCGATCACGCCGGATTATGTGAGCCAGAAAGCTAAGGACGGCTGGAGGCTGACGGCGGTCGAGTGGGAGCGGGAAGTGGAGGAACCGGCCGGCCAACCCGGCTCTTTAAGCGAAGAAGTCCCCTATGGGCTGCGCGTCTCCGCCGACTGCAGCCACCTGGAAGAAAATACCTCCGAGAAGCAGGCGTTGATCCTGATGATGGACCTGATCGTTCAGGACGCCGCGCTTTCGCTGGTCGCCGAAGAACTGAACCGCAAGGGATTCCGCACGCGCGCCGGCGCCAACTGGACTCCCGGATCGGTGTTCGACATGCTGCCGCGGCTGATCCAAGTCGGACCCCGCATCTTTTCGAGCACCGAGTGGACGGCCCGCACGCGGCATCTGTTCCGCATGGCGTGACTCCTCAAGCGAACCCGAACCGGTAGATCCGCCCGGCCGCCACGCTCAGCTTTACGGCGCCCTCGGCATCGCGCTGGAGGGTGGCCGTGCGGCCGTCCTGCGTTACCTCGGCGATCCGCCGGCGCGCACGGAACAAGTGCTCGCCGTCGCGCGCGGCGCGCACCACCGCTTCTTTCGGCTGGCCGCCCGACCACTTGAGATCGACCGTCAGGCCCGTGCGCGCGCGCAGCCCGGTGACGCTTCCCTCGCTCCAGGCCGCCGGCAGCGCCGGCAGAAAGTCGATGCCGCCATCGTGGCTTTGCAGCAGCATCTCGGCCACGGCGGCCGTCCCGCCGAAGTTGCCGTCGATCTGAAAGATCCACGACTGGCCGGCCGGGTGAGTATCGAACAGATTGGGGCCGGTGCTGTGCTTCAACAGCATGGCCAGCGACTCCCAGGCTTTTTCGCCGTCGAGCAGCCGCGCCCAGAAATTGATTGCCCAGGCGCGGCTCCAGCCCGTGTAAGCGCCGCCGGCAGCCAATCTGCGCTCCAGCGACACGCGCGCCGCCTTCCAGAATTCCGGCTGGCGGCGCGAGGTGAATTCGCTGCCCGGGTACAGCGGGTACATGTGCGACATGTGGCGCTGCCCCGGCGTGCTCTCGTCGAAATCGTGCGACCATTCCTGCAACTGGCCGTGCTTGCCCACCTGGTACGGGACCAGCCGCGCGCGAGCCTGCTTCAGACGCGCCGCGAATTCCGCATCGATGTTGAGGACACGGCACGCCTGCATGCAATTGCCGAACAGTTCGGAGATGAGCGCCATGTCCATGGTGCAGCCATCGCTGGTCTCGGCGGTGCGGCCGTCGGGCGCGATGAAATTGTTCTCAGTGGACAGCGAAGGGCAAGTGGTGAGCCGGCCGTCCTTCCTCTCGATCAGCCAGTCGAGGCAGAACTCGGCCGCGGATTTCATCGGCGGATAAGCCTTCGCGCGCAGGAATTCGGCATCGCCGCTGAACGCATAATGCTCCCACAAGTGACCGCAGAGCCACGCCGCGCTCATCTCCCAGTTGGCCCAGGTGGGCGATCCGCCACCGTAATTGCCGACCGGAGCCGATTGCCGCCACAGGTCCACGTTGTGATGCGACACCCAACCCCGGCAGCCATAATTCACCGCCGCGGTTTTCGCTCCCGTCTGGCTCAAGCCCTCGATCAGATCGAAAAGCGGCGCATGGCATTCTTGCAGGCCGCACGTCTCGGCAGGCCAGTAGTTCATCTGCACGTTGATGTTCGCGGTCCAATTGGAGCTCCATGGCGGCCGCAACTGGCCGTTCCAAATGCCTTGCAGATTTGCCGGCTGCGTGCCCGGCCGCGAGCTTGCGATCAGCAGGTAGCGGCCGTATTGGAAATAGAGCGCCACCAAGTCGGGGTCGGGCCGATCGGCAAACGCGCGCAACCGTTCGTCGGTGGGCATGTCGGCGGATGCGAGATTAGGCAGGGACAAACTGACGCGCCGGAACAGCATCTGATGATCGGCGACATGGGCGTTGCGCAGATCGGCGTAGGATTTGGCGCGCGCGGTTTTGAGGACCGCGCGGTTGGCGGCGGCGATCTCCGCGGCGGCGCCATCGGGATCCCGGTCGTATCCACGATAGCCGGTGTGCGCCGAAAGCAGCAGAACCACGGAGCGGGCCTGCGTGATGCGCAGCCGGTTGCCATCGCGCCGCACCGTGCCGTTCTCCACTACCGCTTGCAACGCCGCTTCAAACCGCATGCCCTTGCCTTGGGCCTCATCATAGACGATCGGATTGGCGGACTGCACGTAATTTGGTACCGCATGCGAGGGGGCTTTGCCGGTGAGCACCAGCAGGCCGTCATCGGAGGCTGCGGTGTTGGATTCGACGGGGCTGTCGAGCGCCAGCGTGAGGTTCATTCCGGCGGGATCGCTGGTGGTCAGACGCAGCACGATCACCTGGTCCGGCGCCGAAACAAAAGCCTCCCGCGCAAGTTCGGCGTCGCCGGCACGATAGGTGACGCGCGCCATGGCGGTGTCCAGATCCAGCTCGCGGCGGTAATCGCGGACATCGGCGCCGTGCTCCATGTGGATGTGCAGGTCGGCCAACGGCAGGTACGACTCGTTGAAGGGGCCCTGCATCTTTTTGCAGACCTGGTCGGCGGCGACGTAATCCTGGGCATCCAGCACCAGGCGACGCACTTCGGGCAAATGCCGCTTCGCTTCGGAGTTGTTCCAGTCGCGCGGCGAGCCGGACCACAGCGTGTCCTCGTTGAACTGAATGCGCTCGTCCGGCTGGCCGCCGAAGACCATGGCGCCCAAACGCCCATTGCCGATGGGCAGCGCATCGGTCCACTGTTCGGCGGGCTTCCGGTACCAAAGCGACAGGGGCCGGGACGCCGGTGTGCCGGCGCGCGCCGCGCACAACGACGCGGAAACGCCTGCAACGAATTCTCGTCTGGTCAAGTCCACGGCCCAATTCTAACAGGCGACGTGGCGTCGGCACTCCTGCCTGCCGCGCTGGGAGCGCAAATGCCACATATTTTTTGGCGTCGTGGGGCGGGCGATTCTACCCGCAGCCGGCTTTTAGCCCAATGCCACTTACTTTCGCCAGGGAAGCGATTCTGGACAAATAGTGGGGCAGGCCCTCGGCCTGCGGCGGCCTCCCAGGCCGCCATCTTCTCCTCGCAAAGGCTCGATTTCGGAGCAAGAAGCGGGTCCAGGGGACCCGCGCAGGCTGGGAGCCTGCCCCACTATTTATCCAGAACCATCGACGAATCTAAGGTAAGTGACATTGGGCTTTTAGCCGGCTTTGGCCGCCTGAAAAGGCGGCTGCGGCCATGATTGGCCGCCCTATGGTATGTGACATTACGCCGAGAGCGTGCGCCACCCGTCTGCAAGGCAGGCCGGGAGATCGTCAGCGGGAAGGGAGCCGCATGCGGGTCTGTAGCCGAGACTGCATCGCAGACCCGGCACTACCCGTGTTGCGGCATACTTCCCCGACTGGTCTACCGTTTGCCCCCAGACGATACGTGGCCACGCCCGTCCCGCGCTTCGTTTCCTTTGAAGTGGGCACTATCGACACGCTTTGCGGGCTCGGCTTTTTCGCCGCGCTTTGGCGTTGGGCCTTTGTAGCCGTGCTCCGGGTGGAGACGGTTATCCACGTTGCCCTGGAAGTCGCTGGAGCCATGGAACCACGGGCCGGCGCCGATGAAGACCCCGGCGTTAAACCATTCCGGACCGTAGTAGCCGGTGGGAGCGCAGGCGTAAGGAGCGGCGTCATAGTAACCATAGGGACATTCGGGGGCTACTCCGATGTCGACGCTGACCTGAGCCTGTGCTTTGGGGGCGCCAGCCGTGAAGCCGATTCCAGCAACCGCAGCTAACACCAAAAATCTAAGTCCTCGCATTTAAATTCACCTCGCAACCGTTAGGGCACTTCTCCGGCCACCAGGCGATTCGCGCAGTAAACCACCGATTCCGTTAGGATCTCCAGCAAACACGCTCCAGGCAAAGGCGTCTCACGCCGATCTGAGCGGTTGCGCATAGTGACCACCGAGGGTCACGTGACCAAGTGTGGTCGTGCAAAATGGCCGCCACGCTCGAGAAACGAGAGGCCGAAGAAGGCCGCATGGCGTGAGGTGGAAAGACGCACTAACGCGAGATGGCGGCGTGACAGGCCAGCGCAGGCCGAGGGCCGGCCCCGATGAGCGCTACCTTAAGGGCTCGGTCGTCGTGGCGTACGCACTCGTGCGTGCCGCGTCGCCACTCCTGGCGACGCTATAGGCGCTGGACCATGGGTAATCCTCGGACCTCGCAACTAACCCTGCTTCGACCGGCCCAGTAAACGGTTTGCTTGGCGGGCGGTGTAGCCTTTCAGCGTACTGAAGCAGATGGCTGGGGTCGACCAGCGGCCACAGCAGAACGTTTACCTGGTTGGCCATAATGACAAACGCACCAAGCCGATAATGTCCGAGTTGCACGCCGCGCTGAATTAGTTGGGCAATGGCCTGCCGCCGGAGGAAGACTGGGCCGGAGGAGGCCCAGTCTAATTGGCGGTCAATCCACACGAAGGCCTGGCCCGCCGAGGCGTTGTGGGGCATGGGGTACTGAGATGCGGGCAGGCTGCCATACGAGTGCCAGGTGATGAACAACCAACGATCTGCTGGATAAGCGTGAGGCAACCGCCCGACTGTGAGCATACAGGAATTGGTGCGCCCTGCGAATAAAAAGGCTCGCACGGCATCGCCAAGAGCGGGGGGCGGTCCCTTCGGGAACCTCTCTGGCGCCAGAAACCAGCGCCAGGCGACCGCAGGAGTGCGGTCGCGGCAGGCACGATTGCCTGCGCCACGCCGGCCGAGCCTTTAAGTTAGCGCTTATGGGCGGCCCCACGTTTACGATGGCGACTTGCGGCCGGCGCGGGCCGTCTTGCCGGCGGTCACAGGCTCCTTGAGCAGTGTGTCGATCATCTCGCGAATATTCTTCTCCTGTTCCTTGAAGAAGTCGTCGCCGCCGCTATGTTGGGCGCGAATGACGCGGTTGCGATCGATGAAAATCAACTCGGGAACGAAGTTCGCCTTGGCCAGGGACGCCTGCTCGTACTCGAGCACCGAGTCGCGATCCGTGGAGCCCACCGGAAAAGTGGGCTTGAACTGGGAGATGAAGCCGGGCACCAGTTGGGCGGCATCGGGATTGAAGGCCGCCGCCAGGATCTGGACGCCGCGCGAGGCGTACTCGTTTTGAATGGCGCTCAGAACCCCAGTGGTATGCTGACAGTGGGGACAGGTGGTGGAGATGAAAGCGAGCACCACGACTTTACCGGCGTAATGGCTCAACAGATTCACCTGGTTGTTCGGCATAGTGATGGCAAATTCGCCGGCCGGACGAGGCACCTGCTGGGCGTGAGCCGCCAGACCAGTCAGGAACATGGCGAAAGCCAAAAGTGAGTGCTGGAATCGCATACTGACAGTGTACCCCAAACCTGCCTCAAAATTCAGTGATGGAACTGCGAACTTGTCAGGGTGGGTTTTAGCCCGGGTTGGCTGGCGAACCAGTCCAGGTGCCGGCGGATGTCGCGCACCAGCATATCCGCCAGATCGTTGGTGAAGCCGTTGCGCACCACCACGCGCTGGACGATCAAATCCCCGCGATTGGCGGGCATGTGGTAGGCCGGCACTTGCCAACCGCGGTCGCGCAGGCGGTCCGCCAGGTCGTACAACGACCAGTGCGTGCCCTCCTTCAAAACCCAGGCGAAGACCGGCAGGCTGCGTCCATCGCTCAACACGCGAAACGGTCCCAATTCGCCGATCTGGCCGGCCAGATGCACCGCCACATCCTGGCACGCCTGATGAATGGCGCGGTATCCGGACTTGCCCAGCCGGATCAGGTTATAATACTGCGCCACCACCTGGCTGGCGGGCCGCGAGAAATTGATGGCCAGCGTAGGCATGGTGCCGCCGAGATAATCGACGTTGAAGATCAAGTCGGGATGCAGATCGGCGGCCTCGCGCCATACGATCCAGCCCACACCGGGATAGACCAGGCCGTACTTGTGGCCGGAAGTGTTGATGGACTTCACGCGCGGCAGCGTGAAATCCCAGGCCAGATCCGGCTGCAGGAAGGGCGCCACGAAGCCGCCGCTGGCGCCATCCACATGGATGGGAATATCCAGGCCGGTGCGTTCCTGCAGGCGATCGAGCGCCGCACTGAGCGCGCGCACGTCTTCGTATTCGCCGGTGAAGGTGCTCCCCAAAATCGAGACGACCCCGATAGTGTTTTCGTCGCAGGCCGCCGCGGCGCGCTCCGGATCGGTGACGTAGCAATCGCCCTCCAAGGGAACGGCGCGCTCCTCGACATCGAAATAGCGGCCAAATTTGTGCCAGCAGACTTGCGTGTTGGTGCCAGTGACCAGGTTGGGACGGTCCGCGGGCTTTCCGGCCTTCATCCGTTTGGTGCGCCAGGCCCACTTGAGCCCCAGCCCGCCGAGCATGCACGCTTCGCTCGAGCCGATGGTGGAGGTGCCCAGGGTGTTTTCGGGATCGGGCGAATGCCACAGCTCAGCCAGCATGCGCACACAGCGCATTTCCAACTCGGCGGTTTGCGGGTACTCGTCCTTGTCGATCATGTTTTTGTCGAAGGTTTCCGACATGAGTTTGTGCGCTTCCGGCTCCATCCAGGTGCCGCAGAAGGTGGCCAGGTTGAAGCGCGAACTGCCGTCCATGATCAGTTCGTCGTGGACCAGATGGTAGGCCGTAGCGGGCGGCATGCCGTCCTCGGGCACCGAGTGGCGCGGCGCGGGACCCAGCAGCCAATGGCGGGCGTACATGGGGCGCATGACGCGCAGCATTTCGTGCCGGGTGTGGGGGTGGTCGTGGTCGGAGGGGTCGGAAGTCATGCTTCCCATCATAGCGGCATCGGTCCTGGCGCAAGGTTGCAATCGGATCGAGCGGTGCGGCGCGGCGCGCGGGTGCGGCAGCCGCTAGCAGCGCCACGGCGCACAATACGGCGATGGCCGCCACCGCCGCCGTGGGATCGGAAGGCTGCACTTGAATTGAAACAGCAGCGAGCGGAGCAGGCGCGCGGCGGCCAGAGATGCGGCAGCGCCCATCGCGATTCCGGCCGCGGTCCAGCGCGCCGCCGAGGAAAGCGTCAAGCGCAGGATGTGCGCGGGCGTGGCGCCGCCGCGATGGACACGCCCATTAGCGGGAAAACGGCCAGCAGGATGGCGTAGAAGCGCGGCTTCTGGTCGATTTCCCGCAGGCGCCGATGCATGGTTTCCATTTCCACGGGCGGCGCCGGATCGAGCGACTTGCAGGATGGTGCGGATGGCGCCCGCCGCTATTTTCGGATGGACGGCGGGACGCGCGACGACCACGGCGGAGCGCCAGCCAGCGGCGGGTGACATCGCGGGCGACGCCGACGACGGTGGTCCACTGGCCCCGCGGCCCCTTGAGTTGAGTATGCGCTGGCCGACGGGATCGGCGCGCGGAAACATCTGGCGGGCCAGCGACTCACTTAAGATGGCCACGAACGCTGCAAGGGTCGCGGTCGCGTTCGGCGAAGGGACGTCCACGTAAGATGGGGATGCCCAAGGCCGCGAAATATCCGGGCGTAACGTAACGCCAAGCCCACCATGCCGCCGGAGGGCGGGATGGAATCCGCGAGGGCCATCGCCTGGACGCCAGGTGCGGCGGACACGCGGCGCTCCAACTCGTTGAAGAAGGCGAGCTGTTGCGGGTCGCTTACGTAACGCTGGCGGCCGAGCACGAACCGCGCGAGCAGCACATTGTCCGTTTGCATACCCAGCGGCAGCTTTCGAGTTTCTATATGGTGGCGCGATCGGAGAAATGTTCGTGAGTTTCTGTACGGGGCGCGGATCACAAGTGATGGCGCTTGAGCCAGCGCTGAAAATCCGGCAGGAATTCGGGGAACAGGTTGCCGAAGCCGCTGCCGGCCAGGCTGTTCGCCCAATTGATCGCGGTGGCGCTGGCGTTCCGGCTGGGAGGCGGATAGTAGGCGTTGGAAAGTCCGGCTTGCAGGCCGCAGCCCACCAGGTTGGCCCAGTTCACGGTCCCCGCACCGGCATCGGTTCGGGTGACCACTGCGCGGCTGATGGCATATCCGAAACGCGACCAGAAACGGTGGCCCTCGCCTTTGCGCAGAGCGGGTGTCCTCGTGAAATGCGGAGGCCATCAGGAAATCGCTAAAGAAATTCTGGCTGACGTTGTCGCCTATTGCGGCGCCGAAGCGCTTGGCGAGCGACACGCCCCCCACGCCATATTGCGGATCGGACCGGGTGGCCTCCGATACTGCCGCGTTGACGCCGCTAGCCAGAAGAGTAAAAGGAGAGACGGTCTCCTGTTCGAAGAATTGCCACTTCTCGGCGACCGTGGGCGGCGCTTCCGGCAGGCTGGCCATCTCCGGGCCAACGGGCGGCGGGTCCTGCGCGCAACCACGCGATGGCGCGAACAGACCGGCGGCGACCATGCCCAAACAAAGAAAACGCCTCACATCTAATAGGATGCGCTAAACCGGGTATGGAATGCAGCTACGGGTGTGCGGTACAAGAGTGGGGAGGCACGAAAAACCGAAGGAAAACCGCAACATCCTTGCATACCCGTTACTTCAGACCAGGTCGCGGGCCGCTGAGAGCGCAACGCCGCATACTTTTTGCACCGTGGGGCGGGCAATTCTGCCCGCAGCCGGCTGTCAGCCGGCTTTGGCCGCCTATAAAGGCGGCTGCGGCCATGATTGGCCGCCCCACGGTGAACTCGGAATCGCGTCTCAGACGCGGGGCTAAAGCTGTGGCGAAGACGAAATGCAGAAACTAAGCGTGCTGCGTCCGGCCTAAATCGCGCAGGGCGGTACGCGCCGCATGATAGCCGCACATCCCGTGTACGGCTCCCCCGGGCGGCGTGGACGACGAACACAGGTACACGCCACGAAGCGGCGTGCGGTACCAGGCGCGGGTGGGCCGCAGCACGAGTTGAAGCAAATTCTGCGCGCCGCCGGTGATATCGCCGCCCACCAGGTTGGCATTGTGGCGCTCCAGGTCCGCGGGCGTCATGGTGTGGCGCGCCAGAATGCGCGCGCGAAAGCCGGGCGCAAAGCGTTCCACCTGGGATTCGATGGGTTCCGTCATGTCGGCCGTGGAGGCGTGCGGCACGTGGCAGTACGCCCAGGCAGTATGTTGGCCCGCGGGCGCGCGGCTGGGGTCGAACAAGCTGGGTTGCGCTACCAGCACAAAGGGCCGCGGACTGGGGGCGGTTCCGGTGATGGTGCGCTCGGAGGCGGCGATATCGCGGAGCGATCCGCCCACGTGTACGGTGCCGGCGCGGGCGCACTCGGCGGCCCGCCAGGGAATGGGCGCGCGCAAGGCCCAGTCGATTTTGAAGACTCCGGGGCCGTAGCGATAGGCCTCCAGTTGGCGGCAGAACCGGTCCGGCAGGCGGCTGCCGGCAATGGCCAGGAACTGGCGGGGAGTTACATCGCAGAGTACCAGCGCGGGATCGCCCAATTCATCGAGCGACTGGACGGGGTGGTTGACGACAATGCGTCCGCCCAGCGACTCGAAATACGATGCCAAAGCGTTGGCGATGGCCTGCGATCCACCGCGCGGGATGGGCCAGCCGACGGCATGGGCGGCGGCGGCCAGCACCCATCCGAATGCCGCCGATCCCAAAGCGTCCAGTGGCAGCACCGAATGTGCGGCATTGCCTGCAAATAGAGCGCGGGCGGCTTCCGTGCGAAACAGGGTGCGGGCCAATGGCGCAGCCGGCCAGATCGCCAGGGATCCGAAGCGCGCCAGCAGCCACGGATGGGCCGGCAGACGCAGGAGCGGCGATTGGATCATGGGGACCAGTTCGCGCCAGCGCGCTACCAGGGGAGCAATCGCGCGCCGGTATGCCGGGCCATCCGCGCCCAGACGCTCGCAAGTCTCGTCCAGCGGCATAGCCAGCACGGCGGCCGATCCATCGTCCATCGGATGCGCGAGCGGCAGCGGCGGTTGGATCCAGGCGAGCCCGTGCTCCGCCAGCGGAAAGGATGCGAAGGCCGGTGAACTGACCGCCCACGGATGCACGGCCGAGCAAACATCGTGGGTGAACCCCGGCAGCGTCAACGCCGCCGAGCGCGTTCCGCCGCCGATGGTGGGCTGTGCTTCGAATACCGTGGTGCGCAATCCGGCTTGGGCCAGCACGATGGCCGCGGTCAGGCCGTTCGGCCCGGAGCCGATGACACACGCGTCTTGGCTAAGGGTGGGAATGGCCTTCCTCCCCGCGCCGCGATACCACCGGAAAATACGGCGCCACCAGCACGCGCTTCCACCACTGCCCGGTCGCGGCATGCTCTGCAGGACTTGTGAAACGATACTCGTACAGCAACGCACGCACATAGCGTGGCGGATGGTCCGGGAACGGATTGGTCCGCAGCAGCGACAGCACGGGAGCATCGCCTTGCAACAGTTTCTCCATGAACGGAGCGAACCACGGTTGCTGCTCGGGCGACGACAGGGCCGCGAACCACATCAGCCAGTCGAGCCGCAGATGATAGGGTGCAATCTGAGGAGGCATACGGTCCAAGCTGCCGGGCTTGCCCTGGAATTCGTACTCGCGCCATTGGGTCGAGTACGTCGGCACGGCTTCGTCGGTTCCCTCCACGATCACCTCGTAGCGCGGCCGCGTAATGGACCCGAACGCGCCGTACGTTCCCACCAGATGGAAACGATTGTAGACCGTATTCATCACCTGCGTGCGCGACAGCATATTGCGCACGGGCTGCACGCTCAAGATAGCCACCAGGATGCACACGCCAACGGTGGCCAGCCGGTGCAGCAGTGCGGGCGCGCGCGTGGCAGGCGCGCGCATGCGAAGCAGCCGCTCCAGGAACCGGTCGTCGAAGGTGCTGAAGGCCAGCACCATGGTGAGCGCGTTCAACCACGACAGATTACCGCCGGCGAAGATGAGCATCTGGAAGGCGATGGTGATGACGCCCGCAATGGCGCCGATCGGCTGCGGCAGGAAATAGCCAAACGGAACCACCAGCTCCGCAAAATGGTTGAACAGCACGCCGGATTTGTGGAACCATGCGGGCGCCCAGTGAAAGAACCAACTCAGCGGGCCAGGCATGGGCTGCGTCTCATAGTGATAAGCGAGGCAAGTAAGATCGCGCCAGCAAGGATCGCCGCGCATTTTGATGAGGCCGGCGCCGAACATCAGGCGGAAGAGCAGCCATCGCAGAAGCCAGATCCCCATGGTCTGCGGCGTGACGCGGCGGCTGCCCAGGAAGATGGCATAGAAACAGGCTTCCAGCAGGATGGACTCCCAGCCGAAAGCATAGAAGATCTGCCCGGCATTGACGAAGGAGATGTACAGCAACCAGAGTAGCGCCCAAACCAGCATGGAGAGCCAGGTTCCGAAGCGGTCGGCGATGCCGGCGAGCGCCAGCGATGCCAGCAGCACACCGAGCCACGCGGCGAGGGTGAAGGCCGTGTCGTCGGGCGCAAAGAAAAACAGGCTGGGCGAACTGGCGAACGGAACCGCCCGCGTGAACTCCGGGACGGGCAGCAGGCCATGCTCGCCCAGCAGCGGTTTGAATTCCAATGCGGCGTTCAGGAAGGCGAGCAATAAGATTAGGGCCAGCCCTCGCTGGTAGATGAGGCGGGTGAGATGGAAGGTCTCGGAGCCGATCCACCGCATATGTTGTCTCCCGATGGTAGCGCGGCGGGGTGGAGCTTGATGATACCATCAAACCTGGGAACGGGTTTGGCCGGGGGCTTGAATCCTGCGGCCCTCGCACGTATCTAATATTACGAAGAGGAGACTAGGAAACAGTAATGGCGGGTCAAAATACGCTAACCTTTACCGACGGAAGCTTCGATCAGGACGTTCTGCGGTCCGAAGTGCCAGTTTTGGTGGATTTTTGGGCTGAATGGTGCGGCCCTTGCCGGCAGATGGCTCCCACTATCGACGTGGTGGCGCAAGAATACGCCGGAAAGCTGAAAGTGGGCAAGTTGGACGTGGACTCCAACATCAACACGGCCGGGCGCTACAACATTCGAGGCATCCCCACGCTTCTGCTCTTCGATAAGGGCCAGGTGGTGGAACAGCGCGTAGGCGCGGTCGGTAAATCGGAAGTAGTGCGGATGGTGCAGGCGCACGTGGCGGCCCAGTAATCCCGCGCGGCCGCGGATCTACAAACGCGGCCGCGCTTCTTGCAGGTCTTCCTCCCGACTCATCCCGATGGTTTCCTGGCAGGGAATGCAATAGCGCGCCCACGGCAGTGCGTGCAGCCGTTTCGGCGGAATGGGCTGTTCGCAGGCCAGGCAAACGCCGTAATCCCCCGATTGTAAGCGGTCGAGCGCTTCCTCCACCAGGCGAAGCTGGCCATAATCCAGACTGTTCAACCGCAGCGAGATGAATTCGTCGTGGGAGATCTGCGCCTGATCTTCTTCCGCCACGCGGCCCATTTTGGCGAGGGTGTCGAACTTCACGCCCAGGCCCGAGACCACCTGCTCGCGCCGGTCGAGCAGCATCTGGCGATAGGTTTCCGTCGTGTTGGACAGCGCCACACTGCTTGCCCGTTTGTTCATGGCTTGGCTCCTCCCGTGGTGCAAAGTGTCATTTCGGACAGTAAGCACTTTAAATGGTTAAAAAAAGTTAGCAGAATTCTCTCTTGAATACAAGTTTTATTTTGGGCCCTCCCGGCAGGCATTAATTGTGTGACGCCGGGTGGCGATAAGATGGAAGCAATACGCCCGTTCCCATGAAGAGACGCATCCTGGTGGTCGAAGACGAAGAGAAGCTGCGCCGCGTCCTGGAACTGCAACTGGCCTCGGCCGGCTTTGAAGTGGATAAGGCCCGCACGGCGGAAGAAGCGCTGAAGATCGCCGATCGCGCGGATCTGGTGCTGACCGATTTGCGCCTGCCGCAAATGGACGGCCTGGAACTGTTGGCCTCCATACGGCGGCAGAATTCCCAGACGCCGGTGATCGTGATGACCGCGTTCGGCACCATCGAAACAGCCGTGGAGGCCATGAAGACCGGGGCCACGGATTTCCTGCTGAAGCCCTTCTCGCTCGATCACCTGATGACCGTAGTCGGGAAGGCGCTCGAAATGCGGGCCCTGCGGGACGAGAACCTGCAGCTTCGCGAAGAGCTGGGGCGACGGTATACTTTCGATAACATCGTGGGCCGCAGCGCGCCCATGCAGGAAGTCTTCGCCACCATCGCGCGCGTGGCGCCCACGCGGGCCACCGTGCTGCTGGCGGGCGAAAGCGGCGTGGGCAAGGATCTAATTGCACGCGCCATCCATTTTCATTCACCGCGCCGCGATCGGCCGCTGGTGAAGATCAACTGCACCTCCATCCCCGAGAACCTGATGGAGAGCGAGCTATTCGGCTTCGAGAAGGGTGCTTTTACCGGCGCGCAAACTTCGAAGCCCGGCAAGTTCGAGCAGGCCGACACCGGCACCGTCTTCCTCGACGAAATCGGCGACGTGCCCGCGTCCATCCAGGTGAAGCTGTTGCGCGTGTTGCAGGAGCGCGAGTTCGAGCGGCTGGGCAGCAACGTGACGCGGCATATCGACGTGCGCGTGGTAGCCGCCACCAATCAGGATCTGCGCGCCGCGCTGGAGCAGGGCACCTTTCGCGAAGACCTTTATTACCGGCTCAACGTGGTGCCCATGAACATCCCGCCGCTGCGCGAGCGCAAGGAAGATATTCCTTTTCTGGCGACGCATTTCGTCACCAAGCTGGGGCCGGACACCGGCAACCGGGTGGAGTCCATCACGGATGCGGCCATCGCCAAGCTGATGGGGTATCACTGGCCGGGCAATGTGCGCGAACTGGAGAACGTCATCGAGCGCAGCTTAGTGATGTGCTCGGGCACGCGGCTGGACGCGGCCGATATCAAGCTGGAGATGGCGCCGCGCAGCCGGGTGCAGACCGACCACTTTCTGCCGGACGGCATGACGCTCGATCAATACGAGCAGGACATTATCCGCGAAGCGCTGCGGCGGGCGGATGGCAATAAGAGCCAGGCCGCGCGGCTGCTGGGGCTTACGCGCAATGCGCTGCGGTATAGGCTGACGCAGATGGGGCTGGAGTCATAGCCTCTGGATCCAACTAAAAAAGGAGGACGAGCGTGCCGAAGCAGCAACACACTGGGATGCGAGGTGTACCTCGTGGCACCGAACCGGAAGGGCGTGGTTGGACTGTTTCCTCGACGCACGCAACGCGGCGGGAGCAGAACTGCTGGCGTACACATATCTATGTGTTCGTGAACGGGGCGAAAGGCAGCGACCAACGGTACTACGTGGTGCCGAGCGCTGTGGTCAAGCGGCGAACGACCGAGGATAGGGGCGGCTGGTTCGCATTCTCCAGAGTCGGAGCCGACAAATACAAGGACGCTTGGAGCACCATTCGACGCTGAGCGCGACGGCCGCGAATGGGCTCACGACGAGCTGTGAAGCAACACTTGACAAACGGCAAGCGCTGCTTTACGGTACCCTGGTGATTAGGGGCTTTAAGCATCGCGGCCTGAAACGGCTTTACGAACGGGGCGATCGCAGCGGAATACGCACCGATCTGCTGGAAGCCGTGGAGGACATTCTTGGCCGTCTTGATCGAGCCACCACCCCGCAGGCGCTCAACCTCCCCGGCTACCGGCTGCATCCGCTCAAAGGCGATTTGCGGGGCTTCTGGTCCGTGACGGTGCGGGCCAACTGGCGCATCATTTTCCGTTTTGACGAGGAAGATGCTTTTGACATTGAACTAATCGACTACCACTAACGAGAAGGGGAAAATCCCATGCCCATGAAAAATCCGCCCCATCCGGGCCGCAGCATACGAACCGCTTGCCTCGAGCCCTTGGGGCTATCCATTTCCGCAGGAGCAAACATCCTCGGCGTCAGCCGGCAAGCTCTTAACAACGTCATCACCGGCAGGTCTGGCATAAGCCCGGAGATGGCTATCCGGCTCACCAAGGCCTTTGGCAGCACGCCGGAAACGTGGCTGGGAATGCAGCTTGCATACGATCTCGCCGCGGCTCGCAAGAACGAGAGCAAAATCAAGGTCCGACGTCAGCGCGTGGAAGAATTGCAGGCGTACTGAAACGGCTTCCCGGCAGAGTGAAGGAGGCCCAGTTTGCTACGAGTATTTCGCGGCAAAAAGGATGAAAAGCACTACCGCGACTGGATCGCAAAGCACTCCGGATTCGTGGCGAACTGCTGGGGGATATGGCAGCGGGGTTATATGCTGCACCTGGCGGATTGTTATACCCTGCTCAACAATCAGGAACATAATCCCACAGTGAACGGTTCCGCCAAAATCTGCGCAACGAGAGAAGCGGAACTCGATGCTTACGCGGGATGTGCTCTCCAGCGATGCAGCAAATGCATGAAAATGCGCGAGCGTCAGCCAGCGATTACGCCGACCGCGAGTCTCATCTCGTAGTTCAGGGCGGCCGGATCGAGTCCAACCGGCGGCGTCACTGAACGCGGCTGGACGCTCGGATATCAAGCAGCAGGCTTCGTTTTCCTTTTCGCTGTTCGAAGCTTCTTGATATTGGCCTCAATGGAGGCGGCCATCTCATCGGCAGTATGGAACGGGCCGTAGACGCGGCCGTGCTTAATATCCTCGTCGGATTTGGCTAACCGTGCGTCGATCTTGCGGCGTTGCGCCGGGGTGTAGTCCTCGTCAGCGTTGGCAAATTCGGAGCGGTCGATGACGAGTTTGGGGGTGATGACGATTTTGCCGCGCTGGAATGCGGCTTCCACCAGGTCCCCTTCGGAGATGCCGGCCATCGATCGTAGTTTGACAGGCAGGGTCATCTGCCCTTTGCGATGAATTTTGACGAGAGTGGTCATAAAGATCGGGTACTGGACGGTCAAAAGTCGGAAAGTCGGACTGCTGAGCGCAGAACGCCGGGCTGACGCCGTTCGCTTTCTACAATCCGTTCGATGTGGCGTCGGGCCAGCAGATTGGCAGCAACTACGATCCGACCGGCAATAACACCCAATGGCGCGTGACCGTAGTGTTCCGTGGCAACTGGGCGCAGGCCACGGACATCGCGCGGACGAACATTCAGG
>Ga0302324_100009854_pt1 | contig 19902 bp, 17 predicted proteins | sample Palsa_T0_1_FD_201949 | JGI IMG/M metagenome (GOLD analysis project Ga0302324, IMG submission 201949) | Peat permafrost microbial communities from Stordalen Mire near Abisko, Sweden - Palsa_T0_1 | ecosystem: Environmental > Terrestrial > Soil > Palsa > Peat permafrost | place: Sweden: Abisko...
GCGTGAGTCCCAGCGCCAGCAGCACCGAGCAGGCGGCAAACAGGTAGATGGGCGGGTAACCGAATCCGCCGATGATGGCGCCGGCGGCTGGGCCGATCAGCATCAAGGCAAAATCCATGAAGACGCCGTACGCGCCGAGCGCGGTGCCTTTATCCTGCGGAGGAATGCGCCGCACCGCTTCGACTCCAAGAGCCGGAAAGACGAGCGAGAAGCCGAATCCCGTGAGAGCCGCGCCGGCAAAGGAAAGCGGCTCGCTGCGGCTCAGCCAGAGCAGCAACAGGCCGAGGAACTCAGTGGCAAAACAGACCGTCGCGACGGGAAATCCGCCGAGGCGATTGATGGCATGGGAAAAGACCAGCCGCGCGAAGACAAAGGATGCGCCGAAAAGCGTAAGCGCAAAGGCTGCGCCGGACCAGTGGCGATGGGTAAAATCCAGCGTGATAAACGTGGCCAGCACGCCAAAACCCACACTGCCCAGCGCCAGACCCATGCCATGCGGCGCAACCTTACCGAGAACATGGTGGAACGGCAGCTTATCTCCATGAACAATCGGCGCGTGGGGCAGCCGCTGCGCCAGAACAATAGGCGCAAAGCCCAACAGCGCCACCAAGGCTCCGATGGTCCAGAAACCCAAGAGCCGCTCCAGGAGGACGCCCAGCGGAGCGCCGAGCGCAAGAGCGCCGTAGGTGCAAATGCCATTCCAACTGATGACGATGGCCGTGTGTTCCGAGCCAACCTGCCGGATGCCCCAGATGGTTGCGCCGGTCGAGGTAAGGCTCTCGCTCACGCCCATGGCCAGCCTGCCCACGACCAATAGAGTGAGCGCCAGCCAGGGAATATGCACGCAAAAGGCCGAAAACAGCATCAATATGCCGCTGAATCCGCCGATCGCCAGGCCGTAGGTTACGGTGCGTTTTGCGCCGAGGCGGTCGACCATCCAGCCGGCGCGCGGACGGGAGATGACTGTCGCGACATATTCGATGCTGATGATGAGCCCGGCGAGGACCGTGCTGAAGCCCAGGTTTAGGTGAACGTACGACGGCAGAATCGCCAACTGGACGCCGATGGCGAGATAGCAGACAAAAGTAAAGAAGACGAAGGGGAGAATCTGCACGGAGAGCGCTCGCATTGGCGAGCTTTCCGCGATGGCAGTTGTCATACACGTTCCTTGAGAATGGAAGGCCGATATCCAATCGATGATTCGATCGAAAGCAAATCCACTCCGCACTATAGGATTCAGCAAGGCCCCATTTAGCTGCAATCGTCAGTAATGGCGCAGGAATTCTCGTCCGTTGGTATGCTGGAGAAGATGGCGGGCTTTCACATTGAGAACTTCGGTTGCCGCGCGGCTCGCGCCGATGGCGAGGCGGTGAGCGCACGCCTACTGGCTGCCGGACTGACGGAATCGGAGGTTTCCGCAGCCGATGTGGTGGTGGTGAATACCTGCTCCGTGACTGCGGAAGCGGATCGCGATGCCCGCGCTTTTGTGCGCAGAACCCGCCGGCTGAATCCTCAGGCCAAGGTGGTGGTCACGGGCTGCTACGCGCAGCGCGCGCCTGATGAGATTGCCGCTCTGGACGGTGTTTCCGCGGTTGTCGGCAACAGCCATAAGGGCATGGTGCCGCAGATTGTTCAGGAAATGCTTGAGGCTAAGGTTGCCGCTCCTCTGATTTCTTCGGCGGATTTACTTTCGTCGAGCGCCTCGGCGCGGATCTGGGCCGACGACAGCTTCGCGCACTCCTATATCGAGGATGCTCAGGTATTGCCTGGGCTTCAGACGCGTCCGAACCTCAAGATTCAGGAGGGATGCGGGAATCGCTGCACATTTTGCGTGATTCCAACCACGCGGGGAGGCTCGCGTAGCCTTACCGTGGACAATATCCTCAAGCAGGTCAGGGGTTTTGTTGCGGCAAACGGCAAGGAACTGGTGATTTCCGGCATCAACCTGGGCCGCTGGGGATGGGATTTGCCGGAAAAGCGGCCGTTGGCGAGTTTGCTCAGGGAAACCCTGAGCGAAACCGGGTTACCTCGCCTGCGCCTGAGTTCCATTGAGCCGATGGACTGGACACCGGAGCTGATTGGCCTGATGCGGGAGTTTGGCGGAGAAAACCTGGCACGGCACGCGCATTTGCCGCTGCAGTCCGGGTCGGATGCCGTTCTGCGCCGGATGCACCGGCGCTATCGCCCTTGGCACTACCAGGGGAAGGTTGCGGATCTGCTTGAAGCGGCCGGACCGGAGTTGGCGGTCGGGGCGGATGTGATGGTGGGCTTTCCGGGTGAGACGGATGGGGAATTTCGCGAAACCTATGACCTGATTGTCGGGCTGCCTTTCGCGTATCTGCACTTGTTCCCGTTTTCGCCGCGCCCCGGCACGCGCGGCTGGGAGCTGCATCGGCAGTCACCTGTGGCTCCTCAGGCTGTTGCCGAGCGAATGGCCGCACTACGCGATCTGATTGCCGGGAAGACGCATCGCTTCCGCGCTGGATTCGTGGGCAAGACGCTATCGGCCATTACACTGCATACTCCAGAACGAACGGCAGCACAGGGTCGAACCTCGGCGCTGACCGACAACTTCCTGCCCGTCGAGATCACGGAGGCAATTCCATCCAATCGACTGGTCGCGGTTAGGATCAAGGGACTGCGAGCAGCCCACGAGACGGCAGCAAGCGTTCTGGCGGGTGAAATCGATCGCGCATCGGATTCGGAGGGCCCAGCGTCCATGTTCAAACTCGCGGCGCTCTAAGGCATTTTAGGGAATACTGTGAACCTTTCCGAGATTAGCGAGTGTCGATTTTCTTGGGAAAAATCGACTCGGCAGTCGCGGTTTCGGACTACACCATTCCCTAAAATGCTATAGCGGCGCGCTTGCGATGTGAATCCAGGATTGTTCATCTCACAAAACGCCGGTGGATTTTGCTTCATACTTCTGGAGGGGCTCTACTACAATTCTGCCCATGAAGACCTGTCATTCCTTCTCCGCCCTCCGAGTTTTCCTTCTTTCCCTTACCGTCATTGCTATGGCCGCCGCTCCTGCGCTTCAGGCTCAGGATTGGGCAAAGGCCAGGCTGGATAAATCGCCGCGTCACGGCGAATGGGTTTCCATCAAGCACGGAGACCGCACCGTGCAGGCTTATGTCGTCTATCCCGAAGTGAAAGCCAAAGCGCCCGTGGTGCTGGTGATTCACGAGATCTTTGGGTTGAGCGACTGGGCGCGCGAATTGACCGATGAGCTGGCCGCGGCCGGCTACATTGCCATCGCTCCCGATCTGCTCAGCGGCATGGGGCCGAAGGGCGGCGGAAGCAGCGATTTTCCCGATCAGGATGCGACGGTGAAGGCTGTTTCCACACTGAATGCCGATGCCGTGACTTCCGACCTGGATGCGACTGCCGACTACGCCAAGAAGCTGCCGGCTTCAAACGGCAAGCTGGCAGTGGTTGGATTCTGCTGGGGCGGTGGTAAATCTTTTGCCTTTGCCACGCATCGCAAGGACCTGAACGCGGCGTTCGTTTTCTACGGTCCCGGCCCGGATACGAAGGAGATGGCGAACATGACGGCTCCGGTGTATGCCTTTTACGCGGGCAACGACTCGCGTATCGGAGCGACAATTCCAGCAACGACCGACGCGATGAAAGCGGCCGGAAAGAAGTATGAGCCGGTTTCGTATGACGGCGCCGGGCACGGGTTCATGCGCGCCGGCGAGGCTCCCGACGCTTCGCCTGAGAACAAGAAAGCGCGCGAAGAGGGATTTGCGCGGCTTACGGCGCTGCTCAAGGGAATGTAGTTCAGGGCGGGAGGGTCTTGTCTGAAAGACCCTCCCTTGCCAATCTCCTCAATAGCCAATCGTGAACCGGGCGCGCTCATGCTTCGGCGACTCCAGCTCATCGACCAGCGCAATGGCGTAATCTTCCAATGAAATGCGGCTGTCGTTCTGCTCGTTGGCGATCAGCGCGTCTTTGCCGAGGCGGAATTTGCCGGTGCGCTGGCCAGGTTCAAAGAACGCCGCGGGGCTGAAGTAGGTCCAGTTGATAGAAGACTTCTTCAGCAGATCGAGCGCCTTGGCGTGGGAGGTTGCGATCGGCAGCCACTCGGCAGGAACGTGACCGCTGGCGATCAGCGAAACTCCGGGCGCAACTTCCAGACTTCCCGCACCGCCGACGATCAGCAGGCGCGGAAGGCCGGTTTGTTGCGCGGCGCCGATGAAACGTTCCGTAACCGGCAGCAACTGGTCGGTATCGTTCGGCGGCGGGGCGTAGGCGCTGACCACGGCGTCTATGCCTGCGATTTTGCCGGCGATGGCCCCAGCCGATGAGACATCCCCCTCGACCACCGTCAATCCAGGCCGGGAAGCGACTTTGGCCGGGTCGCGGACGATCACCGTTACCTGATGACCGCGCGAAAGAAGTTCCGAGAGAATGCGGCTGCCGGATTTGCCGGTAGCGCCGTATAGTGCGATGTGCATAATGGTTTCTCCTGATTCAGTTCACGGCAAGGCTCGTCGTTCTTTGCTAGATGGGTCGGATTCGTCCTCGTCGCAAACAATCTTACGAGAGGCACGCAGGCCAATGAAGCGATGGACCGAGAATTGGCGAAATTCTCGGTGGCCGGAATCCTTGCAGCCGTTCTAAAGCGGGAAAGCGCGGCTATTGCGGAATAAAGAGTGAACCGTTCCGGGCAATTCGCGACTCCTACGAGCAGCGGGTTGCATCCAAGCAGTGGTATACTCGGAGCGCAAGCTTGCGTTTGAGTAACGGCGCGGCCGCACGGCTTCACGGAGGAGCACCATCGCACTCGATAAGCGTTCAGCAAAGTCATTTATCCGCATCAACGAAAAAATCCGCGCACGTGAAATTCGCGTCATTGACGAAAATGGCGAACAGATGGGCGTCCTGCCACCCTTTGAGGCGCTGAAGATCGCCCGTGAGCGCGGCCTCGATCTGGTGGAAGTTTCGCCCAACGCCATCCCGCCTGTCTGCCGCATTCAGGACTACGGTCGCTTCCTCTACGAGAAAGACAAGAGCGAAAACGCCGCCCGCAAGAAGCAGAAAATCATCGTCGTCAAGGAAGTTAAGTTTTCAGTGACGCTCGATGAGCACGATTATCAGACCAAGAAGAATCAGGCCGTGCGCTTTTTGACCGAAGGCGACAAGGTCAAGGCCAGTTTGCGCTTCCGCGGACGCCAGATGGCGCACCGCGAGCTGGGCTACGCCAAAATCAACCGTCTGATCCAGGACATTGGCGATGCGGGCGTGGTGGAGTTTATGCCGCGCATGGAAGGAACGATTTTGCACGCGATTATCGCTCCGGCCAAGAAGCAGGAGCAGCAGCCGGCCAAACCGAAGCCGGCCGCGCCTCCGCCAGCCGCTGCGGCCAAGCCGCCGCAGGCCGGCGGTCCGCAGGCATAAGCCAATTTCGATTCCGCGCATAAATCTTTTCAACTGAGAGCCGTTTCGCTAACGCGAGGCGGCTTTTTTCGTTTTCGCCCGTGTATTCTGGCGGAATGACACCGTCTCTTTGCGCTTTCCGCGGCCTGCGTGGCCTTGCGTTTCTTTCTATCCTGTTGCCTTTCGCGCTTGTGAACGGGCCAGCGGAGGAGCCGCGCTTTCCCAATTCCGAAGATCTGCGCCACGTTAAGGGCATAGCCGCGCCGCTGCTCTCTCCGGATGGGTCGCAGGTGCTTTTCACCATGACGGACGCAACGGCAGACGGCGCGAAGAGCCATCTTTGGATGGTCTCAGTGGCAGGTGGAGCGGCGCGGCAGTTGACGTTTTCTCCAGCCGCCGACAAGCGCGGCGAGCACAACGCGGCGTGGGAGCCGGATGGCAGCGCGATCTTTTTCCTGGCGAAGCGCGTGGAAAACACGCAACTGTTTCGTCTTCCACTGAATGGCGGCGAGGCCGGTCCTTATGAGCTGAAAGTGCTGCCGGCGGTCGACGACTCGAAGGAGCCGGGATTTATCCCTCCGGCGAAGGCGGACGCAAAGAAGGACGACGCGAAGCCGGAGCCGATTGCGATCAATGTGGGCGGCTTTGCCATTTCGCCTGACAATCGTTGGCTGGCGGTGTGGGCTGCCGATCCTGAGACCGCCGGTGAGAAGAAGGCCAAGGACGCCAAGGCTGATGCGGTTTGGGTGAATCATGAGCGGCATGGCGCGCGTCTCTATCTGGCTGCGCTCAAGGCTGACGGCGCGCTGGATGGCGAGCTGAAGCCGGTGGGGCTTTCGCCGGATGTGCATGGCGTTTCCTGGTCGCCGAAGAGCGACCGGATGATTGTGGTGACGGAGCTGCCGAATGAAGCCGGCGATCTTGGTCCCGCGGCAGCAGCATGGCTGATCGCTACCGATGCGCTGGACAAGCCAGTCGCGCTCAAAGGCGCTCCGGCCACGATTCGGCCCGGGTTTGGCTGGAGTCCGGACGGCAATCAGGTGGTCTTTGCCGCGCAGACGCCGGAAGACGCACCGCCGGGTGAAGCGGAGCTGTTCGCGCTCGCGCTTCCCGGCGCAAACGCCTCGGAGAAAACGGAAGCGCTACGCATAACGGCTGGATTCAACGCAGGCGTCGGTGGAGGAGAGACGGTCTACCTGCCGGACGGCAAGGTGGTGGTTTCGGTCTCACAAGGTACGCGGCTGACGGCGGTGCGGCTCACGCTGGACGGCAAGACAGCTCCCGCGGCCGTTGCACAGAGTACGCCTGCGATTTCCGCGCTTGGCACGAACCGGAAGCAGACTGGATGGGTCTGGCTGGCCTCTGGGAGCGACCATCCGGAATCGCTCTGCTACTCGGCCGCGTTGGGCGGCGAGTGCAAAACGCTGCCCACTCCGGAGCTGACCACGCAGCATTTTCGCAGCGTGAAGTCGCAACTGGTGACCTGGAAGAGCGATGGGCTGACCATCGAAGGATTGCTCTACCTGCCTGCCGAGGCAGGGACAAAGAAGGTGCCGCTGATCGTGGACGTGCATGGCGGTCCGCACGGCGCGTGGGAAGACCGCTACATGGAGTGGAACGGCTTTTTGGCTGGCCATGGATGGGCTGTTTTGCGGCCCAATCCGCGCGGTTCGAGCGGATACGGCGCGAAGTTTGCGGCAGCCAACAAGAATGACCTGGGTGGCGGCGATTTCCGCGACATTATGGCCGGAGTGGATGCGGTTCTGAAGCAGTTTCCCATCGATCCGGACAAGCTGGCGCTGATGGGCTACAGCTATGGCGGAGAAATGGCCGGCTTTGCCGAGGGCAAAACAGACCGCTTCAAGGCGATTATCAGCGGCGCGCCGGTGATCGACCAGTTCAGCGAATATGGGACCGAGGGCGGCTCCTGGTACGACCGCTGGTACTACGGCAAGCCGTGGGAGCACTTTGAAGATGCGTGGCGGCAGAGTCCGCTTTCCGGCGTCGGGAAGGCGAAGACGCCGTTTCTGCTGCTGCAAGGCGAGGCTGATTCTACCGATCCGGTGGGTCAGGCGGAGGAGATGTATCGCGCGCTGCGCCAGGCCGGCGTTCCGGTCGAGCTAGTCACGTATCCACGCGAAGACCATGGCCCGCTGGCACGTGGCATCTTCGGTTACCCGGTTCCTGAGCCGTGGCACGGATTCGATGGACGGCAGCGGATTGTTCAGTTTCTGCAAAAGGGCTTCGGAGAAGACGGGAAATAGCGGTCAGCGGCGGGGCCGGAAGGTCCATTGAATCTTGGCTGTCACCGACTCGTCGTTCGGCTCGAGATTGATGCCTGGGTGGGTGATATTGCGCTCCCAGGTGCGGTCCCAGATGACGTAGAAGTCGTCGCCGGGGCGAAAGGTCCAGCGGAGCCGGGTGTTCGCGCTGAGATCGAAGGAGATGTTGTCGTATTGCACGAAGGTGCTCAACGAAAGATCGGGGCTCCAGGACAAAGCGCCGTTGAACTGCCAGAGCTTTTCCACGAAATTTCCTTGCGGGGTATGGGCGAAGTACTCTTGCGCGGTGCCGGTCGCTTCCGCGCGCCCATGGAAAGCGGTCCAGCTCAACGAGTTGATCTGGTCATAGAGGTGCCCGCTGTAATAGCCGCCGATGAAGCTTGAATTTGTAAAGACCAGCGACCGTTGCGGGCTGCTGTCGAATGTGACGCCATAGCGTTGGAAGTTGTAGGAACCTGCCGGGTAGGAGACCGACGGAACAATGGCAAAAGGCGCGGTCAGGACTTCGTGATCGACATAGGCGGTCACCGAGATCGTGTCGCCCGAAGTCATGGTCAGAGCCAACGGATAGATGGTGAACAGTTGCGACTGCAGATTGCCCTGGGTATCGGTGGTGCGATTGTATCCGAAACTGGAAAGCGCCTGCCGGATAGCCCGGTATGGACCGCTGGGCGAAGGGCGCGGTCGAAACTGGCACATGGCGTCGGTCTGGTGCGACTGCGGCCGGGGCAGAAAGCCCATCAGTGGGTCGAATCCATCTTCAAAATGGTTGGTTCCGGCAGTGCAGTTCAATAGATCGTTGGGGTAAGTGGCACGCAGCCCCCACGCCTCGCGATTGCCCCGGGGCACGTCGCCCTGTGTGGTGGCTCCCCAGCCCCCGAATTGCAAACTATGATTTCCCATAAAATTCGGGGTGTTCCACTGCGCATCGGCCCCGATCATGGTGTTTGAAAGCAGGGCTTCCGGATCGCCGTGGGTCAGGATGGATCCGATTCGCAGATGCTTGTCCACGTCGTAAGCCACGCGGCTGGCGATCAGGTTCGTTCCCTCAACTCTGGCCGAGGGCAGAGCCAGATCATCGACGACAAAGCTGGGAACATAGTTCGTGCGCGTCTTGGCATCGAGAAACGCCAGACTCCACTGGCCGACATGGCCATCGAGCTTGATGCCGCCGTCGAGTGGAACGTCATATCCGTCGAGCAAGCCCACGGTGCGGCTGAAAAACGGGATGAAGGAGGTATTCAGGCCGAGGCCAAAAGAGTACAGGTTGGCGGCTTCGAGGAAAAAGGCCCGCTTTTCAGGAAAAAAGAGCGGGTAGGGCGTAATGTCGATCTGCCGGGAGTCGACTTCCGTCTCGGCGAAGTCCGTGTTCACGCTGAGAATGGCGGCTAGCTGCGGCGTGATGCGCCACGTGAGCTGGCCGCCAACCGCGCCGGTCCAGTTGCGATCCGTGGGATCGAAGTTGCGCAACATAGTACCGCTGGTATACGGGGCAAATTCCAGCCCGAGGCCCTGCTTGAGCGGCGTCAATATCTCCATTGCGCCGTTGCGGCTCATGTCCAACAAATCCGCATCGAGAGTTGGCGAAGCCCAGCGCAGTTCGGTCTGGTCGCGGGCAATGGAGCGATCCAGTTGCAGCCCCCAATGAGTGTTGCCGTTCGAGAAGTTGAGCGTTTGAGCCGGAATCCACATCTCCGCCGACCAGCCATCCGGCGTACGCGCGGTCCGCGCATTCCAGATGCCATCCCAATCGGTAGAAAAATTTGCCGGGCCGGAGATCAGTCCGTCAAAGCGAGCCGCGGCCTCGTTGATCTGGAAATAGTAGCCGGTGTGCTTGTCGTCGAACGTGTCCAACAAGACCGATACGGTGTCGTCGTCGGCCACGCCATCATACTGCAGCGTATGCACCTGGATTGCTTTGGGATTCGGATCATAGCCATGAAAGCCGAAGATCAGCGCATCTTTGTAGATCAGAACCCGCACTTCCGTTTTGTAAGGAGTGCTTTTGCCGGGATGAGGAGATTGTTGAGTGAGCAGCATCGGCTCGGCCTTCTCCCAGTCCGGCTCATTGAGTTTGCCGTCGATTTCGATGGGACCGGTCGCCTCACGCACATGCACCGTCGGGAGCGATGGCTGTCGAACGGAAGCTGCCGGTTCTGGAGCCGGAGGCGGATTCTGGACGCCGGCAGGCGCTTGCGCGGCACCGGAAGAACAAAAAACAGCGAGGCAGAGGAGCGCCAGTTGGCGCAACGCCTTATCCCATCGCTGCCCGGCTAGGCAACGCGCAGCTTTGGTTCGGTGCGGATAACAGGGCACAACTCGCCTCATGAAGCCCGATCTACCTCAAAAATGTCCTGAATTCGAGTTCATGAATCAAACGACGCGAATCAAGGGTCTCCCTGGCTGGAGAACTTGCATTTGGTTGGAAAACGGCAACAGGGAGCCGTTTCTATGCTGCCCGCTTATCGAACCGAGCGGAGGTGGAAAATAAGGATGAACGTTGGCACTCGCGATTCAAAACACCCTGGGACCTGAGCTTCGAGTCAACGGAATGGGCGTCTATCAATGTTAGGAGTCTATAAGACAACAGGAGCGCTGGATGCGTCTATGCCCCGATTGAGCTATTGGCAAATCTATAACCCATTGAGGTAACCCTCCACGGACTGGGAGGTAACCAATTTCGATATGTCGCGGCTCTCCGGTTGGATTGCCGCTCCCGGTCGAGAATTAAGAGGGCCAATTGGGTTTCACTGAGCGCGCCGAAGGCAGCGATGGCGAAACCGGAATGGCAATGAACCCCTCTCGCCAGTGGCCACCTTCTTGACGCGGGGGTTGGCCGACGATGCGCGATTGAATGCGCGACGCGAGGTGGTCTGCGACAGGTACGCCCGCCGAACCATGCTGAATTGCGCTCAATTCGATCGCCAGACCGGGCAGTCCCCCGACGATAGCCTGCAACTGGTCGTGATTGGGAGGCTGGCTGGTGGTGATAGGGAGCAGTTCGGTGAGCGCGGCATAAGCCTCGGCCAGATGGCTCACGCGGCATTTGCGCTTGGCCGGCAGCGGCGAAATGCCCAACGACTTCCAGGCTGCGTTGGGGTAGCTTTCAACCAGGATTTTGGACGGCATAGCCTCAGCCTGCTCCCGCGTGGCCAGCCGCTGCCAGCCCATACGGCCAAGGGCGTCGTAGAGCGCCAGACAATAGCCGACAAATCGTTCGTAGGTTCCTGGGAGCACATTGCCGGGCAGGCCGGTCTTGGCGGAAGTGTTCAGCTCACGCTCGGAAACGCGGCAAAACTCCTGCCCGTTGTCCTCGGACTTCCACGCCTGGGGCCCGTCCAACATGAGCACGCCGGCGTTTCGCTCGATGCAAATCTCGTTCAGGCGAATGGCCAACTCGACGACCGGAGGTGGGTATGGGTCGTTCCAACGGATGATTTCGCAGGCGATCTCGAGATCGTCTTGGATACCCTTTTGCTCGAGGAGAACGACTCCCAGATCGGACCAACTGCGGCAGGCGAGATCGACGGATAGGACTGGCATGGGAGTTAACCTACGCCCGGTCCGCGCGCGGAGCAAGGCACATGGCACGAAAATCCAACGTGCGATATACTGAAACGGTCCGCTTTGCGTCTGGGATATTCCCATTCCCAAAGTGGTTCTAATTGGCTGGCGGCCTTCGCGAGAAGGTGACCGGGCCGAAAACAAGAGAAAACAATGCCCAAACTGAAGACCCATACGGGCGCGGCCAAGCGCTTCTCCAAGACTGGTTCCGGCAAAATCAAGCGGCACCAGACCAAGATGCGCCACATCCTTACGTCGAAGCTCCCCAAGACGAAGCGCAAGCTCGGCAAGAGCCTGATCGTCTCGGACGCGGATCACGATAAGGTAGCCCGCATGATCCCGTACGCCTGAGCCGAGATTTGGCTCAAAACAGTCTGAAAAGTGATCTTGCCCAGAATGGGCGCAAGTGAGCTGGGTTGGCGCGAATGCGTTGCGCGACCCCGGAATTGGCGGAATGCCGATTCCAGAAATTCAGATAAGACAAAGCGAGTGAAGAGGTTCCAAAGCGTGACCTGCCAAGGTTCGCCTCCTGCCTCCAGCCGCTACAGCGAAACGCAAAAAGGAGCAAACGACCATGCCTCGCGTAAAACGTGGCACAAAGCGGAATGACCGCCGCAAAAAGATTCTCAAACGGGCGAGTGGATACTTCCTCACCAAGTCCAAACTGTACCAGGCAGCCCAGGAAGCGGTAGAACGCGGCCTGAAGTTCGCCTACACCGGCCGCCGCCAGAAAAAGCGCCAGTTCCGCTCGCTGTGGATTGTGCGTATCTCGGCCGCCGCCAAGCTGAACAACTTCAGCTATTCGCTGCTGATCAACGGACTAAAGAAGGCCGGAATCGAGCTGGATCGCAAGATCCTCTCGGACATCGCCATTCAGGACGCGCCTGGGTTTACCCGGCTGGTCGAGCAGGCCAAGGCTGCCCTTGAAGCGGAGAAGGCTGCGAAGTAAGTTTTTCTGATCAAAAACGAAGAGGCCCGGAGCGACGCTCCGGGCCTCTTCGTTTTGAGATTTATTTCGCGCGGAAGATCACTCGGCCGCGGCGAATCGTGTAAAGCACCTTGGTGAACGCGGCGGGATCGCCGGTCGATGGGTCGGTTGACAGTACCGTAAGATCGCCATCCGCGCCACGCTCTACCTTGCCGCCGGCGACATGGAAAAGCTCCGCTGGGGCCGTCGTCAGCATCGCCAGCACTTCACGGAAGCTCACACCGGATTGCGCAAGCTGGCGGAATTCCTCGCCTTGATCGTAGTCGGGCAAGAAGCCGGTGTCCGTTCCATAGACCAGCCGACCGCCCAGAGAGCGAAATCGCTTCACCTCGGCGCGAATCTGGGGGATATTGTCGTCCCTGGAGAAGAGCTTCAACGTCGGAATCATCGTCATGTGCCGTGCCACCATCGTGCGCAGAAACGACTCATTGATGCCTTCGAACTGCTCCGGCGCGTGTGCCAGCACATCCACGCCGCTTTCCACCGCAACCCGAGTCCCTTCCAGGTTTGAAGTGTGGGCGAAGACCAACTGGCCATGGCGATGGGCTTCATCGGCCGCTGCCTTCGCTATTGGAACGGACATGGGCGTGATCTGGTTCGGTTTCACAATGGAGCCAGTGAAGAGCTTCACGATGTCGGTGCCCAGAGCTGCATTCTTGTCCACAAAAGCCACGGCTTCGGTCGGAGTCTCCGGCTGCCCGAGCTTTGCCCGCAATTCAGCGGAGATGCCATCCAGATAAAAGGGAAGGGCATGTGCTGGGAAGATCGGTGCGCCCGAAGTGAAAATGCGCGGCCCCGCGATCTCGCGGTTCTCGATGCGCCGGCGCAGCGCAATGGTGTTTTCTCCGTCCGAGCCGGTATCGACCACGGTGGTGAAACCGGAGTGCGTCAGCATGGCCTCAATCTGCGCGGTGAGCTTCTCCGCCGGCTGATGCGCCGCGTCGTCCCATTTAGGCTCCATGAAATGCACATGGGCATTCCAGAAGCCGGCCAGCACGACGCAGCCCTCGCAGGGCAGCGTCGTCGTTCCATCCGGAATCGGCACATGCTTGCCTACAGCGGCAATCTTGCCCTCGCGGATCAAGACGGTTACGCCTGGCTGCGCCTGCGCCTGGGGCGAGGCATAGACGGTTGCATTGGCGATGGCTAGATTTTGAGCGTCGGCGCTGAAGGCAAACAGGAGCGCGATGAGTGCCGGTATAACGAGTCTCATACGGCAAGCGTACGAGTCTTGAGCTTCGTCAGTTCCAAGCGGTACAGCCCGCCCGGTGATTTATCCTGACCATTACGCATGACGAACGAGAATTCCAATTTAGATCGACTATTTGCTCAACTTGAGGCCGAGGCGCGTCAGGCTGCGGCTGGACTCGCCTCAACTGAGGCCATCGAGAATTTCCGCCTGGACTGGCTGGGCAGGAAAAACGGCAAGCTCAAGCAGCTCTCCGAACAATGGCTGAAATCGGCGCCGGTGGAGCAGAAGCGCGAGATTGGGCAGCGATTTAACGCGCTCAAGACGCTGGTGGACGGACTGCTCGAAGCCGCTGCCGGCGCAGGGCCTTCCGATGCGGCGCTGGCTGCCGAAGCGCTGGACGTGACCCTGCCTGGCACGCGGCGGCTTACGGGCGCGGAGCACCCGATCACGCGCACCATGAATGAGCTGATCGGTATTTTTGCTGCGCTGGGCTACTCGGTCGGCGTAGGGCCGGAAGTTGAGACCGACTACTACAACTTCGAGAGCATGAATTTCCCTCCGGGGCATCCGGCTCGCGATACGCAGGACACGCTGGTCATTGCCAATCAAGACCGGCGCAGCCTGCGCGACCGCCTGCTGCTCCGCACCCATACCTCGCCTGTGCAGATGCGGACGATGGAGCAGCAGCCTCCTCCGGTGCGGATCGTGATTCCCGGCAAGGTGCACCGCAACGACGCCGCGGACGCGACGCACTCGCCGGTCTTCCACCAAGTGGAGGGATTGTGTGTGGACACGAATATCACCTTCAGCGACCTGAAGGGCACGCTCGACCACGCCATGAAGGCACTGTTTGGATCGAGCGTGAAGACGCGCTTCTTCCCATCGTTTTTCCCGTTCACGGAGCCGAGCGCCGATGTGCAGATCAGCTGCATCTTCTGTGGCGGCAAGGGCTGCCGCAAGTGCAAGCACTCGGGATGGATTGAGCTGCTAGGCTGCGGCATGGTGGACCCAGCGGTCTTTGCCTTCGCGGCGGAAAAACAACCGGCCTACGATCCGAAGAAGATCAGCGGTTTCGCCTTTGGAATGGGCGTGGAGCGCATTGCCATGATGAAATACGGCGTCAGCGATATTGGGCAGTTTTACTCGGGAGATATGCGGTTTCTCGATCAATTCGTTTAGCAAGCCAGCGCGCTACGCGCAAGCAAGTCAGCGAGTCAGCAGGAATGACCAGAACCAGGCACTATAGAGACTTAATCGCATGGCAGAAAGCTATGGACTTGGCGCGGGCGGTGTATGCACAGACAGAAGAGTTCCCAAAGTCGGAAACCTTTGGTTTGAGAATGCAACTTCGCCGCTCGGCAGTGAATGTGGCCAGTCACATTGCCGAAGGGCATGGAAGATTGAACGACGCAGAAATGCGCAAGGGTTTGGGGGCAGCACGGGCTGCGCTCAATGAGTTCGAGACCCAGGCCGAGCTTGCGGGAAGCATGAGCTTTTTGGGGGCAGGCGTTGCAGAAAATCTCCTTGATCTTTCCTCCGAAGTTGGGAAGCTCATCAATGGACTGATTGGAGTGCTCGATACGGCCTCGCGCTGACTTGCTGGCTTGCTATAGCGTGAAGCGCTGCTGACTCGCTGAGAGAGAAAAAACAAGATGAAGATACTCACAACATGGCTGCGTTCTTTGCTTCCCGAACTCCCCGTCGATGACGTGCAACTGGCCGAGGCTTTGACCCTGCGCGGCATTGCCGTTGAAGGCATTCACGATCTTGGCGCGGGCAATGGCTCGCTCTTTGAAATGGACATCACCACCAACCGCGTGGACGCCATGAACCACTACGGCGTAGCGCGTGAGGCGACTGCGATCTATGGGCTGCATTTGCCGCCGGGTGCTGCGCCATTGCCTGCGTCGCGGCCGGGTGCTCCATTTTCGGTTGCAATCGAGGCGCAGGATGCCTGCGGGCGCTTTACGGCTCGGGTGTTGCGCGGCGTAACCATCCAGCCCCTTGGCTCGGTGAAGGGTGGAATCAGCGGCTACGCGACGCGGATGTTTGCGCTGCTGGAGCAGAAGCAGATCTCGAATGCCGTCGATGCCTCGAACTTCGCCTGGCTGGCCATGGGGCAGCCGACACATGCCTTCGACCTGGACAAGATTGCAGGCGGGATCATCGTCCGGCGAGCGCGCAAGGGCGAAAAGCTGAAGACGCTCGATGGTGTGGAGCGCAATCTGGATCCAGAGGACCTGATCGTCGCCGACCATGAGAAGCCGCTGGGGCTGGCCGGCGTGATGGGCGGTTGGGATACGATGATCACGCCTTCAACCACCAACATCCTCGTCGAAGCGGCGTGGTTCGATCCAGTCGCGGTTCGGAGAACGGCGCGCCGTCACGGCCTGCACACCGATGCCTCGCACCGATTCGAGCGCGGCGCCGACTTCAACGCCGCGCCGCTCGCCTCGGATATTGTTTCCGCCATCATCCTCGAAAGCGGCGGTCACATTGAAGGCGATCTGGTGGACGTGATCGTCCCGGCTGTCGAAGCGCGAACGGCCAAGCGCAAGCCGGTTTCGCTGGCTCTGAGCGAGGTGCATCGGCTGTTGGGAAGCACCGTCGATCCCGAGGGCATTTCTGCCGCTACGGTCGAAACCGTTCTAAAGGCGCTCGGGTGCGGGCTGACGGCTGAAGCGGAAAGTCACTGGCAGGTGACGCTGCCCAGTTGGCGGCTCGATCTGGAACGCGAAATCGATCTGATTGAGGAAGTGGCGCGCGTCTATGGGTACAACCGGTTTGCGAACACGCTGCCGGCCTTTGCCGGAGCGGTGCGCGAGCTGCCGCACGCTTCCGCAATTGCCTCCGTGCGGCAGACGCTGCTGGCCGCCGGATTCCATGAGGCGATTTCGAGCACCTTTACCTCAGCCGAAGACGCGGCGCTCACCGCGCCGCAGCCTGGGCTGGTGGTTCCATTGGGCAATCCGCTCTCGGAAGAGGCCGGCGTGATGCGGCCTTCGTTGCTGCCGGGCATGATTGGCATGATCGCTGGAAATCTGCATCGCGACGTGGCGGACGTACGGCTCTTCGAACTGGGCTCGGTCTTTTCGGGTTCGACGGAGCGGGTAGACGAGCGGCCGGCGCTTTCGATTGGCTTGACCGGCAGTCTTCCTCAGGCCGGTCCGCACCAAGCCGGGCGCGCGTTGGATTTTTACGATTTGAAGGGCGCAATCGAGCAGGTTCTAGCGCGTTTCAAGACCAAGTCGGCCTATTTCGACAACTTCCCTGCCGGCGCGGGGCTCACGCCGCCGTGGCTGCATCCCTATCGCGCCGCGCGCATAGTGGCGGAGGGCGCGACCGTAGGATGGCTTGGCCAACTGCATCCGCAGCTTGCCGCCGCGCGCAAGCTCAAAGAGACCGTTCTCGTTGGCGAAATCTACCTGGATCGGCTGCTGCAATTGCCGCTGAGCAAGCCTGCGGTGCGGGAGATTTCACGCTTTCAGCCGGTTCGCCGGGACTTCTCGCTGCAGGTCCCGGAGAAGGTCCGCTGGGCGGAGCTGGATGCGGCGCTTGAAGGACTGGCGGCGGAAAGCTTTGCCGAGCTGGTGGACTGGCGGGTGCGCGAGGTGCTGCGCGATAATCGATCAGGCGCCGAACTGGCCGCGCCGAGCGAATATTCGCTGCTGCTTGGCGCTACGTTCCAGGCCGCGGACCGGACCCTGCGCGACGAAGAGCTGCAAGGCTATTCACAGCGCGTAATCGACGCCGTTTCCCAAATTGGTGCTAGGCTGCGAACCTGACATTTATTTCGGGTGTAAGAACGATATACTCGCGGCAAGGCTGTGCCGTTCAGGAGCCACGCCGCCCCACCGCACGGAGGAATGTAATGGCGCTACTGCCCATGGGGCCGCCCACCACGGGTTCCAACTACCGCACCAACTTTGCCGGCTACGGCTCTGGCGAAACTCAGGAGAATATGTTCGACGAACCGAGCGCAATTGCCGTGCCCGAAGACCACGAAGCCAGCTATGAAGCCGAGTACGAGGCTCACCCTGAAACTTCCTATGAACCGGCCGAAGAGCTATCCGAAGACGTTCCGGAGTTGATCTCCTACCAGGCTGGCAGCGGCCATGCCGGCATCGAGCCGGAGCCGGTGTCGGCAGCGGAACCGGTTGCCGAGCATTCCGGCGCATCCGAACCGGCCAAGCTGGAAACGTCGCAGGAAGCGCAGCCAGAGGCTCAAACTCCGGCGCAGGAGACTGTGACGGAAGCCGCGCAGCCCGCAGCGGATTCCGCGCAGGCGCAGCCGACCATGCTTACCGCCAATGATTTTTCCGCCCTCGAAGAACGTGTCCTGCGGGCAGTTACGCTGGTTCGTAGCGAACGCCAGGCGCGTATCGCCGCGGAAGAGCGTGCATCCGCGTTCGAAACTCAGTTGCACAGCCTGGAAGCGCAAATCCAGCAGATCGAAGCGCAAAGCCCGATCCTGGAGCGGCTGGTGCAAGAGGTTGAATCCCTGCGCACGGAACGCGAACAGGTTCGCCAGCGAGTCGAGCGGTTGCTCGGCCAACTCGACGCACTGGAGTTGTAACCCGAATGACCCAGCAGAAACATCCCGGTTCTCATCCCGAACAGGCGTACGTGACGGTCCACATCTACGACCAGACCTATCACCTGTCGGGAGCAGGCTCCGGATCGGAATCGGATCCGCAGCGGCAGCATGTGCAGCGGCTGGCCGCGCGGGTCGATGCCCGCATGAGAGCCGTCGCAGCCGTAGGGCGCACCGCGGATTCGCTGCGCGTCGCTGTCCTGGCCGCGCTCAACCTTGCCGACGAACTGGCCCGCGCCGAGGAGCGGCTGAACACGCTGGAAGGCACGATGGACGTTGCCGAGTCGGCCAGCCTGCACGCCCGCGCCGCTAACCTGACCTACCTGCTCGATTCCGTACTGGAAGAAGACGATACTTCCAGCCCACAAGCCTGAGCCTATTTACCGCCCAGCATCACGCGGGAGCCGCAAAACGACTCAAACCAACGGCTGATGTAGACCTGCGCGTGGCCCTCGCCGCAGAAATGCAGTGCGCGGGGCTGATCTGCCTCGGCCGTGTCCCATTTGTAAATTGCGAGCTTTGAGTCGCTGCAGTGAATGACAAACCAGCGCGTCGGGTTCGAGGTTTCCTCTCCGCAGATCTCACACTTGTAGTTGGTACCGATCAAATTTTGCCTCCAGCAGCAGTTGGGTTGACGATCGATGGCAGGGACAAGCTTATTGTATCGGTCCGGTGACCGGTCTACTGCCGGAGATCCGCAACGGTCTTTTTGCTCGCCACTTCCTGGGCGCGCGCGATCAGTTTCTTGATCTTGCCCTCGATATCCGCGTCGCCGACATGCTGATCCTGCAGGATGCCGTCGGCATCGATGGTGAAAGTGGCTGGAATCGCCTTGACGTCGAACATGGTCGCGATCGGTCCCGTGAAGTAACCATCCCGGTATTGCATCCAGGTCATGTCATTCTGGCCCACAAAGTCCTTCCACTTAGCCTCGTCGCGATCCATGCTGATGCTGACCACCACAAACGGCTGCCCTTGAAACTTACGCGCGATCTCTTTGACATGGGGCAACGCTTCACGGCATGGACCGCACCAGGTTGCCCAGAAATCGATCAGCACCACTTTGCCGGTCAGGCTTTCAAGCGTGATGGTCTGGCCGTCCAGGGTGGTCAGGCGAAAGTTTGGCGCGACGCGAGCGCGAGCGAATTCAGGATGGTCGGCAAAACGCTGCGCGCGGGTGTAATTCACATCGTTCGGCTTGGCCACCTTCAGGTATTGTTCGAAGCGCTCTTTGGCGTCGCCGTCCTGCTTTAGATGCGACAGCGCAATGCCGTCCGCGTACAGACACTCCGACTTGCCGGGTTGGATCTTGAGCGCCGCTTCAAACTCCACACTCGCCTCCGCGAAGGCTTTGTCGTGCTTGAGCTGCGTCCCCTCGGACAGGCATGTTTCCCCGGCCAGGTAATGCAGTTGCGCCTGGCTCGCCGGCTCGGGCATATGGGCCAGCAGCAGGTCCGTCTGCTCACGGGCGGCCTTGTAGTTCTGGGCGTTATCTGCGGACTGATAGGCCTTGATCTCGCATGGAATACATTTGCCGCCATCCTGCTTATCGGCTTTGCGGAAACCATCCAGCGCAAAGACATAATCGTGCTTCTTGAAGAGAATCAGGGTGTCGTTGAAGGTCTTCAAGGCCTTCGGATCGCTGGGTCCGTCTGCCGGCTTAGCTTCTGTAACGGCACGGGCTGCCGTGGTTCCAGCGGTGGATTGTCCATGGACGGAAAGCGAGAACGCCGCAACAGACAGCACGAGGAACGGGAACAGGTGGCGCATGAAATCTCTCCAAAAGTGCCTCCAATCTAACACAGCGATGTTGCCCCCATCAGCAACAAAGCGGAGCGGGTAAGAGCTGGCTATCTTGGAGGCTGAGCTTAACTTCCTGCAAAGTTTTCTGAAATTGAAG
>Ga0302324_100009857_pt1 | contig 19899 bp, 18 predicted proteins | sample Palsa_T0_1_FD_201949 | JGI IMG/M metagenome (GOLD analysis project Ga0302324, IMG submission 201949) | Peat permafrost microbial communities from Stordalen Mire near Abisko, Sweden - Palsa_T0_1 | ecosystem: Environmental > Terrestrial > Soil > Palsa > Peat permafrost | place: Sweden: Abisko...
CATAGAGTTGCGGCGGCCATAGCGAGGGGGAAACACCCGGTCCCATCCCGAACCCGGAAGTTAAGCCCCTCAGCGCCGATGGTACTGCGAGGGAGGCCTCGCGGGAGAGTAGGACACCGCCGCACATTTCCTCGAAAAGAGCCGGCCCCCTGGGTCGGCTCTTTTTGTTGTCCCACCGTTGTACCGGGTATGAGCGACCTCGGCCAGGCACGCGCAGTGCAGCCCGACCGCATGGCCGCCCAGGCCGCGCAGACCGGTCGAGCGCGCCCGAGCCGGGACGTAGAGGGTGTCGTGCAGCGACTCCTTGATCATGTCCTTGGTCACCAGCGAGTAGCCGGCCGGGACCGCTTACTTGTGGCGCCGGCCGGCGGTGCCCTTGTCCCAGCCGCCTGGCGGTGGCGGGAGCCGTACCCGGCGGCCGCCCCTCCAGGTGTTCGCCTTTGACATCGCCCGCAGGTGCTGCTCTTCTTGGCGCTCATGGGCGCGGCGCAGCGCACGGAACCAGGTGGCCAGCCTCGGGGGCAGCTTCATGGGGCCATGCTAGGCCCGATGGCTGACCGGTTCTAGGAGGTCGGGCCGGGTAGGCGGGTGGAGCGCAGGCAGCGGCAGATCATCGGCAGGTCGGTCTGCTCCCATGGCTGGCAGTCGAGGAAGTCCCGCGCCCGCTGGGAGAAGCCGGCCCGCTTGGCCGGGTCCAGCGTGATCACCCCGCTGTAGGTGCCGAGCAGCCCGAACAGGTCGTCCTTGGTCATCGGGAGCGAGTACTCCACGGTGAACTCCTCGACCGGCGACATCGGCGAGCCGGGCGGGAAGGTGACCTCACGACGTCGGCGGCGGCCGGAGGTGCCGTCACCGGTCCCGCGCCCGTCGGCGGCGCCGCTGTCGGGCGACGGCCCGCCCGGCCCGCGATCGGCCTCGCGGGCCTCCCGCATCAGGCCGTTGAACTCCGCGACCCAGTCCACCCGAGAGTCCCTGGAGACCCAGATCACCCCGAGGGCGCCGCCGGGGCGCAGCACCCGGGCGATCTCGGGCACCGCCCGGTCGGGGTCGAGCCAGTGCCAGGCGGAGGCGATCACCACCGCGTCGACCGAGGCGTCGGGGAGTGGGATGTCCTCGCCCCGGCCCTCGAGCACCTCCGCTTCTGGGCACCGGGCCGCCAGCACCGCCCGCATCCGCTCGTCCGGTTCGACCGCGACCACGCGCGGGGCGCGCCCGATCAGCAGCCGGGTCACCGCCCCGGTGCCGGCCGCCAGGTCGAGCACCGCGCTCGCGTTCGGTGGGATCAGCCAGTCAAGCGTCTGCGGGGGCGGGGCCGGGCGGTAGCGGTCGTAGTCCGCGGCCACCGAGCCGAACGACAACCTGCGGGATTCGCGATCGGTCACGACCTCCAGCGTATCGCCGTCACCCGAACCATGCCGGCTTGCTCCGATTACCCGGCCGGCAGTCGGAACCCAGTCAGTTGTAGAATCAAATTCACTAATCGCGCGGGTCGAGGAGCGTTCATGACAGAGGGTGTCCAGGCAGCTGTTTCCGTTGGCGAGCAGGACTGGGGCGCGCCGAGGGCCAAGACCGTGCAGTGGTACGACCCCGCGATCACAGCCGCCGCGGCAGGCGCGCCGGGCCTGTCCGGCCTGGAGTTCCTGCGGGCGATCAGGGACGGCAAGCTGCCCCCGGCCCCGATCGCGACGCTGATGGGGTTCCACCCAGTTGAGGTCGAGCCGGGCCGGGTGGTGTTCGAAGGGTCGCCGGACGAGTCCGTCTACAACCCGATCGGCACCGTGCACGGGGGCTATGTGTGCACGCTGGCCGACACGGTGGCCGCCTGCGCCGTGCACACCACGCTCGATGCGGGCACGATCTACACCTCGATCGACCTGAATGTCAGCTACACCAGGCCGGTGACGCGCGGCAGCGGGACGCTGCGGGCGGTGGGCACGGTGGTCAAGCCGGGCCGCCGGGTGGCGTTCAGCCGGGCGGACATCTTCGACGGCGCGGGCAAGGTTGTCGCCACCGCCACTAGCAGCTGCCTGGTCATGTCGGCGGCAGCGGCCGGCTAGCGACTCCGCCAGCTCGCCAGCAGCTCGGCCGCCCGGCTGCGGCAGTCGGGCAGCCGCTCCGCGTAGAGGGCGTACCAGATTGTCAGGTGGAGGCGCCGCAGCTGCTCGCAGGCGCGCAGCTGCACCTAGTCGACCCGGTCGGCCGCGTCGGCGTAGGCGGCCAGAATACGGGCGCGGTCGAAGCGGGGGCTGGCGGTGGTCGCGGCCAGATCCCAGGCGACCGGACCGGAGCAGGTGTCCTCGAAGTCGTGCCAGACCCGCTGGTGGCCGGCCGCCATCAGGTTGCCCGTGCCGGCGTCGCCGTGCAGCACCTGCGCCGGGGTGCTCGCGCTGGCCGCCGTCAGTTCCTCGGTCAGCCGGTCGAACGCCTCCGCCAGGACGGCGGCATCGGCCCCGCTGACCAGCGTTTGCGATGCTCGCGAGGTCTGCCGCCTGGCCAGGAAGGCCGGGATGTCCGCCAGCGGCGCCAGCGGCGGCAGCGGCGCCGGGTAGGTCCGGAGCGAGGTGTGCAGGTCGCGGAGCATCGCGCCGATCGCGGCCTCGTCCGGCGGTCCGGCGTCGGATGGCGTCAGGTAGGTCCAGAACGACATCTGATGCCAGTCGGCGTGGTGGACCTCGGCCGGGACCTCGGCGCTCGGCGTCATCACCGGAGCCCCCGCCGCGGCCAGGAAGCAGGCCAGGTCGAGTTCCCGCCCGAGCCACGCGTCAACGTCCGGACGGACGGCGACGGTGCTCGCGGCGACCTTCGCCACCAGCGGCGACGGGGTCAGGTGGACGATCACGTTTGCGCCGTCGGCCAGGATCGCCGGCTCGACGCCGGTGACGCCGAGCGCGGCGGCGGCCGAGATCGCGGCGCGGGCGGCGTCGGCCGCGAGGCTAGTCGCGAGCACCGAGGCCGCCGACGATCAGGGTGAGGGTGAACGCGAATCGATCCAGGGCGGTGCCGGACGTGAGCTCGGCCGCGTAGCGCTTGGTCTGCGGGAAGGAGTCGGGTAGGGCCGCGAACCGGCTCAGCAGCTCGTCGCGGTTGGCGGCCCACCCTTCCCGGCCCGCCTGCCTGTCCTTGAGCGATGTCTCCAGGCAGAAGGCGCTGACGTAGAGGGACAGCGCGTCGACCGCCCACGCGGCCGTCTGCGGGCCGACCCCGCCAGCGAGCACGATCGCGAGCATGCCCTCGTTGACCCGCAGCGTCTCGGTGTTGGTCGGGACCACCGCCAGCGCGGCCTGGGAAATGCCGGGATAGCGGAGGTACTGATCCCGGATCTGGCCGCAGACGCCGATGATCTGCTCACGCCAGGCCCTCGGGTCCGGCGAAGGGAGCTCGATCGCGGCGCAGAGTCGGCCGATGAGCAGGTCGTCCAGGTCCTCCTTGTTGACGACGTGCGCGTAGAGCGAGGCGGGGCCCGTGCCGAGGGCGCTCGCCACCCGCCGCATCGTCAGCGCGGCATAGCCCTCGCGTTCGACGATGCCGAGCGCGGTCTCGATGATGGCGTCGACGGTGATCGGCTGCTTGCGCCCGGCTGAGGGACCGCCACGGGTCGCGCCGGCGTCGTCGGCAAGCGGCTGTTGGTGCCGGGCGGCGCGGCGTCGCTGCGGGGGAGATGCCATGCGACACAGTGTAAGCGCGACGCGATCGTGGTTCTAATTGGCACGATCACTGTTCCATGACTAGAATGGTGTTCGTGTTCGTGTTCGTGTCAGAGGAGGGGACCAGATGACTACCGAGATGGACTACGACGTGCTCGTGGCCGGCGCCGGGCCGGTTGGCCTGACGCTCGCCACCGAGCTGCGGCTGGCGGGGATCCGGGTGCTGGTCGTCGAACGGCGCACGGAGGTCGACACGGCCGGCAAGGCGGGGGCGATCAACGCGGCCGCCGCCGAGGCATTCGAACGACGCGGACTGCTGGCCGCGCTGCAGGCGCGGGAGGTGACGATGAAGGCAGGCGCGGCGCCCGGCCCGCAGGGGGAGCGGAGGCGGCCGGCGTCCGTCGGGCACTTCGGCGGGATTCAGGTCCCGGCCGACCCGGTCGACACCGACGATCCCAGCCTGCGCGGCCGCGGCCCGTCCTGGTACGTCCAGGTCCCGCAGGTGGACGTCGAGCGGGTCCTCGGCCAGCGCGCGGCGGAACTGGGGGTCGAGGTCAGGCGCGGGGTCGAGGTGACCGGATTCGACCCGAGCGGGGACGGCGTCACCGTTCACCTGCAAAGCGGCGACGGCGACGGCGACGGTGGCGACGTCCGGGTGGCGTGGCTGGTCGGCTGCGACGGAGGCCGCAGCCTGGTCCGCCGCCAGGCCGGCTTCGACTTCCCCGGCACCGACCCGACGATCACGTTTCGCCAGACGGCGGGCACCGTCGAGGGAGCTGAGCGGCTGGGGCAGGGAGGCTGGCAGCACACCCCGACCGGGGTCTACGTCTACGGGCCGGACCCGGGCCGGGTTCGCACGGTCGAGCTCGACGGCCCGCCGGCCGACCGGGACGCGCCGGTCACCGCGGCCGAGATGGAGGCCAGCCTGCGGCGCGTCAGCGGCGTCGACGTCCGGGTGACCGAGGTCATCCACGGCACCCGGTTCACCGACAACGCTCGGCAGGCCACCACCTATCGGCGCGGTCGCGTGCTGCTATGCGGCGACGCCGCCCACGTGCACTCGCCATTCAGCGGCCAGGGACTCAACCTGGGCATCGGCGACGCCGTCAACCTGGGCTGGAAGCTCGCCGCCACCGTGCGGGGATGGGCGCCCGAGGGCCTGCTCGACACCTACACCAGCGAACGGCACCCGATCGGCGCCTGGGTCCTCGACTGGACCCGCGCGCAGGTCGCCGTGATGCGCGGCGACGCCTACAGCTGCGCCCTGCGGGGCGTGGTGACCGATTTCCTCGGCACCAAAGACGGGGCGACCTACTACGTCAAGCGGATCTCGGGCCTGTGGCAGCGCTACGACCTCGGGGACGGCCACCCGATGGTCGGCGCGACCGTGCCCGACCTGCGACTCGGCGACGGCACCCGGCTCTCCGACCACAGCCGCCAGGGCCGGGCCCTGCTCGTCGATCTGGCCGGGGACGACCGGCTGGCCGTCCTCGCCCAGCGCTACGCCGGTCGGGTGGAGCTGGTCCGCGGTCGCCCCGAAGGCGCTGAGGGCGGTCAAAGTGCCGCCGTCGGCAGTCAAAGCGGCGTCGGCGTCAGCGGCGCGCTCGTGCGCCCCGACGGCTTCGTGGCGTGGGCGTCGTCCGACGGCGTCAGCGACCCGGCCGGCCTGGAGGCGGCCCTGGCACGCTGGTTCGGGCACGCCAGCTGATCGCCTGAGGCCATCCGCTGCGGGTGATGCGCTGGCCGTGCTCGTCCGCTTCTAGTGGGAGGGCGGAGGTGCGGGACATGAGTGACCACGTCAGAAAGCTGAGCAGCCCGGACGAACTCGCCCGGATCGCCCAGGAGCTCTACGTCTACGCGTACCCGCTGGTGCTGATGGACGTCACCCGGCGGGTCACCACGAACACCGAGCAGCCGCAGGGAGTGCGCGCGCCGGTGAACGTCTTCGCGCACCTGTCCCGGTTCCCCGACGCGTCGTTCACCGAGGTGGTGCGGCCGAACGCGGACACGCTGTACTCCTCGCTGTGGCTCGACGTCACCTCGGAGCCGCTGGTCATCAGCGTGCCCGACTCCTGGGGGCGCTATTACCTGCTGCCGCTGCTCGACATGTGGACCGACGTGTTCGCCGCCCCCGGGGCGCGCACGACTGGCACCGACGAGCAGGCCTACGCCGTCACCGGGCCCGGCTGGCGCGGGCGGCTCCCGGCCGGGCTTGAGGAGATCCGCTGCCCGACCGGGATGGCGTGGATGATCGGGCGGACCCAGACCAACGGGCCGTCCGACTACGAGAACGTGCACAAGTTCCAGGCCGGGCTGACCGCCACCCCGCTGAGCCGATGGGGAGACGGCGGCGGTGAGCCTCCGCACGGGCGGTTTGACCCCGGCCAGGAGATGGGCGCGCCGGCGGTGCAGGTCGCCGCGATGTCCGGGCCGGCCTTCTTCGCCGCCGCCGCCGCGATCATGGCCGAGAACCCGCCGCATCTCACCGACACGTCGGTGCTGCAGCGCGCCCGGCAGCTCGGCTTCCGCCCCGGCCAGCCGTTCGACCTGGCCGACGCCCCGCGCCGGCTCAGGGACGCGGTCGACAACGCCCCCGCCGCTGCCCTGGCGGCGATCAAGGCGGCCCTTCCCCGGTCCGGTCTGCTGGTGAACAACTGGCAGATGGTGTCCTCGCCGATCGGGACGTACGGCACCGACTACCTCAAGCGCGCGCTGATCGCGAACATGGGCCTGGGCGCGAACCCGGTCGAGGACGCCATCTACCCGACGGCGGTCGCCGACGGCGACGGGCGGCCGTTCGACAGCGCCCGGCGTTACCTGATGCATTTCGACCCCGGCCAGACCCCGCCGGTCGACGCCTTCTGGTCGCTGACGATGTACGACCGGCGGCAGCTGTTCGCCGCCAACCAGATCGGCCGGTTCGCCATCGGCGACCGCGACGCGCTGCAGTTCAACGCCGACGAATCGCTCGATCTGCACATTTGCCGCGAATCGCCGGGCGAGGTGCTGGAATCGAACTGGCTCCCCGCGCCCGCCGAGGGCCCGTTCACGATGAACCTGCGGCTCTACTGGCCCCGCCCCGAGGCGCTCGACGGCCGCTGGCACCCGCCGGCGGTCCGCGCGACCGACTAGGCGGCGCGACCAGCGGCCGACACAGAGAATGATCACTAGTAGTGACACTCTGCCTCGCTGGGTCGGTTCTCGCCGCCACCGACTCCCGTCCCGATCGGGCAGCGCATGCGCGCCTATCACTGATAATCGTTCTTGAGAATGCCTGACTACCTGCGAAAACGCTTCATATGGGCCTTGCCGGGTAGGCCAGCAGCGTGCGGAATCTTGCCCGGATAGCCACGAGCTCGCTCGTAACCCTCTGTATCGGGCTGTCCCTGGTCCTCGTCGGAGTGGGGGCAATCGGCATCCTCGGCGCCCGGTCCTCGACCGACTTGGGCAAGCAGATCGCCAGCAACGAGCTGGCCACCTCGACCGCAACCGGGGAGCTGGCCAGGAACATGGACACGGCCTACGCCACCGGGGAGGAGGCGCTCCTCACCGCCAACCTAGTGATCCGGACGCGCCTGCTCAACTGGATGTACACCACCCTCCTGCCGACCACCGACGACGAGGTGACCGACCTGGTCCGGCTGCACGCGGCCGATCCGCCCGCCGAGCTGGCCGACATCCGGCGGTTCGTCCGGCAGTGGCTGGCCGTGCGCGACCTGCTCAGCCCGACCAGTGTGGCCGCCCACACGGCGACGACGCTGGCGACCGACCTGGGCGCCGATTACCTGCCGCTCGGCCAGCACCTGGACCGCCTCTTCCTGGTCGAGCAGGCGCAGGGGCAGGCCGACCAGCTGAAGGCATCCGCCAACGCCGAGCGGATGACCTGGCTGCTGGTCGCCGTCGGCGTGGCCGGCCTGCTAGCGGGCGGTTTCCTGCTCTACAACGGTGTCCGGCGCATCCGCCAGGCCCTGCAACCCGGTCAGGACCAGGAGGAATTCGCCGACACGCTGCAGATCGCGAGCGACGAGGACGAAGCGCACCTGCTGCTGAAGCGCTACCTGGAGCGGATCCTCGGTCCCAAGACCACCGCCGTGGTCCTGAACAGCAACAACAGCGCGGACCGGCTGGAGCCGGTGGTCGCCCTGCCAGTCGGCTCGCCGCTCGCGCAGACCCTGCGCGGGGCGCAGCCCCGGTCTTGTATGGCGGTGCGGTCCGGCCGGACCCATCGCGAGGGCAGCAGTCGGCTGGGGCTGCTCTCGTGCGCGGTCTGCGCCCCCTGCCCGGGTGCCTCCTCCTGCGTTCCGCTGGTGGTGGGAGGCAAGGTGATCGGCTCGGTCCTGCTCAGCCGGCCGACTCCCCACGATGACGCCGACGAGCAGCGAATCCGCGAGTCCGTCAGCCAGGCGGCGCCGGTGCTGGCCAACCTCCGCAACCTGGCGATCGCGGAGTTCCGCGCCTCCACCGACGGCCTCACCGGCCTGCCCAACAAGCGGGCGGTGACCGACATCCTGAAGCGAATGTTCGCGCAGGCAGCCACGGAAAGGTCGCCGCTGGCGCTGCTCATGCTCGACCTCGACCACTTCAAGCAGGTCAACGACCAGCGGGGGCATGCGGTCGGGGACCAGGTCCTGGCCAACGTGGGCGCGGTGATGCGGAGCGCCATGCGATCGAGGGACTTCGCGGGCCGCAACGGGGGCGAGGAGTTCGCGATCCTGCTGCCCGACACCGAGATCCCGGCCGCGCTCCGCATCGCCGAACGCGTCCGCGCGGCGATCGCCGAGATGTCCCTGCCGGGCACCGACGTCGCCGTCACCGTGTCGGTCGGCGTGGCCGGCTACCCCGAGCACGCGAGCACACCGGACCGGCTCGCCCGGCTCGCCGACGCCGCCCTCTACCTGGCCAAGCGGCAGGGCAGGAACCGCGTCGAGCTGGCCGAGCCCTCGGTCGTCACCGGCGCCTTCGACCCGGCCCGCCCGGCCCGCCCGGCCCGCCCGGGCGGCGGGGCCGACCCCGCCGCGACCCCGCCCGACCCGGGCCCGGCGGCCGCCGACCTGGTTCCCGGGCCTCGATCCGGCGGAAGCCGGCCGGTGATCGGCTGAAATGGCCAGGGCGCGGCTGGGTCCCGCGGGAAACCGCCAGGCGACCGGCCCCGAGCGAGCTCGCACTCGAGGCAATCCGTAACGTCGTCGCGAGTGACTACCCGCGGTGCAGGACCTCGCCCGCGGTGCGCGAGAAGACCACCCGGTCCAGCTCCCGGCCCTGCTCGTTGATGAACCGGAGCGTCATCGTGGTCCGGCGCCCGCGGGCGGCCGGGGTGACGTCGAGCGCGATGAAGCCGTAGTCGGCGTACCGGGCCTGCGACCAGTCGACGGTCTCGAACGTGGTGCTGAAGTCGCGCTGGTTGACGTACGGCCCGACCTGCGTCTTGGCATCGCCGACGACGGAGGTGCCGCTGCCCTTGCCCGCCGCGAAGTTGCGGTCGGTCTCGTGCGCCCCGGTCCAGGCGTAGCGGGGCGTGCCCGCGGTGCCCACGGTGGCGTAGGTGGTGCCGTCCTTGGCCGGCTCGACCTCGGCCGGCTCGCTGGGCGAGATGGCGACCGCCTGCTTGCTCGACCGGGCGCTGTTGGTCTTGGCGTCGTAGATCAGCGGGTTGGTCCGCTCGTAGACGTGGTTGTGGCCCTGCACCGCCAGGTCGACCTGGTACTTGGAGAACAGCGGCGCCAAGGCGGACCGGACGCCGCCGTCCGAGCTGTGGCCGTTGCAGGTCGAGAACGCGCACTCGTGGTAGAACGCGACGATGAAGTCGATCCCGGGGTCGCACCGCCAGGCGGCGAGGGTGTCCTCCAGCCAGCGGACCTGGGCGCCGTCGCTGTAGCCGAGCAGCCCTTGGATCTCCCAGCTCAGCTCGTTCGCGTCCAGGCTGATGACCCCGACGTTGCCGTAGCTGAAGCTGTACACCGACGGACAGGCCGACGGCCCGGTCTTGGGCAGGTCCATCCGCTTCTTGAGCCCGCCGTAGCCGTGCGCCTCGTAGTTGGCGACCGTCACCTTGTCCGCCGCCACCTGCGCGGAGAACAGCTCGGTGTCGTGGTTGCCGGTGGCGAACATCCACGGGATCGAGCCCGCGCTCGCCTCGATCATCGGGAACCAGCTGGTCCAGATCCACGGGTCGTAGTAGTCCCAGCCGCCGCTGTTGGCGGCTGGCTGCGGCGTGTTGCCCGACGACGGCTGGCTCCCGTTGGGGCCGTCGGGGTTGACGATCGGCTGGATGTCGCCCTGCGCCTGCGCGTAGCACAGGTCCCCGGCCTGCAGGTTGAACCGGGACGGGGTGCCGTTGGTCAAGTTCCTGACCTGCGTGATCTCCCTGATCACCGCGTTGGTCGTGTTGACCTTGGTCCGCGACGGGTTATCCGGATCGCCCGGATCGAACGATCCGTTGTTCCACTCGCCCCAGTCCGACTCCGGCAGCAGCGACGGGTCGCGGTCGAGCGACGGCCCGGGGATCCCCTCGTCGCCGAACGCGGTGAACGTGAAGGGCTCGCAGGTCTCGCCGGGGGCGGTGATGAACGTCGCGTCCGGGGTCGCCCCGGTCTCGCGGCCCGAGGCGTACCGGAACCGGTAGTGGTACTCGGCGCCGGGCTCCAGGCCGCCCATGAAAGCGTGCACGAAGAACTGGTCGGCGTTGAGCGTCCGCGATGCCTTGAGCACGCCCGGCTTGCCGTCCCAGACCGGCACGTGGGTGAGCAGCTCGCGGATCTCCGCCTCGACCGTGCGGCCGTAGGAACGGTCCCGGCCGTACTCGAGCCAGACCTTGACCGAGCGCGGCGGCACCGCGTTGTACTTGTTGAGGTTGAAAAGCTGGCCGCCGACCCACATCTCCCGGCTCGGGTCGTCGCCGAACGACAGGTGGCGGCCGTTGACCAGGAAACCGCCCGCGACCGTGCCGGTGCTGGCGACGACCGCCGCGACGGCCTGGTCGGACCAGCTGCCGGCGCCGAGCAGCAAACTGCCCGCCGCGGCGCCGACGGCGCCCCTGACGATCGTCCGTCGGCTCACGACCTGGCGGCGCAGGTGCGCCATCCACTCGTCGTGCTGCTCGGCGAGCGGGCGGTCCTGACCTGGTGTGCGCGGTGACTGCATGACGCATCACGTTAGATTCGCCCGGCATCCGGCAGGTGATCTTTTGGCGAACGGGAAACATCGCGCAGCGCAAGGCTGCGTCTCGCAGGACAAGGAGATCCCGATGCCCATGGGGCGGAGCACCGGTCCATGCGTAAGGTCGTGGCGAATGCCTACATTCGGTGCAGAACCTCGACCGCGGTGCGGGAGAACACCGGCTCGACCTCGGCGGGCTCGCCGGGCGAGACGGCGGCCGCCTGCTTGCTAGACCGGGGAGGAGCCTGTTGGCTGTTTATGCTGCGCCGGAGCGGAAAGCTCATCAATACGATGGTGACGGATCGAGGGTGGCGCCGCGACGATAAGAGCCGGCAGCGGCGGCGGGAACTCTACATGGCGGTTCGTGGCTGGCTCCTGGTCGCCGTTTTCCTCGTGAGCGGCAGCATCGCCCTGGCGACGGGCCAACCTGGTAGCGGGCAGGCCGCGCTGGTCATCGGCGGTGTTTGCGCCGCGCTTCTCGTTGCGGGGTGGCTGCGTAACAGGCGGCACCGTCAGAGTTCTTCGTTAGCGCTGGGAGCGAGGACACGGGCGCTCTGCCCGCCGGGCCGGGCGGGCCACGCGCCTGCGGCGTTGCTGCGTGGCTCGTGACTCCGCTCAGACGGGTGCGGCCCGGTTGCGCCGCATCGGACCGCGAGCGGCAGTGAGAATGAGGAAGACAAAGACGGCGGGGCAGTTAGCAAGGGATCGTTCCGCAGGAACGTCTGCCACGCGCCGTTGATGCCCAGATGTCCCATCCATTCCTGTGAGATCACCGTGGTTCCCGGCGTGCCGTTTTCACTTGTGCCCTCATCGGCGGGGCTCTGGCGGGTCGACGCGGCGGTCGGCGTCGTGACGGTGTCGGCTCAGCCGCACACTGACATCTTCATTGACCCCGGTGGCGGCTCCGCCGACGCAGGTGCCGCGGTGAACGCAGACGTCACGCGACAAGATCGGCTTCGAGGGCCAGTCGCCGACCGGCGACGGGTGCACTGTGACCTTCGACGAGATCCGATTCCTGCCCGAGCGCCTCGCCGATCTCCGCGACGGCTCCTGATATTGCCGTGCAGAGCCTGCGTAGCGCCAGGTCATGTGACTGCGGAAGGGTTGGCATCGAACAATGGCCGCTGAGACCGGGCCCGAGGACGGGACGGCAGCGCCGCGCCTGAATGCGAAGGTCCCGCATTCGGCCCGGATCTGGAACTTCTGGCTGGGCGGCCAGGACAATTTCGCCGTCGACCGCGAGCTCGGCGAGCAGCTGCGGCAGGTGTATCCCGCGATTGCCGACATGGCCCGCAGCGACCGGCAATTCCTGAACCGCGCCGTCCGCTACCTGGCGGGCGAGGCGGGGATCCGCCAGTTCCTCGACATCGGCAGCGGCCTGCCGACGGTTGACAACACCCACGAGGTGGCCCAGCGGGTCGCCCCGGAGAGCCGGATCGTGTACGTCGACAACGATCCCCTGGTGCTGCTGCACGCGCGGGCGCTGCTGACCAGCGGCCCCGAGGGCGCCACCGACTACATCGAAGTCGACTTCCGCGACCCGGAGGCGCTGCTGGCGGCCGCGGCCGCGACGCTCGACTTCGCGCAGCCGGTGGCGGTGATGCTGCTGGGGGTGCTGGGGCACTTTGGCGACGACGCCGAGGTGGCCGCGCTCATCGGGCGGGTCATGGCCGCCACCGCGGCGGGCAGCTACCTGGTCATCGCCCACGGGTCGAGCACCAGCGAGGGACTGGTGGAGGCCGCGCGGCAGTATCGCGCGGGCGGCGCCGAGACCTACCACCTGCGCGGCCCCGAGCAGGTGGCCGGCTTCTTGGCCGGCCTGGACCTGGTGCCGCCCGGCGTGGTCCCGGTCCCGCAGTGGCGGCCGGAGCCCGGCGCCGATCCCGGGCCGGCCGAGGCCTACTCGCACTGCGCCATTGGCCGCGTGAAGTAACGCCCGTCAGTCCGTAAAATTCAAATTCTTTATATCGAACGGTCCGGGGCGACTGTCCATCGTCAATCCCCGCTCGCGGCATCGCCGGCCGGTGAAATAGGCTGACCAGCGATACCGGCGGCGGAAGGACCAGAACGACAGTGGACAGTCCAGTGCGGTGGGGCATTCTCGGGACCGGCGGGATCGCGGGCTCTTTCGCGAGTGACCTGCGGCTGAGCGACGCCGGGGTTGCCGTCGGGGTCGGGTCGCGCAGCCAGGCCGCCGCCGACCGCTTCGCCGACAGCTACGGCATCGCGAACCGGCATGACAGCTACGAGTCGCTGGTCGCCGACCCCGACGTCGACGTCATCTACGTGGCCACGCCGCACCCGATGCACCGTGACAACGCGATCCTCGCGCTCCGGGCGGGCAAGCACGTGCTGGTCGAGAAGCCGTTCACGATGAACGCGGCCGAGGCGCGCGAGGTCGTCGCGGTGGCGCGGGAGCGCGGGCTGTTCGCGATGGAGGCGATGTGGACCCGGTTCCTGCCGCACGTCGGGGTCATCAGGGAGTGGCTCGGGAAAGGCCTGCTGGGCGACGTCGTCACGGTGACCGCCGACCACGGCCAGTGGTTCGCCGAGGATGCCGGGTTCCGGCTGTTCGCCCCGGAACTTGGCGGCGGCGCGCTGCTTGACCTGGGCGTGTACCCGGTGTCTTTCGCCTCGATGGTGCTCGGCACCCCGAGCCGGATCGTGTCCATCAGCGACCCGGCGTTCACCGGCGTCGACGCGCAGACGTCGATGCTGTTCGGCTACGACAGCGGCGCCCAGGCCGTGCTCACCTGCACGCTGCGGGCGAAGAGCCCGACCCGGGCCGCGATCGTCGGCACCGACGCCAGGATCGAGGTCGACGGCGACTTCTACGCTCCCGCCCGCGTGACGCTGATCCCCCGCGACGGCGACCCGGTCAGCGTCGAGTCGGACCACCAGGGCCGCGGCCTGCGTCATCAGGCCGACGAGGTAGCCCGCCGGCTGGCCGCGGGCGAGGTCGAGAGCCCGTTCATGCCGCTCGACGAGACGATCTCGATCATGGAGACGATGGACGCGGTGCTGAAGCAGGCCCAGGCCTGGCCGCACGCCTGATCCGCTCGAGGAGAACGTCAATGACCGAGGCCGGCCGGCTGGCTGAACCCGACGGGGCGCCGGGCTGGGGGACACCGCGGACCAAGACCGTCACCTGGTACGACCCGGAGATGACGGCGACGGCCGGGTCGAGCCTGTCCGGCCTTGAGTTCCTGCAGGCGCTGGTGGACGGCACGCTGCCGCCGGCGCCGCTGGTGCTGCTGCTCGGCTTCCGCGCGGTCGAAGCGGCCGAGGGCCGGGTGGTGTTCGCCGGAACCCCCGACGAGTCCGTCTACAACGTGCTCGGGATGGTGCACGGCGGCCTGGTCTGCGCCGTCGCCGACACGGTGGCGGCGCTGGCGGTGCGGACCACGCTCGCGGCGGGCGTCGGGTACACCTCGATCGACCTCAACGTCAGCTACACCCGCCCGGTGACCAGGGAGAGCGGCGCGCTGCGGGCGGTCGGCACGGTCGTCAAGCCCGGCCGCCGGGTCGCGTTCTCGCAGGCGGAGATCTTCGACAGCGCCGGAAAACTGGTCGCCTCGGCCACCAGCAGCTGCCTGATCATGCCGGGCGCCGCGGGCTGACCGGGCATCGTCAGAAGACCGGGCGTCGTCGGCTGGCGCGGTAACCGGGCGAGCAGGGCGGCGATGGCGTCTTCGACCGGAAGGTCGTCGGGCAGCCGGTCTGCCTTCGTGACCGCGTCCAGCTCGAGCGGGCCGTACAGATGCGGGAAGAGCGCATCGTCCCGCGACCGCTCCCAGCGCAGGTCGGCCAGCCGGGCCGGGTCGACCGCCAGCAGCATCAGGTCGGACTGCCCCGCGAAGTACTTGCGCGCGGTCGCCACCGCCTGCCCGCCGTCGGAGAAGTGAATGAACCCGTCCCGCCGGTCGTCGGACGAACCCGCGAAGCGGCCCGCCTGCTGGGCCGCCTCCCAGTCGGCGACGGACAGGATCTTGTAGATCAGGCCGGCTGTCTCGGCCATGGCGCTCACCGTCTCATCCCTCGCTCGACGTCATCTCTGGTGCGGCCGCCCGGCCAGCGGCTATCCGCGTCGTCGCGGGCTGGTCAGGCCACTGGACCGCGTAGGACGGATCGCGCCCGGTCGTGATCCGCGCGTGCCGCAGCAGCTCTCTGACCAGCCCGGCGTTGCCCATCGCCCAGCCCGGCCGGGGCTCGAGCTCGGGCGGGCTGGCGCGGTGCTCGACGTTCGACCAGCGGGCGCCGGCCGCGTCCACCGTGGCCCGCCGGCCGAGGTCGGCCACCAGCAGGTCGGCGAAGGCGAGCCCGTCGCCGTTCTCGACCTCGCGGTCGCACGCGAGCGCGAGCACCCCGCCGGTCCCGCAGCAGCGCCCGGAGTTGTCCCAGAACCCCGGCCGCAGCCGTTCCGGCAGCCCGGAGGTGGTGACCGTCTGCCAGCACCGGTCGACCAGCGCCCGCCAGCCGTCACCGCCGCCTGCGCCATCCGGACTGCCCGCCTGGCCGGCGCCGCTTCCGCCGGCGATACCGCTTCCACCGCCGGGACCGGGTGCGCTGTCGGCGAGCTGCTCGAGGAGCCGGAACACCTGGGCGTCGCCCGCCGGGCCGTGGCACCAGCCGTAGGAGTACCGCTCGAGCCCGAACGCGACCTGCTGAGGGTCGGAGTGCGGCACCAGGAAGCCGGCCGGCCCGGCCTCGTTGCGCGCCACCACGTCGGCTACCCCGGCCAGCGCGGCGTCGACCAGGTCGCGGCGGCCCACCGCTGTCCCGACCGCCGCCAGCGCGTACGCGATCCCCAGCGTGCCGTGCGAAATGTGGTGCCGCCGGGCGGGCTGCCCGCGCCGCTGCTCCCAGGTCAGGCCGAAGGCGGTCGTCTCCGCCGTGCGCAGGTACGGGGTGACCGCCGCCTCGGCCAGCTCGGCGTCGCCCAGCCGCAGCGCCGCCAGGCCGATGCCGGCGTTGCCGAACATCAGCTCGTAGGCGTCGCCCCAGCGCTCGCCGTCGAACGCCGCGCGAACCCCCGCCAGCCCGCGCATCGCCGCCGCCCGCCAGGCCTCGGCGTCGTCGCGGTCGGCGCGGGCACCGGCGTCGCCCAGCCGCCCGGCCGCCTCGTGCAGCGCCAACGCCGTCCCGGCGGTGCCGAAGTACAGGGCCGGATAGCTCGCGCTGTCCCAGGTGTCCACGGCGGCCGCCAGCCAGCGGGTCCCGCGCACCGCCAGCTCGCCCCAGCGCCCGCCGCCGAAGTGCGCGTCCGCCTCGAGCAGGGCAAGCGCGATGCCCGCGGTCCCGTGATACAGGGTCGGGTCCGGCTCGGCCGAGCTCGGCTTCCCGCTCCACCACACGCCGTCGCCGTCGGCCACCGCCGTGGCCTCAAGCCACTCCAGCGCGGCGCGCGCGAGCTCCTCGCTGGCAGGGGACGGCGGCACGTCCGCCAGCTTACCGCCGCCGTCGAAGCGGGCTCGGGTCCCGTCCGCCGACCCCGCCACCCCCCAAAAGCACCCCCGAACCACCCCCCTGGCGCGCCCCCGCCCTCGTGGGCGCGGTGGAATAGTTGCCTCGGCTAACGAGTTGCCGCTTACGCTGGGCCAGGGGGTCTGACAGGAGGGTAATGCGAGGGCGTCAAGACGCGGGAACCAGTGAGCTAGCGTCGGGCACGGGCGGCGGGGGACCAGCCGGGCGGGTCCCCGCGGCCGGTCAGCTTTCTCCCGGCTTGGTCCGGCTGATGGCCGTGACCTGCGCGGTGACGGTCGCCAACCTGTACTACGCCCAGCCGCTGCTGCACTCCATCGGCACCTCGCTGCATGTCAGCCAGGGCACCGCGTCGCTGCTGGTGACGGCGAGCCAGCTCGGCTACGCGGTCGGGCTGCTGCTGATCGTGCCCGCCGGTGACATCACCCGGCGCCGTCCGCTGCTGACCGCGTTGCTCGCCGTCTGCACGGTCACCCTCGTCGGCTGCGCCGTCGCGCCGAGCTTCCCGCTGCTCACCGTGGCCGCCGCGCTGGCGGCGATTACCTCGGTCGTCGTCCAGATGCTGGTGCCGTACGCGGCCACGCTGGCCAGCGACGCCGAGCGCGGCAAGGTGATCGGCACGCTGATGGGCGGCCTGCTGATCGGCATCCTGCTATCCAGAACGTTCGCCGGGGTGGTGGCCGGGCTGGCCGGCTGGCGCGCCGTCTACGGCGTCGCCGCGGTCGCGATGGCCCTCACCACGATCATGCTCCGCCGGGCCCTGCCCGATCACGGCAGGCAGCTCACCATCACCTACCGGGCTCAGCTCCGCGGTGTCCTCGACGTCGCGCGGGCCGAGCCGGCGCTACGCTGGCGGGCGCTGATCGGGGCGTGCGGGTTCGGCAGCTTCGGCTGCTTCTGGACGACGATCACGTTCCTGCTCGCCAGCCCCCAGTACGGCTTCTCGCAGCTCGAGATCGGGCTGTTCGCGCTGGTCGGGGCGGCCGGGGCGATCACCTCGCTGGCCGGCGGCCGTGCCATCGACGCTCGCCCGACGCTGCGCTGGCCGGCCAGCGGGCTGGCGCTGGCGCTCCTGGCGCTCTCCTATATACCGATCGGCCTGGGCGGCGCGCATCTGGGCTGGGTCAGTCTCGCGCTGCTGGTCGTCGGCGTGCTGGTGATGGACGCCTGCGTGCAGGGCTCCCACGTCATCAACCAGAGCGTGATCTACGACCTGCTGCCGGAGGCGCGCTCCCGCCTCACCACCGTCTACATCACCACGATGTTCGCGGGCGGCGCCCTCGGCTCCTTCGCCGGCGCTCAGGCCTACGAGGCGTGGGGCTGGACCGGCGCCACCCTGACCGCGGCCGCGTTCCCCGTCGCCGGTCTGCTCTGCTGGGCCGCGACCCGCCGCCACGAAACGGCGCAGCCGGCCGCGCTGGGGCGAAGCGCCCTCAGAGCGGGTTGAGGCGAGGCTTGAGCAGGCAGAACTCGTTGCCCTCGGGATCGGCCAGGACGTGCCAGGACGCGTCCGCGGGCTGACCGATGTCGGCGAGCTTCGCCCCGGCGGCCAGCGGGCGCTCGAGCTCGGCGTCTTGATCGCGGTCGGTCGGGTTGACGTCGATGTGCAGCCGGGCGCGCTCGTTCTTGGGCTCGTCATTGTGGATGAGGAAGAGCGTCGGCTGCGGGCCGCCGAACCCCTCGCGCGGGCCTACCTCTATGTAGATAGCCCCATCGCGATCGAGCTCGACGAAGTCGAGGACCTCGCACCAGAACCGCGCCATCAGCCCGACGTCGCGGCACTTGATCACCAGTTCACTGAAACGGCATGCCACTGACGACACCAACTCTCAGCCGGGGAACTGCCGGGCGGCCGCACGCGGATCCGAGTGGCTCCCGTCTGCGATAACAAGGTCGCGACGGTACCAGGCCGGGCGAGCGGGGTCGAATTGATTGCGTGCGCCGCTTGGCCGGTCGGCGCCACGTCATGATGACGCGGCGCCGACCGGCCGTTGACTCACCAGCGGGTCACCTGATCAGAGTTCCCGGTAGTAGGCCGCCGTCGGGTACTGGATGCATCCAAGGCTCTCGTACAGGGCCCTGGCCGGCGTGTGGAAGTCGTCGGCGCCGGTCCTGATCTCCACCATCTCCGCGCCGAGCGCGCGCATCTGCGCGAACGCGTGCTCGCACAGTGCGGCGCCGACGTGGCTGCGGCGGTGGCCAGCGTCCACGGCCAGGATCTCGATGCAGGCGTACTTGGTGTCCGGGTCGACCCGCCAGCCGGTGTAGCCGGCGATGGCGCCGTCGACCTCGGCGACCGCGACGAATTTGTGAGCCTGCGGGTCGTGCAGGCCGGCGACCTCCGTGTGGTAGTCCTCGCGCCAGTTGCGCCATTGGTTGGCGAAGATGACCTCGCCGAGCAACGCCGGGTAGACGTCCTCGAAGACGGGGCGGAACGCCTCGATGGTCAATTCGGTCAGGCGTGCGCGGTCAGACTCGTCGAACGAGCGGATGAGCATGGGTGTGTGCCTCTCAGGCTGAGGGTCGATAACTGGATGAGACAGACATCGACAGTCAGCTCGCACCCTGGATACGGCAGCGAGCCGACCCTCAGAGGCGGAAGCGCCAAGCGGCGAAGATTTCCATGCGCGGCATCGTAGCAAGCAAGACCGCGCGGTGCGGTGGCGCGAGCGTGACTGAGGAAACCCTCCCACTCCACACGATGACGCTCCCCGGTCTATCCGCATGGACCAGGGCGCACGGGGCAGCGGAATCGCCTCGGGAAGGCGCGTGGTTGCATGCAGGGTTGGCGCAGCAGAGCAGAGGCGTGGCTGAGCGGGCTTCGAACCTGGCAATTCGTTCTGGTCTGGGACGCGGTCATAGTGGCCGGCACCCTTTTCGGCGTAATCATGGGCGAGTGGATCTGGGCTCCCGGCGTCGACCTCAGCGCGCTGCTGGGATCCGCCCTCGGCACCACGATGGCGTCGACTGTCTTCGCGTTCGTGGCTCGAGACAGGATGCGGACGAAGGCTGAGCAGAGGCGGCACGGAGCAGTCACGCGGCCACGCCCCCGGCCCGCCGACCGCGCGTAGGGAAGTGGCCGCTCAGCCCGCGGCGGCGTAGGAGTCGACCAAGTCGAGATAGCCCGCGCGCTCGGCGGCGGGCAGCCAGGCGATCTCGAACGAGTTGCGGGCCAGTTTGGTGAGGTGGTCGGTGGTGAGCCCGCCGTGCCCGGCCACCGCGGCGAAGTTGTCGTTCACGTACGCCTCGAAGTAGGCCGGGTCGTCGGAGTTCACCGTGGCCAGCAGCGTCTGGTCGAGCATCGCGGCCAGCTGCGGGACCTTCACGCTGTCGGTCACCCAGCCGTTGGAGACCGGGCAGACCGTCAGCCCGATCCGGTCGGCCGTCAGCCGCCGCACCAGCGCGGCGTCTTCCAGGCAGTTGACGCCGTGGTCGATCCGCTCGACGCCGATCTCGTCCAGGCACTGCCAGATGTGCCCGACCGCGTCCTCCTGGTCGACGTCGCAGTGCATCGTGAGCCGGTATCCCTCGGCCCGCGCCCGGGCGAACACGCCGGCGAACTTCAGCGGCGGGTTGCCCCGCTCGTCGGAGTCGAGGCCCACCCCGACGATCTTGTCCG
>Ga0302324_100009860_pt1 | contig 19898 bp, 14 predicted proteins | sample Palsa_T0_1_FD_201949 | JGI IMG/M metagenome (GOLD analysis project Ga0302324, IMG submission 201949) | Peat permafrost microbial communities from Stordalen Mire near Abisko, Sweden - Palsa_T0_1 | ecosystem: Environmental > Terrestrial > Soil > Palsa > Peat permafrost | place: Sweden: Abisko...
TCGACGGTTTTTCGAGCCAGAGGCTCGGCTTCGGCATAGCGGCCCTCGCGGTTCAGGACCATGGCCAATTCTCCCTGCGATAACAGGGCAAGGGGGCTTTCCGGTCCGCTCACGCGGACTGCGGAGCCGATCGTTTCGCGCAGCATCCGTTCTGCCACGGAAAGGTGGCCTTCGTAACAAAAAGCCTTCGCCAGGTTGATCTTGATCCTAAGGGTTTCAGCATACTCGGCGCCCTCAGTGCGGGAAAAAATCTCCAAGGCCGTTCGATAGAGTTTTTCCGACTCGGCGAGATGATTCTCCGCCAGCAGCAGGGTGGCGAGGTTTTCCATGTCGAGCACCGAGTCGTGGTGCTCGCGCCCCAGAACGCGCTGGTCAGCCGCCAGGAGCTGGCGGTAGAGCGGTTCGGCTTCGGTCAAACGTCCTTCTATCTGATAGGTGGAGGCGAGATTCCCCATCGCCCGCATCGTTTGCGGATGATCGGATCCCAAAGCCCTCAAATCGCCATCCAGCGCCTGGCGGAATTCATCTTCGGCTTCGTGATAACGGTTTGCGTCAAACATCAGAATTCCCAGATGATTGACCGATTTCAGGGTTCGCATGTCGTCGGGTCCCTGGTTACGCCTTCTCCAGGCAACGACCTGCCGCTCCAGTTTTTCTGCCTCGTCGAAGCGGTTCTCGTCCTCTAGAACTGCCCCCAGGTTGTCCATGGTGTCGATCGTGAGTGGCGCCTCCGGTCCGAGTACACGCTGCGCCGTGGCCGAAGCCTGGGTGGCTAGCTTTTCCGCCTCGGGATAATTTGACTCCTCATCGAGAATAGAGCTGAGCTGCAGCATCGATTCCAGTGTCATGGGGTCATCCGGTCCGAGGAGGCGCACTTGAGCATCCAAAGCACTCTTTGCCAGACCATGGGCACGAGCATATAGCCCTAAGTTTGAGTAGGTGCGAGACATGACCTCCATCATTTGCGATTGCACCTCAGGATCCTTCGCCAGGCCCGTCTCCATATTTATTGAAGCTTTGTCGAGAATCTCACGTGCCGTGACGCTGTTGCCGCGCGCCTTGTTGGGATCGGATACCTTGAACATGTCGGTCATGAAATCGGTGATGCGGGTGGCGCGGTCGCGCTCGCGGGTGATCCGACGCAACTGCACCGCCTCTACAACGGAGAAAGCGGCCAGCAGGAGAATCAACCCAGAGGCCACACCCACGGCCACCCGGTGGCGCCGGATATATTTCCGCATGCGATAACCAGCGCTGACGGGACGCGCCAGAATGGCGTCGTGATGCAGATAGCGGCGAATGTCGGCAGCAAGTTCAAGTGGCGTGCCATACCGGCGCGCGCGATCTCTCTCCAGTGCCTTCATCGCGATCCAGTCGAGGTCACCCTTGAGCAGGCTCACCAGTTGCCTTGGCTCGGTGCCGCGTGCTTCGGCGGTTACTGAAGACGTATCTCGATCGCCATTGACTTTGCTGCTCGGAGCGGGCGGGTCTTCCTGGTGTAACTTACGCAGCCACTCCTCGAGTGGCGGCTTCTGCCGCTGCTTTGTTTCAAATGGCTGCAACCCGGCCAGCAGCACATAGAGCACGACTCCCAGCGAGTAGACGTCGGTGCGCGTGTCGATGTCCTGCATCTTGGGATCGGCCTGCTCCGGACTCATGTACCCGGGTGTCCCCATGAAATGTGCGAGCTGGGTAAAGGTTTCTCCCCCCATGTGAGGTGTGGTCGCTTTGGCCAGGCCGAAGTCGATGATGCGCGGCACAGGTTTGCCGTCCACTTCTACAACCAGAACGTTTGCCGGTTTCAGATCGCGATGGATGATGGCTTTTTGATGGGCGTGCTGCACACCTTCGCAGACCTGTATGAAGAGTTCGAGCCGATCGATAATCTTCAGCTTCTTCTCGTCGCAGTATTGCGTAATCGGCAGGCCGGGCACATACTCCATCACGAAGTAAGGCTGGCCCTGTGGTGTAGCCCCGGCGTCAAACACTTTGGCGATGGCGGGATGATCCATGATCGCCAGCGATTGCCGCTCCGAGTGGAAGCGTTGCGCGACGGCGTCGTCGAACATGCCAGCCTTGATCAGCTTGAGCGCAACTTGCCGCCGCACGGGAGAAGTTTGTTCAGCCAGCCAGACTTGTCCCATGCCGCCTTCGCCGAGTTTACGCACGATTTGAAAGCGCTGTGCGAAGACTTGGCCCGCTTCCACCGCGGCCAGCGCCCCCGCTCGATTGTCGTTTGAGTCTGGCTTCTCTCCCAGTAACCCGACCAACTCCGGCACCGGCGATGATTGCATGAAAGTGGAGCGCACGCCTTCGTTGGCCAAAAGAAGGGACTCCACTTCAGCGTGGAGCTTCGCATCGGAAGAGCACGCCTCATCGAGGAACCGGCTGCGTTCTTCCGGGTCAAGTTGCATCGCCTGATGCAGCACCTCCTTGATCCGTTCCCAATCCTGGGTGGCCATGGCTATGCCATCCTTTGCAGCTGGCGATGCAACCAGACGCGGGCTGTTGCCCAATTTTCATCGCCCGCCTTCCAGTCCCGCAACAGCTCGGTGAACGGACCAGGGTAATTTTCGGGCATAGGTCCCTCGGTTGGCTCCCAGCGGAGATCCGTTCCGGGAAGGCCTCAGCAGGCATCAGGAATTCAGAGGAAAGCAGTAAATTCCCCCCTGCACGAGGACTTACCACGCTTTACCACGTACTTTTTAGCCACTGCAGTATGCCATGAAATACGTCTTTTAAGCCTATGGTGTGCGCCCCCTCAGTATTGATCGGTTCAACCTCTAAGATGGTGGGCCTGTGGGAGCCATCGCATATACTCCTCGTACCCCCCGACGCCGTTTCCTGGAGACCCATGCGCCCCTCAGCTCTTGCTGCTTTTCTCATTTTTGCCGCTACTGGTGTCCCTGCCCTCGGCCAGGCGCAGGCTGCCTCCGCCTACCAGCCCTCTGATCAGTCCTGGGTTCCAAAATCCAACGCCTACACCCAGACGCTCGTCGACATCGAGAACCGCTACTCGCCCGAATCTGCCTCCGCCGAAGGCCTTGTCCAATACGACACCCAGATCGGCGATCCCTCCTTCACCGCCCAGCTCGCGAAGCGCAAAGAAATCGAAGCCGCCGTCGCCCAGCTGATCAAGGCTCGCTCCACTGCGCAGAATCGCAATGTCGCCGAAGACCTCAGCATTCTCATCGCCCAACAGCAACTCAACTTCCGCGTCGAAGACTACAGCCTGGCGCACGGCGGCCCCTACATTAACGCCACTGCTTACGTCTTCGGTGGCCTGCAGCCACTGCTCGACGACCAGGTCCCCCAGTCCCGGCGTATCGCCGCGGTGGAGCGCCTGAAGCGCTACGCCGGTATCGCTCCGGGGCAGACTACCGCAAACGTTGACCCGGCCAATGCGATGACGTCCAAGCTGCTGCTGCGCGCCAACATTCAACTCAGCAAGCCCGGACTCTACTACCCCACGAAAGACGAGATCGAAACTTCGCTGAATCGAAACGCGGCCATGGTCGACGGACTGCAGGCCCTCTTCGTCAAATATCACCTCACCGGCTGGGAGCCGACCTTCAACGTGCTCAAACAGCAGCTCACCGCCTACGATAGCTGGGCACGCACGACCATCCTCCCGCATGGCCGTACGGACTTCCGGCTCGCTCCTGAGGACTACGCGCTCTCGCTCGAACAATACGGAGTCGATATTCCTCCGGCGCAGCTCGCCGCCATGGCGCACCAGGCGTTTATCGACTACCAGGGCCAGATGCAGGTGCTCGCCTCCCAGATCGCGCACGAACACAATTGGTCATCTACGGACTACCGCGACGTAATCCGCGAGTTGAAGCAGCAGCAGCTCGTCGGCGAGGCCATCCTGCCCTTCTACGAAAAGCGTCTGCACGAGATCGAAAAGATCATCGTGGACGACCATCTGGTGACGCTTCCCGACCGCCCTGCTATCATCCGCCTCGGCACCCTCGCTGAGAGCGCCCAGCTTCCTGCGCCCCACATGGTGCCGCCGCCATTCCTGCACAATACCGGGCAGCGCGGCGTCTTTGTGCTGCCGCTTAGCATGCCCGCCGGAGCGGGCCAGGCGGCTGCCGCCAAGGTGGACGATTACACCTTCGACGCGGCGAGCTGGACCCTCATCGCCCACGAAGCCCGTCCCGGCCACGAGCTACAGTTCGATTCCATGGTCGAGCATGGCGTCTCCCTTGCCCGCGTACTCTACGCCTTCAACTCCACCAACGTCGAGGGCTGGGGCCTGTACGCCGAATACATCACCCTCCCCTATATGCCGAAGGAGGGGCAACTTATCTCGCTGCAATTCCGCCTGCTTCGTGCCGCCCGCGCCTTCATCGACCCCGAACTCCAGGCCGGTAAGCTGCAGCCCGCCGACGCCATGAGGATTCTTACCCAGGACGTCGTCTTCTCCGTCCCATTCGCCAACCAGGAGGTCGAACGCTACACCTTCCGCTCTCCGGGACAGGCGACCAGCTATTTCTACGGCTATACGCGGCTGCTCGAACTCCGCAAGGAAACCGAAGAAGCTCTCGGCGCGAAGTTCAACGGCCAGCGCTTCCACGACTTCATCCTCGCCCAGGGGCTACTGCCACCCGGCCTGATGAAGAACGCTGTCGATGACCACTTCATTCCAGAAGAAAAGGCTCGATGATCGTCCCAGTGCAGCAGCAGTGATATCTGCCTGAAGTGGTCACGGCCAGCGCGTTGGGGAACGAGCCGGCCGTGGATTGATTAGTTGTGATGCACAAGGTTAATTCCCGCGGCCGATCTCGAATGTGAAGTCGTAGCGCTGCACGGAATTGTCGACGTCGTAGGCGTAGAACGTGGCCTTGTGCGTGCCGTTCGAGAAGGTTCCCGCCCAGTCAAAGTAGGCGTGGGTGTCCCAGGTGTGGTCCTGCTCCTCAACCTTGCTTCCATCCACCCACAACACGATCTTGCGCAATTGGCCGAATGAGTCGACCGCCGCGCTGAAGGCCGCGATGTTTTCGTATGAGATTCCCGCTGCGCAGACGTTGAAACCTTTGCCACTCTTTGGATAAGGGCAGATACCAAAGAGGCCGTTGGTTGTGTTCAGCAGCGCGGGCAAGGTCGTAGGTGTTGTGTCGTTACCGCCTGAGTTGCTCTGGTTCAGCGTCAGGTCGGGCTTGAGATAGCCACCGCTCAAGAGTCCGGCGACGGGAGAGGTTGTCCAAGGGGATGTTGTGGGCAAGGCAACCTGCTGGGCAGTGAACTCGCCGGGATTGGCTCCGGCCAGGAAGAATATGACGCCCTCGTCGTTGGTGGTCGGATTGAAACTCGCCGCGGCCAGATCCATGCGGCCGTCGCCGTTATAGTCCGCCATGGTGAGCTGGGATGTGAAGGGTTGAGCGGCGGGGAATGAGGTTACCCAATAGCCGGCGGGCGTGTCACTCCAGTAGCTCGAGAAGGTGTTCGATTTAGTCCCGTAAAAGACGGCAAGTTGCTGCGGCGTGGGATTATAGTTCGTTATCGCGTACAGGTCGGTGATGCCGTCACTGTTCACGTCGCCGCTGCCGACCCACAGGATACCACTGTAGGTATAGGGCGTGGTTGCGTTGAAGGTGAAGTTGTTGTTTCCGTAAAGCACGTTGATCATGGTGCTGTTGTCATTGCCCACCGTAGTGGTGGCGATGTCGGCCTTTCCGTCGCCGTTGTAGTCTCCTGCAAATACCGCGCCTCCTGTTATTGTCGGAAAACCGCTAAGCACGGGGTAGGGTGACGCCTTGAAGCTGCCGGTCCCGGCACCTGGAACGACGAAGAGTTCACTTCCGACCCATGCCACCAGGTCGGCATCGCCGTTGCCGTTAAAGTCCGCCGCTGCGCAGCCGGCGCTGCCGGTGAACGTGTCGCCGGACGGGAAATTGATGGTAGAGAGAATGGGCGATTTGAAGGTACCGTCGCCTTTTCCGAGATAAACGGCGATCTGGTTGGTGTTACCTAGAGGCACGGCGAGGTCGACTTTTCCATCGTTGTTGTAGTCGGCCGCGGCGACGCACATGGGCTCGTCATTGTTCACCGGCAGCAAGTATTCCACGGCCGCCGCGAAGGTCCCATTGCCTTTATTGATGCTCACGTAGAACGCGGCGGGCGAGTAGCCGCCGTCCGCAATGATGTCGGTGAGGCCGTCGTTGTTCACGTCGACGGCGTAGATATTCCCGGGGTTTTCGCTTGAAGCGTTGCTGGTGACGATGTTAAAGCTGGCTGAGTTTTGGGCAACGGAGACGGCGGACGTCAGCAAAGCACATACGGCTGGCGCAAGTAAACGCGAATAAATTGACTGCATGGGAAATCCTCAGATTTGGCCGATTACGGCAGATGGCCTGACACTGGCTTTGAGTTGCAACGGCATCGAAAAGAAGAAGTTGCGCAGTTGTGCTCATTGCAAGCGACGCGATGAACGCGAATTGCGAGCGTATGAAAAGAGAGTTGGCGCGATTGGAGATAGCTGCCTTGATTCAGCAGCTCCAATCAGCCGGATTGTCACAAGATGGATGCCTTATCGGTCTGGGAATATGAATCTGAGTCTCATGCGTGCGCTGACGTACAGGCGCATGCATAGGGGGATCTATTGCAGAGTGGCGATGATCACGATGGGATGGGAAAGATGCTGCCCGACGATCCAGAAGTTCCGATCCGCTTGGCGACGTTCGATCAGTACCGAAGCCTGCTTTTCTCTATTGCATACCGCATGTTGGGAAGCGTAGCCGATGCCGAGGACATGTTACAGGAGACCTTTATCCGCTGGCAGCAGGCCCCCGATGTAGAGATTCGATCGCCGAGAGCGTTCCTGGTCACCATCATTAGCCGGCTGTGCATCAACCATCTGCAGTCCGCGCGGGTGCAACGCGAGGAGTACGTGGGCCAGTGGCTCCCGGAACCGATCATTACCGGTCCAGGAAGCGATCCGCTGGAGACCATGCGGGTCGATGAATCGCTTTCCATGGCCTTTCTCGTCATGCTGGAGCGCCTGTCGCCGCTCGAACGCGCCGTCTTTCTTCTCCGCGAGGTCTTTACCTACGAGTACTCCGAGATAGCCCCCATCCTGGGCCAGAGCGAAGTCAACTGCCGCCAGATTCTCAGCCGCGCCAAGCAACATGTCGGCGCCATGCGTCCCCGCTTCCAGACCTCGCAACGCCAGAAGACAGACCTGCTCGAACGCTTCTTAAAGGCCACAAGCAGCGGTGACATGGAGGGCCTGGTCGCCCTGCTCGCCAGCGACGTCGTGCTTCACTCCGACGGTGGCGGCAAGGGGGTCGCGGCGCTCAACCTCATTCGGGGGGTCGACAAGGTCGCCCGCGGCGCACTGGGCGCCTTCCAAAGGCTGCATCCTAAAAATCTGCATATTCGCTTGACGCAGATCAATGGCGATCCCGGCATCGTCAGTTATCTCAATGGCAAGCCATACTCCGTCCTCACCTGCGACGCAAGCGAAGACTGCATCCACGCGGTCTACGTCGTCACCAACCCGGAAAAACTCACCCGCGTGCCCCCGCTCCCCGCCACTTCAGAATAGCCCGCCCGTCACAAATCCCCGCCCTGCGCGGTCTTCTTCACAGACTGGAACAGGCCCCTCCACCGTCGCCACTACCGGAGGCCGCTCAAAGGAAAACAAACATGCCGCTACCCATGAACCAATCCGCGATACCCGTGCCCGGCGCCCGGAACATCCCCCCGCAGAATACCCAGGGCCCATTTCTTCCTCCCATCGACAAGCCCAGAGGCCTGACGTTAAAGCTCGCCTACTACCTCACCCGCCGCAAGTTCGGCAAAGTGCCTGGCCCCATCAAGATACATTCCGCCCGCCTGCCGCCTGCATTCGCCATGTTCTATGGGAAGATCGGCCAGCTGGACAAGAAGCTCCTTTTGCCGCGGGAGACCGTGTTTCTGATTCGCGAACAGGTGGCGCGTCTCAATATTTGCCTCTTCTGCATGGATATCGGCCGCGCGTTCGCGATCGAATCATCGATCAACGAAGCCAAGCTCGACGCGCTCGATGGGTACCGCGATAGTCCACTCTTCTCCGATGCCGAACGCGCTGCGCTCGACTATGTCACCGAGCTCACAACAGACAAGAAGATCCAACCCAGCACCTTCGCACGCATGTCCCGCTTCTACTCGGAACGCGCCATCTGCGAGATCGTCTGGCTCGTGGCCAGCGAACACCTCTACAACCTGACCAACCTCGGCCTGAACATCCACTCCGATAGGCTCTGCGACATCAACCGAAAGAAGAAGTAGCAGGAGAACCCATGAAAACCAGGAAGACCGTCTACGCGATAGCAACGGCATGGGTCGCAGGCATCATGACCGTCACCGGCGTACTTTCGGTCGCTCACACGAAATCCATGATGGAGGGGTTTGCGCATCTCGGCTATCCCGCCTATTTTGCAAATCTACTCGGCGTCGCCAAGCTCCTGGGCGTGTGCGCTCTTCTGGCGCCCCGCCTGCCAAGAATTAAAGAGTGGGCTTACGTTGGATTTGCGATCGTCATCGTCAGCGCCTGCTACTCGCACCTCGAATCCGGCGACGGGCTCAAGGCGTTGGAACCGTTGGCCACCCTCGCCGCGCTGGCCGTATCGTATTGGGCCCGCCCCGCCGATCGATCAGATCTCCAGGCCTCTACGCCGCATTCCCCGGCCGTTGGATATCTTCCTTGGGGACAAACGGCTCGGGCTGCTTTGGCCGAACGGGAAAGAGAAATTTGAGCGGTGAGGAAATCATCTGTTCGAGCACGTAGCGCAGGATCGATGCGCGCTCTTTGCGGCTCACATCGTAAGCACGCAGCGCCACAAACGAGGCGATGGCAAAGCTCACTCCCAGGTTCAGTACAAACATCATGGCGATGCCTACCATCGCGGCGTATAGCCATTCCTGCCCGAATGCGGCGGGGCCAAAGCGAGCGGCCGCGAAGGCGAACATACCGGTATTCAGCGTCACGTGGCGGACGTCGAGTGGCAAGCCAAAGAATTCCGCGAACACCGGCGTAAAGGCCAGCAGATAACCAAGCGAGATGCTGGTGCTCCAGGGGCCGATGTTGCGGTTCACCCAATCTGCAATTTTCTGCATGCCTGTGGCGCCAATGGTGTGGCGGAGCGGGTGCTGAGCAATCGCCGCTGGGATTTGATGATAGACGGCGAAGTTCTCGAACCACCCTCCGATCAGCCCGGCAAGCCACAGCAAAACACCGGTGAGCGCAGCATCGATGGCGGTTGCCGAGGCCAGCGGACGCAGCGATAAATAAACCTTCTGCGCTAGCTCCGCCGGCACATAGGGCGCGTGAAAAATCTTGAGCCAAACCAGGTTGAAGATCACCGCTCCGGTCGAGACAGCCAAGATATTGCCTAGCGCCGCGGCCAACTGCGTCCGGCTGATCGATGCGCCAAACTCGGTAATCTCGCTGCGCCGCGAGTCGCCCCGGTTCTGATTAATGATATTGGCCAGCGTGGCCCCGGTCATCGCAGGCTGCTTGGTGGCCAGCGCCAAGCCGAAAGTCTGCAGCAGCAGAAAGCTGATGGCATAGTTCGTTCCTATGAGAACGAATTCCATAAAGGGCGCCCGGTGCTTGCCGACAACATGCAGCTTGATGGCTGCGGTAAATACAGTAAGAAATCCGCCGCCGATCGCCGCTCCCCACATCTGCCAGTATTCCTTGCGGCTGTGCGCGATATAGTGTTCGCCACCGTGGCCGGTACGTTCCACCGTCTTGCGCGCCAGCAGGTTGAAGTTCTGCCGGATCACCGAAGAAACAGCCGTATCCTCGAGCAGACCGCGTACCAGCGTGTTCAGCAACCGCCGCGCCGAAGCCACGTCCCCGTTGGCGTGCTCCACCATGGTCGCCGCCAGCAATTCCATGCGGTCCAGCGCCGCATCCATGGCTCCCAGGTCGAAGACCAGCGGAGCATTCGCCCCGGTGTCTTCCATGCGGATGCGGACCAGCGACAGCTCTCCCCTGCAGGCGAAAACGGCGTTGAGCCAGCTCTCAATACAATCCTTACAAGGTGCGGAGTGTTCGCAATCAATCAATCGTTCGGTAGCAAAAACCAATGCATACGAAGGAGATTGCTCCACCATCAGGGTTGCGCTGCGTTGCCGGACCTCTCGGCTGGTGCCACGCGCAGACACCCGCGCCGCCAGTAATCTCAACGCCTCGTGCAGGTCCTGGTGTACATGGGGATACGCATCGAGGCCATCTGCCATCCAGCAAATCGCAGCCAGGCGGGCAAACACCGTCTCGTCCATCTCGACAAAGCGCTTCACCGCGCGCGACGAACTTGAGACCGGGGTGAACAGCCGGGCTGTATCCTCGACTGCCCGCGGCGGAGGCAGAAAGTGCTGAAAAAGCCGGCTGGTAATTTCCCTGATCAGTGCATGCTCCGCTGGAATCCCCGCTTCCGCGAAGAGCGAAACCGAATTCAGGGAACCGAGCATAGACCCGCATCCCTGCTGAAAGCGTAAGCGCAGATCAGCGTCCTGCTCCAGCATGCCAATCCAGCACATCAACCGGAACTGGAATGCCGCCGCGGAGCCCTGCGTCCAGATGCCCGCAATTAGCTCGATCAGGCATTCGGTCTGGGCGTCCAATGTGCTTGCCGCACAAAAGGCATCTGTCTGCCGGCGGTGCGCCGCTTCGATCCGCGAAGATGCCTGCGTCCCGCTGGACAACCCCTCCCACAAACTTCGCAGATCGGAAATAAAAGCCATGAAAGGGCCAAATCCCCTGACGATCGAGAAGTGAGACCAGGTACAGTTTAAGATCGCTTGCTGTGGCCTGTACAGACCTCCGGCAACCGCTCTCCATGGAAAAAACCGTTGGGGTCCCTCTGCATGCCCCCAGGTCTCCAAGCGAGACCTGGGCCACCCACGTCGTCGATGCTAGAGACGAGACAGTGGACACCCATAACTGAACGGTTTAGTGTAGAAATCATCAGCACACAGGAGGTCCCTCCTCGAATGATTTCCGTCACCCATCTGGTCAAGGTCTTCGGCGACTTTACCGCCGTCAATGACATCACCTTCGACGTCGCGCAGGGTGAGATCTTCGCTTTTCTCGGACCCAACGGCGCCGGCAAAACCACCACCATCAAGATGCTGACCACGCTATTGCGCCCCACCAGCGGACGCATCGAGCTCGACGGACTGGATCCTACGGTGAAGCAGAAGCTGGCCCGCCAACGCTTCGGCATCGTCTTCCAGGATCCGAGTCTCGACAACGAACAAACCGCCTGGGAGAACATGGATCTCCATGGTGTCCTGTATCACGTGCCCCGCAAGCTGCGGGCCCAGCGCACCGAAGAACTGTTGAAGCTCTTCGAGCTATGGGATCGCAAAGACGCCTATGTGAAAACCTTCTCCGGCGGCATGAAACGGCGGCTTGAGATCGCTCGCGGCTTTTTGCACACTCCCAAAATTCTCTTTCTCGACGAGCCCACGCTGGGCCTCGACCCGCAGAGCCGCAACCAACTTTGGACCCACGTCAAGCACCTCAACGAGACCGAGAAGACCACCGTCTTTCTCACCACGCATTACATGGACGAGGCCGACCGCGTCGCTCATCGCATCGCCATCATGGACCATGGAAAGATCGTGGCCCAGGGCACTTCGGCGGAATTGAAGCAGCAGACGGGAACCGAATCGCTCGAAGCCGCGTTCCTGGCCCTCACCGGCTCTTCGCTGCGTGACGAAGCGGCCAACTCCAAAGATGCGCTGCGCCAGGTGGCGCAGATGTTTGGACGCCGCTAACCGGATCTTGGAAAGGAGCAAACCAAAATGGGCGCGATCTATATCTTGTGGTTGAGGGAGCTGAAGCGCTACGTGCGCTCGCGGGTACAAATCGTGGTGTCGCTCGGCCAGCCGTGCCTCTACCTGCTGGCCCTGGGCTTCGGACTCGGTCCAGTCTTCCAACAGGCCGGCCATGGCAGCTACCTGCAATTCATGGCTCCCGGCGTCGTCGGCATGACCGTTCTCTTTAGCTCCGTCTTCTCCGGGATTGCCATGCTTTGGGATCGGCAATTCGGCTTCCTCAAAGAAACGCTGGTTGCGCCCGTATCGCGCATGCAAATCATGATTGGGCGCACGCTGGGCGGCGCAACCGTTGCCGTCATCCAGGGCACGTTGATCCTGATGATCTGCCTCATCGCCGGCTTTCGCCCCCACAGCTGGTTTGCCATCCCGGCCGCCTTTCTCTTCGTCGTCATGATCGCCATCGTCTTCGCTGCGTTCGGAACCGCGCTCGGCTCGGTCATTAAAGACATGCAGGGCTTTCAACTGGTCATGAACTTCCTGGTGTTGCCCATCTTCTTTCTATCGGGTGCGCTCTTTCCCCTGGCCAATCTTCCGTTCGCCATGCGCATCATCACCAGGCTCGATCCGCTGTCCTACGGGGTGGACGGCCTGCGCGGCGTGCTCATCAACACGTGGCATTTCAGCCTGGCGTTCGACGTCGCTTTGCTCGCGGGTATCGCCGCAGTCTTCCTGAGCGCAGGCGCCTTTCTGTTCACCAGGATTGAAGCGTAAGACGAGATGGCGAGACCCAGAAGCGCGCAGGCCCACAAGAAAGTGTTGGATGCGGCCGTGCAGTTATTCTCAGAACGCGGCATCGACTCCACCAGCATGGATGCCATCGCCGAGGCGTCGGGGGTAAGCAAGGCCACCATCTATAAGCACTGGCAGGATAAGGACGCCCTGTGCCTGGAAGCGATGGGCTATCTGCATGGACTCGACGAGGAGCCGCCGGTCTTCGACTCCGGCGACCTCCGCGCCGACCTCATAGCCCAGCTTCAGTATCAGCCGGCACTTGACCGCCAGGCGCTGCGAGAAAAAATGACGCCGCACATGATCGCCTATGCCTCGCGCAACCGCGCCATGGGTGCAGTTTGGCGCGCCAGGGTCGTCGAGCCGGCCCGCGTGGCATTGACCAACATCATCAAGCGCGGAGAAAAGCGAGGTATCCTGCGCCGGGGCATCGATCCCGAAGTCGGCATCGCGCTCCTGCTCGGTCCCATGATCTATTGCCACATATTTGTAACCAAGACAGGCCGCAAGCCTCCCAAGGACCTCGAAATCCACGTGGTCGACGCCTTCTTAGCGGCCTTCGGGACGGAAAAACGCAAGCCGTCTCATCGCTGATTCTGTTGTGCAAAGAGAGCGAGCGGGATGGCATTGCCCAGGGCTCGATAGCCGGCCGGATTGGGGTGCAGATGATCGCCGCAGTCATAAGCCGGCAGCAGGCGGCCGGGCTGCTGGGGATCTCGCACCACTTTGTCAAAGTCGATCACTTCATCGAAATGACCCGGAGCCCGAACCCAGGCGTTGATCGCCTGCCTGTCGCTCTCGCCCGCCGGCCCGGGATGATCGTAATCGGAGCCGGCAAAGGGGGTGATGGTAGCTCCAATCACCCGGATCCCATGGGTGTGCGCGCGCACGATGATCTGCTCATAAGCGGAGAGGATGCGGCCTACCAGCGCATTGTGTTCCGCGGCAGAGACCTCGCCATTGCGGGTAAGGTCGCCCAGGTCATTGACTCCCTCGAACAGGATCAGCCAGCGAACGCCCGCCTGGGCGAGCACGTCGCGATCCACGCGGGCCAGGGCATTGGGGCCCAGTCCGTCGGTGAGCAGATGGTTGCCGCCGATCCCCTGATTCAGCACAGCGACGGAGCGCGTCGACGGAGACATTCCCAGCCGCTCCGCGAGCACGTCAGTCCAGCGGTCATTGCCGTTGGTGGTGCTCGCATGTCCGTCCGTGATGGAGTCGCCCAGCGCGACGATGGCAGCCGCGCCCGGCGCGGCCAACACATCGACTCCCGATACCTGGTACCAGTGGTCCACATGCTTTGCGCCCGGCAGGCCCGCGGATGAGACAAGGTCGCCGTGCACGTAGTAAGAAGTAGCCCGAGATCCGGGATGACCGGTCTCGCGAGCCGGGGGCTGGTCCAGATGAAAGGTGATGGCCATGCTGGACAGCGGCGCAACGGAGTAATCGGTGGAGTCAGAAATATACTCGGCGCCTGCCGGGACAATGACCTCGGTTGCACCCGAGAAGGTCAGAGACCTGTCCGATTGGGGGTCGATGGCCGAAGCAGCGGGCGAAAGCGGACGTGCGATATGCACCGAGGTGAATCGCAGCGGCTCAGTTCCGAAAGCATTGGAGATATGAACACGCAATCTACTGCCGCCGATTGATAGCCGCACAATCTGGCGGACAGTGGCGTTGTGCAGGTCGCCCGAGACGAGAGAATTCCCTGGCTCAGGGATCTGTTGGGATGCAGCCCAACTGCCCACCCAACCCTGGGCATCTGCGCAGATGCCAGGCCGAGATAGAGCTAAAAGCAGCAGGGTGACGAATGCGACGGTTTTTGCCGGCTTCATTTCCAATAGTATGGATATCGAACGAAATCACTTTAATAACGAATGCAAGGGTAGCATCATGCGAATGCTCTCACGTCTGGCTCCTAGGCTCCTGCCACTTTCCCTCTCCGCCTTGCTCGCTTTCACCGCAACGCCGGGCCCGGCGCAGAATTCGGCCTCAACCATAACTCGGCCCGTCACCTTCACCGCCGATCAGGATCGTCAAAACATGATGGACCAGCTCGGAATCCAGGCGGTGCGCCCCGGTCCCAGCGGAGACGAAAAAGTGCCGAATCACGCGAACTACGACGAGTCGAAGGCCAATCCGTACCCCAATGTGCCCGATCCGCTCACTCTCAACAACGGCCAGAAGGTAACTACTCCGCAAATGTGGTGGGACGTAAGGCGGCCGCAGATCGTGCACGATTACGAGCAGTACGTCTATGGACGGCTGCCGAACAATATTCCGAAGGTGACCTGGTCGGTCCTGGCCAGCGAGAAAGAGCAGGTCGGCTTCCATCCCGTGGTCGCAACCGACCTCATTGGCCAGGCAGACAATTCATCCTATCCGCTGATCAGCGTGAATCTTCGCATGACGCTGGTGTTGCCGGCCGATGTCAAGGGACCGGTGCCCGTTCTCATCATGTTTGGGCCCGCCGGCTTCCCCAGCCCGGTGCAACCTTCGCCCGAAGATCTGGCCCATCTCAATACGGCGATGAAGGCTCTGCTGGTGCAGGAGGACCCATCCTTGAAGGATGTGATTGCGCAGCATCCCGGATGGAATCCGGTCCGCCCGGTCCCGTTTGAGTTTCCCAAGCCCAATGCCGATGGCGACCCGCCCAGCACCATCGAATTGATCGCGGCCGGCTGGGGCTTTGCCACCCTGGACCCGCAAAGCGCGCAGGCCGACAACGGAGCGGGCATCACGCGAGGCATCATCGGTCTGGTTAACCAGGGCCAGCCGCGCCAACCGGACCAATGGGGAGCGCTGCGCGCCTGGGCGTGGGCCGCCGGCCGTGGTCTCGATTACCTCGAAACTAATCCCGCGGTGGATGCGAAGCAAGTCGGCATCGAAGGAGTGTCGCGTTATGGCAAAGCGGCGTTGGTGACCATGGCCTTCGATCAGCGCTTCGCGATGGTGTTGGTCGGTTCCTCCGGCAAGGGCGGCGCCACTCTCTTACGCCGCAACTTCGGCGAAGCCGTGGAAAGCCTGACCGGCGGCGAATACTACTGGATGGCGGGGAATTTCATCAAGTACGGCGCGTCCAAAGCTGCCTTCGGCAATATGAATCCCGGGGACCTCCCAGTGGACTCCAACGAGCTGATCGCACTGTGCGCTCCCCGTCTCACCTTCATCAGCTACGGCATCCCTGAGCAGGGGGACGCCAAATGGCTCGACCACCGAGGAAGCTTTATGGCGGCTGTGGCGGCCAGCCCGGTATGGACGCTCCTGGGAGCGAAGGGACTTGCTGTAGAAGAGGACTACCGCACGGCCAAAATGCCCGCGGTCAATGACGGCCTGCTCAATGGGCAGCTGGCGTGGAGGCAGGACGACGGAGGCCATACCGATGCGCCCAATATGAAGTATTTCATTCGTTGGGCGAACCAGTTTATCGGCTACCCGCATGTGGAGGCCGGCGCCCGGTAGGGCCGCCTCGCAGAACCGGCAGCTGGTGTACCGTGAAGGTGACATGTTTTCCCAGCCCCGCAACTGGCTTGTGGGCCTCACCAGCCTCTTCTTCATCCTGCTGCAGAGCGCCTGCACTGCGGTCATGGCGATCAGCGGAGTCCGCGTCGTCATTGGCCTTGGCGCTCTCGCTGCAGCTGCCGGCCTCCACCGGCCGGCAACCGGATTCCACGCGGACGCTATCCGCATTCCCATGATGGCGATTGCCCTTATCGGCTCATTCATCAATCTCTATGTGATCTGGCGGATTCGCAGCCTGCGCTCCCGGCCGTCCTCGCAGTGGCGGGTCAGCCCCGCAACTGCAAAACAGAAACGCTCAGAGGCGATCCAGATCGCGCTTGCTCTCATCACTCTCGCGCTCGTGGCCGCAGAGTGGATCACGCATCGCATCGTGCACAACGTGCCCTAGTGGCTACGAAGCGCCCGCATTGGGTCGATGGATGCCGCGCGGTACGCCGGAATTAACGATGCCGCGAGCGCCAGGGCAAAGATGAACATCGCCGCCAGCACAATGACGATAGGGTCGAGGGGATCTACCTGAAATAGGAGCGAACCCAACAGGCGCATGGCGAACACGGCTGCCAGCGCGCCGATGGCGCTGCCCATCAGTCCCAGTCTGGCCCCGGAGAGAAGAACCAGTCGCATCACGGTTGTGCGCTGCGAGCCGAGCGCGAGACGAATCGCCATTTCCTGTGTGCGCAGGACAGTCGAGAAGGCGATGACGCTATAGATGCCGAGCATCGCCAGCAAGACTGCGGCGGCGGCGAAGCTGGAGATGAGTGCGGTGTTGAAGCGGCGCGGCGCCTGGCCTTCTGAAACTACACGGTCCATGGATTCAACGTGAGTGAGCGGAAGCTGGGGATCAATGGATCGGATCACGGAGCGCAGCGCGTCCGCCATCTGCTCCGGCGGCAGTTGACTGCGGACCACGATTGAGCCGCCCTTAGCTACCAGCATGCCGGGAGACGCAAACGGGCCCACGTTGCTCTTGCCCTGGCTGACCGGCAGGTACATCTGGTTCATCGTGGGAACGTCCGCTGCCAGCTCTTTGACGTCTCCGATCTCCCCCACCACGGTTATCCAGGGCAGTGCCGTTGCTTCCGCCGAGCCGCGATGCAGGCGCTTTCCGATAGGGTCCTGTCCCGGCCAGTAGCGCTCGGCCAGGGTACGGTTGACGACCACCACCAGCGGAGAGGTTGCGGTGTCGGCCGGGGTAAGGGCGCGTCCGCGAAGGATCGGGATACCCGCGGCCTGGAAGTAATCACCCATCACTTCGGGTAGCCAGACCAGGTTCAAGCCGGCGCCTTTGGTAGGGACATAGCCCTCGGGAGTAAAGGTGCTGCGCAGGTCCTGGCCGGCCGCAGGCAGCAAGGTGGTGACGCCCACCGCTTCCACTCCGGGTAGCTGCTCCAGCTTGTTTTGCAGGATGGAGTTGAATGCGTCGATGTCGGGCTGGGTGGAGTAATGCTGGCGGGGCAGGTTGTAGCCGGCAGTCAGCATGTGATCGGCGCGAAAGCCCAGTTGGACGGAGCGCATCTTTTGAAAGCTGCGCAACAAAAGGCCAGAGGCGGTGAGCAGTACTAAGGCGACCGCAAGCTCCGCGATCACCAGGGCCGAGCGTAGCCGTGTTTGTCCGCCCGCGGCGGTGCCGGTGCGCCCGCCTTCTTTCAAAGCTTCATTTGCGCCGGTACGCGCGGCGGCCAGGCCGGGAACCAGTCCGCAGAGAAGCCCGGTCAATACCGCCAATCCGAGCGCGAAGGCGGCCACTTGCCAGTCCAGTCCGACAGAGCTGACGCGTGGCAGCGTTTCCGGCAGAAAGCTGATGCCTGCGCGGAGTGCAACCGACGCCAAGGCCAACCCCAGAATGCCGCCGCTCATGCTGAGCAGCAACGCCTCAGCCAGCCACTGGCGAATAACGGCCGCTGCGCTTGCGCCGAGGGCCACGTGCACGGCGATCTCGTGGCGCCGGCCAATCATGCGCACCAGCAACAAGCCGGCGAGATTGACGCAGGCGATAAACAACACCAACATGACAGCGAGAAACAAGGTGCGAACCAGGGGCCGGGCCTGGGCTACCGTGGCCTCGTCGAGCTGCTCCACCAGAGGATGAATATGCCGCCTGGCAAGAGACGGCGGAAAGTTGCGCATGATCTCCTGTGCCGCTCCGCCGGCATCTTGCTGAGCCTGGGCCGGGGTCACGCCGGGCTTCAGGCGTCCCACCATGTAGAAGCTCCAGCCTCCCGCGCCCTGGGTTAACTCATCTTGGGTAAGGCTCAAGGGCACCCAAAGTTCACTGCGGTTCAACTGGCCGGGAACCAAGGGAAATTCAAACCCGCGCGGCATTACGCCTATGACCTCGTAAGGCTTGCGATCGAGCAGAAGCTTCTGCCCCAGAATGTGAGCGTCGCTATGGAAGCGGCCACGCCACATTTCATAACTGATCACAGTGAGCCGCGCCGCGGAGTCGTCTTCCTGCTGGGTAAAGGTGCGCCCCAGCAACGGGGCGGCGCCGAGGACTGGGAAGATACTGGCGCTGAGCCGCGCGGCGTTCGTCTGCGCGGGGTCGCCCTCGCCCGAGAGCTCATAGGTAGACGCCTGGTAACCACCGAGACCGGAAAAGGCGCTGGTGTCGCGCATATAGGTACGAACCCCGGGCGCGGTGACACCGGGTAGGTCGCCGCCATAGTCCACTCCTTCGACGATGTCTGAAAGTGTCACCAGCCTGCCCGGATCGGGAAACGGCAGAGGCCGCAGCAGTACTCCCTCAACAATGGAGAATATGCCGGTAGTGGCGCCGATGCCGAAGGCCAGCATAAGCACCGCGGTCAAGGTTAATCCTGGCGATCTGCGCAATTGCCGCAACGCATGACGCATATCTCGTAAGATCTGCATAGAAGGCTCCATATCGACGGTGTTAATGCTCCATCCCCCGTATCTCCTCTGCAAGCCGCGCGTGTAACCGCTTGCTGAAGCCAAGGGGCAGCTCAAAAACTCGCTCATCCGCGGTGAGAATCAGGATATTGCGCGTCGAATCGAGGATGGCGGAGCAAATCTCACAATGCTCCAGGTGCTTCTGTACCTGCTCCAGCACATCCGGTGGGAGAGTCTGGTCCAGGTAGCCGGAGATGTGCTCCCAAACATGTTTGCACTCTATGACCATGCGAGCCACCTCCGTTTGGGAGCGAGCTGCTTCAACTGCGGAGCCAGGTTCTTCTGCAACATCATGCGGGCCCGATGCAACCGCACCTTGACTGAGGAGATGCTGATCCCCAGCGCCTGCGCGGTCTCATTCACGCTCAATTCCTCGACATCCCGCAGCCGGAAGACTTCGCGGTAGATCAGCGGCAGAGCCGTGATCGCTTTCTGCAGCAGAAACCGCACTTCCTTCCGCTCCAGCACCTCCGAGGGGATCTCCTTCCAGTCGCGTAACAGGGCCGGCAAACTCTGTCCCTGCTCATCCTCCGGCTCATCCAGCGACTCCATCTTGATCGAATCGCGGCGCCGGATGCGGCTTCGCGCCTCGTTCAGTGTGATGCTCACCAGCCAGGTGCCAAACTTCGCGTCGCCGCGAAAACTCGCCAGGTTGCGAAACGCCTTGAGGAACGCTTCCTGGGCAGCGTCTTCCGCATCGGCCTCGTTGCGCAGAAACGACAAGGCCATCGCGTAAACCCTGCGCTCATACGGGCGAATCAGTTCGTGAAACAGTTGAGCATCGCCGGCAAGGATCGCAACGATCATCCGCGATTCATCTCTCTCCATGGCCATGAATTCTCTAAAGCGGCTTTGTAGCCGCTCCCAGCACACGCCCGTTACCTGGCGTTTGCGCG
>Ga0302324_100009861_pt1 | contig 19898 bp, 17 predicted proteins | sample Palsa_T0_1_FD_201949 | JGI IMG/M metagenome (GOLD analysis project Ga0302324, IMG submission 201949) | Peat permafrost microbial communities from Stordalen Mire near Abisko, Sweden - Palsa_T0_1 | ecosystem: Environmental > Terrestrial > Soil > Palsa > Peat permafrost | place: Sweden: Abisko...
GCGACTCGCCGTTTTCAAAGACGCACAGCGGATTGCCGCTGAACGGGTCGTCGTCCTGCGTAAATACATTTACGATTCTATAAGGATATGTGGCCATGTGCGTGCGCGGCTATCAGCCGATTAGTTAGTCTACCCCCAGCGTGAGTTGCTGTGCGATCGCAAGTCAACCCGCCGCGATCGTATCGTCCCCCGACACCACGCGCTTACAAGCGCGTCGCTTTCCAGGCATCCGGCGGCGCGGGCCAGCGGCGCTCAAGCGGACTCACCCAGGACTTGCGTAAATACGCTGCGATCAACATTTCCCCCGGATTGAACTATTGCGACGCGCCGACCCTGCATCTGCGCGCGCTCGTTGATCAGCGCCGCAAGCGGCGCGGCGCCCGCACCCTCGGCGACGTTGTGCGTGTCTGTAAAATAGTGGCGCATCGCCGCGCGAATCTGGGGGTCCCCCACCACTACGATCCGGGAGACTCCTGCCAGAATGATCTGCAACGCATCGGGATCCGGTACACGGCAGGCCATCCCGTCCGCGATAGTATCGGCAGTGTCGGAGGAAACAGCTCGCCCGGCGGCAGCGGATAGAGCATACGCAGGCGCACCCTCGGCCACGACGCCTATGATCTTGGTCTTAAGGCCAAGAGCATCGCGAGCCGCAATGGCGGCGCAGATCCCCGAGCCCTGGCCGATCGGAACGTACAGGGCATCAAGATCTCGCACGGCATCGAAAAGCTCGAGCGCGTAGCTTGCGACGCCCCGCAACAGCGTGTCGCTAAAGGACCGTACAAAATGCAGGCCTTCGGATTCAACGAGAGTAGCAGCATGCTCATAGGCGGCCTGAAAGTCCTGCCCATGCTCAATCAATGTCGCGCCGAGTGCACGCATCGCGGCGTTCTTCTCGGTGCTGTTGCCGCGCGGCACGACAATCACCGCCCGAATCCCGACACGTCGTGCCGCAAAAGCGATGCTCTGTCCATGATTGCCGCGCGTCGCGGCGATTACCCCGCTCACCTGCGGCTGTGCACGCATCAACTCATCGATGTACAGAATTCCGCCACGGATCTTGAACGCCCCAAGTGGCATATGATTCTCGTGCTTCACCCAGACTTCGGCTTGTATGCGTTCACAAAGCAGCGGCCACGAAATCTGTGGCGTTGGCGGGATGACCCGATGAATAACGTCAGCTGCTGATCGAAGCGCTTGGAGATTTGGCAGTAGCATCGACGGGGACGAATCAAATAATCGGGCTAATCCGCTTGCAAGAATCCGGGGGCGGTAGCCGCGCACGCGGCATTTCAAGAACGTACCGGATCAGGGTTGCGGTGTCCATCAATGCAGCCGCACCGACCGCTCGCAAGAACCTGAGTGAGCCGGGTGGCTGTGCAGCTCAAAGTGGCGACTGGGCACTTCCACACCGCTGGCCGATATCTCAGCATGCTGGCTCTCGCACCGAGCCTCTGGAACGCGGAACAACTCCGGCCCGATTTCATTTAAAATTGACGGGCTTGGCGGCAGGAAGGAAACATGCAATTACTTTCAATATTGGCGCGGCAAAGACCTCACGGGATCCGCATTGAGGAGCAGCGTGGATAACAGCGCCTTGGCAAATATTAACGTCCGATGCCCACAGGCAGGAATGCGGCCGTGAGTATTCAATGGCTGCCAGTCTTTTTGAGCGCGCTTACGAGCGGATTACTGAGCCTGGTGATTTCCCATATCTACTACCGAGTCACGGTGAATGCCACTGAAAAGCATCATGTTGCGCAAATGGAAGCTACTGCTAAGCGCCATGCCGAACAAATGGACCAGATGGCAAGTCACCACGCCGAGCAATTGCTCGTTTTGCGTACGACTCTGCTTGCGGTGGAACACGAGTCGGGGGTGGAGGCCGCTCGAGACCCGGAAGGAAACCTTACCGGCGGCGTGCACCACGAAGGCCAGTACATCGCGGCACCGGGCGTGTCCGTAAGCGCGGTCGCGGATGCCTTGCCGCCGGGCAAGGCCGCCAACCCGAAGCCAAAGTAATGCGCGGGTCTAAGAATCAATGCTGCTAATGCGCAGCCAAGGCACTCGTCGGAGGATGGTCCTGCACAAGGCGTCTCGCGCACCGTGTAACCGCTGCCGTCCTGCCCGTAACAGTTACGTTTGAGCTCAGGCAATTATCCGATCGCGCGAGCACAGCGAGACGGCTCTTCTAAAACCGGCGCGCATCTGCGCTGGCTTTGAAAGCCGCTCGAACGTTGAATTCCCGAAGGAATCTGCCCTTTCAAAGTCCAGTCACCGCTCGATTTCGGCCTACGCGCGAGTCCGCAGCCGCCTTGGCACGGGCTTTGCTGGCATTCACCCAAAGGGGGCATTGCCCCACGCAGTTCGCGGCTCAGCACAAGTTCGGCGGAGAGCAATTATGAAGGCACGAACGATGTGGATTGCGACGGCAATCGCAACCGCCGCACTGGCCGGCTGCTACAGAGCCGAACCGCCCACCACGGCGCAACGCGATTTGGCACAGGCGCGGGATGCCGCCGCCGAAAAAGAAGCGAAAGCCGATCAAAAGCAAGCCGAGGCGCTTGCTGCGGCGAGCCAGGAAGTGGCGACGCAAGCACAGAAAGCGGACACGAAAAGTGCCGATGCCGCGTACGACGTCGCCGTCACAAGAGCTGAAGGAGACTATGACATCGCGGTTGCCAAGTGTGAGCGCCTGTCGGGCGATGCGCAAAAAGCATGCATGGACGAGGCCGGCGCCTCACGCGACATGGCAAAAGCGAAAGCGAAGTCCGCCAAAGCCGACCACACCTGAACATCCCACAGCTTCAGGAAGCTGCCATGACCACTGAGCGAACAAAGTCACAGCGCAAAAGCCCGCGGGAACATGCTGACGAACCCAAGAAATACCGCGATAGGCCTGCGGACGAAGGCAAGCACGGCGATGAGGCTGATGAGCCAAATTCTGGCGTGCCGACTGCGCCGCACAAGCCGCCGGAGGCTTCCCGTGCAGCCTGCAGTTACCGGTTGGCGGCTCGCGATCGACATCCCCGCTTTCCGGCACGGATCGGCGATTTCGAAGTTCCCGCTCAAATATACACTCGCAGACGGCCGCACTGATCCTCTCGCGCCGCAGAATGGGTTAGCATTAAGCTGATGCGGCTTCCTGCCAGCCGCTTGCGCCGCGCACAATCGCGAGTTCGAGATGATTCGAAATTTTGCCGACCATTCTGCCAACGAACGTACTTTCCTTGCGTGGGTACGCACGGCGATTGCGGTCATGGCGTTCGGCTTCCTCGTGGAAAGGTTCGATCTGTTTTTGTTAGTGGCGTCCCCCGGGCTGGGCGGTCGCATGCCCTCGTTGCCGGGCGAAAGGTTCGGCAATCGGGCGGGGCTTGCGCTCATCATTCTGGGCACGCTTATCGTTGCGACTGCAGCGGCGCGTTTTCTCATCACTGCAAAAACGATCGACAGCGCGGAGACCCAACCCGGACCCGGATCGCGGCTGGATATTGCGCTTGCGGGGTTGCTCGCCCTGCTCGGCTGCGCCTTATTCGTGTATTTATCTCACGCGGTCGTTACCAAGGTCTAACCCCGCCGCGTTGTCGACTCGGGAAGCGCGCGCAATAAGAATGCGCTCCGATAATTGCATCGGGCCGAGCGATGTCGCAGGCATCCGGCATACAGGCTTATCCCGGCCCGCCTGCGGCTTGTCGGCGGATTCCTACACCAATGTAAGGATCAGGACCCCATTAAAGTCAGGTTTTTGAGACTTTGCCAGTCACGCTGCAGGCCCTACCCTACTCCCTGTAAACCCTATACATCGCGAGCTAAAACATGAAACCGCGAAATATCTTCTCATCAGCCTCGGTGATTGCCCTGTCGGGATTGGCGTTTGGTTGTGCGACCGAAGGGCCCCCGCCGTCGCAGGATTTGACTATGGCCCGCACTCTTGTCGAACAAGCCGACAAGTCCGATGCGCAACGCTACGCCCCCGCGGACCTACAACGTGCACATGACGAGCTCAGCAGCGCGGAGAAGGCCAACGCCGAACGGCGCTACATCGAAGCTCGGCGCTATGCCGAGATGGCACAGGTAGACGCTGATCTTGCAAGCGCGCGTGCGAGCAGTGGCGAAGCGCAACGTGCCGCCCACGAAGTCCAGCGCAGCATCGATTCCCTGAGACAGGAATCCGAGCACCACGCGAATGACCCCGGTACGGGTTAGAAGGCGACTTCGCAATTATCTCTGAGCGGAGAAACAAATGAACAAACTGATCTATGTCGCAGTCCTCGGGAGTCTTGCTGGCGCCTGTGCAACAACGCCCCTGCAGAGCGATGAGCTCACCCAAGCGCGCGCTGAAGTTCAAGTCCTGTCCGCCGATCCGTTGGCCCAGCAAGCCGCCGGCAAGGATCTCGAAGAAGCGCGGACAAAGCTGCAGCAGGCTGAATTCGCAGCGCAACAGCGCAAGGCCCCGGATGTGGTCGACCATCTCGCCTATCTCGCGCTACGTCACGCGCAATCAGGCGAAGCGCGTGTTAACGAGGCTCGTGCGCGGCAAGAAGTAGCGCGCGCTGAAGAGGAGCGCAATCGAGTGCAGTTGCTGGCCCGAGAACACGAGGTTCAGCACGCGCAAAATGAGGCGCTAAGCGCACGCAATTCCGCTGCGGCTGCCCAGAGCGAAGCTGCGAACGCCCAGAGCGAGCTTGCCACCACGCGCCAGGAACTGCAGGACCTGCAAGCAAAGCAGACTGAGCGTGGCATGGTGATGACGCTGAGCGATGTGCTCTTCGACACGGGCCAAGCGACCCTAAAACCCGGTGCCGACCGGGCGCTTGATCGCCTTGCTCAGTTCTTGAAGGACAGCAGTGGCACGCGAGTCGTAATCGAAGGCCATACGGACAGCGTCGGCAGCGACGATTACAACCTTGCCCTTTCCGAGCGGCGTGCACAGTCGGTCGCCGCTGCGTTAAGTGCGCGCGGGGTACCGGCTGACCGCATTGACAGCAAGGGTCTTGGCAAGGCCTATCCGGTCGCCTCCAACGATACGCAGGCGGGGCGCCAACAGAATCGCCGCGTGGAGATCGTATTCTCGGATCAATCCGGACGATTTGCGCAGACGACGCCCTAGATAATGCGGCCGATTCCCTTGCGTGGCGGGGAAGCCTCAGGGGTATAAGCAGGGCGCGTATCGGAAGTCCAGCCGATGCGCGTCTTCTGCGTTTGTCTGGTTCGGCCTTATGAGCGATTAGTTTCGAGCCAAGAGCCTGTTAGGATCTACGCACTTGCCGCCACAGATGTCCCACCGTTTCTGCACCGCATTAAATTCATCCGCGGCTGGTAATTTCTGAGAAATCACCGTCCCGCCAAAAGAACCTTGGACACAAGAATTGTCGCAGTCATCCCCTGAGCGCCGCGATCGTCGATTCGGCTCGCTGCTTCCTACCGGCACTTTTGTTAGCTTTTTGATTGCTGTGTCAGCGGTTCTCCTGGTTGCGCTGCTGTCGTACGGCGCACATCAAGGCAGTGCTGGCAGCGCGCGCCGGGTCACGCACACACTCGAAGTGATGGAGCAGCTGCAGGCGCTCCTTTCCACGTTGCAGGACGCCGAAACCGGTCAGCGCGGCTTCCTGCTGACCGGCAATGAGAACTACCTCGAACCGTACACGAAGGCGCGCGCAGCACTCTCGGGCGAATTCGAAAATGCCAAGCTTCTCATGGCGCAAAGTCCCGATCAGATGCGGCGACTGGGCGTGCTGCAGCAGGATGCCGCGGAGAAAATGCAAGAGCTCGGCGAGACGGTTGACTTGCGGCGCGCCGGCGATTCTGCGGCTGCCCTCGGCATGGTGCGCACGGATCGCGGCAAGGAGGCGATGGAGCGCATCCGCGCCACCATTGCCGACATGGAACGTGTGGAGCGAGGCATGCTCGCAGCACAGCAAGCGGAGTGGTTGCACGCCGCCGGACTCTCATCGATCGTAACTTTGGGCGGGTCAGTCTTACTGCTGGTTCTCGTTGCTGGAGCGGCGCTTAAAACCTCCCGGGACTACCAGGCGCGCCAGAAGCAAATGTGGGTGCGCGCAGGTCAGATGGGCTTAAGCGCCCGAATTCAAGGAGAGCAACGCCTGGAGGTCCTGGGCGACCATGTGCTCGGCTTCCTGAGTGAATACCTAGGGGCACCGGTCGGTGCCTTGTATATCGCAGAAACAAACGAACGCTTCCGTCGTGTCGCAGGCCATGCGATTCCAAGGGACGCGCACGGCGGCGATTCCGTGCGTCTGGGCGAAGGGCTCCTTGGACAGGCTGCGAAGGACAGCAGACCGCTGCATGTACGCGACGTGCCCGCGGGCTACCTATCGATCGGATCGAGTCTCGGAACGAGCAAGCCGAGCGAACTTCTGCTGGCGCCGGCGAGCGTCGACGGAGTCGTGCACGCCGTGGTGGAGCTCGGCTTCTTTCGGCCAGTCCTTGCGGCAGATCTCGAACTACTCGCACGCGCATCCGAGTCCTTGGGAATCGCTGTTCGCTCCTCAAAGGATCGCTCGCGATTGGAGGAACTCCTCGCGCAAACCCAGCGGCAGGGCATGGAACTGCAGACGCAGCAAGAGGAACTGCGCGTCACCAATGAAGAGCTTGAGGTGCAGGCCGGGTCCTTGAAAAATTCGCAGGCCCAGCTTGAGGCGCAGCAAACCGAACTTGAACAGACCAACGCGCAGCTCGAAGAGCAGGCTCAGATCCTCGAGCATCAGAAGGACGAGCTCTCCGGGGCGCAGACCATTCTGGTCGAGCGTGCCACCGAGCTTGAGCGCGCGAATCAGTACAAAACCGAGTTCCTGGCCAATATGAGCCACGAGCTGCGCACACCGCTTAATTCTTCACTGATTCTCGCCAAAATTCTTGCGGACAATAAAGGCGGAAATCTCACCGACGAACAGGTGAAGTTTGCGCAGACGATCTCCTCCGCCGGTAACGACCTGCTGGCGATCATCAACGATATCCTCGACCTTTCCAAGGTTGAGGCAGGCAAAGTGGAGCTGGCCCCTGAACCTGTGCAGCTTGCTCGCGCAGTCGACGCAATGATCAAATCCTTCGGGCCGCTTGCGCAACAAAAAGGACTGCGGCTCGGCATGGTCCTGAGCCCGGGTGCGCCTGCGCAGATTGAGACCGATCCGCAGCGGCTCGGCCAAATTCTCAAAAACCTGCTCGCCAACGCCTTGAAGTTCACGGAAAAAGGCGGAGTCCAGCTGCGCGTTTCTTCGGAATCGGCAGGCACGGTTTCGTTCGCCGTCAGCGATACCGGCATAGGCATTTCCGAATACCAGCAGGGCATCATCTTCGAAGCATTTCGACAGGCCGACGGCAGCACGCATCGCAAATACGGCGGCACGGGCCTCGGCCTTACGATCTCGCGGGACTTGGCGCGCCTACTCGGCGGCGATATCGCAGTGCGAAGCACGTCAGGCGAAGGCAGCACCTTCGTGTTGACGCTGCCGCTCCTCTACAGCCGCGCCGCCGAAAACGGCCGTACGGAAAGAGCCGCTCTCCGAGAGCGCGAGGATCGCGCCTACGCAGCCGAACCGGCGCAACCGAAAACGGCTCCTGCGCCGAGCAGCGCCGCTCTTGCTGCCATCACGCTCGACGATGACCGCGACCGCCTCACGCCCGATTCGCGCCTCATTCTCGTTATCGAGGATGACCGCGATTTTGCAAGTATTCTTCGCGATTTGGTGCGCGAGATGGGCTTCCAGTGCGTGATAACGCACTCTGCAACCGACGGCTCGATGGCCGTTGCGTTATATCGGCCGAAAGCAATCCTGTTGGATATGAATCTGCCGGATCATTCCGGTCTCGGCGTTCTGGACCAGCTCAAACGCAATCCTGGTACGCGACATATCCCCGTGCACGTTGTATCCGTCGCGGACTACACGCACGAGGCGCTCGCGATGGGGGCGCTGGGGTACGCGCTGAAGCCCGTGAAGCGCGAGCAGTTGATCGAGGCCCTGCAGCGCCTGGAAGCTAAGTTTTCACAGGGCCGCCGCCACGTGCTCATCGTCGAAGATGACGAACGCCAGCGCCAGAGCATCGCGCAGCTGCTCGCCAACGGCGACGTTCAAATCACCGCAGTCCAGAATGCGAGCGAGGCGCTCGCGCAACTGCGCACGACGACTTTTGATTGCATGGTGATGGATCTGAACCTGCCGGATTTAAGCGGCTACGAGCTCCTTGAGCAGATGGCCAACGAGAGCGATGTGTCATTCCCGCCGGTCATTGTCTACACCGGCCGTTCTCTGACGGCCCATGAAGAGCAGTCTCTCAGGCGCTTCTCCAAGTCCATCATAATCAAGGATGCGCGCTCGCCCGAGCGCCTTCTCGATGAGGTGACGTTATTCCTCCACCAAGTGGAGTCGCAGCTGCCCGTCGAACGTCAACGAATGCTAAAAGCGGCGCGCGATCGGGAGGCCACTCTCGATGGCCGGCGGATCCTGATAGTTGAAGACGACGTGCGCAACATCTTCGCGCTCACGAGCCTGCTCGAACCGCGCGGCGCTAAAATCCAGATTGCGCGCAACGGTCGTGAGGCTCTTGAAGCGCTCGCGAGCAGCATGGCCGACGCCTCAAGCGCCATCGATCTTGTACTCATGGACATCATGATGCCTGAGATGGACGGACTAATCGCCACGCGAGAAATCCGCAAGCGCCATGAGTGGCGAAAGCTTCCCGTCATCGCTCTCACCGCAAAGGCGATGAAGGATGATCAGGAAAAATGCCTCGCGGCCGGGGCCAACGATTATATTGCCAAGCCCCTGGACGTGGAACAGCTTATGTCCCTCATCCGCGTATGGATGCCGAAATAGCGGGCTTGCACGGTGGCCGTCAGCAACATCGACATTGAGCTGCGGCTTCTCATAGATGCCATTTATCTCAAATATCACCACGACTTTCGCGGCTACGCTCCGGCGTCGCTCAAACGCCGACTGACACTGGCCCCGAGCCGCTTCGGCTGCCAGACGCTCTCACAACTGCAGGACAAGGTTCTGCACGAGCCTGCGACGCTTTCCGAACTACTAAGTTACCTCACTGTGCCGGTAACCGAGATGTTCAGGGATCCGTCATATTTCCGCTCATTACGCGAGAAAGTCGTGCCGTTGCTGCGCACCTATCCGTCTCTTAGGATTTGGGTAGCTGGCTGCAGCACGGGCGAGGAAGTCTATTCGCTCGCGATTTTATTGCGCGAGGAAGGCCTTCTGAAGCGCGCGCTAATCTACGCCACCGACATCAATCCGCAGACGTTGCAGAAAGCAGCGGCGGGCGTGTACGCGGCAGATCAAATCGCGAGCTTTACCGAGAATCATCGGCGCTCTGGTGGGCACTCATCGCTTTCTGACTACTACACGGCGGCCTACGGCAGGGCCGTGTTCGACAAGTCCTTTCGGCAGCACATCGTATTCTCGGACCACAGCCTGGCGACGGACAGCGTGTTTGCAGAAGTGCAGCTGATTTCCTGCCGCAATGTTCTCATCTACTTCAACCGCGAGCTTCAGGACCGAGCCATCGGCCTGTTTCACGAGGCGCTCTGTCATAAGGGCTTTCTGGGTATCGGCATAAAGGAGTCCTTGCGCTTCGGCGCTCACGCCGACGCCTTCATCGACGTCGTTCCTGAGGACCGGATCTTCCAGAAGCGGGACCATCGTGAGGGGGGCTGACGCGATCAAAGAGCGCATCGACGCAATCGTGGTCGGAGGATCCGCGGGCGCCGTCGAGGCTCTGGCAATCCTGTTGCCGGCGCTGCCTCGACATCTGCAGGCCGCAGTGTTCATCGTGCTGCATTTGCCGCGCGAGCATCCGAGCCTGCTCGTAGAAATCTTCAGATCGAAATGCTCCCTGCCGGTCAAGGAGGCGGAGGATAAAGAGCCTGTGCAAGCCGGCACGGTATATTTTGCGCCACCGGACTATCACCTGCTCCTCGACCGGGGCCCGCAGCTTTCGCTCTCGGTTGACGAGCCGGTGCATTTCTCGCGACCATCCGTCGATGTGCTCTTCGAGTCCGCGGCAGACCTGTATGGTGCGCGCCTCATGGGAATCATTCTTTCCGGTGCGAATGCGGACGGTGCTGCCGGACTTGCGGCGGTTCACGGCGCTGGCGGCTTGACTATCGTCCAGGAACCAGGCAGCGCTCAGGTACCAGTCATGGCATTATCAGCGCTCGAGCGAAGCCCGGCCGATTTCGTACTGTCGCTCGAGCAAATAGCAGCGCTTTTGCGCACTCTGCCTTGAAACGAAGCTGTTGCCCGCCCTACCGTCGCGAAAAGCAAGTGCCCATATGTTAGAGCGTGTCAAATGTCTGCTCGTCGATGACCTCGAGGACAACCTGCTTGCGCTTTCGGCGTTACTCAGGCGGGATGATGTGGAAGTGCTGACCGCCCGATCGGGTGCCGAAGCACTCGAATTACTTCTGGTACACGAGGTCGCATTAGCGCTTCTCGACGTGCAGATGCCCAAAATGGATGGTTTCGAATTGGCCGAGCTTATGCGCGGCAGCGAACGTACGCGTCAAGTGCCGATCATTTTCATAACGGCCGCGGCGCGCGATCAGTATCGGCTCTTCAAGGGCTACGAAACTGGAGCGGTGGACTTTCTCTACAAGCCGATCGAGCCGCATATCCTGGAAAGCAAAGCAAAGGTTTTCTTTCAGCTGCACCGCCAAAAGCAACAGCTCGCGCAACAGCTGCGCGAGCAATCCGAAACGTTGCACCTGAATGAGATGTTTACGGCGGTGCTGGGTCATGACTTGAGGAACCCTTTGAGCGCCATCGTGATGGCCGCGCACATGATTCAGCACCAGTCCAGCGACGAGAAAGTCAAGGCAACGGCAGCGCGCATTTTACTCAGCGGCAAATGGATGAGCCGAATGATTGACGACATGCTTGACCTCGCCCGCGCCCGGCTGGCAGGCGGCATCCCTCTTAAGCTCGGCCAGGCGGACTTTGGGGTATTGGTCGAGCGCGTGGTGCGCGAACACGAGACGAGTTTTCCAGGACGGCGCATCGAAGTGTGGCAAGACGGCGACCTCAGCGGTGAATGGGATGCGGATCGCCTCGCACAGGTGGCATCGAATCTGATCGGCAACGCGCTGCAGCACGGTGGGTCCGGCGCGCCGGTGCAAGTGCGCATAGATGGCACCGGCGCGGATGGTGTTGCCTTGTCCGTCATAAACTCCGGTTGCATCCCAGAAGCATTATTGCCGCACGTTTTCGAGCCGTTCCAAGGTGGCAAGCGGCAGCCTGGCACGAATCAGGGCCTGGGACTCGGACTCTACATCGTCCAGCAGATCGTTCAGGTGCACAACGGCCAGGTTACAGTGCAGTCGGGAAACGACGGCCAGATACGCTTTCATGTGGTGGTTCCGCGTCGGTCACTCAGACCGTAAAGCAATGAAATCCGCTCTGCCGGCGGCGGCGGCTCGGACCCGCTGTCCCTGGCGGACCGAGTCAGCACAACGCGTGTGCCGAGAGCGGACCTGGCCGAGTGTCGGCGGCGCCGGTCTCGTGTAAGCTCATTCGAAAATTCCCGTGCGCCCAAACCGCTGCACGGAAACATGCGTGCCGGGAGAGAAAATGAATCATCGCAACTTGATCCTGCTGATCGCAATTTTGGCCACGCTCGCAGGCTGCGTCAACGCCGACGACACTCCTAAAGGTGCCAGCGAAGGCAGCGCCCACTCCGAAGATTCCTCGGGCGACAGCGATTCACAGACCGTCAATGGCTCCATCCGGGTGAAGCCCGGCGAGAAGCGCGATGACGTGTCGACCGTGAACGGCTCTATCCACATAGACGACAATGCGAGCGTCGCCAGCGCTCACACCGTGAACGGCAGCATCAGCTTGGGCGCACATTCGAGCGCTGCATCCCTGCACTCGGTGAATGGCTCGATAACGATCGGCGCAGGTGCCACGGTGTCGGACAACGTTTCCGCGGTAAATGGATCCGTGACGCTGCGCGAGGGAGCGGACGTGCACAGTTCGCTCGGCAATGTGAATGGTCGCATTCAGTTGCAGGCCGCACACGTTGGAGGCGGAATTAAGACTGTCAGCGCCGACATTGACATCGGTGGCGGCTCTCATGTCGAGGGAGGCATACTTGTCCACAAGGCATCTGAAGGCGTCTTTGGCCTCTTTCATTGGGGCAAGGATGACACGCCACGAATAGTAATCGGGCCCGGCGCTGTGGTTGACGGAAACCTTCGCTTTGAGCGCGAAGTGCAGCTCTTCGTAAGCGACAGCGCAACGATCGGTACCGTCAGCGGCGCAAATCCCGTCAAGTTCTCCGGCGCCAAGCCACCCGAGTAAGCGTGCGCAATTGGCTCGGCGCAAGTGCGATGCGGTTTCACTGACTTGAGTCTAATTTGCTTCCCCTTCGCGGGAGTCTCGCCATGCCACGACTTTCAATCGCGCGCCGAAATGCACGGATAGTCGCCTGTGCGGCGCTGTGGTTCGCCTTCACATCGGCGCATGCGGCGGATGTCGTGCGTTTACCGCTCATGCACGACAATAAGTTCCCCATCGCGCGCGCCGTGGAGGTGCCCGCAGGCACGACGCTGGTTTTTCACAGCGGCGTAACCCCCTCGGCAAAGGACCCCAACGCAGCCGCCGGCACGCCCGCTTATTGGGGTGACACAAAGACTCAAGCGCTCAGCGTCTTCGCCAACATGAAAGAATCGCTCGATTCTCTGGGCTTGGGTTTCGGCGATATCATCAAGATGACCGTCTTTCTGGTGGCTGACCCGGCGGCCGCGGACCAGCGCATGGACTTCAAGGGCTTCATGGAGGCCTATACACAGTTCTTTGGCACGCCGGAACAACCCAACTTGCCGGCACGCTCGGCCGTGCAGGTCGCAGGCCTGGCAGCTCCCGGGATGCTGGTCGAAATCGAAGTGATACTGGCCAAGCCCGTTAAGTCTCGGAACGCCAAATAGACGAAAACAAAGTGCTGATTCCGATCGGCTGTTTGCTCATCGTGGACCCCTCGCTCATCTGCCTGAGCGGTAACTTCAGAGCGCGCCGGCACCCTGGCCTCCTGAGCGGCAGGGGATTTAAAAACCACGCTCGCGCTGCAATCAAATGGCGCCGGCGCCTAGCGCGGTCTTTGCGAGCAGCGCCTCATCAAGTGTGTAACCCATACCCGGTGCGTCACTGAGATTGATCCAGCCTTCGCGGTCGACCTCGAGCGGCTCGCCCATCATGAAATCACGTCGGGCGAGACTCCAGTCGGGTGGATCGAACGGGTATTCGAGGAACGGCGAATCCGCAAGGCCGGCCGCAAGGTGTGCATTGGCAGTCACGCCCATCCCATTGGTCCAGGTGTGTGGAGTGAATATGAGACCGTGCTCCTGCGCCATGACCGCGACGCGCCGCAGGCCCGTAATGCCGCCGACCAGTGCAGCATCCGGTTGCACCACATCGACACAGCCGCCGGTGATCAAATCGCGCAACTCATGAAGTTGGCGGGTCATCTCACCCGCGGCGACTCTCAGGTCAGTCGCCGCACGCAGCGCCCGCATGCCGGCATAGTCAGCCCGATGCAGCGGCTCCTCCATCCAATAGACTTTCAGCGGCTCAAGCTCGCGGGCAACCGCCAGCGCATCCTTCAGCACCCACGAGGTCTGCGTATCCCAGGGCAGTCGCCAGCCCTGATTGCAATCGATGAGAAGCTCAAGCCGATCGCCGATACGCGCACGTACGGCTTCCAGAGAGCGCATGTCGTTCTTCCAGTCGCCTGGGTTAAAGCGCAGTTTCATGGCACGAAAACCCAGCTCTTCAAAGCGCTCAGCCTGCTCCGCCATCGCGCCCGGATCGCGCAGCACAGCACATGAGGCGTACGCCCTGACCCGATTCGAGAGCCCGCCCAAGAGCTTCCAGCACGGCTGGCCTGCGATCTTGCCGGCAAGATCCCAGAGCGCAAGATCAAGAGGCCAACAGCGGCCATAGTGAAAATCGATGTGCGACAGGACGCGATAGTGGCGTTCAACGGCGAGCGGGTCTTGGCCGATGAAAAGGTCCTCATGCCCTGCAAAGCCAATCATCTGGTCGCCTGAGCCGTAGCCGACGAACCCCGTGGTCGTTGCGACGCGCACGATCGTCGCATCCGAATGAGCTCGCGGTTTGGAATCCCAGCTGGCTTGCAGCGGCGGGTGGAATTCGAGCCGGTGATGCGTGATATCGATCGAGCGGATGCGGTGCGCAGTAGCTTTTACGGCTACGTCCTGTTTACCCGCAGTCACCGGCAGACCGTCCGTATGGGTCCGGTGGCCGAGTGGCTGTCGGTCGCAGCAGTGGACCGTTGCCGCCCAGACCCGGGCGGCGTACGCCGCGGTTCAGCGCTCCTCGGACTCATCTCGTCAAACAGGCTTGCCGCGGCCGCCGCAACGGGCTTGGCGTCGATGCAAATCCATTCTTGCGGCTTAACCGCCACAACCCGCGCGCCGCAGGGGCTCGTCACCCTGCGATTCCGACTCGAAGCATGGCACGCCCCCAGTTTCAAAGCCGTTACAGGCTTTCATACTTGTCCCGCGCATCAAAGCCGAGAAATTGAATCGCGCCATCGAAAAAAGGCATCGGCCGCCGCGCAGCGCGCGAGCGCAACCGGCCGCGAGACGCGGCGGGCCGCATTCGGCCCCGGTAACTGCGTGTTTGCGACCGAGGTGGTGTCGATTCAAGAGACAGGCGGCCGCGAGCCGTTAGAATGGGCGGACCGCTGCATGGAGAGTCACATTAACATCGAGCACCCGGCGCGGGGCGAGCCTTCATGACTGATTCACCGATCGATCGGCGCTGGCTCCCGTTGAACGCGCTGCGCGCCTTCGAAGGCGTCGCCAAGCACGGCAGCTTCACGGCCGCCGCCAATGCCTTGCTCATATCGCAAAGCGCGCTGTCACGCCACGTCATTGCGCTTGAAAAACTGCTGGGGCAGCAGCTGTTCGAGCGTCGCCCGCACGCCCTCGTTCTGACGAAGGCGGGCCAATACCTTCTGCCCGCCATCATGAAATCGTTTGACCGGCTGGAGTACGCGCTCGATGACATCCGCAACGAGGGCGCCCCGGCGCTGCGAACTTTGCGAGTACAGATGCCGCCAAGTTTCGCAGTGCAGCTCGCGGTGCCGATCCTGCGCGATTTTCGGCGCATGAGCGCCGAAGTTGAGATCGACCTTGTGAGTCCTTATGGAGTCGGACCGCCATTGTCCGATGTGGACGTCGCAGTGGTGTACTCCAAGCCGACCGTCACGGACCTCGTCACGGACCTTCTCTGGGCGGTGCGCCTGAGCGTGCTGTGTCATCCGGATGTCGCGGCGCTGCACGCGGGCAAGAGTCTGGCGGACTTCATCGAAGCGAACGAAATTGTCCACGTGCGCATCGCCGACCTGCCCCGCCACCACGTCTGGGCACAATTCGTCCGCCAGGCCGGGATTGGCCCGGTCAATTATGAACGCGGCCTCGTTTTTGATACCGCCATGCTCGCAGTGCAGTATGCGCTGAGCGGTGAAGGGATCATCCTGATCGACACGACTCTGTTCAGTGAGGAAATCCGCAATGGCCGGCTTGTGAGACCCTTCGATGTCGTCCTCGACGACGGTTATGGGTACTACCTCGTTACTCATCCGGAAGGCCTGAGTGACACCGCGATCGCTTTGTTTCGTTCGTGGCTGATCGAGCGCTTCGGCAATCGCCCGGGGTTTGCCGAGCCCGCGGTACGTCTGGCAGTCTCCAATGCCTAAGCGATGTGTGGTGCGCGATCTGCGAACTTTGCACTTGAACCGGAAGTAGCCATGAAGAAGCACGCCCAGGTAGTCGTGATCGGCGGCGGCGTCGTCGGCGTGAGCGTGCTCTATCACCTGACGAAGGCGGGCTGGAAGGATGTGCTCCTGATCGAGCGGGCTGAGCTCACGTCCGGATCCACCTGGCATGCCGCAGGTGGGATGCATACCGTCAATGGCGATCCAAATGTCGCCAAACTGCAGCAATACACTATCAGCCTCTATCAGGAAATCGAAAGGATCTCGGGCCAATCATGCGGCGTACATGTGACCGGCGGCATCATGCTCGCCGGGACCCAGGACCGCCTCGACTGGCTCAAAATGACAAAAGCGCGCGGGCGATACCTCGGCATGGACCTCGAGATTCTTTCAGCCGAGGAAGCGGCGAAAATGTTTCCGCTCATGGACAAGAAGCAATTCGCCGGCGGCATGTTTGATCCCATCGAAGGCCACGTGGATCCCTACGGCGTAACCCACGCCTACGCGAAAGCGGCGGAAATCGGCGGAGCCGAGATAGTACGGCGCACACGCGTCACGGATCTGCAGGCACGCAGCGATGGCGGCTGGGACGTGATCACCGAGCAGGGCAACGTGCATGCCGAGCACGTGGTCAATGCCGGCGGACTGTGGGCGCGCGAGGTGGGTCGCATGGTCGGTCTGGAGTTGCCGATACTGGCGATGGAGCATCAGTATCTGCTCACCGAGGATATGCCGCAGCTGGCAGGCCAGAAGGAGCAGATCCACTGCATCGATTTTGAAGGTGAAATCTATCTGCGCCAGGAGCGCGGCGGCATGCTCATCGGCACGTATGAGCGCGCCGGGGTGCCCTGGTCCGAGCGCGTAACACCTTGGGATTTCGGACAGGATCTGCTGCCAAATGATCTTGATCGCATCGCGCCAAGCCTCGAGGTGTGCTTCGAGCATTTCCCGGCGCTCGCCGAGGCAGGCATCCGAAAGGTGATCAACGGTCCGTTCACCTTCGCACCGGATGGCAATCCGTTGATCGGCCCCGTCAAAGGGCTCAAGAACTTCTGGGTCGCCTGCGGCGTGATGGCCGGGTTCAGCCAGGGCGGTGGCGTGGGCCTTGCATTGGCGCACTGGATGGTAGATGGCGACCCGGGCGCGGATGTCTGGGGCATGGACGTCGCGCGGTATGGCGACTGGGCGACGATGGGCTATACCAACGCAAAGGTGCGAGAGAATTATTCACGCCGCTTTCGCATTCGCTTTCCGAACGAAGAGCTCGAGGCGGCGCGACCGCTGCGCACGACCCCGGTATACGACCGGCTCGCCGACCAGAACGCCGTGTTCGGCGAATATTGCGGCTTGGAGTATCCGCTATGGTTCGCACCCAAAGGCGTTCCGGCCAAAGAGAACATCAGCTTTCGCCGCTCCAATGCGCATGCGCATGTGGCGGCAGAGTGTAAAGCGGTGCGCGATGCGGTGGGTCTTCTGGAGATCTCGAGCTACGGCAAGTTTGAAATCACAGGAACCGGTACCGATGACTGGCTCGCACGCGTCATGGCAAATCACCTGCCGGCCGTTGGCCGCATCGCCCTTACGCCAATGCTCAATGAGCGCGGCAAGCTGATCGGAGATTTCACGTTGTGCCGGCTCGCTCCGAATCACGTGTTCCTGATCGGCACTTATGCCGCCGAGATCTATTACTTGCGCTGGTTCGAGCGCCACCTGCCCCCGTCCGGGGTGAGCGTGCGTCCCTGCGCGATGGAGTATGTCGGCTTGTCGGTCGCCGGACCTCAGTCCCGCAACCTCCTGCAGAGCCTTGCGCAGGCTGATCTTTCAAACGCCGCTTTCCCGTTCCTGTCGTTTAGGCGCATGGACATCGGTATGGTGCCGGCGCTCGTTGGGCGCCTATCTTTCACCGGCGACTTGGGCTACGAAATCTGGGTGACAAGCGACTACCAGCGCGTGCTCTACGATCTTTTGGTCGGCGCCGGAAAGATACACGGCATGAAACTCGTCGGCGCCCGCGCGCTCAATTCCATGCGGCTGGAAAAAAGCTTTGGTAGCTGGGCGCGCGAATACCGCCCGATATACGGCCCCTACGAGGCAGGCCTCGGACGCTTCATCGATCTACACAAGGGTGACTTTATCGGCCGCGCCGCAGCGGTGCAGGCGAAAGAGCGCAGGGACGGCGTGCGCCTACTCGCGTTTCGCGTCGATGCGGACGACGCCGATGCGAGCGGCGATGAGCCAATCTGGCATGACGGTAAAGTTGTCGGTGCGGTCACCTCGGGGGGCTATGGCCACAGCGCGCAGGCCTCGATCGCGCTCGGCTATATCCCAACGACACTCGCATCCGCCGATAGCGGCTTTGAAATCGAAATCATCGGCGAGCGCCGCGCGGCGCGCTCGCTGAGCGCGCCTGCCTTTGACCCGCAGGGTGAGCGCATGCGCTCCTAGGCCGCAGCGCCGATATCTTCATTTTGACAATTGCATTGCGCAATTCAGTCCGGAGACCAACATGACCTCACGAGCGAAAGCCAAAGCAAAGACCAAGACCAGAAAGACGCCCGGCGCGCGTGGCATGGGACCGGGCCTCCTGGCACGCCTGGCAAAGGGCGCGGTCATCTGCGCCGAGGGCTATGTATTTGAACTCGAACGTCGCGGCTACCTGCAGGCGGGCGCCTTTGTCCCCGAGGTGATCCTCGAACATCCAGAAGTGGTGGAGCAGCTGCACCGGGACTTCGTGCACGCAGGCTCTGATGTCACTCAGGCGTTGACCTACTACGTACACCGGGAAAAGCTGCGCGTCATCGGGCGCGAGAAGGATCTGGCGCCGATGAACCGCAAGGCGCTCAGCATTGCAAAGAAGGTCGCGCGCGAGACCGGCACCCTGTTCGCCGGCGACATCTGCAATACGAATATCTACGATCCGGCAGACAAGAAATCCATCAAAGATGTCGAGGCCATCTTCGCCGAGCAGGTGGGCTGGGCCGCCGCAGCGGGCGTCGACTACATTGTGGCGGAGACTTATTCTTGGGGCGCCGAGGCGTTGCTGGCGCTCGATGCCATCCGCAAGTATTCGAAAGTACCCGCGGTCGTGACTGTTTCTATCCACAAGGAAGAAACACTGCGCGAGGGGTGGACGGCTGCCGAAGCCTGTAAACGCCTGGAAGACGCCGGGGCGGACGTGGTCGGGCTCAACTGTCATCGCGGCCCGCAAACCATGCTGCCGTTATTGAAGGAGATTCGCAAAGCCGTGAAGTGTCACGTCGCGGCGCTGCCGGTTCCCTATCGTACAACGAGTGCGGAACCATCATTCATGTCGCTGACCGACCCGTGCTGCGGCAATGCGCGCGCCTTCCCGGTCGGGCTGGATCCATTCCTGTGTGCGCGTTCTGAAATGTTCGACTTTGGCCGCACCGCTTACGCCCTGGGCATCAACTATCTTGGCATCTGCTGCGGGGCAGGCCCACACCATATTCGTGCACTCGCCGAAGGCCTCGGACGCCATCCGCCGGCGAGCCGCTACTCGGTCGACATGTCGCGGCACGCCTTTTTCGGCACTAATAAAAAAATCAGGAAAGTGCAGACCGAGTATCGCTCGAGGCTTTGACGGACGGCATTCGTGCGCCGTCAAATGGCGCGCCGCAACGCTGCGGGGTCTGTCAGATCGGCTGAGCAAACACCGCGATAATTCGGCCCATGAGACCGGCAGGGTCCGTTTCGGGCGTCGGTTGCTGCCCCATTCGCCCACCTACAGAGAGGGGTCCGGGATGAGCTTGCAGCCCGCGTAGCGGCGTTGCATGAATGCCTCCAACAGCTCAGCGACCGGCGCGGCGCCCTGCCCCAGATGCGGCGTCGTCGCATGGACGGCATCGCCGATCAGCACGATGCGCCCCTTGTGCCGGGGAGACGGTACGAACAGCGCCTGCAGGGGACGGTATACGACGAGGCTTGAATTGCTACTCTGATCGCGGCGCCGGGCTATCACGCCGGTGCAGCGCGCAAGGCGCGCCCGAACAAGCTCCGCGAGCGTCGCAGCCGGCAAATGAGACTTGCGGAGAATTACCTTGGCCCGCTGCTCGGGCTAAACTAAGGCGACTAGTCATGAAGAAAAACCGATGAGCACCGTACGAAGCGACGTG
>Ga0302324_100009862_pt1 | contig 19895 bp, 16 predicted proteins | sample Palsa_T0_1_FD_201949 | JGI IMG/M metagenome (GOLD analysis project Ga0302324, IMG submission 201949) | Peat permafrost microbial communities from Stordalen Mire near Abisko, Sweden - Palsa_T0_1 | ecosystem: Environmental > Terrestrial > Soil > Palsa > Peat permafrost | place: Sweden: Abisko...
GCGGTCGGCCTGGTGCGGACGCCGCTCGAGCTCGGCGCGGCACTGCTGTCGATCGGGCTGTTTGCGTCGATCTATCATCCCGTCGGCACCGCCATGATCGTGTCCTACGCCGACAGGCTCGGGCGCGAGATGGGTCTCAACGGCGTCTGGGGCAATCTCGGCGTGGCGTCGTCGGCGCTGGTCACCGGGGTGGTCGGCCAGTATCTCGGCTGGCGCTGGGCCTTTATCATTCCCGGGATAGTGACAATCCTGATAGGCATCGCCTTCATGCGCACGGTGGTGCATGAGGATCGCTCCGGCTTCAAACAGGCCGCGGCGCAGGCGCGTGTCGCCAAGCAGGATATGTGGCGGGTGATCGCGGCGTTGTTGATCGTGGTGATCGCGATATCCACCACCTTCAATGCGGTGACGGTGGCGCTGCCGAAACTGTTCGCGGAACGGCTGGCCGACCTGACCGCAAGTCCGGCGCTGCTCGGCGCGATCGCGGCCTTTGTCTATGTGTTCGGCGCGATGACGCAATACACCATCGGCAAATTGATCGACCGCCATTCGCTGAAGGCGGTCTCGCTGCCGCTGTCATTCGTGCTGGCGCCGTTTTTGTACATGGCGGCGACATTGTCGAACCTGCCGCTGATCCTGGTTTCGATCGGCGTCGTGATGGGCGCGTTCGGCCAGGTCACCGTCAATGACGCCATGGTCGGCAAATACACCAGCGAGGAATGGCGTTCGCGCGCCTATGCGGTGCGCTATTTCGTCGGCTTCACCGCGGCCGGCGCGTCGGTGGGGCTGGTGGCGTGGCTGTACCAGCAGGGCGGCTTCGTCACCATGCTGCACGCCTTCGCGGGGCTGTGTCTGCTGGTGATCGCGGCGGCGATCATCCTGCCGACCGAGATCAAGGTGCCGGCGGCGCGCGCGAATTAAATGCATTGGGCCGGCAAGAACCTCACGACTGCTCGGCTTTAAGGGGCAGGCGCCGGCAGTCGAAACAGCATTGCCGTCTTTTTTACCGCGAGTTCCCGGACTGCTGTGAGGTAGCTCACATATGTCGCATTGTTGCAGATGTAGGAAAGCTGTCATCATGCGATGAAATTCATTGCGATGGAGGTGTTACGATGCGCCGTCCTGTTTTTCGCGATCTTTTATTCAAGTCCGCGCTTTTGCTGTTGCTCCAGATCGGCGCGGTTCATGTCGCGTTGGCCGAAAGCCGCGTGGCGCTCGTCATCGGCCAGTCGGCCTATCGCGCGGTGCCGGCGCTGCCCAACGCCGCCAATGACGGCAAGCGAATGGCTGACTTGCTCGGCCATGCCGGCTTCGACGTCACCGCGGCTCCCGATCTGGCGCAGAACGACATGCGCCAGACCATCAGCGACTTTGCCGCCAAGGTGTCCGCGAGCGGACCCGATACGGTGGCGCTGGTATTCTATGCCGGTCATGGGCTGCAGGTCGACGGCGAGAATTATCTGGTGCCGGTTGATGTCGATCCCAAGCGCGAGGCCGATATTCCGCTGCAGGCGGTCCGGCTCAACGACCTCATGAACACATTGGGGGCGCTGCCGACACGGATGCGCATCGTCATGCTGGATGCCTGCCGCAACAACCCGTTCCCGGCGCTGCACCAGACCACGGGCCACGGGCTCGCGATCGTCGATACCAAGGCCGGTGCATCCGGTTCGTTCATTTCCTTTTCGACCTCGCCGGGCGCGGAAGCGGAAGATGGCAGCGGCGACGACAGCCCCTATACGACCGCGGTGCTCGCGGTCGCCAAGGAGCCGAACCTGCCGATCGAGGAAGCCTTCAAGCGGGTCCGTGTCGCGGTGAACCAGGCGACCGATGGCCGGCAGGTTCCCTGGGAAAGTTCATCGCTGACGGCCGACTTCAAGTTCTTTCCCGGCGACGGGGATTCCGGCCAGAGCGCGGCCACGCCGAAGCCGCCGACGCCGGCGCTGCGGAGCGCCGACGACTGGCGCAGGGATCTGGCGGGCAAGGAGCCGAAGCTTGCCTACGATCTGGTGATCGCGGACGATACGGTCGCGGCCTATGAGGCCTTCACCGCGTTGTTTGCGCAGTCGTCCTACACTCCACGGGTGCGCTCGCTGCTGGAACGCCGGCGCGAGATGCTGGCTTGGGAAACGGCGGTCGCGACCAATACGGCGGCGGCGTTCGAGACCTTCCTGGCGAACTATGCGAGCAGCGATCTGGCGGCCACCGCTCACAAGATGCAGGAACGCGTCCGCAACCGTTCGCTCAATGCCAACGCCGCGCTCGTGCCACCGACCAATATCGCGCTGGGGCCGACCTGTCCGTGCTCCACCCCGATTACGCCGACGCCGCCGCTCCTCAAAAAAGTGGAGCCGGCGCCGCCGACCCGGCGGGTCGACAAGACGCCGCCGAAACGAAAGAGGCCCCAAGTCTATGATGAAGAAGACGTCGGCCCGTCGCCTGGTTATGTTTCGCCGGGTGTCGTGGTCGGAGGTGGTATCGGCTATGGCGGCGGTTTTGGCGGCGGCTATGGCGGTTTCGGCGGACGCGGCGGTGGCGGTGGCGGTCGAAGATAGCGCTGTTCATTGTTTGGACGGCGCCCTTATGGCCTAAATCTTGAATGCTGAACTCACGAGCTCAGACAGCGTGGTCTTGTCGTGAGGTTCATATGGATATGCCATCGAGTGCCCCGGTCGGCGGCCTGGTCGACCGTTCCGTTTCCAATTCCGGTCTCAGTGCATCGGAGGCAGCCCTCGACCAGGCCAAATACCTTCATCATGCGGGCAGCCCCTGGTTTTTGGCGCTGACCGCGCTCGGCGTCGTCTTTGGCGACATCGGGACAAGCCCGCTCTATGCGTTCCAGGTGGCGCTGACCGGCATCGGCCATCCCGTTCCGACGCCAGCCGACGTTCTCGGGATCGTCTCGCTCATTCTTTGGGCGTTGACGATGATGGTGTCGCTCAAATATGTGGTCTTCGTACTGCGCGCCGATAATGACGGCGAGGGCGGTATCCTGGCATTGCTCTCTTTGGTTGGCGCCGATCAGGTGGCCGATGGGGCCAGGCTTCCGGCCCTGGTGCTGCTCGGCGTGATCGGCGCCTCGCTGCTCTACGGCGACGGCGTGATCACACCGGCGATCTCGGTGCTCTCGGCGATGGAAGGGTTGAAGCTGGTTGCGCCGTCGTTTGAACATTTCATCGTGCCGGCCACGATCGCGGTTCTGATCGGATTATTCGTCATCCAGCGCCATGGCACCGGCGGCATCGGCAAGCTGTTCGGCCCGGTCATGGTGGTCTGGTTTGTCGTCATCGGCGCGCTCGGCGCCGCCAATATCTGGATGGCGCCGTCGATTCTCGGCGCGATCAATCCGCTCGAGGCCGCGCGCTTTCTGATCGCCGATCCCAAGATTTCATTTGTCGTGATCGGCGCGGTGTTCCTGGCGCTCACCGGCGGCGAGGCGCTGTACGCCGACATGGGCCATGTCGGCGCCACGGCGATCCGCCGGGCCTGGTTCGGATTGGTACTGCCGGCCCTGCTGCTGAATTATTTCGGGCAGGGCGCGCTGATCCTGGCCGATCCCGCCGCGGCCGATAATCCCTTTTACAAACTGGCACCGGGCTGGGCGCTGATCCCGATGGTGGTGCTGGCGGCGCTGGCGACCGTCATCGCCTCACAGGCGCTGATTTCCGGCGTGTTCTCGCTGACGCGGCAGGCGATGCAGATGGGGCTGTGCCCCCGCGCCCAGATCGTCCCGACCTCGTTCGACGAGGCGGGCCAGATCTATGTCCCCGCCGCCAACTGGCTGTTGATGACGGGCACCTTGCTGACCGTCGTGCTGTTCAGGTCGTCCGATAGCCTGGCGGCGGCCTACGGGATCGCGGTGTCCGGCACTATGCTGATCACCACGATCCTGCTCTATCGTGTGGCGGTGTCACGGTGGCAATGGCCACCGGGCGTCGCGATCCCGGTCATCGCGATCTTCGGCGCGATCGACGCCGCATTCCTGGTATCGAACTCGATCAAGATCGTCGAAGGCGGCTGGTTTCCACTGATCGTCGGCACGCTGATCGCGGCGCTGATGCTGTCCTGGCGCAAGGGCGCTTCGGAAGTGCGGCATCGTCTCCAGGCGATGTCGATGCCGCTCAAGCAGTTTCTCGAATACGCCGACACCGCCTGCATCGGCCGGGCGCCGGGCATGGGGGTGTGGCTGACCAAGGTCGAGCACGGCGCCTCGCCGATGCTGCTGCGTCATATCGAGCATAATCGGGTCCTGCATGCGACCGTGGTGCTGTTGACGTTCGTGTCGGACCGACGGCCGCGGGTGCCGTTTCACGAACGTCATTCGGTGCATCGTCTCGGCCACGGTTTCTACCGGATTCAGGTCAGGCTGGGATTTATGCAGACGCCGGATATTCCGCTCAGCCTGATCAACTGCAACAGGCTCGGTTTCGATGCCGATCTCGATCACAAGAATTACTACATTGGACATGAGACCATCGTTCGCCGCGCGGTGGGATCGTCGATGGATCCGGTGTCCTTTTCGATTTTCTCGTTCCTCAACCGGATCGCAAGCCGCGCGCCCGATTTCTTCAAGATACCGGACGACGCCATCATCGAGGTGGGGTTTCGGGCGGATATCTGAGATCGGTATTGCCGCGCCTGGTTTGCGCGGCACGGACGGTATTACCGGACAGCTTCCGGTGGTTGCAAAGCAGCAAAAGCGCTGCGGTTCCCGGTTTGGGGGTAGACCTTGGGATAGACGAGGCATCGTCAGTCCGGCATGCTGTTTGCATTCAAATGAGTTGATATTTCTCCGCTTTCGGGGATTGCTGCAGCAGCAGGAGGCCCAATGACCATCACGGCCACGGCGCCGGTCGTCGGCATCGAGCGCACGAAGATCAATTCCATCGTGTTCGCAAGCTGCTTTGGAACCATCATCGAATGGTATGATTTCCTGATCTATGCCACCGCGGCAGGGCTCATCTTCAACAAGGCGTTCTTTCCGACCTTCGATCCGCTCGCCGGCACGTTGGCCGCGCTCGGCAGCTATGCCGTCGGCTTTCTGGCGCGACCGCTCGGCGGCGCGCTGTTCGGCCATTTCGGCGATCGGCTGGGCCGCAAATCCATGCTGGTGCTGACGCTGTTCATCATGGGGCTCAGCACCTTCTGTATCGGGCTGTTGCCGACCTACGCCTCGATCGGGGTGTTGGCGCCGATCCTCCTGATCCTGCTGCGCGTGATCCAGGGCATCGGCCTTGGCGGTGAATGGGGCGGGGCGTCGCTGATGGTGCTGGAGCACGCGCCGGCCGACCGGCGCGGTTTTTACACGAGCTTCGTGCAGATCGGATTTCCGATCGGGTTGGTGCTGGCGACGCTGGTGTTCGCGCTGGTGACCAAACTGCCCGACGCCGATTTTGTCAGCTATGGCTGGCGCATTCCGTTCCTGCTCAGCGTCGTTCTGCTCGCGATTGGAACATTCGTGCGATCCCGGGTGCCCGAGACGCCGGTGTTCGAAGGCCTCAAGATGCGCGACGGCCTGTCGAAAAATCCGGTGGGCGAAGCCATCGGCAAGAACACCAAGACCTTTCTGATCGCGGTCGGGCTGAAGCTCTCCGAGGTGTCCTGGGTCTACATGCTCACGGTGTTTGTGGTTGGCTACGCCACCTCCAGGCTTGGCATGCCGAAACCGATGATGCTCGATGCGGTGATGTATGCCGCGCTGCTGGAACTGGTCAGCCTGCCGGTGTTCGGCTGGCTGTCCGACAAGATCGGCCGGCGGCCGCTTTACATTCTCGGCGCCCTGTTCACCATCGTGTTCGCGTTCCCGCTGTTCTGGATGCTGGAGAGCAAGAGCACCGCGCTGATTTTCACCGCCATCATGATCGCGATGAATTTCGGCCACGGCATGATGTTCGGGCCTGAGTCGTGTTACTTCCCCGAACTGTTCGGCTCCCGCGTCCGCTACAGCGGCGCCTCGTTCGGATTTCAGGTTTCCGCGGCGATCGGCGGCGGCTTCGCGCCGATCATTGCGACCGCGATGGTCGGATATCTCGGCGGCACCACCGGCGTGTCGATCATGATGATCGTGCTCGCGCTGATCACCCTGGCGGCTGCGCTCGCGGCGCACGAGACCCGGGGCGCTCCCTTGAAAGACTAGAGCGTTTTCGAGCGAAGTGGATGCCGGTTCGCGTGAAGAAAACGCGTCAAAAGAAAAGAAGAGAGACTCAGTTCTGATTCGATCAGAACCGGTTGTACTCTAGGACAGGTCAGCGCCGTGCAGTTCGGCATTTTCATCTATGACGGCGTCGAACCGATCGATCTGGCGACCTTCGGCGTGCTGTCGATGGCGCGCCGGATTGCGCCCGGGATCGCGATCTGCACCATTGCGCCGCGGGCGGGTCCGGTCGCGCTCGCCAATGGGCTGAAGGTCACGGCCGATTTCGGCATCGACGACGCACCACCCTGCGATCTCGTCATTGTCACCGGCGGCCCCGGCTGGACCGCGCAGGCACAGGCGCCCGCGACGCTCGACTACATCAGACGCGTGCATGCCTCTCACCGCATCGCGTCGGTCTGTACCGGCGGCATGATCCTGGCGGCGAGCGGTGTTTTGGATTACGGCCCCGCGACCACCAAACGCGAGGTAGTGCCGCCGGAGACCTCGCCGATCGAGGTGATGCGCGCGACCTATCCGCAGATCGACGTGCGCGAGACGATGCTGGTGGACACGGGAACGGTCGTGACCGGCGGCGGGGTATCGCTCTGCATTGACACCACGCTGCATCTGATCGCCGGCATGCTCGGTCAGCACGTCGCCGATGAAACTGCGCGGATCATGGAATATCAGCGGGCGTGGCGCGCCAATCGCGAGGGGTTTGCGCCGGTCCTGATGACGAAATAGCACGCCGCTTCCAATATTTGCTGCGGTTGCTCGCCGGGATTTAAGTGCCCGCCCTCACAAAGTTTTCATCCCGACCCGTGAATTTTGGTTTCGGTGCCTGCGCCAATCGATCACAATGGCCCGCGAAGGCTCGATGCTGATAACGGGCCATGGGAGCAGTAGCCATGTTTGATATGTCTTTGCCTGAACTGTCCTTGCCGCGTCTCGCCGGCCTCATTCTGGGTGTCTCGATCATGTTGTCCGGTCCTGCAAGCGCCGATGCATTGAAGGACCAACTTGTGCCGACCGGCAAGCTGCGGGTGGCGCTGGGGATCAGTGCGGCCGGCGGCGCGTACTGGTCCACCAAGACCGAAACCGGCGGTTATGCCGGCGTGCCGGTCGACCTCGGCAAGGCGATGGCCGACCAGCTCGGTGTTGGCGTCGAATATGTCGCCTACCCGAATTCCGGGCTGATCACGGACTCGGTTTCAACCGGCGCCTGGGACGTCACCTTCCTGCCAAAGGACGCGGAGCGCGAGACGAAAATGTCGTTCGGGCCGATCTATGAGGTCACCGAAGCCACCTACATCGTTAAAGCGGGCTCGACGGTGACGAATTTCCAGACGCTCGATCAGCCCGGCATCAAGGTCGCGGCGGTCAATAACACCACCACCATGCGCGGTGCGGTGGCGCATCTGAAGAACGCCAAAGTCACGGGCTATCAGACCTTTGACGAAATCCTCGGCCTGCTCAAAGGCGGCGAGATCGAAGCCTTCGCGCTGTCACGCGACCAGCTCAATGCCATTGCGAAAAAGATTCCGGGAACCCGCGTGCTGGATGAAACCTTCAAACAGACCGTGACCGCGATCGCGGTGCCGCCGGATCATCCGCTGGCGCTGGCGTTTGCGAGCAAATTCATGACCGAGGCCAAGACCAACGGCCTGCTGCGCAAGGCGTTCGACAATAACGGACTGAAGGACACCCCGCTGCGGGCGAAGTAGTTCTAGTTCGTCGCCCCCGCCGGTATCGGCTCGAGGCCGCTCTTGATGATCACCGCGCTGGCGGCGGGCGAGGCGAGGAACCTGATCAGCGCCTTGCCGGCGGCGGGCTCTTTCGACACGCTGGCGATCCCGGCCGAGAAGATGGTGATCTTCTGCAAGTCGGCCGGCAGCGGCCCGACAATATCGACGCCTGGCACCGGCAGCATTTCGCTGAGCTGCTGCAGACCGATCTCGGCGTCGCCGCGCGCCACGATTTCGGCGACCGGCGTGGCCGGGATTTTCCTGGCCTTGTCCTTCATTTCCTCTGAAATGCCGAGCTTGGCGAACATCTCGGTCGAGACATAGACGCCGCTGGCGCTGTCGGAATAGGCGACCGATTTCGCCGCCAGCAGCGCGCGCTTGAGTGAATCGGCGGAGCTGATGTCCGGCTTCGGCGCGCCCGATTTCACGCAGACGCCGATCGGCGATTTGACCAGATCGACGCGGCTGTCGGCTACCACCTTGCCCTGCTTGATGAGGTCGCCGAGCGCGTAGCCGACCAGGATCAGGACGTCGGCGGGCTCGCCGCGCTCCAGCCGGACCGGGATCGCATTGGTCGTGGTCCCCATCGAGGGCCCGTAGGCGGTCAGCACCTTGTTGCCGGTCAGCCGTTCGAATTCCGGCACCAGGGCGTTATAGGCGGCACTCAATCCGCCCGAGATCATCACCCGGACCTCGGCGGCGCTGGCGCAGCCGGTCAGCCACAGCGCGGCGGCGAGGCCAAATGCGAGGCTGCGGAAATTTGCGGATATTTTCATGATTGTTCCTCCCGGGGCGGCTCTTGGTGGGCCGGCGCACTGTTACGGGAGAAACCGTATCTGGCCAAGGGGGTCGGCCCAGGTCGCTTGGTTTCCCGTCATTCCGGACGGTCCGCTACGCGGACCGATCCGGAATCCCGAAGTGATGGGCTACTCGTATCTGCGAGATTCCCAGATGTGCAATTGCACATCTGAGGCTCGCGCTCGCGCGCGCCCCGGAATGACGTTGCTCACGAATTGACGTGCACGAAATCGCGCAGCAGCGGATAGATTTCGTTATTCCAGCGCCGGCCGCTGAATACGCCGTAATGACCGACGCCGGCCTGCATGTGATGCACCTTGCGATAGGCGCGCACGCCGGTGCAGAGATCCTGCGCCGCCAGGGTCTGGCCGATCGAGCAGATGTCGTCCTTTTCGCCTTCGACCGTCATCAGGCCCATCCGCTTGATCGAGGCGGGATTCACCGGGCGGCCGCGATAGGTCAGCTTGCCCAGCGGCAGCAGATGCTCCTGAAACACGTCGCGGATGGTTTCGATGTAGAAGTCCGCCGGCAGATCCATCACAGCGAAATATTCGTCGTAGAAGGTCTTGATGGTTTCGGCTTTCTCGGTCTCGCCCTTGGCCAGATGATCGGCGAGGTCGACGTGGGATTTGATGTGGCGCTCAAGGTTCATCGACACAAAGGCGGTGAGCTGGATGAACCCGGGATAGACCTGCCGGAACGCACCCTTGCACTGAAACGGCACGTAATTGATCAGGTTCTCCTCGAACCATTTCAGCGGCTTGCTCTTGGCGAATTCGTTAACTTTAGTCGGCTGGATCCGGGTGTCGATCGGGCCGGCCATCAGCGTCAGGGTGGCGGGACGCGCGGGGTGGTTGTCCTCCGACATGATCGCGGCGGCCGCCAGTGCCGACACCGACGGCTGGCAGATCGCCACCATGTGCGAGCGCGGACCCAACTGGTCGAGGAAGGTGATGAGGTGCTCGGTATATTCGTCGAGGCCGAATTTGCCCTGGTCGAGCGGAATGTCGCGGGGGTTATGCCAGTCGGTGATATAGACGTCGTGATCCTGAAGCAGGGTTTTGACGGTACCGCGCAGCAGCGTGGCGAAGTGGCCGGACATCGGCGCCACCAGCAGCAGGCGCGGCTGCTCCGGCGAATTCTCCTTCTTGAAATGCAGCAATGAGCCGAACGGTGTCGCGTAGACGACTTCCTCGGTCACCTCCAGCTCCTGGTTACCCACCATCACCTTGTCGATGGCGTAAGGCGGGCGGGTATAGGTGAGGGAGGTGCGCGAGATCAGTTCCAGCGCGGCGGCGAGCCGCCCGAACAATTTGTCCGACACGCCCTGCGGAACGAGATTAAGATAGCGCAGCGCCGATGCGGCACCGGTCCGCCATGGCGCCGTCAGGTCCATGTGGTTCTGGTAGGCTTGGTACATCATCGACATCATCCGGATCCGCCCCTGCTGATGTTGCTATGCAATATCGAAGCCAAAGAAGAGTCAAATAGCCTCGCAAACTGGCACGTCGCTTGCTGAATGAAATGCGTGAAGCATAAACAATGGGCACCTGGCGGAGCGCTTCGTCAAAAGGCGGGGTCCGTGGGGTGCTGTCGGGCGTTCAGGCGTGAGGGAAAAGCCATATGGCGAAAGCGACACTTACCATCAGCAGCAAGAACTATTCATCCTGGTCGCTGCGCGGCTGGCTGCTGACCAAGTTTTCCGGGCTGGAGTTCGACGAAATCATCACCGCGCCGGATGATGCGTCGGCGCGGGCCGAAATCCTGCTGCTGTCCTCCTCGATCCTGGTACCTTGCCTGCGGCACGAGGGCGCCACCGTCTGGGATACGCTGGCGATCGCCGATTATCTCAACGAGGTGATGCCGAATGCCGGCCTGTTGCCGGCGGACCGGATCCAGCGGGCCCATTGCCGCTCGATCTGCGGCGAAATCCATTCCGGCTTCACCACGCTGCGGGCGTCGCTGCCGGTCAATCTGAAGGGGCATTTCCCGAGCTTCAAGATCTGGTCGCGCGCCCAGGCGGATATCGATCGGGTCTGCACGATCTGGCGCGAATGCCTGGCCACATCGGGCGGCCCGTTCCTGTTCGGCCAGCGCAGCATGGCGGACGCCATGTACGCGCCGGTGGTGACCCGCTTCATGACCTATGATGTGAAGCTGGAGCCGCGGCTGAAGCAATATGCCGACATGATCATGGCGCTTCCGGAAATGCAGGAATGGATCGAAGCCGCCAAGGCCGAGCCCGCCGATATCGAGGAGCTCGAGGTCGAATATTAGGCAGCACGGGCAATCGGTTGCCTGTTTGAAGGGCTTAAGCATCGGGCAGGCCTTGCTTAACTTCATGCCATCCTGAGCCGTCGCGCGACCCCTGGCGGCGTGGCGGCGGTCACGCACGGAAAATCGCGCAACTAAAATTCCAACCGGCCTCCAAGAGCTTCGGCGTTTTCATCGCCGCGGTTTTCGAATTCGCCGCGGTGCAGCGCGGCTGGCGCGATTTTCGCATAGCACCATAAAGTTGTGAACGCGGCTTTTACCGCTGCCAAAAAATTGGACGCTCGGGCCGTCGCGGCCGAAACGCTCAGATTGGAGAGTGTCATGAATATGCATGCCGCGGTCGATCCCAAATGGCTTGGCCTTGCTCATCCGAACGGCGATCCTCTTCACCTGAACAACAAGAATTTCGTCGCCATCGATCGCAACCGGGATGCTTCGTACGAGCCGACGTATCGCCCGCAGGCACTCTATAACCGTGCCAACGAGGGCTTTCATGCGAACAACGAAACCTTCCTGCTCCACGAGGTTTCGACAAATCTGCCGATTTACCGTCCCGACACCGGCCCCACCGATTTCCATCTTCACCTTCCACCGGGCGGTTACCAGCTCGTGCTGGTCACGTCGGGCATGTTTACCTTCGATTACGATGGCCAATACTACGCCGTCGGCCCTGGTGCGGTGATGCTGCAGAGCGCGATCGTTCATCGTCAGCTGTTTTACACCTGGTCAGGATTGTCCACTGAGGAGAATCTAAAAACACCGCAGACGGTGGTGCCGGATCCGATTTCCATGGGCTATTCCGGCAAGTTTCTTGAAGGCTTCATTACCGATCCCACGACCTTCCCCAACCCGACGGTGGTGGGTCCGGATCAGATCGACGAAGCGGAAACGCCACGGGTGGCCTGGAGCCACCCTTTGCATGATCGCCCATCCGATGCCTGCTTTTGGCTTCAGGATCCGTTGGAGCTGGAAGCGCTCTACAAGCCGCTGGCGGCTGGCACGCCGATCAAATCCGCCGGGCCTGTTTATGTGCGCGATATCGGGATCGAAATTCCGAGCGGTCGTCTTACCACTGGACATATCATAGCGACCGACCCGCGTGGCCAGTCGCTGTTGCCGAAGAGTGTATCGGCAACGGCGGATACTGCCTTTCTTGAGAAGGGCGAGGTCGTTATCTATCGCGTCATTCGCGGCACAGCCGAATTCAAGCGGAGTGACGGCGAGAATTTCGAACTTGCGACCGGCGATACGGTTACAGCGGGCAAGAACGCGATAAATCTCGTGGGGCTAGGTGAGAATACTCAAATCCTCCGGCTAGGCCTGCTGAAAGGCATGGAGAATCTTCGCAGCTGGACGCCGACGCAGCGTGACGAAATTGACGGCTTGGCTGGTCAGATCATTACACGGAAGGATGTTCGTCCGTTGCGTACCGAAGGAAAGCCGGTCGGGTATTTGTACGAGTAAGCACCGGCTCCCGGTGTCGTCCTGGAAACAGTCTGTGTCGAGGTCATGGTCGTTAACGTCTGAAGCCGGGGCCGGCGCCGCCGCCGAGCCGGATGATCTGGATATGGTGCGGCGTTCGCCGTCAGCCGCCGATATCTAGCCGTGAACAGCGGCGTACAAGGCACGGCGGCTGATTCGGGCGCGATTCGTTCCGCGCGCGTTCCGGACCTTAAGATAGACCTCAATTTATCGAAGGTATCGCCGGTTTCCGTTACATTTTGGCACAGCGGCGATCGCACAAGCCTGATGTCCAAGCCTGATGTCCAAGCCTGATGTCACAGGCTGGTTTCACAATCCCGATCTCACAAAGCTGATGTGACAAGCCTGATCCCAAAGGACCTGCGTTCCGGATCAGGGGCGTCGCATGCGCCAGCCGACCACGGTCGCTTCGACGGGGCCGCCCGATTCGTGATTGCGCCAGGCGCCGTCGATGAAGCGGCACGGGAATGGCAGCTGATAGGTGCCGCTATGGTCCTCGCATAGCACCTGCACCGGCTGATCCGGCGGCGGTTCTCCTTCGCCGTTGAATTCAGCGAGCCGTCGTTCGCGCGTTGCCATTCCAGCTTTCTCCGTCAGGACGCGCCCGGCGCGCCGCATGTTCGCATCGGCGCCCCCTCAATCTGCTTTGGATGCGCCCCGGCGAAACCTCAACGCGCGAATGAGGTTTCAGTATGGTATCGTCAATATCTCGCAACAATTTGACTGCGACCAATGGTATTTCAACGAGGATTCCGATGATCCGCCGGATCGCTTGCGTCGCGTCGTTGGCTTTGCTGCCTTGCTGGCTGACATCCGCCATCACCCAGGCGCAGGACGTTCCCGGCATCGAAATCTGCACCGTCGAAAAGACCATGGAGCGCCGCACCTCCTGCCTGCAGAGCAATGTCGATTTCCTGCACAAGACCATCGCCAAACTCGGCGCCGACCACGCCCAGAAGCTCGATGCCGCGAGCCGGCAGATCGAAGGTTTGAAGAGCACTGTCGCCGGCCTGCAGAAGATCGTCGACGATTTGCAGGCTGCGCAGAAGAAAGCCGCCGATGATGCAGGCAAGAAAGCCGACGCCGCCCCGGCCAAGGATGCGGCGCCGGCGGGCAAGGAGGGCGGGAAGTGAGAAGCGTCCGTTGGTTTCCCTCTCACAACGACGAAGGTGCGCCCCCTCTCCCATGGGGAGAGGGTTGGGGTGAGGGGGTACGGTTGGAGACTGTAACCCCTCACCCGACGCTTCGCGTCGACCTCTCCCTGTGGGAGAGGTGGGGACCGGGCATCGCGTTGCACCACAATGCTCGCCGATGTGAGTTACTCAACTGTTCTTCTCACCTGACATGATCGGCCCGAACAACTCCCAGTTCTCGCCCTTGAAGCGCATCATCTGCAATTGCTCGAGCGGGGCAAAATCGGTCGGGCTGGTTTTGATTTTGGTGCCCGGCAGATAGACGCCGATCTCGAAATTCAGGTTGGCCGCCTGCTTCATGACGTTCTCGCGGGTGAGGTCGTCGCCGCACTGCCGCAGCACCTGTTCCAGTCCCTTCGCCACGCCGTAGCCGAAAGTGGTCGAGGCGTCTTCCTGGTCGCCTTCGGGATACCATTTGGTCATGAAGGCGCGCCATTCATTCATGGCGGGATCGTTTTTCCACTGCGGATCCTTGGGGTCTTTGAGATAGGCCGCGCTGAGGATGCCCTGGTCGTTTTCGTAGCCGGCCGGCTTCATCACGCCGCCGACCGACACCGAGACGTTGGTCAGAAAATGCACGGGATGCCAGGCCAGTTCCCCGATTTTCCGGATCGCCTGCGCGGCGAATTTCGGCGTCGCGACATTGATGAAGATATCGGGGTTGGCGCCCTTGATCTGCACCACCTGCGAATCCACCGTCGGCGACGTGGTCTCGTAGGACGCTTCAACCGCGATCAGTTTGTCGGCCTGGGCGCCCAATCCCTCATGCAGGCCGATCACATAGTCCTTTCCGAAATCGTCGTTCTGGTAGAGCACGCCGATGGTCTTGCCGGGATAGTTTTTCAGGATGTAGGCGCCGTAGATGCGTCCCTCGACCTGGTAGCTGGGCTGCCAGCCGATGGTCCATGGAAAATTCTTCGGGTCGTTCCACTTGGCGGCGCCGCTCGAGACGAAGATCTGCGGCACTTTCTTCGCGTTCATGTATTTCTGGATCGCGCTGTTGCTGGGTGTTCCCAGCGGATTGAAGATCAGGAGAACCTCGTCGGATTCGACCAGCTTGCGGGCCTGTTCCACCGCCTTCGGCGGGCTGTAGCCGTCGTCATAGGAAATGAAATTGATCTTGCGGCCGTTGATGCCGCCTTCGGCATTGATCTTGTTGAAATAGGCGGCCTCGGTCTTGCCGATGGTGGCATAGGCTGACGCCGGCCCTGAATAGGGCATGATGTTGCCGATCTTGATCTCGGTGTCGGTGGCGCCGGGGTCGTATCGCTTCTGCGCGTGGGCGGAACTGGCGAGCGCAACGGCGAGAAGTCCCGCAAGCATGGCGGATTTGGCATGATTCAAGACATGGCTAGTCAAGACTCTGCTAGCTGATACATAGGTGCGCATCATCGTCCTCCCTGACGTGCTGGCCGAGGCTCAGGCAGTCTTCTTGCGGGGCAGCTTGGTGAGCCGTCGGATTGAATGCCGGCGGAGTATGCACGATTGGGACGGGCTTGCCAGTGATGCCTTGGTTGGTATTTTCCGCATAGCGGAAGAAGGGGCCGCCGCGCCCGGTTCCGGTTTGCCGCAGCGCGAGCGAGCGCAAGGACTGTCAAATGGCGCGCGCGCGAAGCGATCACAATGCGCGTGCTTCGAATGAAGGCCGTTGTTGATGAATCCTGCCCAGAAGGCGCTCTGGTATATCGAAAGTCACCTTGCCCGGGCGTTGACCCTCGATGAGGTCGCGGCGATCGGTGGTGTTTCGCGCTTTCACATGGTGCGGGCGTTTGCCGCCGCGACGGGGCTGTCGGTGATGCGCTATGTGCGCGCCCGGCGCCTCAGCGAAGCGGCGCGGGCGCTCGCGGGCGGCGCGCCCGATATCCTGAGCCTGGCGCTGGATGCGGATTACGGCTCTCACGAAGCATTCACCCGTGCGTTCCGCGATCATTTCGGGGTCACGCCCGAAGCGGTCCGCAGCGCCAAGTGTCTTGACCACATCAAGCTGCAGGAGCCGATCCCCATGGACTCAACCCTTACAGACAATCTGCAAGCGCCACGCTTTGAGACCAGCAAGCCTTTGCTCATCGCCGGCGTCGGCGAGCGCTACAATCACGAGAATACCGCCGGTATTCCGGGCCAATGGCAGCGCTTCCAGCAATCCGCCCCGAATATTCCCGGCCGCTTCTGGCATGTCACTTACGGTGTCTGCTGCAACGGCGACGATGCCGGAAATTTCGATTACATCGCCGGCGTCGAAGTCTCCGACTTCTCCGATCTGCCGCGCGAATTCTCCAGCGTGCGCATTCCCGAACAGCGATACGCCGTGTTCACCCATAGCGAACATATCTCGACCATCCGCCGCACCATCAACACGATCTGGAATCACTGGCTGCCGGCGTCGGGAATGAAGGTGGCCGATGCGCCCAATTTCGAGCGCTATGACGAGAAGTTCGATCCGCTCACCGGCAATGGCGGCCTCGAAATCTGGGTGCCGGTCAAGGAATAGGCCCGCACGCCGGGCTGCTCTGCAGACACGGTGCCCCGCGATTGCTTGGCAAGCGAGATCGACTTTGCCATAACATGGCGCAACGAATTGTTGCGCATGCGGGATGTGCCTGGAATCCCCCTGCGCTCAAGAAAAGCCTGGAGGATTCCCATGCCGAACGTGCGCGTTCTCGCCACCGATCTTGAATTCCCGGAAGGGCCGGTGGTGATGCCGGACGGATCGGTGGTGCTGGTCGAAATCCGCGGCCGGCGGCTGACGCGGGTGTGGCCGGACGGGCGCAAGCAGGTGGTCGCGGAAATTCCCGGCGGTCCCAACGGCGCGGCGATCGGGCCCGACGGCAAATGCTACATCTGCAACAATGGCGGTTTTAGCTGGACCGCCTCGCGTGGCACCATGATGCCGGGCGCGCCGGCGCCGCATGAATATATCGGCGGCTCGATCCAGCGCGTTGATCTCTCAACCGGCAAGGTCGAAACCCTGTTCGACAGCTGCGGCGAGCATCCGCTGAAGGGGCCGAACGATCTGGTATTCGACCGGCAGGGCGGGCTCTGGTTCACTGATCTCGGCAAGCGCCGCGCGCGCGACATGGATGTCGGCGCGTTCTACTATATGAAACCCGGCGCCAGCGAAATCGTCGAAGGCACCTTCGGCATGCTGCCGGCCAACGGCATCGGGCTGTCGCCGGATGAAAACACCGTCTACGTCGCGGAGACGCCGACGGCGCGATTGTGGGCGTTCGATCTGTCCGCGCCCGGCGAGGTCAAGCCGCGCGACGTGATCTATCGCGGCGAACGCGGCAAGCCGATCGCGGGTCTGGGCGGTTACCAGATGTTCGATTCGCTCGCGGTGGAAGCCGGCGGCAATGTCTGCGTCGCGACCCTGATCTCGGGCTGCATCTCGGTGATCGCGCCGGACGGCAGCCTGGTCGAGCAGGTGCCGACCGGCGACCGCGTCACCACCAACATCGCCTTCGGCGGCCCGGAGCTCAAGACCGCCTACATCACGCTGTCCGGCAGGGGCGAACTGATCGCGATGGATTGGGCCCGGCCTGGCCTGCCGCTGAATTTTCTGAACAAGTGATGTGCGATGACAAATAGTTTTCTTCGTCATTGCGAGCGAAGCGAAGCAATCCATGCCACAGTCACGAAGAGTGGATTGCTTCATCGCTTTCGCTCCTCGCAATGACGAGTCGAGAGGAAAAACATAATGCCCTGGCCCGAACCGGTTACACTCAGCGGCCCGCACGCGCAGCTAAGGCCGCTGTCGCAGGATCATCGCGACGGGCTGACGGAGGCCGTGAAGGACGGCGAGTTGTGGAAGCTCTGGTACACGTCGATTCCCAAAGCCGAAGACATGGGCAAGGAGATCGATCGCCGGCTGGGACTGCAGGCCGCAGGCTCGATGCTGCCGTTCACGGTATTCGATGCCGACGGCAAGATCGCGGGCATGACGACCTATATGAACGTCGATGCGGTGAACCGGCGCGTCGAAATCGGCTCGACCTGGTACGCCAGGCGCGTGCAGCGCAGCGCGCTCAATACCCAGTGCAAATTAATGCTGCTGACGCATGCGTTTGAAAAGCTGGATTGCATCGCGGTCGAATTCCGTACGCACTTTTTCAATCATGCGAGCCGGCGCGGCATCGAGCGGCTGGGGGCCAAGCAGGATGGCATCCTGCGCAACCATCAGATCGCGCCGAACGGTACGCTGCGTGATACCGTGGTCTACAGTATCCTCCCCGGCGAATGGCCGACGGTGAAGTTGCATCTGACCTATCAATTGAACGAGAGGGTGCGCGACTAGTGTCGGGCGAAGTGGGAATAAAAAAAGTCGCCAAACAAAAGGCGCTGTCAGAGAAGGTGCGATGGAAACGTTCGATTATGTGATCGTGGGCGCGGGCTCGGCGGGTTGCGTCCTCACCAACCGGCTGAGCGAGGATGCCGGCACCCGTGTCTGCGTGCTCGAAGCCGGTCCGCGCGACTGGCATCCCTACATCCATCTGCCGGCCGGCTTCATCAAGACCTTCCACATGCGGGGTATCAACTGGGCCTACCAGCAGGAGCCGGGTCCCTGGACCGGCGGCCGCAGCATCTACGCGCCGCGCGGCAAGACGCTGGGCGGCTCCTCCTCGATCAACGGTCACATCTATAATCGCGGCCAGCGCCAGGATTTCAACACCTGGGCGCAGCTCGGCAATCGCGGCTGGGGTTATGAGGACGTGCTGCCCTATTTCAAGCGGCTGGAGCGGCGCGTCGGCGAGGGCGAAGATGCGTTTCGCGGGCGCGACGGCAATTTGACTGTCACCACCATGGACTGGCGCGATCCGCTCTGCGAGGCCTTCATGGCGGGAGCGATCAGTCTCGGGATTCCGCGCAACCCCGATTACAACGGCGCGATTCAGGAGGGCGTCTCCTACGCCCAGCGCACCATTCAAAATGGCCTGCGCGTCAGTGCGGCGACCGCCTTCCTGCATCCGGCGATGAAACGGCCCAATGTCCATGTGCACACCCATGCCCACGCCACTGAAATCGTCTTCGAGGGCAAGCGCGCGGTCGGCGTGCGCTATACCAAAGGCGGCAAGGGCGGCACGCCGGTTGAAGTACGAGCCAGCAAAGAAGTCATCCTCTCCGGCGGCACCTATAACTCGCCGCAACTGCTGCAATTGTCGGGCGTCGGATCGCCCGATCTTTTGAAATCGCTGGGCATCGAAGTGCGCCACGCGCTGCCGGGCGTCGGCGAGGGATTGCAGGACCATTACGCGCCGCGCTCGGTCGCCCGCGTCAAGAACATCAAGACCATCAACGAACGCCGGCGCGGCGTCAGCCTGGTGGGAGAGGCGATTAAATGGGCGACCACGCGGCGCGGTCTGCTCTCGCTGTCGCCGACCATGGTCTATTGCTTCTGGCACTCCGGCGAGACCACCGAGAGCTCCGATCTGCAACTGACGTTCACGCCGGCGAGTTACAAGGAGGGTGTGCAGGGACAACTCGAAGACCAGCCCGGCATGACGGTGGCGTCCTGGCAGCAACGGCCTGAAAGCCGCGGCTATGTCCGGGCCCGTTCGGCCGATCCGTTCGAGCCGCCGATCATTCAGACCAATTACCTGGTCGAGGAGCTCGATCGCCGCACTGTCGTCGCCGGCATGAAGCTGGCGCGGCGACTGCTGGCATCAGCGCCGCTCGCGCCCTATTACGCCTACGAGGATTTTCCCGGGCCCAATGTGCAGACCGACGACGAATTCCTCGCCGCGGCGACGGAGCGCGGCACCACGACGTTTCATCCCGGCTGCACCTGCCGTATGGGCCCGGCCGACGCCAAATGGGCCGTGGTCGATGATCAGCTACGGGTGCACGGGCTGCAGGGCCTGCGCGTGATCGACGCCTCGATCATGCCGCGCATGATCTCGGCCAACCTCAATGCCTCGACCATGATGATCGCCGACAAGGCTTCCGACCTGATCCGGGGAAAGAGCATGTCGTGACATCGACCTGGATTTTTCTGGTCTCGTTTTTCGCCATTCTCGCCGGCGGCGCGACCGGCATGACGCTGCGCGTGCGGCTTCCCAAGGCCCATCTGAACGCCGAGACAAGGGAAATGATCCGGCTCGGCGCCAGCCTGCTGGCAACACTGGTTGCCGTCATTATCAGTTTGACGATTGCTTCGGCGAAATCTTCCTACGAGACGCAGGATGCTCACTTCCGGCAATTGGCGGCCAATCTCGTCGAGGTCGATCAGTTGCTCGCGCAGTATGGGCCGGAGGCGACCGCCATGCGCCAACA
>Ga0302324_100009864_pt1 | contig 19894 bp, 21 predicted proteins | sample Palsa_T0_1_FD_201949 | JGI IMG/M metagenome (GOLD analysis project Ga0302324, IMG submission 201949) | Peat permafrost microbial communities from Stordalen Mire near Abisko, Sweden - Palsa_T0_1 | ecosystem: Environmental > Terrestrial > Soil > Palsa > Peat permafrost | place: Sweden: Abisko...
CGAATCAACAAGGTAACTGAATCTGCCGTTGGAATCTCCGCGGCTGCCACTATTCCTGCCGCTGGCTACCGCCCGCCTGGGTCAATTTTGGAAAGTACGGGTGGGTAAGTTCTGGCGCGCGCCGAAGGGAAACGGATGGATCACGTCCGCCAGTACGGCTCTCTGGTGCAGCGGTCGATCAACCCAGCGTTGGCGTGGCCGGCAAGGCTAGATCAGGAGCGAGGCGAGTGCCTGAAGGAGCATTTGGAGGCGATCCTAGCCGATCAGGGCATCGACGCCAATTTCTCCATGGTTCCGTATCACAGTGCGGACGATCTGCGACGCAATGTCGAGAGAAGCGGATGCGACACAGTTCTAGCCGTCTTGCCCGAAGGTTTCGGACATTGCTGGGAAGGCTTTTACGAAGCGCGTAATCCAAGATCTAGTTTGGCAGGCCGATATGTGCTTTACCAAGCCCGACATGGGCATGAGCCTGCCATGGGTCTTGAATGTGGCCGACAAAGGGGCACTGCAACTATCGAAGTCATATAGGATCTGCGGGATTACCGTTTAACGGAGTAATCGCCTTGATCGCGGCAGCCTCCCAAAGCCGGTAACCTTCCTGGCCGCGCTGCGCGAAGACGCCCCAGGCGATTGTAAGAAGGTCCGCCTCCAGGGCGCAGTTCCCAGGATCGCGAGATCTCTCGACTGTTTTTTGGCTACACTTCACCCACGGCCACAGCCTCAATTGGTCGCAGAAGCCGAGGGTTCCCTCAATTAGACTATCGATAACCTCGGTGGACGCCAAGAAACGATATTGATTGGTCCTCTCCGACCGCCAACGCGACTTGCCCCACTCACTGGATATCTTCTCCAAACCACGCTTGTACTCGGAGAGCCGGAGCCGATCCGCAACTCGTAGTAAAGCCTCCACGCGAACAGCGTATGGAGGGTGAGCGATCGATATTTGAAATGGACTGTGGTCTCCATCGCCGAGCAAGTCCTCGAAGACGCTCAGCTACGAGGGGCCGAGTACCCACGCTCCAATTAGATCCGCGACCAATTCGTGAGACCAATTCCGATAAATTCCGATGGTCTGCTGTAGGCATCCAGAAATTGGTGAACTGACTCAGCGCTCCCCGAGAGATAACGCGAGCGTGTCCTCGATCAGCTATCGCAGCTAACCGTAGCTTCTGGGCGGATCGGGTGACGGCAGGAGTGATTAGCGGGATCAAAACGCCGTCATGCCGGAACATTAGGCTATGCGCGAACTCATGAGCAACCCACGGGTACTGAAGAAGGGCGACGTCTTCCAAGGCGTCACGCCCCGGCAGAAAAAGCATCTCAATCACGTGCGTTTGAACCTGTTCCGTTGGAGAGCGCACATCGCTAAGGGGCATTGGGAGCCTCGCATAACCCCATTCGGTGTCATAGCAGGGGATAATCGCTTCGGAGAAAAGTCGCCTCTCGCTCCAACCGGCGGACATCGCCCGTATCAGTCCGGCATCGAACCAGAAGCGCTCTCCGTACGTCTTTGGAAGCCGCGCGACAATGTGCTGAATATAATCGGCCAAGGCTTTCAGCTCCTTAGCCCCGATTTCGCCGGCCTCCGCCCCCCGCGCGGCCTCTATCGCCTCACGAAGGCGTTGAGCAACAAAAGGAGAACCGGCCAACTCGGCCGCGGCGGACCCGGCGTCCGCGAGTGAATCGCGGGGTATCTTCGGCAATCTCGGCATGAAAGTTCTGCGCTACTACCTCTATTAGATATCGTAGCCCGCAATCGACCCCGGTAACAGGGCTGGCCGAAGCCCTCCTCGCCAATCTCATTCCCAGCGCCGTACCGGCATTCCCGGAGATCCAAGGCTGGCTTCGCCCGAGGAGACCAAGCACGGCTGACGAATGTTTCCTGCAGGCGATAGTGATCGACGCTTTTGGGATCCAACAACAAAATCCTAATATTACGTTTTTTCCACAGGTAGTACACCCATGCTTTCCGCTAAGTATATGAAAAAGATAGAAATAAAAGCATAGGAAAACGGCACCAAAGCCGAGTTTTAACTTGACTGTAACATGGCAAAAGGTGCATGATAGCAGAGGTTCCAAGAGGTCTGAGGAACAGCAAACCACCAAACGCTTAGCGGGCCTGGAGCGGTGATCTGGTATCGAACTAATAAAATAGACTCGATGCCGGGGAGTGATGGGCAATCGGGAGCGCTTGGAAGGTGAACTTTCCGGCCAGGAATCGGGTTGAACGCTTTGATCTTTAAGGGTCCGAAAGGCCCCGAAGGGGAGTGGAGACCCGAGGAAGGGCTGGGAATGCCGGGCAGGAGTCGGGCAACGGGATTTCGGTATTGATCTTGCGCGTGCCGGGGCGAACCGGGGCGCGTGAGGAAATCGGAATCCGAACGAGTCGGGCGAATGCACGGCAGGGCGACGAAGGAGCAGGTCGGGAGCTTTGACCTCGAAATGGTGGCCTGGAAACGGGCAGTCGTTTCGGGAGAGTGAAAGGCCGCTTCGAGACGCCGGTTCCAGCCAGGAAAGCTGGCAGGTGAGCCCGGAGGCATTGATCCGTTGCGTTCGAAAGAAAGCGGCGGGAAGCCGAAAGGACAGCACCCGGCGAACCTGGATGCAAAGCTCTGTGCCGTTTCATGCCGGCGGGGAGTTTAGCTGCGAGATCGGGTCACTTGGAACCATTTTCTTTTATCGAATCCGCCAATCGGCCGGATACCGATTTTCCCCTCCAAAATCTGCCGTTCGGAGTGTTCCATAGCGGGCCATCAAGCGCCATCGGCGTGGCCATCGGCGATCGCATCTTGGATGTGCGCCGCGCTGTGCAAGCGGGTCTGCTGGACGGTCTGTCGCCGGAGACGGTGCGTGCCTGCCCAGCGCCTGCGCTTAACCCGCTAATGGCGCTGGGCCGCGCGCACTGGTCGCCGCTGCGGCAACGGATCGGAGAACTGCTGCGCGCGGGCAGCGGACATCAGGGCGCCGTCGAGCCGCTCCTCGTGCTAATGGACGACGTGGAGATGGTAGCGCCCGCCCACATCGGCGATTACACCGATTTCTACGCCTCCCTTCATCACGCGGCCAACGTGGGCCGCCTCTTCCGCCCCGACAACCCGCTGCTGCCGAATTACAAATATGTGCCGATCGGCTATCACGGGCGCGCTTCATCGATCGTCGTAAGTGGCGCGGTCGTGCGCCGTCCCAGCGGCCAGTCGAAAGACGCTGCGGCCGAAGCGCCGGTCTTCGGACTCAGCCGGTCGCTCGACTACGAACTGGAAGTGGGATTCTTCACCGGTCCCGGCAATCCGCTCGGTCAGCCGATCCCTATCGCCGAAGCGGAGCAGCACATATTCGGTTTGTGCCTGCTCAACGACTGGTCCGCCCGCGATATCCAGTCCTGGGAATATCAGCCGCTGGGGCCATTTCTGGCGAAGAGCTTCGCCACCAGCATCTCTCCTTGGATCGTAACCATGGAAGCGCTTGCGCCCTTCCGGGTGCCTGCATTCCCGCGGCCGGATGGCGACCCCGCCCCGCTGCCGTACCTGAGCTCGGCGGAGGATCAGGCCCAGGGCGGCATCGATCTGACGCTGGAAGTCCATATCGCCTCTCGCCGCATGCGCGAGTCGGGCCTGTCGCCGATGCGCCTCAGCCGCGGCAATCTGCGTAACCTGTATTGGACGCTCGCCCAGCTGCTCACGCACCATGCCAGCAACGGCTGCAACCTGCGCTCAGGCGATCTGCTAGCCAGCGGCACCGTGTCCGGACCGCTGCCGGAAGAGCGCGGCTGCCTGATCGAGCTAACCCGGCGCGGGGCCGATCCAATCCGCTTGCCCACTGGCGAAATCCGCAAGTTTCTGGAAGATGGCGATGAAGTGCTTCTGCGCGGCTACTGCCAGCGGGAGGGCTTTCCGCGCATCGGCTTCGGCGAATGCCGCGGGACGATCGACGGCTAAAGCCATCCCAATGCCCGCAAATCCGCGATCGGCTCCGTGAACGAACACGACCCAAAGCTGTGCGCGAAATCGCGGCGCGCGGATTGGATTTCGCCGGTCGCGAGGCTCCGCCCGCGCCACCGCAACTCGCCATCCAAGAACTGGAAAGCGGTGGCGCCCTGCTCGTTCAGAACGTCGAGAATCACTTTACGCTTCGCGCCTGCCCACGCGAACGCCGCCGCCACGAACACATTCACAAACCCGTGCATCGTGGCGCGAAGCGGATGATGCAGTCCCGCCGTAGCTTTGAACGCGATCCGGCGCGCCGCGGCCTCGCTCAGGAAATCGGCCAACGACTCCGATGATGGAATCGCGTCCGGCGTCAATCCGCCCGTGCGCACCTTGGCAAACGCACCGCCGCCGATAACCCCAACGGGCGCCTCGCAATAGGTCGCGAGCGACAGCCTGCGCGGCAGCTTCGTCTCCAGCGTCTGCACCTGCGCGGGCAGCGGACCCGGTTCGCCATCCACCAACAACGTGACGCGCCAGTTGTCCCGCAGGCGCACTTCCGGCAGCTTCGCCGCGGGCAGCACCAGGCGGTTGAGCATCCAGCTTTCCGGCGACGCCAGATACGTTTCGTAATTCTCCAACACCTCCGGCAGCGGCAGTCCCGCCGGCGGATAGAGACCCGCATAATCGACCAGGTTCGCAAGCAGCGCGCGCAGCGAGTCGGGGATTCGTGCCATGATTGTCAAAGCCCATTGTAAAGGGGGCGCCTATGAACCGCCGCAACCTGCTGCTCGCCCTAGCTGCCGCTGGCCTCGATCTGAACGCGCAAGAGCCCTTGCCCGGCTCGCTCTATATTCCCAAACCCCAGCTCGTGGAAGACCGGAAATTCCTCCAGGATTTCATGGATGAGTTCGCCTTCGCCGATCTCGTTACAGCCAGCCCCGGCATCCGCATTACGCACATTCCCACCGTGCTCAATCGGTCCGCCGGGCCCTACGGCACCATCTTCGGGCACATCTCGCGCCAGAACATCCAGAACAAAACTTTCGACGGCAGCCAGCCCGCCGTCGTCGTGTTCCGCGGTCCGCACAGCTACATCTCGCCCACCTGGTATACCAAGCCCGAGGCGGTGCCTACCTGGAATTTCGCCGTGGTGCACGCCACCGGCCGGCCTAAACCCATCACGGATCCGAAAGCTCTGCACGGCCTGCTGGCGCAGCTCATCGCCAAGTTTGAAGGACCCGGCTCCGCCTACGATTTCGCCAAACTGCCCGACAGCTACATCAATGGCATGATCGGCGGCATCGTCGGCTTCGAGATGCAGATCGAGTTGCTGGAGGGGAAGTGCAAGCTGGGGCAAGAGCGCAGCGACGCCGATAAGCAGGCCATCCTGAAGGGACTGCAATCCGCCAAACAGGCGCGCTCGATATCCGAGTTCACCGCGGATTTTTACAAACGCGGCTGATTCACGCGACCGCCGCCACAAACCACCGCCCGGCATGCAGCACCCGCGCGCCGCCGAGTTCCGCGGCCAATTGCGCAGGCGTGAAGTAGCGCTTATAGACGGTGTGCCTCGATCCGTCCAGCAGCACGCGCTCCTGCACCTCTTCCGGCAGCACTTCATCGCGCCATGCCGCGTCTATAACGAGCACGCGCTGCCCCACCCGCCGCGCCTCCGCCAGAAATCGGGCGCGCATCGTGTGATCCAGGTGGCCGTAAAAATGGGCTGCCATCAGACACTCGAACGCGCCTGCGGGAAACGGTAGCCGCAGCGCGTTGCCTTGCAGCACGCACCCGCCAGGCAACCGCCCGCGCGCGATTTGCAGCATCGAGAGGCTCTGGTCGAGTCCGACGACGTGCCCCGCCATGTGCTGCGTGAGGAAGCCCGTGCCGCATGCCACATCCAGCACCGAGCGCATGGACACGGCGCGCAGGCACGCGCGCAACGCCTCCACCTCTTCGTGCCAGCCCGGCCGCACGCGCGCCGCGAACAACCCCGTCCCCAGATACCAGTCGTCGTATTCCGGTGCGCGCCGGTCGTAGTAAATTCGCTCCGCCTCCGTCATCTCTCTGTCTGAAACAGGAATGGCCGAACCCGTTCGCGTAAGCGGACGATCTCTCCGGAATTGTGTTTAAAAGGATCGCGCCCCCAAGTCGTGTCAGTCTCCTCCCGGCAGTCTTTCGCCAGTGCCGTCCCGATTGTTTCGAGGTCACCGAGCCGGGCCTCGTTGAGGTCTTGAGGCTCCTTGAGGACACCGAGAACAAAGACTCTATCAAGCAAACGCGCCGGGACGAAGTTCTTGGCATAGGCTATCCGCTCTTCGTGACCGTCGAAGTCGATCAGCAGAACCATAAATCGCTTCGAATAGCGGTCCATCTCCCTGACGTGATCTGACTTGAAACACTCCAGAACCTTCATCCAACCGTCTGCCGGCACCAGCACTTGGATCCTGTGGGTCAAGAGAGTCGGATCCTTGAGAAAGCCGTTGGCCATTTGGCGGTTGGCGTCGTCTTCGGGAAGCACCAGGACGTGCGGCTGATATCTGTTGACGCTCATGGTTCTACATCGCCGCGAATCAGCGCATTGATTAGGTCCCCGCTCACCTGCAATTCGCTCAGCGGGCGAATGATCGTGGGCTCAAGATGGTTCTTCCGGTAAAGAACCAGCGTATTCTCGTCGGAAAAGCGGCGAATCGCTTCCGGATTGTGCGAGGTCGCGATGAACTGGCCGCCGGATTGGAACGCTTTGCGAAGCGCCAATACAAAGTGCCCAACCTCGTCCAGCGCAAGATAGTTGTCCGGCTCATCCCAAAAGCAAACCAACGGACCGTAGGCATGGTTCGCGGCGAGCACCATGGCGCAGATCATGAAACACTTCTCGCCGTCGGACAGATCTGCAAAGGGGATGCTCACGCTTCCCTGCCCGTTGGCGAATTGGAGCTCTAAGCTTCGAGAATCCTTCCCAACTGACGGATTCTTGATGTTTTTCAAGTCGGGCATTACCTGCTTGAGGTACTCGTAGATATCGACGTAGGCGGCCGGCGCGGAAGCCAGCAGGCCCGAAAACCATGCACCAAAATCGGCGACCGTAAGATCTGGCTCCAGACTTTCCTGGTCGGAGTCTCCTTCGATCATGGTCGGTATCGGTCTAAGGATGAGCATGCTTGCCAGCCAACGTTTGAAGATGAACAAAGGATCCACCGGATTCTGTTCCTGAACTATCGGCAAAGCCACCATGTGCCAGTCGATACGAAACCGCCCCTCCCTCTCCGGCTCCAGACCGATTCTTGCAAGATGAACTTGCGCAGCCTCCCGTGTGTAGACGGGCTCCCCGCCAACGGTCAGCCTCTCCTCAAGCACCCGCAGTTCTTTGAACCCCTCTGGATATTCGAAAGCGATAACGTACTCGAAGATTCTGGACCTCAACTCGACCTCGATCTCAAACCGCATAGGCGCGTCTGTGCGCCCGAGAAAGAAGTCCTTCGGCTTCACCAGGCTACCCACCCGGTTCGTCCCACGCGCGATCCTCTGCAGAACTTCCAGCGCAAGCCCCACCGCCGTCTTGCCAGACCCGTTCTTCCCGATCAGCAGGACGGACGACTGACCCGCGAGTTTCAACTCGAAGTTCTCCAAGCACCGGAAATTATTAACGTAAAGGCGGCGAATCACATTAGCATGATACCGCGCGGCGCGGAAGCCCAAAACCGGATATCCTGATCTCTCCAGGGAGTATGAAACTCAACAAAACCTTATCCGCCGCTACGCCCGCCCATCTCATGATTGCGCTCCTGGCCATCTTGCCCGCCGCCAGCCTGCCAGCCCAGACCCCGCCCACGAATTGGACCGCCGGCGAAGACCACCAGAACATGATGGACCAACTCGGCATCCAGGCGCTTCGTCCAGGCCCCAGCGGCAACGAGAGCGCGCCCAAGCATGCCAATTACGACGAGTCCACGGCCAATCCTTTCCCGAGTCTGCCGGATGTCCTCACCTTGCGGGACGGCCGGAAAGTCACGACGGCGGAGATGTGGTGGAAGCAGCGCCGTCCTGAAATCATCGAGGATTTCGAGCGCGAAGTGTATGGCCGCATCCCCAAGAATGCGCCCAAAGTCACGTGGACCGTCACCAGAAGGGTAAACGCGGCCTCCGGTTCCCATGCAACGATCACGAAGCGGTTAGTAGGGCACGTGGACAACCCCTTGTACCCACAACTTAGCGTCGACATCCAAATGACGCTGGTCACACCGGTCGAGGCAAATGGTCCGGTTCCGGTTATGATGATGTTCGGCCGCGGCGGCAATCCGCAGGCCGCCGAGCAACTGATTGTCGCGCGCTGGGGCTATGCAACCATCGATCCTGCAAGCATTCAAGCCGATAATGGCGCCGGCCTGACCCGCGGCATCATCGGACTGGCCAACCATGGACAACCGCGCAAGCCCGATGACTGGGGCGCGTTGCGGGCCTGGGCGTGGGGCGCTTCGCGAGGCCTCGATTATCTGGAGACCGATCAAACCGTGGACGCCACGCACGTAGGCATCGAAGGCGTTTCGCGCTACGGCAAGGCCGCCCTCGTAACCATGGCCTTCGACACGCGCTTTGCATTGGTTCTGGTCGGTTCGTCCGGCGAGGGCGGCGCCAAACTGCATCGCCGTAATTGGGGAGAAGCCGTGGAAAGCCTCACCGGATCGGGCGAATACCATTGGATGGCCGGCAACTTTCTGAAGTACGGCGCTTCGCAAGCTTCGTTCGGCAGCAAGAACGCCGGCGACCTACCCGTGGACGCGCATGAGCTGATCGCTTTGTGCGCGCCGCGCTTGACCTTTATCAGCTACGGCGTGCCCGAGAAGGGCGACGCGAAATGGCTGGACCACCAGGGCAGCTATATGGCTGCTGTGGCCGCCGGGCCGGTGTTCCGGCTCTTGGGCGCGAAAGATTTGGGAACCTCGGACGACTATCGCAATGAGAAAATGCCACTAGTGAATGTGGGCCTGCTCGATGGCCAGCTCGCCTGGCGCCAGCATGACGGCGGACATACGGACGGTCCTAACTGGACTTACTTTATCGCCTGGGCCGATAAGTTCATCAATCATCCGGTCCCGGCCGATGTGCCCGTTCCCCGCACCGACCGGAACTCCATGGCCGCGCATGACGAGTTAGTCGGAAAAGCGAATAAAGGTGGCATCGATGTCTATTTCGAGGGCGATTCCATCGCCCGGCGCTGGGGAGCCACCGATTATCCCGACTTACTCGCCAATTGGAAGCGGAACTTCTTCGGCTGGAACGCAGCCGATTTCGGATGGGGCGCCGATAAGGCTCAAAACATACTATGGCGTCTCGATCACGGGGAACTGGACGGCGTCAATCCGAAAGTCATCGTCCTGCTGGCCGGCACCAACAACTTGGGCAACACTGCCGATATCAGCGGTGGGCTTCAGGCAATTGTGCGGATCATGCAAGCGAAGGCTCCCAACGCCACCATCATCCTCACTGGCATCTTCCCGCGCAATGACAACATGGCGTTCATGCCCGTCATCGGTAACATAAACGACGACCTTTCCAAACTTGCCGATGGCAAGAAGATCCGCTATCTCAATGTCAACGACAAGCTGGCGGACCGGGATGGCAAACTGTTGGACGGCATGATGAACGCCGACAAACTTCATCCCGCGATCAAGGGTTATCAGGTTTGGGCCGACGCGTTGCTGCCCATCTTCACCGAATTGCTCGGTCCTCCCGCGAAGGACGACCATGCGCCGCCGCCGACCGGCGATCCCAGCGCCCGGCGCTAACGTAACAGTTCCGCCAGATCTTCCAGCTTGAGCCGGCCCGTGTAAACCGCCATGCCTAGCGCGGCATGCACGTCCATCGCCAGCAGCGCGCGTACTTCTTCGAGCGTGGTGATGCCTCCCGCCGCCGTGATCTCCAGCGCGGTCGCGGCGCGCAGACGGCGAAACCAGTCGAGATCGGTGCCCTGCAGCATGCCTTCTTTATCCACGTAGGTGCACAGGAATCCCGCGCAGTAAGGCTCCAACGCCGTCAGCACATCCTCGGCGCGGAACCGCGTAGCCTCACGCCAACCCTTCACCACGATGCGGCCCTGCTTCGAATCAAGCGCCACGATCAGGCGTTCCCTGCCGATGGCCACCGCCAGATCCTCCAGGAACGCCGCGTTGACGCCATCCGCGGCGAACGCGGCCGTGCCCACGATCACCTTATGCGCGCCCTGCTCCACCAACGCTCGCGCGCGATCCACCGTGCGCACGCCGCCGCCCACACGCGTGCGGGCGTGTGCGGCCACCAGACGCACCAGATCGTCGTTCGATCCCGTGCCCATCGCGGCATTCAAGTCGATTACCTGGATTTCCGGAAACGCGGCAAACCGCCGCAGCATTTCAAGCGGCGCGGCCGCTTCGAGCGCCTTCTCGCGGCCCTGTACAAGTTGCACCACCTTGCCGTCCATCAAGTCGATGCAAGGGAAAATCATCACGCTTTCCGCACCGGCACGCCGTGCCGGTCCAGGTATTCCTTCAAGTCGCAGATGCGCAGAGTGGCGTAGTGGAAAACCGACGCCGCCAGCGCCGCATCGGCTTCGCCATCCCTCAGCACGCGCAGGAAGTCTTGGGGTTTGCCTGCGCCCCCGGAGGCGATCACCGGAATGTGCGTGGCGCGCGAGATGGCGCGCGTCAACTCGCAATCGAAACCCTGCTGCACGCCGTCGGTATCCATGGAGGTCAGCAACACTTCGCCGGCGCCCAATTCCTCGCCGCGCGCCGCCCAGGCAACCGCGTCCAGGTCTTCCGGATCGCGCCCGCCGCGCGTGTAGACGGTCCATGCGCCAGGCGCGCGCCGCCGCGCATCGATGGCCAACACCACAGCCTGCGCGCCGAATTCCTGGCTCAGTTCGGTGATCAACTCGGGACGCCGCACGGCCGCGGTATTAATCGAAATCTTGTCCGCACCGGAATGCAAGATGCCGCGCGCATCCGCGACAGACCGTATGCCGCCGCCCACCGCCAGCGGGATAAACACCTTGCGCGCGGTGCGCGCGACCACGCCAGCCATGATCTCACGGGCATCGCTGGACGCCGTGATATCGAGGAACACCAACTCGTCCGCGCCCTCCTGGTTGTAGCGGCCGGCTAGCTCGACCGGATCGCCGGCGTCGCGAAGGTTCACGAAATTGACGCCTTTGACCACACGGCCGCCGGTCACGTCGAGGCAGGGAATGATGCGCTTGGCCAGCATCTGCGAATCGGTTATCTCGTCATTGAACCACGACCGGGCTCGACGGATGGGATTGTAGCGCTACCACCTCTTTGCCGCTCGTCAATCTTCCCACGCGATAGCCCAAGTACACCGCCTGGCCCGCGTGAAAGTTGTTGTCTGAAACGGGCACCGCGACCTTGCCCAGGAGCGGAGAACCGATCTCTACGATCCAGGCTCCTGGGATTTCGGTTCTAATCGGCACAGTCACGTCTTCGACCTTGATGTCATTGGATATGGTGACGCCGTCCTCGAAATGCGTTGAGACGACCGTCCCGTAAGTCCACCGCACCGGTCCGCTTGAATCCACGATCAGGCAGCCAAGCATCACGACCAGCAGCCCGAGCATGGACCAGAGCATGAAGTACAGCTTCTTCATCTTATTGCAACTCCACGAAATTCCGCATAACCCGCAACCCGGCCGGCCCCGATTTCTCCGGATGAAACTGCACCGCGAACGTATTGCCCGATTCGAGCACGGCCGTGTATGGCACCGAGTAAGTGCAAGTCGCGGCGGTCTGCGGGATCGAGGGCGCGTAATAGCTATGCGCGAAATAGACGAAAGCACGCGCTTCAAGGCCGGCGAGCAAGCGCGAATCCGCGCACGCGGCAAGCTGGTTCCAACCCATATGCGGCACGCGTGCATCGGCGGGAAAACGCCGCACCGTGCCTTGATACAGGCCCAAACCGCGCGCTTCGGGCGCTTCTTCACTGTGCTCGAACAGCGCCTGCAAGCCCAGACAGATACCCAAGAAAGGCACGCCGCCGCGGATACGCTCAATCAGCGCATCGCGCACCTGCATGGTGTCGAGGGCCCGCATCATCTGACCAAAGTGGCCCACGCCAGGCAGGACGATCTTCCCCGCTCCGCGCAGGCGAGCGGCATCGCGCACCAGCGTGTACTCAGCGCCAATTTCCGCCAGCGTATTTTCGACCGAGCGCAAGTTGCCGGCGCCATAATCCAGTATCGCGATCACAGCAGTCCCTTCGTCGAAGGCAACTGATCGCGCAGGCGCCGGTCCGTGGAGCACGCGTATTTCAAAGCCCGCGCGAAACATTTGAAAATGGCTTCGATCTTGTGGTGATTGGACCGGCCATAGAGCACGCGCGCATGCACGTTCGCGCCTGCATGATTCACAAAGCCCCCGAAGAAATCCTCCACCAGTTCCGCTTGCAGATCCCCGACCAGGCGTACGCGCACCAGGTCGCGATAGACCAGCGCGGGACGCCCGCCCAAGTCCAGCGCCACCACCGCCAGTGTCTCATCCATGGGCAGCACGAAGTAGCCCGCACGGTTGATGCCGCGCCGGTCGCCCAGCGCTTTCGCGAACAATTGGCCCAGCACGATGCCCACGTCCTCGACGGTGTGGTGCTGGTCCACGTCCAGGTCGCCTTTGGCGTCGAGCTTCAAGTCGAACCCGCCATGCTTGGCGAACAGTTCCAGCATGTGATCGAAAAAGCGGATGCCGGTCGAAATCTCGGACCAACCGCGGCCTTCGATCTTCAGCGAGGCGCCGATTTGTGTCTCCTTCGTGTTGCGTTGAATGGTGGCGGTTCGCATCAGACCAGCACGCTTTCGAGTTGATTGATGTCGTCCAAAATGGCGATGGCGTTTTCGGCTTGGAACAGCGTAGCCAACTCGGCGCGGCGCGGGGTCGCGGGCGACGCGATGCCGATGAAGGGTACAGCCGCGGCCCGGGCGCAACGCGCGTCGTCCACGGTGTCGCCGATGTACCACATCTTGCGGCCGGGGTTCGCAGCCAGAATCTTGAGCAGCCCTTCGGGCGCCGGCTTGTGCGCCGCGACGTCTTCCATGCCGACCACGGGATCGAACCGCAGTGACGGCGCGAAGCGCTGCAGCGTGACCTCCGCTTCCCACCGCATCCGCCCTGTGAACATCGCCAAATCGAAGCGCGCGCCGAGGCGGTCGAACAGGCCGTCGCGCGCCATCCACCGCTCACGCAGAATCAGTCCATCCGTGCCGTTCACGCCGTGAAACAGGCCCTGGAAATAATCCACCACGGTCTGGAACTCGACCGCCACGCCATGCTGGGCTAGCACGTAGTGCGAGAGCTTCCAATCGTCGTTGAAACCGCCCTGGTTCTTGTATTCCTGAATTTGCGAGCGGGTAAGCGTCACACCGGCGAAGTGCTGGACCGTGCGCACGATGGTTTCGCGGAAGGACTCGGTCACGTCCACCAGCACGCCGTCCATATCGAAAACGATCAACGGGCGAGCCATATCTCCTCCAAGGCGGCCAACAGGCGGCGCGTCTGCACGCGCGTGCCCACCGTAATGCGCAGGCAACCGGGCGCTTCGTAACTGCGGTCCCGCACCAGGATACCGTGTCCGCGCAGGCGGCCGCATATCTCGATGGCGTGCTTGCCCGCGCGGATTAACACGAAATTCGCGGAACTGGGGACGTAGCCGATCTTCAGCCGCTCCAGGCCGACGCATAGCAGCTCGCGGGACGCCAGCACTTCGGCCACGTAATTTTCGATGTAGGCCGTATCGCGAATGGCCGCTTGCGCCGCCAGCACCGCCAGCGTATTGACGCTATAGGGTGACTGTGCCTTGTGCAGGTATGCGATGTTGGCCGGATGCGAAAACAGGCAGCCCAACCGCATGGCCGCCATGCCGTAAACCTTGGAAAACGTGCGGCTCACGAACAGATTGGGCGAGCGCCCGATCTGGCCCAGGGCGGTCACGCCGGAGAATTCGAAGTAAGCTTCATCGATGAAAACCACGGCCTTGCGCGCGCGATGGAGAATCCGCTCGACGGCCAGCAGCGAGAGGCCCGTGCCGGTCGGGTTATTCGGATTCGCGATCAGCACGGCGCGCGTAGCGGGGGTGATGGTGTCGAGCACCGCAGCGAGCGGGAAGTCCATGTTAGGACCTTCGTAATCGACCTCGCGCAACGCGGCGCCGGCCACCTGCGCGTAGAAGCTATACATGGCGTAGGCGGGACGCAGCAACAGCACCTCCTGGCCATCGTCCACGTAGGTGTTGACGAAAACCTGGATGGCCTCATCGGTGCCGTTGGTGAAGACGAATTGGTCCGGCGTCACGCGAAAAAAGCCGGCTACCGCGAACTTGGCTTCGCCATATTCCGGGTAGACCGCCAGACCGGGGGCGTCCAGTCGCTGCTTCAGGAATTCGATCACGCGGGGCGAGCAGCCCACCGTGTTTTCATTGAAATCGAGACGCAGCTTGTCGGCGCGGCCTGCCGTGGGTGGCGAGTAAGGCGCCATCTTGAGCACAGCTTCGCGGGGGCGGACGGCACCCTTGGGCAGTCGGGTGGGCACGGTCGGCTACCCGGCGACCCGATAGGCGCGGCGTTGCGCGCGCATGCCGATGAGGTCGGCCACTTGACTGAGCAGCGCGGAAACGTTCTCCGCGTTGATCGAAACCTGCTGCTCGTCACCTTGCGGATAGCGAGCGGCTTTGGCTTCCCTATAAGCCGTAACCACTGCGGTTGCAGGCTGATACGGTTTCACGCGGGCATACGAAAGCACTCGCAGGCCCGCCTGCGGCGATTCCACCTCGGCCTCGCTCAGGACCAGTTCGTATTGGCCTTCATCCAGCTTCGAAAAGGCCTCTGCCGCCGATCCCGCAACGTCCACGCTGTAGCCGCCGGCCTGCAGGAGGGTCTGCAGGGTCAGGCGGGAGGACAATTCGTCGTCCACGACCAACACTCGCGCCAGTTCCAGGTTCTTCGGCATGGCCCGTAAGCTCTACTGTACCCGAAAAGCCAAAACATTTCACGCAAAAAATGCAAGCCCTGCCGAAGCGCCGAATTCTGCGTTAATCAGTTGAAAACACGGCGGAAAATGGCGTCTACGTTGCGCAACTGGCGCGCCAGCGAGAAGCTTTCCGCGATTTGGGCCGGGGTGAGGACGGCCCGGATCTCCGGATCTGCCTCGATTGCGGCCCGAAAGTCCGATTCCTGCTCCCAGGCGCGCATGGCGTGCGTCTGTACGATTCGATACGCTTCTTCCCGCAACATACCAGCCGCCGCCAGATCCAGCAGCAATTGCCCGGAAAAGACCAGCCCCTTGGTCAATTCCAAGTTGCGCCGCATGCGCTCTGGATAGACGAGGAGTTGGTCCACGAGTTGGGTGGTCTTTTCCAGCAGGTAGTCGGTGAGGATGGTGGAATCGGGCAAGATGACCCGTTCGACGGAGGAATGCGAAATATCCCGCTCGTGCCACAGCGCCACATCTTCAAACGCGGCCTGGACGTTCGACCGCACCACGCGTGCCAGTCCGCAGATCTGCTCGCAGGTGACCGGATTGCGTTTGTGCGGCATCGACGAACTGCCCTTTTGCCCGCGTGCGAAGTACTCTTCCGCCTCGCGCACTTCGGTGCGCTGCAGGTGCCGCACTTCCAGCGCGACCTTCTCGCACAAAGCGGTCGCCAATGCGAGCGCGGCGATCAATGCGGCGTGCCGGTCGCGCTGGATCACCTGCGAAGCCACCGGCGCGGGCTTCAGGTCCAGCCGCGCGCAGATGCGCTCCTCGGCTTCCGGACCGATATGCGCGAAAGTCCCCACGGCACCCGAGATCTTGCCTACCCGAAGGTCTTCGGCGGCGGCGCGCAGCCGCACCAGATTGCGCCCGGCTTCGCCATACCAGATGGCCAGCTTCAGCCCGAAGGTGATCGGCTCCGCGTGCACGCCGTGGGTGCGGCCGATCTGCACCGTGTCTTTAAATTCGAAAGCCCGCCGCTTAAGCACGGCCTGCAGCCGCTCCAGGTCGCCGAGAATGATCGCGCAAGTTTGCCGGATCTGCAAGGCCTGCGCGGTATCCACCACGTCGTTCGATGTGAGCCCGTAATGCAGCCAGCGCGACTCCTCCGCATGCCCGGCAGCCTGCATGCTTTCCGACACCGCCGTAGTGAAGGCGATTACATCGTGCTTGACTTCTTTCTCGATTTGCAGGATGCGGGCGGTATCGAAGCTGGCATGCGCCCGCAGCGCGCGCGCCGCTTCCGGCGGCACGACGCCCATCTCGGCCAGCGCTTCCGCCGCCGCCAGTTCCACTTCCAGCCACTGCCGGAACTTGTTATCGTCCGTCCAGATGCGGCCCATTTCCGGCCGCGTGTAGCGCGCGATCAAAAGCTGTATACCTCCGTGGGACGCGACTGGCTGGCGATTTCGAGCGGCGTCGCCAGGCCGCGTTTTTCGAGCGCTTGAGTGGCCACCAGCCGCACGATTTCCGGATGGTTGTTGTGTTCGCTAAGGTGTCCCAGCACCAGGCGCGCCGGAAAGCCGTCGAAATCGCCCAGCAGGAAATCGCTGATGGTGTCGTTCGAAAGATGGCCGACGCGGCTCATCACGCGCTGCTTCACGGACCAGGGATACGGCCCGACCTTCAGCATCTCGATATCGTGGTTGGCCTCCAGCAGCATCACGTTCGAACGCCGCAAGTGGAATTTGACCGACTCCGTGATGTAGCCCAGATCCGTGGCCACGGCGATCTTGATGCCTTCGGCGTAGAAGCAGAAACCCACCGGATCGATGGCATCGTGCGGGATGCCGAAGCTATCCACATCGATATCGCCGACCGTGAAGCTGGCGCCCGCTTGAAAGCATTCGAGATGCGGTTGGATTTCGCCCCAATCGACGGCTGGCGCGGTGAGCTTGCTGATGTAAACCGGAATCCCGAGGCGGCGGGCCAGGCGCGCGAGGCCGGAGATATGATCGGAATGCTCGTGCGTGATCAGCACGGCGTTCAGCGTTTCGACCTGTTCGCCCACGGATCCCAGACGGCTGACCAGAGCCTTGAAGCTCAGGCCGGCATCCACCAGAATGCGTGTGCGATCGGTCGCCAGCAGCGCGCAATTGCCGGAGCTGCCGCTGGCCAGCACGCAGAATTTTACGATACCTGCCTCCCGAGAAACTTCAGCATACCAGTATGCAGTGGGGCAGGCCATCGTCTTTTGTGGCCTGCCAGTTTGTTAGCCTGGATTGGATGAAAGTCGCACGCATCCACCAACATGGCGGGCCGGAAGTGCTGGTCTACGAAGACGCACCCGAGCCCCAGATTAAAGCCAACGAAATCCTGCTGCGCGTCCGCGCGTCCGCGCTGAACCACTTGGACCTGTTTGTCCGCGGCGGAATCCCCGGCATGAAGTTCGATATGCCGCACATCCTGGGCAGCGACATCGCGGGCGAAGTCGTGCGCGTAGGCGAATTGTGCGAGCGCGTGAAGCCCGGCTGGCGCGTGCTGCTCTCCCCTGGATTGAGCTGCCGGCAGTGCGCGCAATGCGTCGCCGGCCAAGACAGCCTGTGCCGCCGCTACACCATGTTCGGCTATCGCGTGGACGGCGGCAACGCCGAATATCTGGCCGCGCCCGAATACAGCGCCATCCAAATTCCGGACGACATGAGCTTTGAACAAGCCGCCGCCGTGCCGCTCGTCTTTCTGACAGCGTGGCACATGCTGATGGCGCGCGCGAATCTGCAGCCCGGCGAAGACGTCCTGGTGCTGGCGGCTTCGAGCGGCGTGGGATCGGCCGCCATTCAGATTGCCAAGCTGTTGCAATGCCGCGTCATCGCCACGGCGGGCGGCGAAGCGAAGATGGCCAAAGCGCGCGAGTTGGGCGCGGATCATGTGATCGATCATTACCTGCAGGACATATCGGCCGAAGTGCGCAAAATTACCGCCAAGCGCGGCGTGGACGTGGTGATTGAGCACGTGGGCACGGCCACCTGGCAGAAGAGCATGGAATCGCTCGCCCCTGCCGGCCGCCTGGTCACCTGCGGCGCCACCACCGGCTTCGATGCCAAGGTGGACCTGCGCTTCCTCTTCAGCCGCCAGCTCTCGCTGCTGGGCTCCTTCATGGGGACCATGGGGGAACTGCACCGGGTGCTGCAGTTCGTCTTTCGGGGGCAATTGAAGCCGGTGATCGACAAAGTGTATCCGCTGGCGGAGATTCGGGCGGCGCATGACCGGTTGGAGGCGAAGGAGCAGTTTGGCAAGGTGGTGGTGGCGCCGTGAGGCGCCGCCGACCGGCTCTCGGGCGCCCAGAGCACGTTCCGCGCATTGCAATCGGCGGGACGAGGTTGATCGCTGCGAGCGCCACCGGCAGTCCAGACCTACTGGTTTAATGAGCGTTCTGAGTTCGGTCAAGCTGGCGGCTCAGCGCATACAGGCTGGGTGCCGATGACTCCGGCGCACGCCCCTCCTCGGGCCGTGGGATTGACCCCATAAGGGCTACGGCTGATAAATCTGCAGTAAGAGTGGCCCGCTGTAACCATCGGTGCTACCGAAGCAGTAGAGTTTGCCTCCATACACTGCGGAGCCGCCCCACGATGTGGCCTGAGGCATGCTAGCTAAAGTCTCCCAGAAATTCCTGGACAGATTGAAAGATTCGGTCAAGGCGACTGCAGGGCCGTTGCTGTAGCCGCCCGCCACATACATCTGCGTACCGATGACTCCGGCGCACGCCTCTCCTCGGGCCGTGGGATCGGCCTGTAGGAAGGTCCACATGTCAAAAGAGACGTTGTAGCCTTCGTTGTCTCCGGTTCCGGTTGGGTTGGGGTTTACAAGTCCCGCGGCCGCCACAATTGTGGTTCCGATCAGCCCAGCTGAGGATGCGACCTTCGAAACGAGCAGAGGCGTATCCTCCGTCCAAGTGTCGCTCGCGGGATTGTTGCTTTCGACCGTGCTCATTGCAGAACCATTCCACCCACCAATGACGTAGATGATGTTGTTCTCCACCGCGACTGCGGCGCTGCCTCTGGCGGTTGGCATGGCCGTCTTTGCGGACCATGTCTTGGTCTTGGGGCTATAAGCCCATACCAAGTTGCTATAACTGAGCACTCCTCCTGCGTCGCTGCCGCCGCCGATTATGTACAAGACGTTGTCCACCACCGCGGCAGCGCAGATTGGCGTTGGTAGAGGCGCGCCCGTGCTCCAGGTGTTCGTGGCAGGGTCATAGATTTGGGTGTCGCCAACGACAGCCCGCCCGCCAGGGCTACACCCGCCGACCAGATAGATTCCGCCTTCGAGCACTGCGGTGGCTGGATTATAGACGGCCGTCGGGGCAGGCGAACCGCTGCTCCAGTTGTTCTGCACAACGTCGCTCTCCGTAAATTCGATTGCCGGTCACTCGCCGCCAAAACGATAGCAGGACCCCAGGGTAAGGTTGTTCGTCTCGCCGGTAAAGCTCTCTCTCACGCACCTGGGGGTGTCTAGGCCGCTGTCGACCACGCTGGTCTTGACCACGATGGTCGATCCGCTGGAGAAGCTGGCCTGGGATCCGCAACCGTCGCCGAAGATGTTGAACTCGGCGGCGCGCCAACGCTGCGCCAGCTTGAGGAGGCTGTCCTGACCCAACGCGGTGAGATCGCCGCCTGCCGTCTGCACAATCAGCGTATCCGTGCCGCCGGAGTCGGCCGTGGCCGTCATCGTGATTTGGGACAGGTCCGCCATCGTCTGGGAAGGGATGTTGCCCATGCCGGCGGTAGTGCTGTAGCAACCTGCACTATACGGCAGCCACCCAAACGGCGGGGGGCCCCCCGCCGGGCATGCGGCCGTTCCGTAGTTTTCCAGCCAGTACTGGATGTATGCTTGCTTGGCGTTGTTGTCGAAGACGAACTGCTGCCAGCCCATGCACGACGTCGGGGTGGCTCCGTCAGCGCAGAGGGCCTCCGTGGCCTTGTTGGTGAAGGTGTTCGAGTTGAGTTGGAGCGTAAAGGC
>Ga0302324_100009865_pt1 | contig 19894 bp, 8 predicted proteins | sample Palsa_T0_1_FD_201949 | JGI IMG/M metagenome (GOLD analysis project Ga0302324, IMG submission 201949) | Peat permafrost microbial communities from Stordalen Mire near Abisko, Sweden - Palsa_T0_1 | ecosystem: Environmental > Terrestrial > Soil > Palsa > Peat permafrost | place: Sweden: Abisko...
TCTTGAAAGGTAGGAAGCAATTCTTAGATTAGTCGTACCTCCATCAATCAGCACCACCTGACCGTCGCGAATCATGTCAGCCGCCGCTCGAGCAATTCCGATCTTGCTCTCCATGTCGATTTGTTGGCGAGACTCGAAAGGAACGGCCTCGGCACGGCGAGGCAGGGCGCCACCGTGCACCCGTTGGATCTTTCCCGAACTCGCCAATTCGCGCAGATCTCGACGAATCGTGTCTTCAGAGACGCGGTATCGACTGCTCAGGTCCGCGGCGAGGACTCGGCCCTCACTGCCAAGCAACTCCAGGATGTACTGGTGACGCTCTTCCTTTAGGGCGATTTGGCCTGCTTCCGGTTCTGGTTTCATCCTGCCAATTGCATGAATACAATTGGTTATGCACGTATATACGTGTATTATCCGATTCGTGCATGATACTGCCAAACCTAGCGCCCTACAAGGTCTTTCACAAAGGCGTTCGGTTCGGGCAGTCGTCTTCGATTACGGAAACGTTCTTTGCCTCGAGCAAACGCTGGAGGATATGAAAGCTATGGCGCTCGTGTGCGGCATTCCCCATGAGCGATTCTCGGAACCTTACTGGAAGCTACGGCCGCCCTACGACCGGGGTGATCTCGATGGATCTGCCTACTGGACAGCGGTGGTTGGCCAGCGAGAAGGCCGGCAAGAACTGGATTTGAACAGAGATCAGATAGCGACGCTCATCAAGCTCGATAGCGAAAGTATCATTCGACCAAATCAAGGCGCTGTGCGATGGGCAAAGCTGCTGCACCATGAAGGGTTCCCCTTAGCCCTTCTCTCAAACATGCCGCTTGAACTCAGTCGCCACGTGACCAAGTCCTTTCCGAGCCTCGCTACATTTGAACACCTGATTTATTCCTGCGACTACGGGTGCATAAAGCCGGAGCTGGCGCTCTATCGAAATTGTCTCGAACTACTCAAAGCGGACCCGCAAGACATCTTGTACCTGGACGATCGCGCCGAAAACGTCGAGGCGGCAAATCGCCTGGGAATTAACGCTGTATTGTTTGACACGGTCGAAAAAACTGCAACAAGAGTCGAAAGCCGATTTGACATCCCTGTCCCGAGTTATGGCCGCTGGCGTCAATCAGGTTGACAGTACAGCTCAACAAATCGGCGCCGGGAGCGGATGGAATCCGACTGATGCAGCAACGCAGCCGCGCAAAGGGCCCTCATCTATGGGCAGCCAGCGCAAACCGGGGTTCGCGCCGCGTAGTACCCGAAAGACACAACCCCCGAAGGATCGTTCGGGTTCACTACGTCGGTCTCCACGAAGAAGCCTTGCGTCGGATCAATGACGTAATAGTCCACGGCAAATGGGGAGAAGTCGAATGGTGTGCCGCTCAGCGTGCCCACGGAAAGACCGTTAGAGAGTGGGGCTGCGAAAGTGCCGCTGATCGGGCTGTTGAATGTGGCCGTAAAAGCGGAGTCGTTATCTACGATGCCGGACAAGGTTCCGCCAGTCGGGATCGCAGTCATCTGGCCGGTAGCGTCGTTTTCGCTTCCATTCTGCTGAGTGAAGCTAAACCCGTACTTGCCTCCGAAGGTAAGGGGCGCAGAGGCTTGCGGGTAAGCTATTCCGGCTCCAAGAGATGGATAGTTCAAGCTGATATCGCTGCCATCGAGAACCAGCGGAGGGTTCCCGTTGCCGGTGAGATAGAAGAAGAATAAGGGCGACATACTCGGCGTGGAATGGGGGACGAAGTGGTTGAAAGCCGCACGGACACGGCCGGTTCCCCCAGGGAAAACTTCATAGGCCCCGGTGAACGCTGCACTGATTTGGGAACCCGCGGTTCCCTGGGCGCCATTCTGCTGCAGAAGCGTATCCGTGAATCCATTGGCGAGGTCGCCGCTGCCATCCGCGGTGAACAGGCCAACCGACGTGAAAGTGTTCGGCGTAAAACCAGCGAGGTCTACCCCGAGGACACCAAACACGTACGTCCCGGAGAACGATGAGAGGCCTGTGAAGGTGCCGGTTGCGGCTCCCTGGCCGATAGCGACTCCGCCGGTCGAACCGGAGCCCGCGCCAGAGCTGTTGTCGCTCTCGACGAGTTTAATGTGAGTGGCGTCAACTATGTAGCCTTCGAACTGGAACGTGGTCGCAGATTGAAAACCGGGCACGGTCAGATTCAATGTGACAGCCCCGAATGAATCGGGAGTCGAGAGCGTCCCCGAAAGAGTCTGCTCGACCGTCAAGGTCCCAGCAAGGTTCTGATCGGCGACGCTGCCGGCGCCTGAAATGTTGTTTGGGGAATCAATGTTAAAAATGCCGCCGAAAGCTGTCGGCGACGCGGTAGCAACATCGGTGCCGCTCACTACGAAGGCATAGCCACCCGAGGGCGCCGCAGTGCTGGTCTGCAAATCCATGGTTCCTGTGGCTGATTCGCTGGGATCGGTTTCGGCAATCAGAACATGGGAGGTGGAGAGGAACACAAAGCTAAAGGTCTCTACGCCGTTCTGGCCAACGTCCTGGTCGTTGGTGTTGAGAGTAATTGTTCCGCGCCCATCAGGACCAAGAAAATAGCTGCCTCCGGTAATGGCGTCCGATCTGGACACTAACGCGTTAATTGCCGGATTTTGATCAAAGAAGTTGACGGTTTGCTCGCCCGAGGTGATCGCACCACTCCCATTGAGCGTGATCACGCCGGCAAACTCATAGGGTCCTGAATCAGCGCCAACTCCGTGACCTTGGAAAACGTAGCTGCCCTGGAGATTACTGCCAAAAGCCGTGATCGTAATGGGAGCGACCACGTTCTGGTTGTGATTGGCGGTCGCGAAGGCGACAATGCTGACGGTTTGACTGTTTCCCGAAAGGGTTGAAGGTGGCGTGTAAGCGACAGGCTGGCCGCTGCCGGTGTGCAGAGCACTGAGTGAGCCGCAGTTGTTTGTGTTCTGGCAGGTCAAAGACCAGTCCACTCCGGCATTGCTCGGGTCATTGCTGACTACCGCGGTGAGGGTAGATGTGGCATTGATGGAAATTAATGCTGCGGGTGCGGGCTGAAAAGCGATGGAAACAGAAGACGATGGTGGCGCTGGTGGATTCTGAATGTTCGCAGTGCTTCCTCCACCGCATGCGGTGAGCACGGAAAGCGTCACCGCGGGTAGAAGAGAGAGAATCCATCGTCTGGTTGCCACCGCCAACCTCCTTACAGTTGCTTTTTCAAGTGAGTGCCGATCACTTCCACGGGATCCGGATCCGGAATTCGGCGTCAACTGACCTTCGGATTCGCACACACAAGTCATTGCCCTGTCCCGAGTAGATACACCGTCTGAGTTTGGAAACTGTTGTTTGAATTCGTCGTGTAATTGATTGCGAGAGTTCCCGGATTGGGTTTCTTGGTTGTGGGCGTGAAGTTTACGGTCAGAGTGCAACTGCTGCCCGGAGCCAAGCTGAAAGGGCAATTGTCCGTCTCGAGGTAGTTGCCGGTCACCACGACCTTGCCGACGAAGGTGACAGTTTGTGGGGGCGTCACGCTTGGGTCGTTGAGAAGCGTAACCGTCTGAGAGGTACTGGAGGTGCGCACTGGCACGCTGCCAAAATTCAACCCCGCAGCGGGGGACATTCGCAGTGGGCTCGTTATGTTCGCGGTCAATTCCACGGGAAAACGTCCGCCATCGAGTTCGCAGGGGTTGGACTGAGTGGGCGGATCATTGACAGGATCGGTGCACTGTACCGTGTTCAGTTCCAGGAAATAACTGAGAGCGGAAAAGTAGGTGGCCAGCGACTGCGGTACAAACGAAATTTCAAGGCTGCACGAGGCCTGCGGTTCCAGCAACATTCCGCTGCAACTATCCGCGGAGATCTGGAAGTTGGGTTGCAGAGTGTTGGGATCGGTATCGCAGCTGTAGTCGATGGTGGAATTGTTTGTGTCCTGGCGCAGGTTGCTCGCCACTTGCAGGCCGGCAACCGCGCTGCCTGGGTCCTGCAACGGGTGCGGGAGCATGTGGAATTGGCCGAATGAGCTGTTCACGCACGTTGCCGCCGGTAATATCTGCACTGGCGTGACACCGCTGTTGGTGAAGCTCAGCAATTGAGCAGGGCTTGCTTCGCCGAACGCTTCCGCACCGAAATCGAGTTGGGGAGTGGAAGGCTGGATAAAGCTTAGTCCTGTGCCGGTGATGGGCACGGTAAAGTTCTGATCGTTGTCGACGCTGGGGACGTTGCTAATCGTCAGCAATGCACTCAGAGCGAGCGGACACTGGGCTGGCGGAGTCCCGCCCTGGTATGGCAGCCATGTGCAACTTTCCTGAGGGACAAACGAAACCGTGATGATGCAGGACTGTCCTGCAAGAAGACTGAAAGTCGAGCCGGCTGGAACAGCACAAGTATCGGCCTCAGTGAAATCGGGCAGGTTGGTGAAATCGGTCTGGCCGGTGTCAGAACTGGAGCCAGATGGTGCAATCCAGCTCAAGGTCAGACCGGTCAGCGGGGCGCCAGGCTGGACGTTGGTCAGGGTAATCGTTTGCGTCGACGGATCGGTCGAACCCAGCATTTGAGGCGTGAAGGTCAAGAGGGATGGAGACAAGGTGATCGGTTGCTGGCAAGCGGTTGCGCCGTTCAACGCCAGACAGATGTACCCAGCGTCTTCCTCGTTAACATTGGCGTTCGTGGGGCAGTTGGATGTATTTACCACGTATCCAGCTCCGGCGGAGTTTAGAACGTATCCGTTGGTGGTGGAGTTGAAGGTGACGGGTTGAGGACCATTCGTGGTGCTGGCTTCGCTGGCCGGTATCCCGATCTGCCCCGCATTTGATCCGTTCGTGGCAATGAGTTGCAGAACGACGGTATTGCCGCTGATCTGGCCATTGACCGAGACGACGCCGCCCGGAATACAGGGGTAACTGCTGAAGGTCAAAGTGCCCGTAACGGTGGCATTGCTGGCTCCGATGTTTTGTCCCTGAGTGAAGACGCCGGTCACCGCAAAATCTTGATCGCTCAAGCCTGACGAGGAGTTGCTGGCGCTATGGAAACTCCCTGTGATATTTCCAGAGAGCGGCGGTATGAGATTTGCGCTCCACGTCTGCGGTCCCGTTTGAGCGGTTCCGTTTCCGCATGGCGTACCGCCAACGGCCGTACCCGGGGTTGCCGTATAAGTGCCCGTGATCATCGAGCCCGCGGAATTCAGTGTTCCGGTAAGTGTGTATGTCTGTGTTCCAGCTTCCGCGGTGAAGGTTACGGAGTTCTGGCCGCTGATCGTTCCGGTGATCGGAGTGGACCCACTGTTGCACGGTCCCAGGGAACTATTGAGCAGAGTATTTGAGTAGACCACCGCTCCCGTCACCGAGCCACCATTCTGCAGCAAAAAACCGCCCTGCAGGCCGCTCGAAACCGTTAGATCGGGCGTATTCGCCATCGAAAACTGCCAGTTACCCGAAAGCGTTCCGCTTTGCTGCGGGGCGCTTGAAGGGCTGCTCCCACAGGCCGAAAGCAGAATCATGCTGGCGAGCGATAAAATAAAAAGGCTCCGTGCCCGGCCACCGCACATTCGGGAGAGCAATTCACGAATCGCCCTGCGCGCTGTTGGATTCTTGGCTAATGTCTGCATTATCTTCGAGTCCTAAAAGCCCAGCTTCAGACCAAACTGAAGAGTGCGGGAGCGATGCGCATCCAGCGGGTGCAAGAACGAAGCTCCGGTGACGCAATTGCCTCCGCTCCCCCCAAACCCGGCGGAATAAACCGGGCCAGCATAGCAACTGATCACGTTGTTTCCGCTGCTGCCCGGGTTGTCGGGATCGTAAATGCGGAACTGAGTTTGATTGAAAATATTGAAAGCCTCGGCGCGGAACTCAAGATCGCTGTGCTCATTGATCTTGAAATGTTTCAGCAACGCCGCGTCGAAATTCAGTCGGCCCGGATTATTCAGGAAGTTGCGGCCCGCATCCCCAAAGGTGAGCCCCCGCGGAGCCACAAACTGCGATGGATTGCCAATGAGCGGGCCAAAGCTTCGAGGATTGTTCAGTGGCGAGGGGAGTCCACTTACGACGTCGGGGTACGACGCAGCAATGCCAAGCCCTTCGGCAACTCCGGCATTGTCGGTGAGAGAAATACCGGTGTTGCCCGCGCTGCTGATCACCGTAAACGGATTGCCCGCTTGATAAAGTGTGACCCCAGAAAGTTCCCAGCCCTCAACCAGGGTCCGCGTCAGCCTGGAAGGTGCGGCGGGAATGGCAGCGGGCTTTCGCGCCCCGGCGCCTTCCGAATCGCTTACTTCGTCCGGAGTTCCCCCCAACCAGTCAGCGAACGTTCGTCCCCAACTCAATATGGGCAAGCGGTAGATGTAATTGATGTTCAGCAGATGACGCTGATCAAAACTCGAGCTGGCCCGGTTTTCACGCAGATCGTAAGAATTGACCAGAATTGGATCGCTGCGGTCCGAAGCATCGTCCAGCGAGTGGCTATAGGAATATGAGATTCCAGCCGTGAGCGGTCCGCTGGTATGTTGCAGAGTGAATTGAAGTGCGTTATAGCCGGAATCGGCAACGTTCTGTAACGCCAGAACTCTTCCCAACCCTGGATAGGGATGCCCAGGAAGGGAGTTGACGTTCGGGATGTTTGGATTCGTGCACGCGGCCTGCAAATTCACATAGGCAGGGTTCTGCGGCGTGACCAGAGTTCCGTCCTGGAGCAAGAAGGGAGTAAAACCGTCTCCCGGCGCAATGTGTATTGCGGTTCCCGACGACGGAACCGTGCAGTCAGCGATAGTAAGCGGCTCGTTGGGACCGAAAGGATTCTGGCTCGCCGGTATGGGCTGCAACTGGTTGAGTTGACGCTCGACCGTCAAATGCGTTCCCTTGCTGCCCACATACGCAAGGTTGACCACCATGGTTGGCGATAGTTGCCGCTGAATTCCGAAACTCCACTGCTGTGCGTAGGGCCAAACCGCTTTCGTCGGAATCGAAGTGACGTCGAGAGGAAAGGCGGAACCCGCCGGGGGTGGAGAAATCCCCAGAAAGTAGCCCAGAGGGCTTGTGCATTCGGGGTTGGTCGGATTCCCGTACCCGACATTGCCGATGCATGAGTAGTTGGCAGGAAGGGGTTGTGTCATGCTGAGCACGAGCGGCGCGCTCGCCTCAAGAGAGCCGGTATTGGCCTCGTTGCCGGTGCCGTGCTCAAAAAAGACGCCATAGCCGCCACGGATTGACGTCTTGCCGTCGCCCCAGGGATCCCAGGCAAAACCAACCCGCGGCGCGGGATTGAACAGATGGCCCTTCATGCAGCCTGCGGGTGAGCCGTTGACGCCGCATTGAACCAGTCCCAGGTCGCTCACCACGCCGGGGTCCAATTGGAATGTGACCGGGTTGAAGGACACCGGAGCCGACCCGGCAGTCTTATCCAGAAGCTCGCCGTACACCGGGTCAACTGCAAATCGCGATGGATTAAATCGCTCTGCTTCCCAGTTCCACGCGTTGTGGTTCTTCTCGTGATACGTGCCAAATAGACTGACGCGCAAACCCAGGTTCAAGGTAAGGCGCGGGGTTATCTTCCAGTCATCCTGGAAATACGGCTCAGCCAGTTGGTAACGCTGGTAGTAACGGCGCTGCGCCGAATCCTGAGTAAAGCTCTGAATAAACCCTTCAGTAAGTCCGCTGCCATTCGAAAGCGGATCCTGCAGAAGGAAATCGGCGAAAGCATTTCCCGTGCTGTGCGCCAGATTGCTGAAGGTCAACAGACCCTGCAAATCGCCAGAAGCTGCGCCGATGGCATTGTTGGTTTGGTTGCGCCGAGAGTACAGGTACTGCGCGCCAAATTGCAGCGTGTGTTTGCCAATCGCTTTGCCCACATCGTCGCGCAGGGAGTAGGTCGGACTGGTGTGGCCCCATGGCATATAGGAGGGATCGGCCGCAAAGCCCTCGCCGCCGTAAGCGGCATTGGTGCCCAGGAAGGCGACTCCCGGCATCTTGCCGCCAAAGCCATTATTGAAAATGTATCCCATGGCACATTCCGGGATAAGAGTCGCGGGGTCAACGCTCAATGTCGGATTGCACACTCCGGGAGCCGAGGAACTGGGAACCAGCGGTTGATCGAGTGTGGGATTGCGTTGGAACTGGGCGCCACCCGGCCCATTCTGGTCGGCCAACGTAATGCTCGAATTAACGTAGCTCAGGACCACATCGTTCAGCAGGGTCGGCGATATCGTGTCGGTCACTCGCGCGACCAGGCTGGTTCCGGGGCCAAAGAAGCGGTTCTGGACCGTGGGAAAAGTATTGCGCACAACGCCCCACTGCGGCGTCAGTACCGACGTATTCCAGGAATCGTGGATATAGCGAAACGAGACCTTGAGGTTGTTGGTAAAAATTTGATCAATGCGAAATAGCTCCTCACGCCAGTAGGTGGAAGGGGAAATGGCGGCGTTGTAACAGTGGTTGGGATCGGTGGGGTCGAGGTTGCTGAGGTCGGAGTTGAGATTTGGCAGAGTGAAGTTGCAGCCATACGGGGCATTGGGCAGCGGGATCAGATTCGAGTTCAAGATCGCCATTGCGTTCTTGTCCACACCCAGAAAAGGCACGCCAAAGACGGCGGGCACCTCCAATTGTGTTGCCGCCTCAAGCAGTCCGCCCCCGGCCGGCCTTACGGATGGACAATCCGGGAATTGCGCGCGAACAAAAGGTGCTCCGCCCGGCGCGCACACGTCACTAAAATCAAAGCCCTGGTAAACCGCTCCCGTGACCGGGCTGACCTGCAGGTTCGTCTGGACCCCTTGCGGCGTCAAGATCAGACCTCGCTCTTTCAGCCCCGGCACCGCCTGGTTGTATTCCGTGGGAGTTTTCTCCAGGCGAAACTCTTCCGAGAAAAAGAAAAAAGTCTTATCTTTTTTTGTGTTGAAAAGGTGCGGAATGAAAAGCGGACCGCCGATCGTACCCCCGAAGTCCTGGCGGCGATAGAGTGGCGCCTTGGCGCCAAAGGTCTGCCCGCAGCAAGTCTGCCCGAGAGGAGGTGGAGTGGTGTACACAACGTCGAAGTAATTGCGCGCGTTGAATGCTTCGTTGCGGATGAATTCGTAGAGGTTACCGTGCAATTGGGGAGTTCCGGACTTGGTTGTCACCTGCACTGTGCCGGAGGCCGTCCGGCCGAACTGAGCTCCGTAGTTGGAGGTCAGCACCTTCACTTCCTGAATAGCGTCCAAGCTGGGAAAGACCATCAGCGTGCTCGAGGCTCCGTTGAGGCCCGTGTTGAGCACGTCGCTGCCATCCACTTCGAAAGTGTTGTACTCGACTCGGCCTCCATTCACGCTGTACTTCACACTGCCCACCACTCCCACCTTGGCTTCGTCCTGTCCAGTCTGATTGCTCACGCCTGGCGCAAGGGCGATGAGCTGAGTGAAATTGCGGCCGTTGAGTCCGATCGACACCACTTGTTTTTCCGAGATGGTGCCGGAAACGCTGGCGTTCTCGGTCTCCACTTGTCCTGCGCCGCCGGACTCCACGTTCACTTCGGTCTTCTCGCTTGCCGGTTGAAGGCCGGCATCCAGGGTTAATTCCTGACCCGCCGTCAGTGAAATGTTTTCCAGGGCCTTCGCAGCGAAATTAGGAGCCGTTATCGTCAGGGTATAAGTTCCCGGGTTGAGCCCGGTAAAGGAATATGAGCCCTTGTCGTTGCTCGCCGTTTCAAATTGTTCCCCTGCCTGATTCTTCAGCAGCACTTTGGCGCCGGTTACGACCGCTCCGCTTTGGTCAGTCACCGTCCCATGAATAGCGCTCTTGTCCCCCAGCGCCTTTGGCTGCTCCTGGCCGACGCAGAACGACACCCCGAAGAACACGAGCGCGAGGACGGCGACGAGGCGACAAGAACCGTGAAGCGCAGAGAATCTCAAACTGATTGCTCCCGGACAGCACTCTTTGGAGGTTGAAAACGCAAACATGAAATCCAGAGGGCAGATCGACACCCCCATGGACGCCAATTTTGCCGACTGTTTTCCCAACGGTCCACGTATTTCTGATTTCGATGGGGGGGGTGCAACAGACAGCGCCTACCTCCGATTTCGCGAAAAAAGTCCCATTCGCGCAATCGGCTTCTCGGCCGGGGGCGAGCAGCACTGAGGCTAGAGAAGTTCTGGCATGATGTCAAGTAAATAGATCGGGGTACTTTCATAGGGTGCTTTGATAGAGAAGAAAGGCTCGGTAGACGCCGCCGTCCGCGAAGAAAGGCCTTTCTTACTGCTATCCGTACAAGAGTCCTCATGCTGTTTGGGGATCAGAGATGCAAGCGCGAATCTTATACGGCGGGTCCGATCACGAAGGTTAACGGGAGGTTAAATCTGCCGGCTGTTTCGCGAAGCCTCCCTGTAACCATCCTGTAACGCAGCGATTTTTACTTCATCCACTTAGGGACCACAGGCAAGAACGAGTTTCAATCCAAGAAGCTTTCTGCGTGGCGTCTGTTCACGAAACGTTCACAGAATTATCACCGACTTTTAACACTGCTACGGCCAATAGGCAGCTACACTCCGCGTGAAATCCAAACCTCACAGCAGTGAGTTGTGGATTACACGGTCGTCAGCTCACTGCCTGAAAGTTGAATGATGGGTCGCTTGCGAACCAGGTTCGACCGGTGAGTTCTCTCTTTTCTCTACTGCTCTCTACTGCGTGCGGCCGAGTCGCCCCACGTCAACTATGTGATGTTTAAAACCGTTGAGAAAGGAAGTCTACTATGAGGATGTCGCGCATCAAATCGATCTTCGCGGCGCTGGTGCTGGTCGCGATCGGGGGCATTGTGCCTCAGGCACAAGCTCAAGTAACTTTGAAGGTGAATATTGCGGGCTCTTCCGCCTTGTGGCAGGCGCTCGCCCTGGCTGCTTACAATAACGGCACCAGCCTGGTCGCCGGCGGCGGCCAGACTTTCCACTACACCAGCAGCAGCAATTTCAACCTGATTGACAGCCGTGGCGCGACCACAACCGACAGCGGCCAGATTTGGATCGTGTGGGATTCGAGTACCGCTTCGTCCGGCCCCAATGTCTGGGCATTCATCAGTGTTGACTCCGTCGTCGGAGACCGCTGCTACTTTGCCGTACCCAAGTGTACGGTCTCCTACCCCAGTACGACTTTGCCGACACCGGCAAATGCGATTACGGTTTGGCCTGATGGTTCATCGGATACAGCACCCGCTGGAGCTGTAGCCGGCCTGTTCGCCAACGCCTCACAATCTCTGAGCGTGGCGGCGACGGACATTCGTCCGGAAGATGCGGTTTTCGCCGACTGCCGTGTCAACTCTCCGCTGGGCGCCGGCTCGGCCGGCGGCTCGGCCAGCGACGGTCTGGACGGTCTGGGATACAGCCAGGCCGCCGCGACCCAACGTTCGGGCGCCTGCTTCACCTACACTACGGTGGCTCAGGGCGCGATCAACGGAATTGGACATGCGATCCTGAGCGGCTACCCTGGCAGTACGAAGGCAGCCAACGTCCTGGCCTTCGCGATCAGCGGGAAAGATCCCATCACCGGGACAAAGGTCGCGGCGTATACCGTCTACGCTCTGGGCGCGGCTCCGATCGTATTCCTCACGAATCGCCAGAGTAACCTGAAAAACCTGGTGAACGTCACCGAACAACAATTGCAGCAGGTATTCTCGGGCACGAACTGCGACGGCGGCGCCTTCGGTGCGGCTTTCGCGGGGCCCATCAACATCTTCCAGCGGGAGCCGCTTTCTGGCACCTACAACACGGCGGAAGCAACCGTGTTCCGTTACCCCACTGTCTATCCCAACCCGGTTGCAGGCTTGTCGCAGGAGACGAATGTGAACGCTCCGGCCAACGCCTACCAACTCAACGGCTACGCATCGGCATGCGCTTCGGGTGCGGGCCAGCGCTGGCGCGCGATTGGTACCAGCGAAGAAGTAAAGTCTGTCTTCAACTCGAACAGCGCCACCGTTTTCTCGACCAACGCTCGCGACGGCATCGGCTACGCCTTCTTCAGCTACGGCAACGTCAACACGGCCAAACAGGTCCTCTCCGACAGCACCGATTACGGCTACCTCAAACTGGACGGCGTCGATCCGATTTGGGCGGCCTATGGAATAGGAAAGGCGATCGATCCCGGCGAGCCGACTGGTCCCGGCCAGTTGCCCAGCCAGGCTGACCTGCCCACGGCAGTTTGCGCCAATTCATTCCCCTGCCCAGAAAACCAAATCTGGGGCGGCGGAGCTTCCTTCCCGAACGTCCGCAACGGCACTTACCGCGCGTGGTCGCTGCTGCGACTCATTGCCACCGGAACTGCGGGAACCAATGCCTCGGCCCTGATCACGGGTGCGGAAAAATACGCCGTTCTCACCACTCCCGACTTTGTGCCGGAAACGGCACAGGCGATCACGGCCGCGGCAAACCCCTTTGGCTATGCGATCACGGATAAGGGTCTTCTCTTGCTGCGTTCGCATTATCAACAGTACGACGGAGCCGGGGTTAACATTGGTGTGGCCCCTGTGAATCAACCAGTCACGTCAGAAAAGGGTGGCGACATGGGCGGACTGATCATCCCGACCTCGATCGGCGTAACCCTGTCCGCAAGCGCCGCCAGCAACACGGAAAACCAGCACCAGATCGTGCAAAGCTCCAACCCCGATGGCGACCTGAGTCCGGCTTTCAGAGCAGTTGCGCCGTAACCGGAACCAAAAACGCAGGGGAGCAGTTTAACTTCTGACACGGCGGGTCGTTTCATCGGCCCGCCTTTTCTTGGTCGCATTTCGAGACCGGGAGACTGGAATAAAATCGTGAAATGATTTATGAGTCAATCGTCTCCAGGGGCGTGTCGTTTGCGACTCGCTTCGTTCCAAGACATTCCGATCCGAGAGAAAAAAATTAAGCACATGCCCAATCCGCTGTCATCCGTAACAAGAATCGTCATGCTAGGAATCGCACTCTTTTCTTTGACGCCGAACAGCGCCGCGCAATTGGCGCCGGCATCTCCGCCGATTGCCGATCCCAGCGACACTCGTTTTGCCGGGGTTACCGAGGACTGGACTTCGCCCGGGTTGAGCGGCAGCCATCTCAGGCCGGTTCCGCCGCTCATCGCCTACACCGATGACACCCACCCGGGGTACACGGTCCAATTGATCCAGTTGCAGTGGCGATGGGGCGATCCACTCGACGTTTATTTGATAAAGCCTTCGGGAGTGAAAAACCCTCCGGTAATTTTGCATCTCTACGGTTATCCGGCGGACACCTACCCCTACAAAAATGAACTCTTCCAAAAAGCCCTGACCAAGGACGGGTTTGCCGCCGTGGGCTTCGTTTCCGCGCTCACCGGGCATCGCTATCACGACCGTCCCATGAAGCAGTGGTTCCTCAGCGAACTGCAGGAATCGCTGGCCACCTCGGCGCACGACGTACAGATGGTGCTCAACTACCTGACCGCTCGCGGCGATCTCGACATGACCCGCGTGGGCATGTTCGGGCAGGGATCGGGAGCCACCATCGCAATCCTGGCTTCGGCGGCCGATCCGCGCATCAAGGTGCTCGATGTTCTGGATCCGTGGGGCGATTGGCCAACCTGGATGGCCACTTCACCGTTTGTTCCGCAAGACGAGAGGCCAGACGATGTGAAACCGGAATTTTTGAAGAAAGCGGCCGCGCTGGAGACACTTGCGTGGCTGCCCAAGATCCAGGCGAAGAAATTCCGCTTCCAGCAATTACTGTTCGAGACCGACACCCCCAAAACCGTCAAAGAAAAGCTGCGGGCGGCCGTCCCCGCCGGCACACCCGTCGTGCTCTACAAGACTTTGGAAGAGTTCAAGGCGGCTTTCCCCTACAGCACGAATCTGGGATGGATGGAACACGAACTTCGGTCGCTTCCGGAGCCGGGAGCGGCCGCAACGCCCCACTGACAGACCGAGTCCGGCAGGGAATCAGCCCTCGCGAGAGAACCGCGCTAAACGGCCAAATGGGCCCGATCGACTATGATCAGGCGCAAGTCGAGGCAAGCTGGCGCAGAATAGATAGATAGACCGTCCGGAACTGCTTAATCGGTCCGATTTTCTCCGCTTCCAGCTTTTAACCAAATCTTTATCTTAATACAGTAACTCAATCAATTTACTTGACAATCCCGTAAACCCGCTCTAGGCTTCCCTTCTGGCCCGCTCGTTGCTCCCCCTCTCGGGTTACGAAACCATTCAAGAAACCATGCGAAAGGAATCTCAAGTATATGTCGCGTATGAAATCAATTTTTGCGGTACTGTTGCTGGCTGTGATCGGGGGGGTTGGCTCTCAGGCACAAGCTCAAGCTACTCTCAAAATCTTGATCGCGGGCCAGTCGTCCGAATGGCAGACATTCGCCCTGGCGGCCTACAATAACGGCACCAGCCTGGTCGCCGGCGGTGGCCAGACTTTCCACTACACCAGCAGCAGCAATTTCAACCTGATTGACAGCCGTGGCGCGACCACGACCGACACCGGCCAGATCTGGATCGTGTGGGATTCGAGTACTGCTTCGTCCGGCCCCAACGTCTGGGCATTCATCAGTGTTGATGCGGTTACGGGAGACCGGTGCTACTTCGCCGTCCCCAAGTGCACGGTCTCCTACCCCAGTACGACTTTGCCGACGCCGGCAAATGCGATTACGGTTTGGCCTGATGGTTCATCGGATACAGCACCCGCTGGAGCTGTAGCCGGCCTGTTCGCCAACGCCTCACAATCGGTGAGCGCGGCATCGACGGACCTTCGTCCGGAAGATGCGGTTTTCGTCGCCTGCCGTGTGAACTCTCCGCTGGGCGCCGGCTCGGCCGGCGGCTCGGCCAGCGACGGTCTTGACGGTCTGGGATACAGCCAGGCCGCCGCTACCCAAACTTCAGGCGCCTGCTTTAACTACAGTACGGTGGCTCAGGGCGACATCAACGGAATTGGACACCCAATCTTGAGCGGCTACCCGAAGAGCACGAAGTCAACCAACGTTCTGGCGTTCGCCATCAGCGGGAAAGATCCCATCACCGGAACAAAAATCCCTGCGTACACGGTTTACGCTCTGGGCGCGGCTCCGATCGTATTCCTCACGAACCGCCAGAATAACCTGAAAAACCTGGTAAACGTCAGCGAACAACAACTGCAGCAGGTGCTCTCGGGCACGAACTGCGACGGCGGCGCCTTCGGTGCGGCTTTCGCGGGGCCCATCAACATCTTCCTGCGTGACCCGCTTTCTGGCGCGTACAACACAGTCGAAGCCACGGTAGCGCGTTATCCCACGGTTTATCCCAATCCGGTTCAAGGCCTATCGCAGGAGACGAATGTGAATGCTCCGGCCAACAACTACCAACTCAACGGTTACGCGTCGGCTTGCGCTGCGGGTGCGGGCCAGCGCTGGCGGACAATTGGCAGCAGCGAGGAAATAAAGGCTGTCTACAACTCGAACGGCACCGCCTTCGGGACCAACGCTCGCGATGGCATCGGCTACGCCTATTTCAGCTACGGCAACGTCAACACGAGCGGCCAGGTCCTCTCCGACAGCGCCAATTATGGCTACCTCAAACTGAACGGAGTTGATCCGATTTGGGCGGCCTATGGAATAGGAAAAGCGATCGATCCCGGCGAGCCGGCTGGTCCCGGCCAGTTGCCCAGCCAGGCTGATCTGCCCACGGCAGTTTGCGCCAATTCATTCCCCTGCCCAGAAAACCAAATCTGGGGCGGCGGGGCTTCCTTTCCGAACCTTCGCAACGGCACTTACCGCGCGTGGTCGCTGCTGCGACTCGTTGCTACCGGAACCGCGGGAACCAACGCAGCGGCATTGATCGCGGCTGCGGAAAAGCAAGCCGTTCTCAACACTCCCGACTTTGTGCCGGAAACGGCACAGGCGATCACGGCCGCGGCGAACCCCTTTGGCTATGCGATCACGGATAAGGGCCTTCTGTTGCTGCGTTCGCATTACCAGGAGTACGACGGAGCCGGGGTTAACATTGGAGTGGCTCCTGTGAATCAGCCGAACACGTCAGAAAAGGGTGGCGATATGGGCGGACTGATCATCCCGACCTCGATCGGCGTAACTCTGTCCGCAAGCGCCGCCAGCAACACGGAAAACCAGCACCAGATCGTGCAAGGCTCCAACCCGGATGGCGACTTGAGTCCGGCGTTCCGAGCAATTGTGCCGTAAATCTGGAACCAAAGGCGAGCAGTCCACCCCCCAACCAGGCGGGCCAGTTCATCGGCCCGCCTTTCTTGGTGGCATGGCAGCAGTCTTGAACATAAAATCGCAGGCAGTTTACTACCCACCGTATAAATCGCCTTCGCGCGCAGCTTCTGATCCATAGAATTGATTCAGAGCCACAGTGAATCAGGCATCTCGCACGTCTACCGGTGCCCAGCGGCGCAATCGCCCACGGCTCCGGATTCAACTGTTAAGGTGTATGCTCTTGCACATCATGCGCACACAAATGTGGAAGCTCTTCGCGTTCTTGATTCTCGTCGCCATGGCCGCCTCTGTCTGCGCCCAGCAGTCCACCGCCAAACCGGAAGACACAGAAGTCTGGCAGCCGGAGCCGAAGGTAGTAACGCCAGGCTCTACCGGCGGAGCGCCTCCCTCTGACGCAATCATTTTGTTCGACGGCAAGAATCTGGATGAGTGGGTGTCGGCGCAGGACCGCTCTGCCCCGGCGAAGTGGATCGTCGCCAACGGTGTGGCCACAGTAAATAAAACAGCTGGCAACATTGAGACCAGGCGGACCTTCAGGAACTATCAGTTCCATATCGAGTGGAGAATTCCCGAAAACATTACTGGCTCAGACCAGGAGCGCGGCAACAGTGGATTGTTTCTGGCCTCGACCGGCCCTGAAGATGCCGGATATGAATTGCAGATCCTCGATTCCTACCACAACAAGACCTACGTCAACGGCATGGCCGGCAGCCTTTACAAGCAGAGCATTCCATTGGCGAACCCAATGCGCAAGCCCGGAGAGTGGCAAGTCTACGACGTGGTGTGGACCGCTCCCGTGTTCAATGCCGACGGCTCGCTCAAGAGCCCTGCTTTCGCTACCGCCTTCCTCAACGGCGTGCTGGTCGACAATCACTTCGAGTTGAAGGGCGAAACCCGCTACATCGGCCAGCCCTTCTACAAGAAGTTCGACCGCGCACCCATCAAGCTGCAGGCCCACGGCGATCCGAGTCCGCCCATCAGCTTCCGGAACATTTGGGTGAGGGAACTGAATTAGCGCACTACGCACGGGTTAGTTGACGTAAACGGCCATTGTCCTCAAAATCCCGAACTGCTTCTCCTTATGCTCTAGTTTCAAGATGGTGTCACCGGACCCGCAGTGTGCTCGGCAGCATGCGCACGGGTTCGCGATGCGCGTTGACGCCCATGGCCGGCGAAGCAGGGTAGTTCACGCCCTGCCAGTTGTTGACATGGCGAGCCAGGTCAGAGTGCGCGGTCGGAATGGGCGACCGCGGAGTCTGCGCGATCACGACTCCGCGGACATGATCCCATGAGGGCGCGACCGGAACGTGCTCCCAGACACGGAGAGAGTTTGTGCCGGTGCCAATCGGGAAGACATGCCGCGCGGAAGAGTTTCCTGTGCTGGCCAGAATGATCGGCTGCTTCTCTCCCGTGCTTACGTGATGGCTGAGGGTGTTCTTGCCCGAAACCGGTTTGAGCGAGGCTGCCGCAGGCGTCGCCGTGGCCTTACCCGCCAGCTGAACTGCCGGCTGTGCTGCGGCGCTCCCCGGACCGGAAACTACCGTCAGCACCACGCCCGTCGTGGTGTAGGAAATTGCAAAATGCTCGCTGGAATTGATCGCAATCGTCGAATTTGTGAACGTGCCGGTAACGCTGCTCGCCGTGAGAATCGTGAATGTTTGGCCCACGGCCGGAGTGAAGCTGTTGACCAGCGCCGCGGTCAGCGTGCCGCCCAGGCTGGCCGTGCCCGAAATCTTCAGCTGGCTGAATTGCGTGCCCACCGTCGTTCCTCCGATGGAGACATTCAGCGTTGCGGTAGAAAGTTGCGTGTAGGTTCCGGTGATGGTAAGCAGGCCGGCTTTTCCAGCGTCGCCAACACTGATGGTGGCGCCGTTGGAGGTGTTGCCGTGCAGCGTGCCCGCACCCAGCACCGTGCCGCCGGTGATGCTGATGCCGGCCGTGCCTCCGCCCGCCAGGGTTCCATCCACCGTGGTCGTTCCCCCCGTCTGGCTATATTCTTTGGCGGCGCCCGTGCCGGCTTCGAAAATCGTGCCCTTGGCCACGTCCACCGTCCCCGAATTCGTGAACGTGCTGTTCGCCGCCACCAGCGTGATGCCGCCCGCCAGGTCCAGCGTGCCCGTGTTGTTGTCGAAAGTGGAAAGCGCGTTGCCGGTGCCGTCGAGTATCTTCGCCGTTGTCCCGGTCAACGTCAGACTCGCCGCGTTGGTGGTGATGCCGCCGTTGGCGCTGGCCAGTTGCAGGGTTCCACCGATGGTGTAGGTGCCTCCGGTCAGCGTGCCGCTGCTCAGGTTGCTCAGTGTTCCGGTGACCGTCAGCTTGCTGCCGGCGTTGACCGTCAGCTTGCCCGAGTTGGTGAAGTTGCCGGCGGTCGTGAAGTTGGCATCGTCCGCCAGGGTGAACGATCCGGCGGCCGCAATGGAGTTCAAGTTAGCCAGCGCGTTAGAGTTCGCGCCGGTCGTGGTGTTCTTGATATTGCCGGTGCCCTCGAGCGTGATGTTTGAGGAATCGACCTCAATCCCGTTCGTTCCGGCGGCGAAAGCCAGCGTGCCGCCCACCACGAACGCGCCTCCGGACAGCGCATTCTGCGCCGCCTTGTACTGGCTGAGAGCGCCCGTCACTGTGAAGGTGCTACCGCTGTTCACCGTCAACGAACCAGCGTTCGAGAAGCTGCCGCTGGTAGTGAAGTTCACGTTGTTGGCCAAAGTCAGACTCTTGGTATTGCTCGTCAGTCCTGCCAGAGCATTCGTACTGTTGGCGTTTTCAATGGTGCCGCCACCCAAGGTCAAAGTCGCTGCATTGGTGGTGATGTTTTCGGTCGCGCCGGTGAGGTTCAAGTTGGCGTCGAGCACGTAAGTTCCCGCCGAAAGCGTGGTTCCACTGATCTGCGTCAAGGACCCGACCGTGAAGCTTTCCCCCGAGAGAATTGTCAGCGAGCCAGCGTTGCTGAAGGCGCCGGCATCGGCGAAGGCCACGCCGCCGATGGTCAGCGCGCCGGTGGAAGTGATGCTGGTCAGATTGGCCAGGGCGTTGGTATTCGCGTTGTTGAAAGTGTTGATGAGCTGGCCGCCGGCTTCTTCCGTTACTTTAGCGGCCAGAGTTGTAATGCCCGTGCTATTGCCCGCGTTGAATGTAATGTTGCCGGCATCGGAGATAAACGTGCCGCCGGTCAGCGTCGTGGTCGTTCCGTTGTAGTTGGTGAATCCGCCACTCCCCGGCGAGATCGCGAGAGTGCCTCCCGTAACATTGGAATCGAACGTTCCGCTGTTGGTGATGGTGAGGTGTCCGTTACCGATGTAGCCCGTACCCTCAATGGTCGAAGCGTTGGTGAGAACAGCGCCCGCAACCCCGTCGATGAAGTTGGGACCACCGCTGCCCATTACCACAGCCCCCGTGCCCGTCAGGGTGGTATTCCCTGTCAGGTACAGGAGCGTGTAGTTGCCCGCAGAATCCAGATTGATGGTCCCGGTGTTGGTGATGGTCCCGGAAATCTGAGTGGTGGCGGAATCCAGTACGTTCAAGGTTCCGGTGTTAGTCACGGAGTTCAGGGAAACGGTCTGGCCGTTGAGAACTTGGATGACGCCGTTCCCGGCGGTGGTCAGCGTGCCGCCGGTGATGCTCACGCCGCTTTGCAGGTCAACCGCCGAACTGGCGGCCGCGGAGATCTTACCCTTGTTGGTCCAGTTCGAGCCGTCGAGGATCAGGATGCCGCCATTGGTCGCTTCCAACGTCCCCGTATTCGTACTGGGGCTGCTTGCAC